>OLOG01000059.1_pt1 | contig 115202 bp, 145 predicted proteins | sample 1672351 | NCBI WGS metagenome assembly OLOG01 (sample SAMEA3136674, study PRJEB25190) | human gut metagenome | biome: human gut; feature: human-associated habitat; material: faeces | place: Austria | collected 2013 | reverse complement strand
TAGGTTTAGTATTCGCAATCTTTATGTTCGGTAAACGTGAAGATAACAAAGCTATTGCTACACTTTCTTTAGTGCCTGGATTATTCAACATCAACGAAACCGTTATTTTTGGTATACCAATGGTTTTAAATCCAATCTTAGGTATTCCATTTATCTTAGCACCAGTTGCCTGTGTTGCTCTAGGATGGTTATTAGTTACAATTGGATTCTGTCCACCAGTTGTAATTGAAGTACCTTGGACAATGCCACCTTTATTCTTTGGATTCTTAGCAACAGGTGGATCAATTATGGGAGCTGTATCACAATTAATCGCAATTGTATTAGCGACAGTGATTTATGTTCCATTCGTTATTGCTTACGAAAAATATCAAAACAAACAAGCTGCAGAAGCTTAAGATTAGTTAAATATGCATAATAAAAGATTTAGTTCTTCCATGAACTAAATCTTTTTTAAATATTAATATTTCTTTGAGAAAGTTGAATTCTTGAAACGAGGTTTGAATAAATAATGTTAACAATGTACTCAATTCCAAATAAGGAACAAATAACATCAATATCTTCATAACGGTTAGTATCATATAATAATACATCCTTACATGTTTTATAAATTTCACCTTGAGGGTTTCTTGTAATGGCTACTTGATAAATATTTTTTTCTTTTAAATGTTGTGATATTTCTAATATAGTTTTATTACATCCAGTTGTGGTAATAAGAATTGACACGTTGTTTTTTTTATCTTTCAAATTTTCTAAATAATGAATATTAAAGCCAGAGTGACACTGACAATTAAAACCTATTGATTGCAATTTGAATGTAAGTTGTACTGCACAACTGTGAGAAATGCCTACACCATAAACATCAATTGATTGTGCATTCATAAGGCGGTTGCAAAGCCTTATGAGGATGTTTTTATTTAAAATTAAATTAGTGTTTAAAATAGATTTTGCGTAGATACGAGAAATTGTATTTTGGATGTTAGTGTATGATGTGAAGTATTGACTTGGATTTTCACCTAGTTCATCTTGTGTTTTGAAATACTCATTTCTTTCTATTATAATATTTGATAAAAATTCTCTGTAAGAGGACATTCCTATTTTTTTATATAAACGAATAATAGCAGATTGTGAAGAAAAAGTTTCTTTTCCAAGTTGTGTACTTGTCATGTTCTCTATTTGATGATGTTCATCTAAAATATATTCAGCGATATGTTTTTCGGTTTCTGTAAAATCTTTAGCTTCTAATAGTTTTTCTATAATCATATAAATACCTTCCTTTAAGAAATAGTCAATAGACATTTGGATTTTGAATATTCTATAAATAGATTATTCAAAATTTGTGAGATTTATTGTTTCTATTTAAGATTTTTAATAGTATATTAATGTCAATAGAGCTCTCTTTAAAATATATCTGACACAATAAAAAAATATTTAAAATCTTTAAAAATCTTTATTGGCAGTTCCAGACATAGTCTGGACTTTTTTTATTTTAATGTTATTGTTTTGTTTTTAAAGCGTGGATTTTACTATTGAAATAAAATTTTCTAAAAATATAATTATTTTATTAGAATAATGAATATTTTATTTCAATTTCTTGACAAAATATGATATTTGTCTATATTTTGACAAATATGACCAATCATTCGTATATTCATTACACTTTTTAATCTATAATATAAATAGAGAAAGTGAGGAATAAAAATGTTAGCAAAAAGTAGTCATGGTCAAGCAATGGCAGGAAAGACACAATATGTAAAAAAAGAAGCTTTTGATAATCACCATCAAACAGAAATTAGATGGTTAGGTAATGCAAGTATTATGATTAATAGTCATGGCACAAATATTATGATAGATCCGCTTTTAGAAGGTTTTGACATGCCATTATTAATTGATATGCCAATATTACCATCACAAGTACCTTCTTTGGATGCAGTTTTAATTACTCATATAGATAATGATCATTTTTCAAGAATGACGTGTACTGATTTAAAAACTGTATGTAACAAATATTATGCACCAAATTATGTAGGTGATGTGATGCTTGAAGAAGGGTATCCTGTTCAAAAATGTGATATCGGCGATGGTTTTAAAGTGGGATCATTGGATGTGAAGTTAACACCAGCAAAGCATAATTGGCAAAATGGTTCAAAAAAATGGCAGTATCGTTTTTGGCTAGAAAAAGATTATTGTGGTTATTGGTTGGATACTCCAGATGGGTCAATTTGGTTACCGGGAGATTCTCAATTATTGGAAAGCCATTTACATATGAAACAACCCAATGTTATTTTGTTTGATTTTGCTGATAATGAATGGCATATCACATTAAACGGAGCTATAAAACTTGCTAATACATATCCTGATGCTGATTTAATTTGTATTCATTGGGGATGTGTTGATGCACCCGATATGACACCATTTAATGGAAATCCGGAAGTATTATTTGATAAAATTATTAATCCTGAACGTATTAAAGTATTAGCACCTGGTGAATGTTATGTACTTGGAGAAGATCAATGAAAACTTTATATTTAATGAGACACGGAGAAACACAATTTAATTTACAACATCGTATTCAAGGATGGTGTGATTCACCACTTACTCAAAAAGGAATACAACAAGCAAAGCGTGCGGGAGAATATTTTAGACAAAATCATATTCAATTTGATCATGCTTATTGTTCAACAAGCGAACGTAGCAGTGATACTTTAGAAAATGTGGTAAATATGCCTTATCAACGTTTAAAAGGCTTAAAAGAGATGTATTATGGACAACTTGAAGCAGAAAGTGAAAGATTGAATTCTCATTTAACTCCTCAAGATTGTGAAACATTCTATCTTCAATTTGGTGGAGAGTCATCTAATGATGTGCGTGATAGAATGGTAAAAACACTCACTGACATCATGGAAAAGGAGGATCATCAAACAGTTTTGGCTGTTTCTCATGGCGGTGCATGTTTTAATTTTTTACGTGCAATTCAAGATCCAATGGAAGAATTAAAAAAAGGATTTGGTAATTGTTGTATTTTTGTTTATACATACAATCAATATCAATTTTCATTAAAAGAAGTGATTAGACAAGGAGGTAAGTAGAATGAAATATGTGCAATTAGGTAATACTGATTTAAAAGTATCTAAAGTGTGTTTGGGATGTATGGGATTTGGTGATGCTAGTAAAGGAATGCATTCTTGGACATTACCATACGATGAATCTAAAAAGATTATTAAGTATGCTTTAGATCAAGGAATTAATTTCTTTGATACTGCTATGGCATATCAAGGTGGAACGAGTGAGATTTATCTTGGTAAAGCTATAAAGGAATATGCAAATAGAGCGGATGTAGTGATTGCTACAAAATTTCATGGTAGAACTAAAGAACAAATTCAACAGGGGATTACTGCTAAAGAACATATAGAAACATGTTTAAATAATAGTTTAAAAAGATTGCAAATGGATTATGTGGATTTATATATTCTTCATGCTTGGGATAATTTGACACCTATTGAAGAGACTCTAGAGGCTTTAAATGGGGTGGTTCGTCAAGGTAAAGTAAGATATATTGGTGTATCAAACTGTTATGCATGGCAAATAGCAAAAGCAAATGAGATAGCTAAACGAAATGGTTGGGCACCTTTTGTATCTGTCCAAGGTCATTACAATTTAATTTTTAGAGAAGAAGAAAGAGAAATGAAACCATATTGTGATTTACATAACGTTGCTTTGACACCATATAGCTCACTTGCTTCAGGTAGACTTGCTAAACATCCTGGTGAGTTATCTAAACGTATGCAAGAAGACACTTATGCTAAAGGAAAGTACGATGCAACTGCTGATGCAGATTTAAAAATAATAAAACGTGTTGAAGAATTATCACAAAAGAAAAATGTGTCTATGACTGAAATCTCACTTGCGTGGCTTATGAATAAAGTATGTTCACCTATTGTTGGAGCAACAAAAACATTTCATATTGATGGAGCTGTTAAGGCAACAAACTTGATTTTAAGTGATGATGAAATGAATTATTTAGAAGAACTTTATGTTCCTCATGCATTAGTTGGAGTGATGGCTAGTAATAAATAATAAGAAACATGTGATGTGAATGACTTTGTAATCACATCATTTGTTTCTTTTTTATTTTGTATTATAATTATTTGCATAAACAGACATAATGGATCAGGAGGATACAATGATAAAAATAGATTTAGTGACTGGCTTTTTGGGTTCTGGAAAAACAACTTTTATAAAAGAATATGCTCGGTATTTGATTGATCAGGGGAATAAAGTGGGGATTATTGAAAATGATTATGGCGCTGTCAATGTTGATATGATGCTATTAGACCAAACATTTCAAGGTCAGTTAGAAATAGAAATGATAGCCGGTGGGTGTGATGAAGATTGTCATAGACGTCGTTTTAAAACAAAATTAATTGCGATGAAGATGCAAGGGTTTGATCATATTATAGTGGAGCCATCGGGAATTTATGATGTCGATGAGTTTTTCGATGTGCTTCATGAAGATCCACTGTCTAGTTGGTATGAAATTGGCAGTGTTATTACTATTGTTAATGCTAAATTATCTAATCACCTTTCTTTACATGCAAAAAAAATGTTAGCAAGTCAAATTGCAAATGCAGGAACAATCATTTTAAGCAGAGTTGATGAAGCAAGTCAAAGTGATATCGAACATACATTGCAGGGTATCAATGAGTTTTTAAAACAAATACAATGTCGAAAATGTATAAATAAAGAAGATGTTTTAATAAAAAAATTTGAAGATTTTACAGATGATGATTATCAAATTATAGAAAAGCGTGGATATAAGATTGAACCTTATGTTAAGGATATTACATCTATTCAAAGTGGCTTTGAATCAACTTATTTTTTACATGTTAATTTAGATATTCATATTTTAAAAGAACGGATTAAACAAATTTTTAATGATCCAGGTTGTGGACAAGTATTAAGAATAAAAGGCTTTATAGAAAGAGAGGGTCAGTGGTTAGAAATTAATGCTACAGATGATGATATCATTACAAAGCCAATAGATCTTGGACAACAAATTATTATTGTTATAGGCGAAAAGTTAAATAAAGAGAAAATAGAAAGATATTTAAAATAGCTTTCGATATTATCACATTGGTAGTAATTTATTATGAATTATGATAATATTATTATAGCGCTTAAAATAAGAAATGAATTAAAAGGAGGATTTTGAGATGGGATTTTTAACTGGAAAGACAGCTATTATTACTGGTGCTGGTCGTGCTGTTTTACAAGATGGTAGTTGTGGATCAATTGGTTATGGTATTGCAACTGCTTATGCTAAAGAAGGAGCTAATCTTGTCATTACAGGGCGTAATGTAGCTAAATTGGAAGCTGCTAAAGAGGAACTAGAAAGATTATATAATGTAAAAGTTCTAATAGTTCAAGCAGATGTTAATGCAGGTGCTGATAATGAAACTGTTGTAGGTAATGTTGTTAAAAAAGCTATGGATGAATTTGGTCGTATTGATGTGTTAATTAACAATGCTCAAGCTTCGGCTTCAGGTGTACCTTTAGCACAACATACAACAGATCAATTTAATTTAGCTATGTATTCAGGACTATATGCAGCATTTTATTATATGAAAGCATGTTATCCTTATTTAAAGGAAACTCAAGGTTCTGTTGTAAACTTTGCATCAGGTGCAGGATTATTTGGAAATTATGGTCAATGTTCTTATGCTGCAGCTAAGGAAGGAATTCGTGGATTATCACGTGTTGCTGCAAATGAATGGGCAAAAGATGGTATTAATGTCAATGTTGTATGTCCATTAGCATGGACTGCACAATTAGAAAAATTTGCTAACGATTATCCTGAAGCATTTAAAGCTAACGTTGCTACACCACCAATGGGACATTTTGGTAATAATGAATTAGAAATTGGTCGTGTATGTGTACAGCTTGCTAATCCTGATTTTAAATATATGACAGGGGAAACCATTACTTTAGAAGGTGGACTAGGATTAAGACCTTAATAAAGACACATCATATGATGTGTTTTTTATTGTTAATTTTGTGTTTTATGTTACAATAAGGCTATCTCAATTTGAAAGGAAATAGATATGAGTAAAGTAAATAAATTAGGTCAGTATAAGGATATTGAAGTAAACGTTGAAAAACACAATGTCACTGAAGAAGAATTAGAACAACAATTAGCTGCGTTCGTGGCACAAAATCCAACATTTGTTGAAAAAGATGGAACTGTTGAAAATGGTGATGTGACAACAATTGATTTTGAAGGATTTAAAGATGGTGTTGCTTTTGAAGGTGGAAAAGCTGAAAATCATCAATTAGAAATTGGATCTGGACAATTTATACCAGGATTTGAAGAACAAATGATTGGGATGTCTAAAGGTGAAACAAGAGAATTAAATTTAACTTTCCCAGAAAACTATGGTGCTTCTGACTTAGCTGGTGCTGATGTTGTTTTCAAAGTTACTGTACATAAAATTGAAAATAAGAAAGATTCACAATTAGATGACGAATTTGTAGCTTCATTAAATATACCTAACTTATCAACTGTTGATCAATTAAGAGAACAAATGAAAAATCAAATTCAAGGACAACATGATCAACAATACCAAGCACAAGTAGAAAATTCAATTTTCCAACAACTTATTGAAGCTTGTGAAGTAGAAGTGGAAAAAGAAGATATTGATCGTGCATTGAATTTACAAATTCAACATATGCAAATGGAATTAGCACGTCAAGGATTAGCGTTTGAACAATATTTACAAATGATGGGGACTAATGAAGAAGCATTCCGTCAACAAATTGAACCAAATGCTAAACAACAAGCAATTTTTGAAGCTGTTATTGACGCTATTGTTGAAGCAGAAGCAATTGAAGCAACTCAAGAAGAAATTGATCAACAATTAGATATGATTGCAGCACAAAATCAAATGACTAAAGAACAAGTATTAGAAAAAGTTAATATGGAAGATTTAAAACATGACTTTTCTCGTGTTAAAGCAAGCCAATTTGTTTTAAATAGTGCAAAAATCAAATAAAAAAAGAAAGTTGGTAAACAACTTTCTTTTTTTATGGATAATCAATCATTAGTTCTTGAATAGTAAATTTTATAATGCTATTATATACAGTATAAAAAATCATAGAAATAGGAAAGTGGAGTAGTGCAATGGAACTTTTAAAAGAACGTATTCGTAAAGATGGAAAAATAAAGGAAGGAAATGTACTAAAAGTTGATAGTTTTTTAAATCACCAAATGGATGTCAAATTATTTCATGAGATGGGCTTAGAATTTAAAAAACGTTTTGCAAATGAAGAAATTAATAAAATATTGACGATTGAAGCTTCTGGGATTGGAATTGCTTGTATTGTTGCAGAAGTATTTGATGTACCTGTTGTTTTTGCTAAAAAATCGCAAACTAAAAATATTGCTGGTGATGTTTATACAACAAAGGTTGAATCTTATACGCATGGACGTGTTTATGATATTATTGTTTCTAAAGAGTATTTAGGAAAAGACGATAAAGTTTTAATTATTGATGACTTTTTAGCAAATGGAAAAGCATTAGAAGGTTTAATTGATCTTGTTCAAGGTGCGGGTGCTAAAGTCGCAGGTGCTGGAATTGTTATTGAAAAGGGATTCCAACCTGGTGGAAAATTTATAAGAGACCGTGGAGTTCATTTAGAGTCACTTGCAATTGTTGAAAGTATGGATGAAAAAACGGGTGAAATTGTTTTTAAATAAGGTTTTGAAAATCAAAACCTTTTTTATTTTGTGTTAAATTTTATTAAACTAATAAATTTACTACATTATCTAGATTAAATGTACTATTTTTGATACAATAGATGGGCAGTCAAATTGTACTAATGTTTATACATTGATACAATTTATAAAAAAGAAGGAGGAAAAAAGATGGAAAAGTCAAAAAAGATTGTTTGGTATAATCTTGCATTCATGGCATTTTCTACCGTTTGGGGTTTTGGAAATGTATTAAATGGATTTGTTTACTTTAATGGTATTCAAGTAATCTTTAGTTGGGTACTTATGTTTGCATTATATTTTGTACCATATGCCTTAATGGTTGGAGAACTTGGTTCTGCTTTTAAAGAATCAGGTGGTGGTGTCAGTTCATGGATTCATGAAACAATGGGACCAAAATTAGCTTATTATGCTGGATGGACATACTGGGCTTGTCACGTTACATATATTGCTAGTAAAAGCTCAGGAGGATTGAAAGCATTAAGTTGGGCAGTATTTAGAAATGCTGAAACTTATGATTCTTTTCCTACAATTGCAGTACAGTTAGTAACTTTAGTCGTATTTTTATTTTTCTGTTGGGTTGCAAGTAGAGGATTAAATCCTTTAAAGAAATTAGCTACTTTGGCAGGAACAAGTATGTTTGTTATGTCAATTTTATATATCATTATGATGTTTGCTGCACCAGCAATCAATCCTAATGGTGGTTATTTATCACTTGATTTTAGCTTAGATAAGATTGTTCCACAATTTAATGTTAATTACTTTACTTCACTTTCAATTCTTGTGTTTGCTGTAGGTGGATGTGAAAAAATTTCACCATATGTAAATAAAGTTGAAAACCCAAGTAAAGGTTTCCCTAAAGGAATGATTGCATTAGCTATCATGGTTATGGTTTGTGCTATTTTAGGAACAGTTGCAATGGGTATGATGTTTGATCCATCTGTAATTAATGGTAGTGCTGAGTCATTTAACTCATATGTATCTAATGGTGCTTATTGGTCATTTGAAAAACTTGGTGAATATTATGGATTGGGAGATACTTTATTAGTTATCTATGCATTATGTAATATGATTGGTCAATTCTCAACATTAGTTATCAGTATTGATGCGCCACTTAGAATGTTATTAGAAAACGAAGATTCTCGTCAATTTATTCCTAGTAAATTATTAAAACAAAACAAATATGGTGCTTATATCAACGGTATCAAAATGGTTGTTGTTTTATCAGGAAGTATTATTTTAATTCAAATTATTGGTGGAGCTGGAGCTGCAGGTGTACTTGCTCAATTGAATAAGTTAAATTCTGTATGTATGCCAATGCGTTACTTGTGGGTATTTGTTGCTTATATTGCTTTACGTAAAGCACGCGATCGTTTTAATCCAGAATATAAATTTGTTAAAAATAATAAAGTTGCTTTATTCTTTGGTGTTTGGTGTTTCTTAGTTACAGCTGTTTGTTGTATTTTAGGTGTTTATTCAACTGACATCTTTACAATGTTATTAAATATCATTGCTCCTATTGTTTTAACAGCTTTAGGAATTATTTTACCAAATATTGCTAAAAGAGAAAAAGCGAAACAATAAAATAACTTAAACATATCCTTTTGGCTTACCAAAAGGATATGTTATAATTGCTTACATATGGAGGCGTAAATATGTATAAAGAAATTTCAAATGAAATGTTATCTTTTTTACAAAAAAGTCCTAGTGCTTTTCATGCAGTGGATAACATTAAAAATGAATTAAAAAAAGAAAACTACGAAGAATTATTAGAAGGTCAAAATTGGAATATTAAACCAGGTGGTAAATATTTTGTTACTCGTAACAATTCTAGTATTATTGCTTTAAATTTAGGTAAAAACCTTGATCATTATGGATTTAATGTTGTGGCATCCCATACTGATTACCCTACATTTAAAATTAAAGAAAATGCAGAAATTGAAGTAAAAGGAAAATATACTCAACTTAACACTGAAGGTTATGGTGGTATGTTGTGTGCAACTTGGTTTGATAGACCTTTATCAATTGCTGGTAGAGTTATTGTAAAAGAAGGAAACCAATTTGTTACAAAATTAATTAATATTGATCGTGATTTAGTTTTAATTCCAAATATGGCGATTCATATGAATCGTGCTGTTAATGAAGGTTATGCATATAATAAACAAATTGATATGTTACCTTTATTTGGTGGTCAAGATTGTAAACCAGGTGATTTTAATAAATTAATTGCTAAAGAAATGAATGTTTCTGTTGATGATATTTATGGAAGTGATTTATATTTATATAATCGTACTGCTCCTTCGATTTGGGGTGCAAATGAAGAATTTATTTCTAGTCAACATTTAGATGATTTACAATGTGGATTTACATCATTAAAAGGATTCTTAAAAGGGTATAACGACGAATCAATTAATGTACTAGCATGTTTTGATAACGAAGAAGTTGGTTCAGGTACAAAACAAGGCGCTGGATCAACATTCTTATATGATGTGTTACGTCGAGTAAATAATGCTTTAGGAAAAACTGAGGAAGATTATTATTGTGCATTGGCTTCAAGTTTCATGCTTAGCGCTGATAATGCTCATGCAGTTCATCCAAATCATCCAGGTAAAACAGATGTAGCTAACTGTGTGTATATGAATGAAGGTATCGTTGTAAAATCACATGCAGGTCAAAAATATACAAGTGACGCTATCAGTATTGCTATTTTTAAAGATATTTGTAAACGCGCTGGTGTTCCAGTACAATTCTTTGCTAATCGTTCTGATGAGGCAGGAGGAAGTACTTTAGGAAATATAGCTATGGCACAAGTATCAATGAATAGTGTAGATATTGGTTTACCTCAACTTGGAATGCATTCGACATACGAAACTGCTGGTGTCAAAGATACTTACTATATGATTAAGGCTGTTGAAGAATTCTATAATTCTCATATTAGTGAAATTTCACATGATGTTTTAAAGGTATCTAAATAATGAAAAAAGAAGAAATGACAACTGATATTGAAAACTATACAATGTCTAGTTTATGGGTTACTATGTCAAGTTATTTAGTGTTGTTATTTGTTAAAGAATTTTTGACAAAACATTATCTAATTAATTTTTCAATTGATTTATTAGTAGCGGTGTTTGCATTTTATATTGCATTATTTCAATTAAAAAATGATTATAAGTTATTAAAAAAATACCAACTTTCTAATAAAGCGTTATTGATTCAAATTATAACAATTATTATTTCTTTTGTTATTGTTTTGATTACATTAAAGAGCCCATTTGATGCTATATTCTTAATTTTAATTATTGGTTATTTTTTAAGTAAACGAAGTTTCAAACAGGAAATAATGAAAAAGAAATCTTGATAAACGAGATTTCTTTTTTTATAATATGTTTATTTATAAGGGGTGATTATATGAAAACAGGAATGATTTTAGAAGGCGGTGCTATGAGGGGATTGTATACTGCTGGAGTTTTAGATGTTTTATTAGAAAATAACATTGAAGTAGATGGTTATATTGGCGTATCTGCAGGCGCTGTATTTGGATGTAATTATAAATCGAAACAAATCGAAAGGGTATTACGTTATAATTTGAAATACGGACAGGACCCACGTTATTTTGGCTTGAAATCTTTATTGAAAACAGGTGATTTGTATGGTGTTGACTTTTGTTATCATAAAATACCAGAAGAACTAGATCCATTTGATAATGAGACTTTCATTTCCAATCCTGTTGACTTTTATGTTGGAATAACTGAGGTGGAGACAGGGAAACCAGCATATCATTTATGCAAAACAGGAACAGGAGAAGATTTACTTTGGATGCAAGCTTCAGCCTCCATGCCACTTGTGTCCAATCCTGTAAGTATTGACCATCATCTTTATTTAGATGGAGGTATTAGTGACCCGATTCCATTAAAATACTTTCAAAGTATTGGTTATGAAAAAAATATTGTTATCTTGACACAAGCTCAATCATATCGAAAAAAACCAATGAAATTCTCTTCCATAATGAAAAAAGGATTAAAGAAATATCCTGCTATTTATAAAGCAATGAAAGAAAGACATCAAGTATATAATAAAACATTAGAATATATAGAGGATTCTAAGAAAAAAGGAGAGACATTTATTATTCAACCATCACATTCTTTATCTATAAAACGATTAGAAAATGATCCTATTAAATTAAATGAGGCATATTATCTTGGAAGAAATGATGCGTATAAAAAGTTAAATGAGTTAAAGGTATTTTTAAAACGATAGTTAACTATCGTTTTAATTAAAAATATCGAATTCTAAACAATATACAAGTGAATCAAACATTTTTGTATTGAATCCATAACATTGGCAACTATCAATTTCACCGGTCCAATCATTGTTTAATTGATCTAATAATGGTTGGATTTGATTTTGTTCGATATTGAATGTAATAAACAATTCACTATGATCTTTTATCATAGCATAAGGACGAGCTGGTGAAATTGAAAATAAAGGATTTATTTTTATTAATGCTTCTTTTACTTTATTTATATCATTGTCTTTTTCACTTGAAATAATAACATGTAATCTTGCTAACATATACTCTCCTGTTGGCATTATCATATCATGATTTGCTTAATTTGACTATAAATTATCCAGGTTTCATTGACGAAACTTAAATGAAAAGGTAAAATTAACTTGTTGTTTTATATTTGTTTTTTGGGAAGGAGTTATTTATGGATAATTCAAAATCAATAGTAAAACAGGCATCAATTCTTGCTGTAGCTGGAATATTTGTAAGAATTATTGGTGTTTTATATCGAAGTCCTTTAACAGCTTTAATTGGTGATGAAGGAATTGGATATTATTCAACTGCTTATAATATATATGCTATGATCTTATTGATATCTTCGTATAGTATTCCTACAGCTATATCTAAATTAATAAGTGAACAAATAGCAATTAAACAATATAAAAATGCTAAAAAAATATTACAATGTTCTTTTATTTATATTTGTGTAATTGGTGGATCAGCGGCATTAATAGCATTTTTTATTGCTCCGTATATAGTACCTAAATATGCAGTTTTTGCATTACGTATTTTATGTCCAACTATTTTTCTTTCTGGTTTAGTTGGGGTTTTAAGGGGTTACTTTCAAGCACATTCAACAACGCTTTATACATCTGTTTCACAAATTATTGAACAAATTTTTAATGCTGTTGTTTCAATAGGTGCAGCGTGGCTCTTTATTCAACCTTTTATTAATGGTAATCATTCATTGATGGCCAGTTATGGGGCAGGAGGAAGTGCCTTAGGAACAGGTGCCGGTGTTTTAATTGCATTAGTCTATATGACTTTTATGTTCTTAAGAAAAAAGAATAAAATGATTGATGAAAGTGATGGTATAGAGTATATAGATACTTCTAAAGCTATATTTAAATCAATTCTGTCAATTGTAACACCAATTATTATATCAACATGTATTTTTAATATCGTTACTACTGTAGATATGTATATTTATTATTTCTTTATGAATTACAAAGGAATGGATTCCGTATTAATGAGTCAGTTATATGGCGTTTATTCTGGAAAATTCATGGTTTTAATTAACGTACCTATTGCTCTAGCAAGTGCCATGTCTACAGCTTCAATTCCAGCTGTATCCGGAAGCTATATCACACAAAATTTTAAAGAAACAAGAAAATTAATCAATAATGGTATCAATGCAACAATGTTAGTACTTATTCCATCATTTATCGGAATGGCGGTTCTTTCTTATCCTATTATGGGCACACTTTTTCCACAAAAACAAACTTTACAAATTGCATCCACAGTACTTACCGTTGGTTCACCAGCAATTGGTTTTTATGGATTATCGACTTTTACAAATGGAATTTTACAAGCGATAGGTCATGTTAAAGAACCGTTAAAAAATGCAAGCAAAGCATTGATTATTTATGCAATGATGCTATCAATATGTTTATTTTTATTACCAAAAGAATGGGCATTATACATTCTTGCTACTTGCAATATTGGTTATGCAGCCATTGTTTGTTTTTTAAATCAACGGGCGTTATCTCGTATTTTAAATTTTAAGATACATTTACGAAGAACTGTTTTATTGCCTTTATTAGCTTCGATTTTTATGGGAGTCGTGGTTTACTTAGTTTATCATGGTTTATTTAATTTAACGAGAATGGTTTTTATCCCATTATTTATATCAATTATTATTGGAATTGTTGTTTATTTTATTGTTGTTTTATATTTATACAAAGATCATCCAGAATATTTATCAAATATTCCTTATGTTGATCGTATATTAAGAAAAATAAATCACTAAAGTGATTTATTTTTTATAAAGGAGAATTATGAAAAAAATAACGATTGGAATTTTAGCGCATGTAGATGCAGGGAAAACGACATTAAGTGAAAGTTTTTTTTATCAAAGTGGGCTTATTAAAAAAATGGGTCGTGTTGATAAAAAAGAGAGTTTATTAGATTATGAACAGATGGAACGAGAAAGAGGTATAACTGTATTTTCTAAAGAAGGTGTATTTAAATGGAAAAATACTTCATTTAATCTTATCGATACTCCCGGTCATGTTGATTTTACAAGCGAGATGGAAAGATCGCTACAAATACTTGATTACGCTATTTTAGTTATTAATGCAAGAGAGGGAATACAGTCACATACACGAACTATTTTTAAGTTATTAGAGCATTTTAATGTACCTACTATTATATTTGTTAATAAAATGGATATGGCTTATCAAAGTTCTAAAGAACTTCTTAAACAAATTCAAAATGAATTATCTTCTTTTTGTTTTGATGCTAGTGAGACTGATTTTCAAGAAAATATTTCTTTATTAGATGATTCTTATTTAGATGCTTTTTTAGAAAATGGGGACATTGGACAATATAATATGGAAAGTGCATTCAAAAATAGATTGTTTTTTCCTTGTGTTTTTGGATCGGCATTAAAAAATGATCATATTTTATTTTTATTAGATTTTATGGATCAATACTGTGTAGCATATCATCAAAAAGAGAAATTGGAAGGAATTGTCTATAAGATTACTTATGATAAAAATACACGCCTTACTCATATTTTATTAAGAGGCGGTTCTTTGAATGTTAAAGATGAAGTGTATCAAAAAGAAAAAATTCATCAAATTCGTATTTATCATGGAAGTAAATTTGATTTAGTTCAAACAGCACATGAGGGTGATATTATTGCTGTTACTGGTTTACAATCATTGGAGATAGGCATGGATTTAAATGGTCAATATATTTTGGAAAAGCCACAGATTGTACCGTTTCTTTCTTATCGGATTGTTTTGCCAGATGATTGCAATCAAAGTGATGCTATTAGAAAATTAAGAAACTTGTCTTATGAAGATCCTAATTTACATTTCCATTATGAATCTGAAATAAATGAACTAAGAATTCAAGTGATGGGAGAAATTCAATTAGAAATTCTTAAACAAATTATTTTTGATCGGTATCAGTTACCAGTAACATTTGATATGGGACAAATTTCATACTATGAAACAATAAGTCAAAGTGTCGAAGGGGTTGGTCATTTTGAACCACTTAAACATTATAGTGAAGTCCATCTTTTGTTAGAACCTTTACCTAGGGGAAGCGGTCTACAGTTTTGTTTAGATTGTAGTCCTAGTCAATTATCATTATCTTATCAAAATGCTTGTCTTCATTATTTAAAAGAGTCATATTTAAAAGGAGTTTTAATTGGTGGAGCTGTTACTGATATGAAGATTACAGTCATTAATGGAAAGGCACATCAAAAGCACACTGAAGGTGGTGACTTTAAAGAAGCAACATTACGGGCACTAAGGCAAGGTCTTAAGAAGGCAAAATCAATTATTTTAGAACCTTATTATGCTTTTAAAATGACTTTAAATCAAGAATATATGAGTAAAGTGATATTTGATTTGGAATTAATGGACTGTAAATTTGAAATTACACAAGATGAAATGATTGTAATCAAAGGAACAGGTCCTGTTTCTAAAATGCTTGATTATCCTTTAAGATTTAAAGATTCTACCAAAGGAAGTGGTCATTTATCATATCAGCTTGATGGATATTATGAAGTCAATAATCAAGAAGAAGTCATAAATCAAATACATTACAATAGTGAAGAGGATCCATATTATCCTACAGGTTCTATTTTTTGTAAGAATGGTAGTGGGTTTTATGTACCATGGAATCAAGTAGAACAATATATGCATTTACCTTTAAAAAAAACATATCAGCCCCAAAAAAATAATCACCGTCAACAAGTTATAGATGAAAAAGAATTGGAAGAGATATTTATTCGTACTTATGGTCCAATTAAACATCGCCTATCTAAAGAAATGAATAGAAAAATCGAAAAAATAAATAATGAAAAAGTAACAATTTTGCCAGAGTGTTTATTAGTTGATGGTTACAATGTTATATTTTCATGGGATGAGTTGAAAGATTTAGCTAAAGATAATTTAGATGCTGCAAGAATGAAACTCATTGATATGATGTGTAATTACCAAGGATACAAAAATAATGTTTTAATACTTGTTTTTGATGCTTATAAAGTAAAAAAGAATGATGGACTTATTGAAAAATACGATAATATTTTTCTGGTTTATACAAAAGAAGCTCAAACGGCAGATATGTATATTGAAAGGGTAACTCATGATTTGGCTAAAAATTTTAGAGTTGTCGTTGTGACATCAGATGCTTTAGAACAACTCATTGTTAGTGGCAGAGGTGCAACGAGAATGTCTTCTCGAGAATTTGAGATGATTGTAAGTCATACACATAAAGAGAATTACGATGAGTTTAAACGTAAAAACAAGGTTATGAAGAACTATTTATTAGATGATTTTAAAGGAGACAAGTAGTCTCCTTTAATTCTTAACATGATGATGACAAGTAAAAGAATAATCATCAATAGCTTTAAATTTGTAACCTTTATTCAAATAGTATTGAATAATTGTTGGTAAAGCTTCTACTGTTGTTGTTTTAGTGTTTGTATCATGAGCTAATATAATGATATTGTTATGTGATGAATGCGTGGCTGATTGAATGATCTTGTTTACAGAAACAAGGTGAGCAGTGGCATCACCTGTACCACAGTTCCAATCATAATACTGGTATCCTTCATCGATAACGCGTTTAGTCAGCGCCGACATAATTCCTATATTATATTGTTTAGATATTTGATTACTACTTCCTCCTGGAAAGCGTATATAATGGGGTGTATAGCCAATGAGATTATTTAACATCTGGCTTAAACGTTCTAAGTCAGCCATGTAGTCATCAACTGATTTGTATATTTTATCATAATCATGGCTGTATGAGTGCATTCCTATGGTATGTCCTTTTTCTTGGGCTAATTTTATATATTTATTATAATTTTGACCATTACCTGTTACAAAAAAAGTAGCTTTGATTTTATACTGATCTAATATTCTTAATATTTTAATTGTATTTGATGATGGACCATCATCAAAAGTTAAATATACTATTTTTTCATGACTTTCCTGTTCAACTCCTATTTTGATATTTTTGACAACCGTTATTTTTCTTGTTTTTTTTGTTTGATTTCCTGAACGATCTTTTACGATATATGATACATAATATGTTCCTTCTTTAGATATATCAAATTGGTTTGAATTAATAATAAGTTGTGGGTGAGGGTCTTGATTATCGTGATAAACAAGGCCTTCTTTTAAATCATAAGGAGTGTTGATTTTTAATGTAAGAGGTTGAAGATTTTTGATAATTGGTTTTTGTTTATCGGCTTTGCATATTTTAAGATATGTGTTTTTGGTTGTCTTATTATGCGCTTGATCTTCAACTGTAATCGATATTTTTTGTTTACCAAGCTTATTGAATCGATATTTTTTGTCAAAATATATTTTTGTTTGGGTTTGATCTTGAATATGGCTAATAAAATTTTTAGGATATGCTTGCATGCATAAATCTATTTCATAAGGATGAATTTGAAATGATGGCTTTTTTGAATCAATAACATCCACTTTTAGGGGATATTGACGATGATGATAGTGATAGTTTATGGTATATGTTCCTAGCTTATGAATATTAAGATTATTGATATTATAAGAAACGTCTTTAATTTTACCATTTTTTACTGATTTAATATTTGCTAGAAAGTTGTACTGTTGGTGTATTTCAATACGTGGGTGATTCTCAAAAAAAGTAAGTTCTTTTTGATATTTTTGATAACAAAAGATAATACTCAATATAATGACAAAGGAAAGAAAAAGATATTTTAAATGAAATTGTTTTAACATTTTATGTCACCTAGTTGACTTTCTTTCTTGATTTTTATATAAATTAACTAAAAAGGGAGTTGAATATCATGTCAGAAATAACTGAATGGGGATGTATATATGATTATTTAAATTGGTGGGGAAATTTATCATTTGAACAAGTTCCATTTAATGATGTAGATAGTTTGATATTGAGTGAAATATCATACATTTCATGTGATGATTATATAAAAGAAAATATGACAATTGGTGAGTTATCACTACACTGTCAAAATGCTTTAAAAGATGTAAAATCAGAATTTTCTTTAATATATGAATCAACAAATTTAGTTCAAATATTAAATAATTATTCTCGCTTCAAAGATATTTCTATTATTCGATATTGTAATGATATTGATTATTGTAAAGAAAAACAGTTTTCAGCTATGACATTTGTTTTACCACAATGTTGTTTATATATTGCTTTTAGAGGAACGGATGATACTATCTTGGGCTGGAAAGAAGATTTTAATATGATATATAGAGAAAAAGTTCCATCTCAAGAAGAGGCAGTTAAGTATGCTGAACAAGTCATAAAAGATTACAAAATAATATTAAATAAAAAAGGGCACTTTTTTAAATATCCTCATGTATATTTAGCTGGTCATTCTAAAGGAGGTAATTTAGCTATTTATGCAGGAGTCAAATTAGATAGAAAAATAAAAAAGCGTGTTAAAAAAATCTATAATTTTGATGGACCTGGATTTAATCAGTCATTTTTAAAAACAACTGAATATCAAGAAATGAAAGATAAGATTATTACTTTTAGACCGCAAGGAAGTGTTATAGGTGGTCTTTTATATCATGATTGTAGACAGATAATTGTGAGTTCTTTTTCACATACGATGATGCAACATAGTGGGTTTACATGGAAAATAAAGGCTGATAAATTTAATGTATGTGATCAATTGGATGAACGCTGTATCAAGATTAATGATGAGATTAATCAAATATTAGAAAGTATGGATAATGTTCAAAAAGAATCCTTTGTAGATGAATTCTTTGAATTGCTTAATCAATCTAATATTAAAATGGTTTGTGATATTACTGAAAACAAATTGAATAAGTTAATAACGGGGATGAAGGGATTTAAAAATATGTCTAGTGAAAATAGAACCATATCATTAACTTTACTTAAATACATGCTACTTTTAGAAGGAAAACATTTATTTTAAATTAAAAGGAAATAATTACTTATTTCCTTTTAATTGTGTTTCTAATATGGAAACAATATTTTCAAAAAATAGTTGATCTTCCTTTGAAAAACGGTTAACTTTGTATGAATCTAAATCTAATACGCCATAAAGTTGATTTTGAAAAATAATAGGAATGACTAGCTCACTTTGACTCAAACTATCACAGGCAATATGTCCGGCAAATTCATGGACATTTGCAATTCTTTGGGTTTCTTTAGTAATTGCACATTTTCCACAAACACCACGATTTAATTGTATTTCATTACAGGCAACCAATCCTTGAAATGGACCTAAAATTAATTTATCATCATAATATAAGTAAAATCCCGCCCAAGAAACATCTTTAATGTTTTCTTTAATAAATGCTGATGTGTTTGCAAGCAGAGAAAGATCATAATCTATATTTTCAATTAATGCTTGATATTGTTTCAATAATAATGTATTCATGATATCACCTCAGTATGACTATAGCATAAAAAAAGGAGTGTTTGTATGATTGATATCGATAAAGCGAAAAAAAGATTTGAAAAGTATGTGAGTCAATATGATTTAAATAATGATAAAATCAGATTAAAAATGATTCACACATATTGTGTAGTTGAAACTTCTAAATATATTGCAATACACGAACAGTTATCTCAAGAAGATTACCAGTTATCTTTATTAATTGCGTTGTTACATGACATCGGTCGCTTTGAACAATTGAAACAATTTAATAGTTTTAGTGATCAAAACGTAGATCATGCTTTATTAGGTGTAAAAATATTATTTGAGGATAATTTGATTAGAGAATTTATTGACACTGATCAATATGATCAAATTATAAAATCGGCTATTCAGTATCATTCTTTATATCAATTGCCTGTCATTAAAGATCAAAAAATTTTATTGCATGCGAAGCTAATAAGGGATAGCGATAAGTTAGATAATTTTAGAGTCAAAAACATTGAATCTATTGAAACTTTGTTTGATATATCTGAAGAAAACTTTGTTAATCAATTGGTTAGTGATAATATTATTGACGATATTAAAAAACATCACTTAATATTATCAAGTAATAGAAAAAATGAAGTTGATATGTGGGTTTCTTATTTTGCTTTTGTTTTTGATTTGAATTTTAACGCCAGTTTTCAGTATTTAAAAGAAACGCAATATATAAGAAAAAATATAGATCGTTTTGTTTATAATCCTTTGTTGAAAAAACAAATGGAATTTGTAAAAAATGAATGTAATCAGTATGTTTTAAATCATCTTTAGAGTATAATTTTTGTTATTTTATCCACAATATAAGTAGGAGATGAAATGATGAAAAAATTATTAATATATGGTTTATGTATGTTTTCTTTTGTTTTATTATTAACAGGTTGTCAAAATAATAACCGAAGTGAAGATGATTTAACAGATTTACAAAATAATGTTGATGATCAATTAGGTGATCATTTTACTTATTCACGTGATGAATTAAAAGATGCATTAAATTATATTCATCATCATTTGGATGATATTAAAGATGAAGAGGTTGCTAAAAAGATATATGAAAAAGCATATTATATTGAAGCTGTTTCAAAAAAAAGTAATCAAAAAATTGATAATGAAGTAACACAGTATGCAATTAAAGCTAAAGATTATGCTAAAAATGTCTACTTAGCTAATGATAATGATTGCGATAATATAATTGAAAAAGGTAAAGATGATTTAGTAGATTTAAAAGATAAATTTGAAACAGGTATGGATTCATTTATTGATCAATTTTCACAATTTTTCAAAAAATAAATGATTAAGCTTTTTGCTTAATCATTTTTTAATAAGTGATAGGTGATGGTAGAAAAGATAATAACCGCTTTTTTTAAGATGGATTCATCAAAATCGTAGGCATCATTGTGAGGAGTCTCTGTTACCTTACAAGCAAATTGCATGTATGTTGCTTGACCGCCATGGCTTTGTACTCTACTAGTCATATATGAAAAATCATCACTACCATCAAGCGCACCACAATCCTTTTTAGCAATCTTAATTTGTGGTTGATATGTAGAAATAATTTGGCGAATTTTATTCATAAATGGTTGATCGCAATCGATGGTAAAAGCTTTTCCAACTTCTTTGATTTCAACATAAGTATCATGCATTAAAGCAGCGCCTTGAATAACATCACGAGCATAAACTTCCATGTATTGATTGAGTTGTGAAGTAGCACCGCGAACTTCTATCTCTAATTTTGCTATTTCAGGAACGACATTTCTACTTGTACCAGCTTGGACAGTTCCTACATTAATTCGAGTACAACCATCACTGTTTCTAGGAATTGCGTGCAAGTTTAAAATACATGAAGCAGCGGATAAAAGGGCATTTTTACCAAACTGTGGCATACCCGATGCATGAGCAGAAACACCATGATAAAATACATCCAGTTTTGTTGTTGCGAATGTTTCATCCATGCCAAGGTATAAATCACTATCGTCCCCAGGATTTTGTGGCCAGATATGACCAGCATATAAATAGTCTATATCATCTAAAATACCACTTAAGGCTACTGATTTAGCACCTCTTACTGATTCTTCAGCGGGTTGGAATATCAATTTGATTGTTCCATGCATTGATTCTTTAATTTGCATTAAAATTTTTGCTACGGTTAAGCCAATTGAAACATGTCCATCATGACCACAAGCATGCATTGCGCCAAGATTACATGATCCAAATCCTAACTGAGTAGGAATGTGCTCTTCATTTTTCGATTCTAAAATGCCGAGTGCATCCATATCAAAGCGAATTCCTACAGTTGGTCCCTCGCCATTTTTTAAAATACCAACAACAGCTGTGTAACCATCTTTGACTTTTTCTAAATAGTATTTATCAGCTCCTTGTAATAAGGCTCTTTTGTAACTTAAATCTAATATTGATCTTGGTGGTAAATTCATACGGGCATCAGCTTTCATAACCTCTCTTCCAACAAGAACTTGATAACCTAAATTATCTAATCTTCTTGCAATTAATGATGCTGTACGGTATTCTAACCATCCTCTTTCAGCATAACGGTGAAGACTTCTTCGTATAGCTATTGTTTCGTCCTCTAATATATTTGCAAGTTCCTCTATTTTTTTGTCCATACTCTATGCTCCTTTTTTTGATATTTCTTTTTAAAATGTATAAATAATAAATCGTATATGTATCGGTTAAAATCAAAAAACATATGTGATGTTGTAATAATGAAAATAAGTACAATTGCATTAAAAAAATCAATGTTCCCTAAAGAAAGAAATTTTTGTCCAATAATAAGAATAACAAAATAACATATTTGAAGTACATAAATTACAACTTTACGATAAAGTGTCATAGGCGAATAGATATCTTTTAGACCGCAATAGTAACACCATCCAGTAATTAAAACACATATAGTTGATAGTGTTTGACTATTAAAACCAATTATTTGTCCAATATTCATAATGATAATTGAGCTTACAGCAATTAAAATACCATAAGGGAAAGCATTTTTAAAAACGTGGTACATAAATCTACTTTGTACCCGATTAAAATTAGCTTCATAAGTTAAAAAGAATGTTGGTATACCTACACAGCAAGCACCTAATACTGATAACTGAATAGGTAAAAAAGGGTAGATGCTACCAAATAAAATGGTACCAATTGCTAAAATAACTGAAAAAGTTGTCTTGATTAAAAACATAGATGATGAGGCAGTAATATTATTAATAACACGGCGACCTTCATTGACAATATCAGGAATTGCTTCAAATTGATTATCTAATAAAACAATATTAGCACAATTTTTTGCTGCTTCACTTCCTGAAGCCATAGCAATTGCACAATCAGCAACTTTAAAAGCTAAAATATCATTAACGCCATCACCTGTCATTGCTACAGTATGACCATGATGTTGTAAAGCTAAAACAATCTGCTTTTTTTGTTCTGGACTCACGCGACCAAAAATATTATATTTTTCTACTAGATTTATTATATCACAGTCATTTTCTATGGATGAGGCATCAATGTAATGTTGATAACCATCTAATCCTGCTTTTCTAGCAATGTTTGACACTGTTACTGGATCATCGCCAGAAATAATTTTAATGTTTGTGCCTTGATTTTTGAAATATTGCAATGTAGTAGGGGCACTTTGACGAACAATATCAGTTAGTGTAATCATTCCAATAGGTTCAAGTTGTTCTAACAGTTGATCATCTTGGATGGTTTTGTTGTGATGGGCAAGAATAATAATTCGTAATCCATGATGGCTATACTCATTGTATTTTTTTTCTATATATTCATGTCCATTAGGAAATAAAAATTGATAGGCACCGATATAATAAGTTCCTTTGTTTTCAAATGAAACAGCACTATATTTTCTTTTAGATGAAAAAGGGATAATGTGTACGGGATGGTAGTTATGTTCTTGTTTGAAATATTCTTGTAAAGCAACAGCTGTACTGTTTTTATCTTCAAAACAATAATTCATATTAGCAATAATTTCCCTTATAGGTTGATTATTAAAAGATTCAATATTTTCTACAGCTAATTGTCCTTTTGTTAAAGTACCGGTTTTATCCAAACAAACAGTATCTACTCTCGCAAGTGTTTCAATACTATATAAATCACGAACAAGAGTTTGTTTTTTTGCAAGACGGAGAATGCTAAGGGTTAAGGCAACACTTGTTAGTAAGACAAGACCTTCGGGAATCATACCAAGTAAAGCAGCTACGGTTGAAAGAATTGCATTTTGCAAAGAAATACGACTTAATAAAAATTGTTTTAAGAATAATAAGATTCCAATAGGAATGATGATAATACTAATAATTTTTAAAATATGATCTAATGATTGATAAAGTTGAGATGATTTTTGTTGGTACTGTTTTGCTTCATCAATGATTTTATTAATATAACTTTCATCTCCTACACGTATTACATGACAAATGGCTTTGCCTGAAGTAACATAGCTACCGGAGAAAAGAGTGTCGCCGCTTTGTTTAAAAATAGCGTCTGCTTCTCCTGTTAATAAAGATTCATTGACTTCAATATGCCCATCTATCATTGTGCAATCGACAGGAACCTGTTTGCCTGTTGTAAGTATGATATCATCGTCTAAAACAATATTTTCTATATCAATAAGTTCTATCTTATTATCTCGAATGACTTCGATTGTCTGTTTTTCTAAAAGTGATAGTTGATCAAGTATACGCTTAGCTTTAATTTCTTGGTAAATTCCTGCGGCTGTGTTGATGATAATAATAAAAATAAATAAAATATTTTTATAAGATCCAACGAGTAAAACACATAAAAATAAAATGATATTAATGAGATTAAAGAAAGTAAGAATATTTTGACAAAAAATTTCTTTGTATGTTTTTGTAATTGATTGATTTATTTTATTAGTCTGCTTTAAATCAATACGTTGTTTAACATCTTGAGATGACAGACCGTGATAATTAAAATTATTTATTTTCATAAAAGCTTCTCCTATAAATATATTTTAATCAATTTGCATATATTTGACAATTAATCAGATACATATTTCTTTTTATATTTAAAAAGAGTATAATATGTGAGTCGCTACATATTTATAAAATTATATTATGATTTTAGAAGTATCTAAAAGAACGAAAGTAAAAGCAAAAGAAATCTTTGATTTAAAAGGAATTGTTACTGTAAAAGATATTCCGGATTTAGACTGTGACGATATTTGTTTTTTTCTTACACAGTTATTTCAGATGAATAAAGGGGAAACAGTAGGATCTAAAAATATGATGAATCGTTTATCACAATGGATTCATGTAATTTATAATCATGATCAATATACTATCAAAGATGTTCAATCGTATGTAAAAAAACTTAAGTTCTAATAAAAACAAATGGAAACATTTGTTTTTATTTTGAATTTAAAGATTGTATACAATCTTTAAATAATGTGTTATAATAATCATACGTAAATAATTTTGGGGGGTGACATGATGAGTGATACTATAGATTGTTTTTTTGAAAAGGGGAAACAAATAAATAATATAGAAAACAGTCTTTATTCCTTATACAATGTTAAAAATGGTTTAAGAAATGAAGATGGAACAGGTGTTTTAGTTGGATTAACTAAAATTGCCGATGTAGTAGGTTATAAAAGAGTTGATGGAAAAAAGGTTGATACAGAAGGACGATTATATTATAGGGGTATTCGTGTTTCTGAATTGATTAATGGACATAATCCTGATGATCGTTATCTTTTTGAAGAAGTTAGTTTTTTAATTTTATTTGGATATCTACCAAATAAAGATGAATTAGATGCTTTTAAAAAAGAATTATCTAAACGTTACGCTTTACCTGAATACTTCTTAGAAAGTAAAATTTTAGGTTTTCCAACCAAAAATATGATGAATAAATTACAACAGGAAGTTTTAATGCTTTATTCATATGATGATGATCCAGATAACATTTCAGTAGAAGCAACTTTAGATAAAGGTTTAGATCTCATTGCTAAAATACCTTCTATTGTTTGTTATGCATATCGTAGTAAGGTTCATTATTTTGATAAAAAGAGTTTGTTTATTCACCAAATTCGTTCTGACTATTCAATAGCTGAAAATATACTATGTCTTTTAAGGGATGATCAAAAGTTTACTAAAAAAGAAGTTGAAGTTTTGGATATGTGCTTAGTTTTACATGCTGATCATGGTGGAGGTAATAACTCGACTTTTACAAACGTCGTTATTAGTTCAACAGGGACTGACATTTACTCTAGTTTTGCCGGGGCGATTGGATCGTTAAAAGGACCTAGACATGGTGGTGCTAATCTTGCAGTAAAAAAACAAATGGATTTAGTAATCAAAGAAATTGGCTTAGATGCAAGTGATCAGGAAATTGAATCTTTAGTTAAACGTATATTAGATAAAGATTTTAATGATAATTCTGGTTTGATTTATGGAATAGGGCATGCAGTTTACACAATTAGTGATCCTCGTTGTGAGATTCTTCGTGCTAAATGTAAAGAACTTGCTATAGAAAAAAACAGGTATAAAGAATATGAATTCTTTAACCGATTTGAAAAAAAAGCTATTCAAGAAATTGAATCACGTAAAGGAATACACGTTTGTGCTAATATAGATTTTTATAGTGGACTTATCTATGATATGTTAAATATTCCTCGTGAACTCTATACACTCATGTTTGTCATTGGGCGTTCGGTTGGATGGTTAGCCCACAACATAGAAAATAAACTTTATTCTGGTCGTATTGTAAGACCGGCTGCTAAATATGTTGGTGAAACGAGAGATTATATAAAAATGGAAGATCGTAAATAAGTAATAAAGCGTTTAGAATTATCTATCTAAACGCTTTGTTTTTATCTAAAAAAGAACGTTACAGATTATTTCTGTAACGTTAATAATTTATTCTTTAATAACTTTGATCCAACCTTTAGGAGCTTCGATTGTTCCCATTTGAATTCCTGTTAATGTTTCATAAAGTTTTTTAGTGATTGGTCCCATTTCTTCCATTCCACTTGGGAAGCAGATTTCTTTTCCATGATCATTAATTTTTCCAACTGGAGAAATAACTGCTGCAGTACCACAAAGACCACATTCAGCGAAATCTTTTACTTCATCAAAGTAAACTTCTCTTTCTTCGACTTCTAATCCTAAATATTGTTTAGCTACGTACATTAATGAACGTCTAGTAATTGAAGGAAGAATACTATTTGATTTAGGAGTAACAACTTTATTATCTTTAGTAACGAAAATGAAGTTTGCTCCACCAGTTTCTTCAACTTTAGTTCTAGTAGCTGCATCTAAATACATATTTTCATCAAATCCTTGATTATGAGCATCAACAATAGCATGTAAACTCATAGCATAGTTTAAACCAGCTTTAATATGTCCTGTTCCGTGTGGAGCTGCTCTGTCAAAATCAGAAACTCTAATTGTAATAGGTTTAACTCCTCCTTTAAAATATGGTCCTACTGGAGTAACAAACACTCTAAATTGATATTCATTTGCAGGTTTAACTCCAATAACTGGGTCACTACCAAACATATATGGACGAATATATAAAGTTGCTCCTGAACCATAAGGTGGTACATAATCAATATTTGCTTTAACAACTTTTTCAATTGCTTCAACCCATTTATCTTCAGGATAAACTGGCATTTCCAATCTTTTACATGTATTTGCCATACGTTCTGCATTTAAGTCAGGACGGAAGCAAACAACTTTACCATCTTTTGTAGTATATGCTTTTAATCCTTCAAAACAAGTTTGTGCATATTGTAAAACACCAGCACATTCACTAATTACAACTTTGTCATCAGCAGTAATCACGCCCTCATCCCATGCTCCATCTTTATAATTTGCAACGAATCTTGCTTCTGTTGGTATATATCCAAAACCGATATTAGACCAATCAATATCTTTCTTTGACATTTTAAGTACTTCCTTTCTTGTTTTATCTTAAAGCAAATTTTACGCTTCATTAAGAAGAGTGTCAACAGAAAACAACATGAACTTTTATTTATTTTTTACTTTAAATTGTAAATTTTCTAAAATTTCTATTGTTTTTTCTTGTAAATCTAAATCATTGCTGGCTATCCCTTTTTTATCTATATAAATAGGTACTTCGGGAAGAGCACTTTTAACAATAATAGCGTTAGAAAGAACACATATATTAGAAACAATACCAACAATTGTAACATCAAGATAACGAGTATCTTTTAAGATGTTTCCTAATTCTAATGAGCCAAAGGTATTTTTATAAATACATAGGTCATTTTTATTTTTTTCTTGAGCAACTTTTCCATATAGATTCCAACCATCCGTTTTTCTAATACAGTGAGCAATGGGCAGATTTTTTCCTTCTTGTGTATTTAAGTAATTTGTTTCATGACTATCATAAGTGAAAATAACATCATCTTGATTTTGATGAAATTGTTTTATAAGAGAAGCAATATAGGAATCAATTTTTTTAGCATTTTCAAATCCTAGGCTACCGTCAACAAAATCATTTTGATAATCAACAACAATCAGTAATCTTTTCATAATTAAACCTCCTAGTTTATTTTATAAGATATAATCTTGCCATTCAATTGATTTATGATATGATAAATCAAGATTACATAAGGAGATGAAACAATGGAAGAAATTATTTTTTTGGGTACTGGAAATGCAACTGTAAAAGACTGTTATAACACTTGTTTTGCAATAAAAAACTTAAATGAATATGTTTTAGTTGATGCCGGAGGGGGTAACGGCATTTTAAAACAATTAGATTTAGCTAATATATCATTAAATCAAATTCATCATATGATTATTACACATTGTCATACGGATCACATCTTAGGAGCAATTTGGGTTTATCGTATGATAGCAACACAAATTTTACAAGGGACATATTCTGGTGATTTTTACATATACTGTCATGATGAAGCAGCGACTACGTTAAAAACGATTTTAGAGTTGACTTTAGTCAATAAGATGGTTGGTCTATTAGATAATCGTATTTTTATTAAAGAAGTCAGACACTTACAAACATGTATAATCAATCATTTACCATTTACTTTTTTTGATATTCATTCAACTAAAATGAAACAGTTTGGTTTTTATATTTTAGATGGAAATCAAAAATTAACATGTTTAGGCGATGAGCCATGTGATGAATCTTGCTTAAATTATGTAAAAGATGCAACTTGGCTTTTATGTGAAGCTTTTTGTTTATATGATCAAAGAGATATATTTAAACCATATGAAAAGCATCATTCAACGGCTAAAGATGCAAGTATTTTAGCTAACCAACAAAATGCAAAAAATCTTGTCTTATATCATACTGAAGAGAAAAACTTAAAAAATAGAGAAGAATTATATACGCAAGAAGCTAAACAATATTTTAAGGGAAATGTTTATGTTCCTAATGATTTAGATGTCATTACTATTTCATAAATTGATGCTTAATAAATGATAGATTGAGTGTTATACTATGGTGGTAGGAGGAAAGTCACTTAGTGATGATGTGTAAAGATGGATAAAAATTTAGAAACATTAATTAATTTAAAGCGTGAAAAAATGGAAAAAGCTTTTCGCGATAATAATATGGAATTGATACAGTTAAATGATAAGGGAGAACTATTAGATTATTTGAACCAATATCTTAAAGATAACGTGAGTGTTGGTGTGGGAGGATCAATGACATTATTTGAAACAGGTGTTATTGATAAAATTAGAAAGAGTCCAGTTAAATTTTATGATCGTTATCAAGAAGGATTAACCGGTGAACAAATTCAAGATATTTTTAGACAGTCGTTATTGGCTGATTTATATATTACAAGTAGTAATGCTATTGATATGAATGGTTGTCTTTATAATATTGATGGCAATGGAAATAGAGTTGCTGCGATGATTTATGGACCTAAGAAGGTGCTTGTTATTGTTGGCAGAAATAAAATTTTTACAAATGAAGAAGCTGCAATTAATCATATCAGAAATGTAGCGGAACCTACTAACGCTTTACGTTTAAATAAAAATACGCCTTGTACCAAGGCCGGTAAATGTTTAAATTGTCATTCTGCTGATCGTATTTGTAGTTCTTTTGTTAAACTGTCTTATCAATCTGTAAAAAATAGAATACAAGTTATTGTTGTTAATGAAGATTTAGGTTATTAAAAGGAGAGAGCGTATGTATAAAAAAATTGATATAAATGAATTATCTTTTAACCCCTTTGATGAAATTTCTAATCATTGGGTTCTTATTAGTGCTAAAAATAATGATCAAGTCAATACAATGACTGCAAGTTGGGGTCAACTTGGACATTTATGGGGTAAAAATGTAGCTACAGTATTCATTAGACCTCAAAGATATACAAAAGAATTTGTAGATGCTCAAGACTACTTTACTGTTACGTTATTTGATGGTTATAAAAAAGAATTAGGTATTTTAGGGTCACGTTCTGGACGTGATGGAGATAAAATTTCAGATGTACATTTTGATATAGAAGAAATTGAAGGACAACCTACATTCAAACAAGGTAAAATGGTTTTTATATGTAAAAAAATGTATAGTGATTATCTTAAACCGGAACATTTTATTGATGATTCAATTGATCAAAGATGGTATCCTGAAAAAGATTATCATGAAATGTATATAGGTGAAATTATTGCTTGTTATAGAAATGATTAATTAATTTAATCGTTTCTTTTTTTTATTTATGGTCATACTTAAATTGGTGATATGATGAAATTATTAGAGTTTATAATTTTACCTATTCTTTCTTTAATTGTATTGTTTTTTTTAACAAAATTATTGGGGTATAGGCAAGTTAGTCAACTAAGTATGTATGATTATATAATTGGAATTACGATTGGTTCTATTGCATCAGAATTGATTATGAAAGACTTTGCTCATATTTTAAAACCTTTGATTGGTATGATTATATATGCTTTATTCCCTTATTTTTTATCTAAAATTACGTATCGATATCCTAAGATTCGTTATTTAGTTGAAGGAAGGCCGATTGTTTTATATGAAAATGATCAAATATATAATAATCAATTAAAGAAAGCAAAAATGGATTTAGATGAATTTTTGATGCAATGTCGGATTAATGGCTATTTCGATATATCTCAGATTAATCAGGTTGTACTCGAAACAAATGGAACACTTAGTTTTCTACCAAAAGAAGAATATCGTCCTTATCAACTAGGAGATAGCCAAAAAACAATCCAAGAGAAAAAACTGCCTGTTTTATTGGTTAAAGAAGGAAATGTTCTAGTTGATCAATTAAAGAATATAGGGCGGGATAGAACTTGGTTAGATCAGTTATTGAAAGTCAAAAATATATCGTTACAACATATTTATCTCATGTATTATTTGGAAAACAGTCAAGAAATAATTTTTGAATTGTCTAATGAAGAAAAAGATTTTATATAAAAAACACCTCTTATATATTAACAAGAGGCGTTATTTGTTTTGAAGATCATAAATAATTTTTAATCCTTTAAATGTCAGATCTGGATCATAAGTATCTATAAGATCAGTTTCATGATATATCATACGACCTAGCCCGCCAGTAGAGACAACTTTTAACTCTTCACCGTATTCTTTTTTGATTTGAGAGATAATCTTATCGGTTAAACCGATATAACCATAAACGACACCAGCTTGCATACTGTCAACAGTATTACGACCAATTATTGATGCAGGTTTTTTGATTTCGATTTCTGGTAATTTGGCAGCTTGGGAAGATAAAGCTTCAACACTGATACCAAGTCCTGGGGCAGTAGCGCCACCTAAGAATTCTCCTTTTGATGAAATGATATCAAAAGTTGTAGCAGTACCAAAATCAATGACCAAGCATGCACAATGATGTAAATAGTATGCACCAGCAGCATCAACCAGACGATCGGCACCTAAAGCTTTTGGATTATCTATTTTGATTGAAATTCCTGTTTTAATTCCAGGACCTACAATAATGGGCTCTTTATGAAAATATTTACGAATTGAATTGGTAAAAGAATACATGATTTTAGGTACAACACTAGCAATAATCACATCTTTGATATCTTCGACTTTTGTATGATAAGCATTTAAGAAACTTAAAATCATAAAGCCATATTCGTCGGATGTACGCTGTAATTTAGTTGTTAAACGATAATTACCAACTAATTTATCATCATGATATAATCCCATAGTTATATTTGTATTTCCAATATCTACAACAACTAACATATTATTCTCCTTTGATTTTTCTTAATTTATCTATAATTAAATCTGCTAATTGAGATTTAGACATAAGATCTTTGTGTTCAACAAAATTTTTGGTTATAAAGGCTACTTTATTTGTATCTCCTTTAAAACCAGCACCTTTTTCAAATAAATCATTGACAACAAGTAAATCACAATTCTTTTTAATAAATTTATTTTTAGCATTTTCGATTACATTTTCTGTTTCCATTGCAAACCCGCATAGTGTTTGATGTGTTTTGATATTTCCAACATAATTAAGAATATCGAGATTTTTTTCTAATTCTATATTAAAGTTGTGATCTGCTTTTTTTATTTTTTGTGCTGCTTTTGTTTTAGGACGATAGTCACCAACGGCTGCAGCCATGATAATATAATCTTGGTATTCAACTAATTTTTTTGTTTCTTCAAACATTTCCATAGCACTGGTTATTTCAATAATATCTACACCATAAGGTTTTTTTAAGTGAGTAGGACCAGTAATTAATGTAACATGGGCACCAAGGTTACGAGCACTTTTTGCAAGTTCATATCCCATTTTGCCACTTGAATGATTGGTAATATAACGAACAGGATCAAGGGCTTCTTGAGTAGGGCCAGCTGTAATTAAAACATTTCTTAAATGTAATGATTGAGGATACATAGAACCTTCTATAAGATCTACAATGTCTTCGACATCTGCTAATTTTCCTCTTCCTACATCACCACAAGCTAATTTGCCATATGCCGGATCGATAAAACGAATCCCATAGGTTAAACATCTTTCGATGTTCCTTTGCGTTGCTAGATTATCATACATATTAACATTCATTGCAGGAGCAATCAATTTAGGACATGTAGCAGCAAGAAATGCGCTTGTAAGAACATCATCACTAATGCCGTTGGCAATTTTTGCAATGATATTTGCTGTTGCAGGAACGATAACAAAGCAATCTGCATTTTTAACAATTTGGATGTGTTTAATTTGATAACCTGTTTCATCAAAATCGTCGATGAGTACAGGTTTATTAATTAAGGCGCCAAAAGTAAGAGGACTTACAAATTGAGTTGCATTTTTTGTCATAATGACTTCAATGTCGTATTGATTTTTTTTCTTGAGTAAACTAATAACTTCACATGCTTTATAAGCAGCGATACTACCAGTTACACCGATAATTATTTTTTTCATTTTTCATTCTCTTTCTTTTCTTATTTTAACGTTAATATTATATTACGTGTTTTATGATAATTCAATGATACTATGTTATAATAACAAAGGGAGATGATATCATGAAAAAAGTTGCTATCTTATTAAAAGATGGATTTGAAGAATTAGAAGCTTTAAGTGTTTTAGATGTTTGCCGTAGAGCAGGTATTGAAGGTGAATTAATTGGTATGGATAGTGAATTTGTAGCCAGTTCACATAACTTGATTGTTAAGGCAGATAGACTTTACGATGATGAAATAAAAGACTTTGATGCTGTTGTTATCCCAGGAGGGATGCCTGGAGCAAAAAATTTACAAAAAGATCATCGAGTATTAGAATTAGTTAAAATGATGTTTGAAGCAAACAAGATTGTTGCGGCTATTTGTGCAGGTCCTATTGTATTACAGGCTGCCGGTGTTTTAAAAAATAAAACCGTAACATGTTATCCTGGCTTTGAAGGTGAATTAACAGATGCAAATTATAAAGAAGCATTAGTAATAAAGGATAAAAATATTATCACTGGTAAAGGTCCAGCAGCAGGGTTTGCTTTTGCTTATGAAATAGTTGAAGCGTTAGGTATTGATAGTGAGCCATTAAAAGAATCTATGCAATATCATTATCTAATCAATCATTAATGTGATAGTTGTCTCATTGTTAATAGAATACTACTTAATGTTACAATTTCAATAATACCATTAATGGTACCAAACATCATTAGTAATAAAATAATAATACTTATTTGCCAATTAAGCCAATAATCAACTTGATTGGCTTTTTTATATGATGTTAACATGGATTGTTTAATGATGAGTTTGAGCAAAACAAAAGTAAGGATGAGTGCTAAAAAAGTAAGCCCTACATGTAAAGATGAAGTTAAATCACTGGTAGAAAGATGATAGGGTAAAAAGGTACCGATAATAAACAAACAAGAAATAAGATATAGGATTCTTCTATTTGATCTGTTGCTAAGATGATAAAGCTTGACAAATATAAAAAGAATATTGATTATAAGCCATCCAAAATAGAGAACATAATGCTGATAAACAAGTAAACTTGTGAAATTATTATAAAGAGGATGAAATGTAAAAGATAAACAAATTGTTAAAATAATGAGTAGATATTCCATAATAGACTCCTTATTTTTTATTTTATATCATTTTTTACTTTATGTCATATATTATTATTGAGGTGGCATGATGAAAGGATATGTCGAGGTCTTAGATAAAAGAGATGAATGGCTTAAATATTATTTGTTAAATTCAGGATATAAATTAAGTGAATTTAGAAACGATTTAGATTTTTATTATTTAGGTAAAAATGGAAATCAATATTGTGATTTAAGATGTCCTTATATTTTTACATTAAATGACGGAGTATATCCAACAATTAATATTAATAAAGATATTATTTTTAAGCAAGAAAACAATTTATTGACGGTTTTAGGTTTGTTAAAATTAATGATTGAAAACAGGCACGGCTATCGCAATCGTATTTTGATTTTGGGTTTTGGAGATTTAGCTCAAAAAATAGCGCATTGTTTAAAACAATATCATAATACAATAACGATTGCTAATAGGAATAATAAAGATGATGTCATTATTAAACAAAGGGGATACCAGCATGTTGATTTGAAACATATAGAAGGGGAATTTGATGTCATTATTAACACTATCCCTAAAGAAACAATTTGTTATCAAACATTTGATAAAAGTGTTATTTATGATTTGGCTACAACTATAAGTATAAATCATGCATCGTATTATTCATATCGATCGTTACCGGGAATGTTTTTTCCAAGGCAAAGTGCCAAACTTATTTTTCATACTATGGATAGGGTGATGAGAAATGTTAAAAAATAAGAAGATAGGAATAGGTATTACTGGTTCTTTTTGTTCTATGAAGCCATTGTTGCTTTTTTTAAAAGAATTAAATGATCATGGTGTGGATCTTTATGTCTTTTTGACTGATGAAGTATTAAACTATGATACACGCTTTTTTAAACATCAACATTTAATATCGCAAATAAAAGAATATACAAAGCATCCGTTAATCACTCATATTGTTGATGCTGAACCCTTTGGTCCTGTAATTCAGTTAGATTTAATGATTGTCTATCCTTGCAGCGGGAATACTTTAGCTAAGTTAACTCATGGGATTAATGATAATGCTGTTACAATGGCAGTTAAAGCTACTTTAAGAAATAATCGAAATGTTGTGATTGGACTTTGTTCAAATGATGCTCTTTCAACAAGCGGTGTTAATTTTATGCAGTTGATGAATACAAAACACTTTTATTTTATGCCTATGTATCAGGATGATACAATAAAGAAACCCAATAGTTTATTAACTGAATATACATTAGGAATTCAAACAATTGTTAATGCTTTAAATGATCATCAAATTCAGCCGATTTTTATTACTCACAAACGTGAAAGATGACTTTTTCTTTTTTGATTTATTTGTTACAATAAATAAAGAGTTAGCAAACTGATTAACTTTATGTTAGAATAAACGCACTGTAAAGAATCATAAAAAAATGAAATAGGAGGTAGAAATGAAAAAAGATGTTGTTAAAATCTTGCCTATGGGTGGTCAAGCTGAAATGGGTAAGAGTATGTATTGTATAGAAATTAATGAAAAGATATTTATTATAGATGCAGGACATCGTTTTCCAGAAGTGGATAAGCTTGGAGTAGATATCATTATTCCTAGTTTTGATTATTTAAAAGATAATAAAGATAAAATTGTTGCGGTAATTATTACTCATGGACATGATGATGTGATGATGGCTTTACCTTATTTATTAGAGGAAATTAATGTACCTATTTATGCACCTAATTTAACAGCTGATTTAATTGAACAAATGATACATCGTTATCAAAAGAAAACAAGAAGCAAGACAAAATATCAATTGAATCGAGTAAAACGTAATGATTCAATTGAAATCGCAGGGGTTCCTGTAGAATTTTTTCCAGTAACACATTCTATTCCTGGAAGCGTTGGTGTCGCTTTATGGACAAATAGAGGTTACATTGTTTATGGTGGAGAATTTATTATTGATTTTGGAGCTCCTGAAGGTTTTGGATGTGATATTCAAAAAATGATGGAAATTGGAAAAAAAGGTGTATTGGCTTTATTATGTGAATCATCATATGCTAAAAATGATGGTTATACTTCGCCAAAACATAAACTTACTTCACAAATAGAACAGGATTTTGAAGATAGTGAAGGAAGAATTATTATTTCTAGTTATGCGCAAAATATTTTTAGAAGTAAAGAAATTGTTGAATTAGCTAAAAAATATAATCGCCGTATTGTTTTTTACGGACGAGATAAGTATGATAGTACGAATAGTATTGTTCGTATTGGACAGCAGTTAAAAAAAGCGGTTATCTCGATTCCTAAAAAACTTATTGCTTTTTCTACGGATATTGCTAAAGAAGAATTGAATGATCGTTTAGTTATTTTATTAAGTGGTAGTCCTAGACGTATTTATCATGATATTTGTGATATCATTGATGGTGGTGATGAATATTTAAAATTAAAGGATACTGATACCTTTGTTGTTGCATCTCCGGTATTACCTGGAACAGAAAAGATTGCAAACAAAGCTATCAATGAGTTATATAAAACAGATTCTAAAATACATGTATTAAAAAACAAAGAACTTTATTCAATGCATGCTAGTCAAGAAGATATTAAAGTGATTATTCAAATTTTTAAACCAAAATATTTTATTCCAATCAAAGGAGAGTATCAACACTTTATTGCTTGTGGTGATATTGCAAGAGGAATGAATATTAAAGATGATCATATCATTATCATTGATAATGGAGAATGCATTTCATTTAAAGGTGGTAAATTAGAAGATTATCGAGATACTTTTGAAATTGAAGATGTAATGATCGATGGTATTGGTGTTGGCGATGTCGGCGCAAAAGTCATTGATGATCGTATCCAATTATCAAATGATGGTGTTGTTATTATTGGTGTGACAATCGACAGTAAAACAAAGAAAATTATAGCTAATACAGATGTACAGACTCGAGGATTTGTTTATCTAAAAGACTCTGAAAATATTATTAAAGGAATTATTGATATTGCTGAAACATGTATTAAAGATTTAGAAAAAAATCCAGAATTGGAAGTCGTTGAGGTACGTCAGACAATTAAAGAAAAAACAAATAAATTTATTACTAAAGAAACAGGGAAAAAACCTGTCATTTTACCAATAGTTATTGAAGTATAATGTGTTAATGCACCATTAATAATGGTGCATTTTATGATGTAACCTTATTTTGACGATTATGTACTTATACGATATAATATACAACTAAAGGAGGGAAGATAATGGCAAAGACAAAACGTAAGAAAAAATCAAAGCAAGAACAGATTAGTGAAGAATTAAGAACACGTATTATTGCTTCGGTTTGCTTATTTTTAATTATTATCGCAGCTTTAAAGTTAGGAATAGTAGGCGAAAAATTAGATTTTGTTGTTCGTTATTTATTTGGTAACTTCTACGGCATTATTTATTCTTTATTTGTTGCTTTAAGTGTTTATGTTGTTTATGGTGCGACTTTGCCTTCCTTCTCTACTCCAAAGGCCGTTGGTTTTTATATGGCTTTAATTGGAATATTAGTCATGATGAATATTAATCAAGATGGCAATACAGGAATTCAAGTCATTCAAGTATATATTAAAACTATTCCTTTAAATAGAGGAGGATTAATAGGCGCTGTTTTATATGGTGTTTTAAGTATGCTTTTTGACTATGCAGGGGCTATGATCGCAGCAGTACTTATTTTATTAATTGGGATGACATTGATTTTTAGCCGTTATTATGTACAGTATAAAAAAACACATAAAGGGAAATCATTGTTACAAAAAAAAGATTCTCAACATGATACATATAAAGGAAAGAGTATTTTTAAAGATTTCTTTTCAAAGAAAAAAGAAGATCAATCATCTTTTTTCCCTGAAGATTATTTTGAAGATGAAAATCAAGAAACAGATTCTATGCAAGAAAACAATGAAATTAATAAACTGGAAGAACCTCATTTAGATCAATTTAATGAAGAGGATCAGGATTTGCCAACAACTTTTGCTTATAATGAAGAGTCAAATTCTTTAGATATTAAAGACAAAGAAGAATTACAGGAAGAAGTTGTTGAAGAAAAACCACAACCTAAAAAAACAGGAAAATATCGTTTACCGTCTCTTTCATTATTGCAAACAATACCAAACAAGAAAAATGGTGAAAATAAGACACATGCTTTAGATAATGCAGAAAAATTGCGAGATGTTCTAAAAGAATTTGGGGTTCATGCGAGCATCAGTAATATTTTTATTGGACCTTCGGTTACTAAATATGAATTAAGATTAGAAACTGGAACAAGGGTCAATCGGATTATGCAGCTGCAAGATGATATTAAACTAGCTCTTGCGGCACGTGATATTCGTATTGAAGCACCTATTCCTGGAAAGTCAGCGATTGGTGTAGAAATTCCAAATCTTGTGTCCTCTATGGTTACTTTTAAAGAGGTTTTTAAAGATATTCCTGCCAATTTAAGGGATAATAAACTTTTGGTTCCTTTAGGAAAAGATATTAGTGGCAAAGCCATCTATGCTGAATTAAATAAAATGCCACATTTATTGATAGCTGGGGCAACGGGATCGGGTAAATCTGTGTGTGTTAATACAATTATTTGTAGTATTTTAATGAGGGCTAAGCCAGATGAAGTAAAACTGATTTTGGTTGATCCGAAAAAAGTTGAGTTATCTAATTATAATGGTATTCCTCATTTATTGGCACCTGTTGTAACTGATCCCAAAAAAGCGGCAGCTACTTTACGAGAAGTCGTGGCTGAGATGGAAAGACGCTATGACTTGTTTACAAAAGCCAATGTTAAAAAGATTGAAATGTATAATCAATATGTTGAAAACAACAAAAATGATGAACTTGAAAAATTACCTTACATTGTTGTTATTTTAGATGAGGTTGCTGACTTAATGATGGTTGCAAGTAAAGATGTTGAAGATTGCATTATGCGTATTGCCCAACTTGCAAGGGCAGCTGGAATTCATTTGATTGTTGCAACCCAAAGACCATCAACTGATATTATTACAGGTGTAATTAAAGCTAATATTCCTTCACGTATTGCTTTTGCTGTTTCTTCTAGTATTGATTCTCGTACTATTCTTGATTGCTCTGGTGCTGAAAAACTTCTTGGAAAGGGTGATATGTTATTTTCACCAATGGGTTCTTCTTCTCCGGTACGTGTTCAAGGTGCGTTTGTTACCGATGAAGAAGTGCAGGCTATTGTCTATCATGTTACAAATCAACAGGCAGTTCAGTATGATGAAAAATATGTCAATGTTAAACCTACGCTATCTGCTAATTTAGCTAAAGAAGAAGCTGAAGATGAAGAATATGAAATGTGTCGAGCTTTTGTTATTAAAGCGCAAAAAGCAAGCACATCATTATTACAAAGACAATTTAGAATAGGTTATAATAAGGCAGCAAGAATTATTGATCAATTAGAAAGTGATGGCGTCATTGGACCTCAAATTGGCTCAAAGCCACGTGAAGTCTATATTCGTGGTTATAGTGAAGAAGATATTTAAAAAATGATAGAATTGGTTCTATCATTTTTTAAAATAATGAATAATGGTGTATAATAATGTTTGTTTAAAGGAGTATTTATGGAAAAAAATTATATGATGAAAGGGTATCAGTTACATTTGATACCAACAACAAAGTTTAAAAATATTACAATTTCATTAAAATTACAAAACAAATTAGATTTAAAAACAGTAACAAAAAGAACTTTACTTTCTTTTATGCTTGTTACAGGAACACAAAAATATCCATCCACACAAGAGTTTTCGAAATTTTTAGAAAATTTATATGGTATGAAATATGGGACAAGTGTAACATCTAAAGGAAAAAGTCATATTATTAATATGAATAGCATTTGTATTAATCAAGAATACTTGCCTTATCAAGAGGATTTGTTAACGCAACAAATCCAAATGTTGAATGATGTTTTAAATCACCCTAATGCAATGAACCATCTTTTTAATGAACAAATGTTTGAAATTAAAAAAAGAGAATTAAAAGAACGCTTAATTGTTCAAAAAGATGACAAATTTTCTTATAGTTTAGAAAAACTATTTGAATATATGGGAAAAGATCAACCATTAGGTATTTCTACTAGTGGCTATCTTGAAGAACTTGATGCAATAACTAATGAAGAGTTATTTGCTTATTTTAAGCAATGTTTAATGGAGGATCATAAACATCTTTATGTTGTAGGGGATATTGATGATTCTATTGTTAGCTTATTTGAGAAATACTTGACATTGCCTGAACAAAATCATACTTATGACACTTCTTATCGTTATCAAGTATACCGTAATGATATTCAAGAAATCATTGAAGAACAAGATATTACACAATCTAAATTAAATATAGGTTATCAAATAGACAGTGAATTCATGTCACATAATCATTATGCTACGACTGTGTTCAATGCTTTGTTTGGTGGCTTTGGTCAATCAAAATTATTTAAAGTTGTTAGAGAACAACATTCATTATGTTATTATATTTCTTCTAGTTATGATGCGTTTAATGGTATTGTCATTGTTAATGCTGGGATTGAAAGAAAAGATTATCAAAAGACAAGAGAACTTATTGATGAACAACTTAAATTAATTCAACAAGGAAAGTTTAGTGATGAGGAATTAGATATTATAAAAGGTATGCTAAAAAATGCTTTGACACGTTCTAAAGATGAACCTTTAAGTATGATTTCTTTATTATATAATCGAGATATTACTGGTAAAGAAGAAACGGATGATGAATATTTAAGTAAATTAATGGCTGTAACAAAAGAAGAAATCATGGCTATTGCTGGTACAATGAAATTAGATACAATTTTCTTATTAACAGGGAGAAGTGAATAATGGAAGAATTATATTACCAAACATTAAAAGAAACTTTATATCATGAAAAACTTGATAATGGTCTAGAAGTATATTTACTGCCTAAAGTTGGCTTTGAAAAAACTTATGGATTATTTTCTACTCGTTTTGGCTCAGTTGATACTACTTTTATACCTCTTGGTGAAAATAAGATGATAACTGTTGAAGATGGTGTTGCTCACTTTCTTGAACATAAAATGTTTGATATGAAAGATGGTGATGCAGCCGACAAATTTGCTTTACTAGGAGCAAGTTCTAATGCTTTTACATCATCTAGTCGTACTGCTTATTTGTTTTCAACGACTTCTCATGAAAATGAATGTGTTGAACTCTTATTAGATTTTGTTCAAGAATTAGCTATTACTGATAAAAGTGTAGAGAAAGAAAAAGGAATCATTGGTCAAGAAATAAAAATGTATGATGATGATCCTGATTGGAGAGTCTATTTTGGGTCAATTGAAAACCTTTATCAAAATCATCCGGTAGCAAAGGATATTGCTGGAACAGTAGAAACGGTAAATAGAACGACTAAAGAAATGTTGGAAACATGTTATAAAACATTTTATCATCCCAATAATATGATGCTTTTTGTTGTCGGAAATATTGATCCTCATGTAACAATGAAACTTATCATAGACAATCAAAATAAAAAACATTTTGATTTACCTCAACCTATTGTACGACGTGAAATAAAAGAACCATTAGATATTAAAACACCGTTAGTTGAAAAAACAATGGATGTTGAAATGAGTAAGATTATTGTTTCAATAAAAGTTAACGAACAATTAAAAACACCTCAAGAAAAGTTAAAAAGAGAGTTGTCATTAAATATCCTGTTTGATTTATTATTTTCTAAAAGTTCAAAATTATATAACGAATGGTTAGAAAAAGGAATCATTAATGATTCTTTCAGTGCAAACTTTACACAAGAAAGAGACTATGCATTTATTCAAATGGGCGGAGATCAAGATCGTTATCTTGAACTTAAAGATCAAATTTATGATTTTATTGAACATATTAAAGATATTAAATTCAATTTAGAAGATTTTGAAAGAATAAAAAGAAAAAATATCGGCAATTTTATAAATGTTTATAATAGTCCTGAGGCGATTGCAAACTTATTTAGTCGTTATTACTTTGAAGGTATTATTTCGTTAGATATTGTTGACATTATTTCAACAATTCAACTTGAAGATATTTATAATGTTATGAAGTATTTTGATTTAAAATATACATCAACGTTTATTGTAAAAAAATAAATGAAAGATGTTTATTAAAATATTTTCTATGGTATAATACCAATGCTAGAGAGTATAATAAATTTCCTACAAATTAGATAAGGGAACCTGATCTAAATAATGGTGTTGAAAGCCTGTCAAGAATAGGAATCCTAAAATTATTTAAAGGTGCCCACCTGCACATACCAGGGATAATCTAACAAACTCTCTAGTTTTTTTATTAAAAGGAGATTATAACTATGGCTGAAATAGATCAAAAGTTAATTTCAAGAATTAATGAATTAGCTAAAAAGAAAAAAGAAGGAACAATTACTGAGGAAGAACTAGATGAGCAAAAAGAACTAAGAGCTCAATATCTTAAGGCATTCCGTGCAGGATTTAAACAACAATTAAGTAATGTAAAAGTTGTTGATGAAAAGGGAAATGATGTGACTCCTCATAAAAAAACAAAGCATTTAAACTAGGCATGAATTCACTGATTTGTGCCTTGTTTTTTATGTCGAAATGTGTATAATAAGATTTAGTTTTATTAAAAAGGGAGATTATGGAATGGACACGTCAAATTTATCTATAGCAACGATTAGAAGTTTAGGTATTGATACAATTAATAAAGCCAATTCTGGACATCCTGGAATGGTTCTTGGATCTGCACCTGCTTTATATACTTTATTTACAAAAGAAATGAATTTTTATCATAAGGAAGCTAATTGGTTTAACCGTGATCGTTTTGTTTTAGCGTCAGGTCATGCTTCGGCATTATTATATTCATTATTGCATTTATCTGGTTATCAAATTTCAATTGATGATTTAAAACAATTTAGACAATGGGGTTCTAACACTCCTGGACATCCTGAACATGGTATGACTGATGGGGTAGATGCTTCTTCTGGACCACTTGGACAAGGTATTCCAATGGCAACAGGAATGGCAATGGCTGAGAAGTTTTTAGCAACAAAATATAATAAAGAAGATTTAGATATTGTTAATCATTATACATATGTTTTATGTGGTGATGGAGATATGCAAGAAGGGGTAACTTATGAAGCTGCTTCAATTGCTGGACACTTATCTTTAGGAAAACTTATTGTTTTATATGATGCAAATCAAGTTACTTTAGATGGTCCATTATCAATGTCATTTAGCGAAAATGTTAAAAAACGTTATGAAGCGTGTGGATGGCAAGTCATAGAAGTTGATGATGGAAATGATATTGTTTCAATTCATAAAGCAATAAAAAAAGCTAAAAAGGAAAGTTTTAAACCAAGTTTAATTATTGTTAATACTACAATTGGTTTTGGTTCTAAAAATCAAGGAACAAACAAAGTACATGGTTCACCATTAGGACAAGAAGATGGTAAAAATGCCAAATTATCTTATGGGTTTGATCATGAAGATTTTTATGTTCCTGAAGAAGTTTATGATGATTTTAAAGATACATGTATTAAACGTGGACGTAATAAGTTCAACAAGTGGAATCGTACTGTAAAACAATACAAAGAAAAATATCCTGAATTAGCTAAAGAGTTATTTGATGCTATTGATGGACATTATCACCTTGACATTGATGAAATTACAAAGAAATATGAAAAAGGATATTCAGATGCGACAAGAAATACTTCATTAGAAATTATTCAAGAAGTAGCCAAACAAAATCCTACATTCATGTCTGGAACAGCTGATTTAGCATCATCAACTAAAACACAAATTAAAGGTGAAAATAATTTTAGTACAGAACATTATGATGGTCGTAATCTAGTGTTTGGAATTCGTGAATTTGCTATGGTTGCTATTTTAAATGGTATGACATTACATAAAGGTGTAAAAGTATCTTCAGGGGGATTCTTAGTTTTCTCTGATTATTTCAAAGGTGCTTTACGTATGGCAAGCATTATGAAATTACCAATTATTTTACCATTATCTCATGATTCAATTGCTGTTGGTGAAGATGGTCCAACTCATCAACCAATTGAACAATTAACAATGCTTAGATCTTTACCTGATATTCAAGTCATAAGACCAGCTGATGCTATTGAAATGGCTTCTGCATGGAAAATTGCTGTAGAAACAACAGATTGTCCAACTGCTTTAATTCTTACAAGACAAAATGTAGAAACAATGGAAAATAGTAGCTATGAAGGTGTTAAACATGGTGGATATGTTATTGGGCATGAAAAAGACAGACTTGATGGTATTATTTTAGCTTCTGGTAGTGAAGTTAATCTTGCTATGAAAGCTAAAGAAGAATTATTAAAAGATAATATTGATGTACGTGTTGTATCAATGCCATGCATGGAATTATTTGATAAACAAGATCCTGCTTATAAAGAATCTGTTTTACCAAATGGTATCCGTCATCGTCTTTCTATTGAAATGGGAAGAGATTTCTGTTGGCATAAATATGTTGGCTTAGATGGAAAAACTATGGGTATTGATCAATTTGGAGCGAGTGCACCAGCAAATGAAGTGATTACTCATTATGGATTCACTGTAGAAAACGTCGTTAAAAATATGAAAGAAATAATTAAATAAAGAATAAAGTTAATCTTTTTAAACTGTTGACAATAATTTGTTAACAGTTTTTTTATATTATACAATTGTTGTTGACATTAAATTTATGAAAAATTAAAACTAAAAAGCTAAGATAATATGGTATACAAATAAGACGCAATCGACAATGATGGCTATTTTGTTGACTTTAAAAGCAAGGTTATTTTTTGATGTGCAAGTATATATGTCTGTTAGTATAGCGTATTAATGGACGAAAAATGAAGTGGCTTCAAAAAAGTGAGGATACGTTTTGTATGTACATAAAAGGATAAAGAATGGGTGTGTAAAATCAATCCTTTTTTTGACAATTATTTTTGTTTTGAAAGTGTATACTAAATATGGGTGATCAAAATGAAATATGTTATTTATCGTTATCGAGATGAACTATCAAATTTAATTCATAAATATCCATGTGTTATTGATGTTTTTCGTAGTATAAAACCGGATAATGTTTACCATGAAAGGCAATTACAACAAATATTTGCAGATAACGAAAATATTAATAATTTAATTTATCAAAACTTATCTTTGAGAAAAGGCTATAAAAGAAGTGGTAACAAACATTATTTTATTAATGAATTAACAAATGAAAAAATTTGTTGTATTGTTAGTCATTATTACATAACAATACTATCTAAAGATAAATATAATATATTCTTTGATATATTATATCAAATTTCGCAAAGTTATGTTATAATGTCAAAGCAAGTGTAAATATTAGGAGGTATTACAATGGTATTATATTTAATCATTGGTCTAATTATAGGACTGGTAGCTGGTTTCTTTGCTGCACGTTATTTCTTTAAAAAACAAATGCAAAAAAATCCACCAATCAATGAAAAAATGATTCGTGCTATGTACATGGAAATGGGTAGAAAACCTAGTGAAGCTCAAATTAGAAAAATTATGAATACAGTAAAAGCACAATATAAATAAGGGATATCCCTTATTTTTTATTATGAAAATATATATTACGCGTCATTCTAAAACTCTTTGGAATGAACAATTTAAGCTTCAAGGTTGGAAAGATTCCCCACTCACTTTAGATGGAAAACGTGATGCATTGTGTTTAAAAGATGTAATCAAAGATAAAAACATTGATTCTGTCTATTCTAGTCCATTAAACAGGGCTTATGAAACAGCTCAAATCATTTTTCCTAAAAGTAAAATTATAAAAGATAAACGTTTAATGGAAATGAATTTTGGTATTTATGAAGGAAGAAATATTAGGGAATTAAAAAATAATCATGAATATCATGATTTGTGGAATAACCCTTCACCGAATTATGGATTACCAGGTGGTGAAACATATCAACAAGTTATTGATCGTTTTCAAAATTTCATTGACGAAAAATATAAAGAGAATCCTAATCAAACAATTTTTATTACTATTCATGGTATGTTATTTACAATTGTTCATGGAATTGCCTTAAATTTACCTGTAAATCGTTTTAATGAAATTAACGGGGAAATTATACGTGGCTGTTCTTTATCATTGTTTGAGTATAAAAATAGTCAATATCAAATACAGTATCTTGGCAAAGATGATTATTTGGATCCACAAACTAAAATTAGCTATAAATAAAAGTCATATAAACATATGACTTTTTTACATCCATTTAATTTTAGGTTCAGTATGATTTTTGATGCGCTTTAAATTTGGTATATGTCGGTAAACAAGAATAAGTACAATAAACAAATTAACGATTTTACCTGTAAGTGAAATTGACATAAATGGTGTGCATAGAAGCACTGTAAGTGATGCAAGGACAGATGATAATGAAACATATTTGAATATCTTTAGAATGATGAGGAATACAAGTAGTACAGCTAAAGCCCATAATGGATAAACTGCAAAGAAATATCCTATAGCAGTTGAAACGGCTTTACCACCTTTAAAACCTGCAAAGATTGGCCAACAGTGTCCAATGACACAAGCTAAAGCACAAATATATTTTAAATCTTGATTGATATGTAAAACAGAACATAAATAACTTGTTAAAAGTACAACTATCATTGCTTTAGATGCATCTAATATAATAACAGCCAAACCAACCGGTTTTCCTAAAACACGTCCTGCATTTGTTCCACCCAAATTCCCAGATCCAGATAAACGAATATCTGTATTAAAAAATAACTTACCAATGACCAGGGCAAAAGGTATTGATCCATATAAATAACTTATTAATATAAGTATTATTTCTTTCATTTTTTTATCACCAACATTATTATAATGAAGAATATCAAAAAAGCAAATAATCTTTAAAAAAAATAAGAACTTTGATATAATAGGAAAAGCGTAAAAAGGAGGATTTATAATTCATGGCAAATAATCATTCATATGATGAATCAAATATTCAAATTCTTGAAGGACTTGAAGCGGTCAGAAAAAGACCGGGAATGTACATCGGTTCAACTGATGCACGTGGATTGCATCATCTCGTATGGGAAATAGTAGACAACGCAATTGATGAAGCACTTTCAGGGTTTGGTAATAAAATAGAAGTGACAATTGGCAAAGATAATAGTATAAAAGTCACAGATCATGGACGAGGAATGCCTACAGGAATGCACGCTTCAGGACGACCTACAACCGAAGTTATTTTAACTATCCTTCATGCTGGTGGAAAATTTTCTGAAGATGGTGGGTATAAAACATCTGGAGGATTGCACGGAGTAGGTGCCAGTGTTGTTAATGCTCTTTCTTCATGGCTTGAAGTGACCATTCATCGCGATGGTAAGATTTATCATCAACGTTTTAGTGATGGCGGAGAGACAATTGGTAAACTAGAAGTTATTGGTAAGTGTAAAGATACGGGGACTACAATTCATTTTTTACCTAATAAAGATATTTTTTCAACGACTGAATTCAATTATAATACGATTAGTGAAAGATTGATGGAAAGTGCTTTTCTTTTAAAAGGAATTACAATTAATTTAAAAGATGAAAGAACTGATAAAGAGGTTTCCTATTGTTATGAAAATGGATTAGAAGCATTTATAGATTATCTGAATCTTAATAAAGAAACACTGCACCCTATAGTTTCTTTAGAAGGAGTAAGTCAAGAAATTGAACTAGATATTGCATTACAGTTTACAAATGGATATCAAGAAAATACCTTATCATTTGTTAATCTTGTTCGTACTGGAGATGGAGGAACACATGAAACAGGATTTAGAAGTGGTCTAACAAAAACTTTTAATGAATATGCTAGAAAATATGGCTTATTAAAGGAAAAAGATAAAAACTTAGAAGGTAATGATATTCGAGAAGGATTGACTGCTATTATTTCTGTCAAAGTTCCTGAACATTTATTGCAGTTTGAAGGACAAACGAAGTCTAAGTTAGGGACAACAGAAGCAAGAAATGCAGTAGATTCGTTAGTGTATGAAAAGCTGTCCTATTATTTAGAAGAAAATAAAGAGATTGCTGATTTACTTGTTAAAAAAATGATTAAAGCGGCACAAGTAAGAGATGCTGCAAGAAAAGCAAGAGAAGCTGCTAGAAAAGGAAAAGGAACAAAGCAAGAAAGAATATTAAGTGGAAAATTAGCGCCAGCGCAATCAAAAAACAAAAAGAAAAACGAATTGTATTTAGTCGAAGGTGATTCAGCAGGTGGAAGTGCTAAACAAGGACGAGATCGAAAATATCAAGCAATTTTGCCTTTGCGTGGAAAAGTGTTAAATAGTGAAAAGACATCAATTCAAGATATTATGAAGAATGAAGAACTGGCTACGTTAATTAATACTATTGGTGCAGGGGTTGGTGCTGATTTCCAAGTAAAAGATAGTCATTATGATAAAGTGATTATTATGACCGATGCCGATACTGATGGAGCTCATATCCAAATTTTATTATTAACTTTTTTCTATCGCTATATGAAAGATTTAATTTTAGCAGGAAAAGTATATATAGCTTTACCACCGTTATATAAGGTTTCTAAAAAGGTAGGTAAAAAGGAACAAATTATTTATGCCTGGGAAGATCATGAACTCGAAGAAGCAAAAAAGAAAATTGGAAGAGGTTATAATGTTCAACGATATAAAGGATTAGGGGAAATGAATGCAACTCAATTATGGGAAACAACAATGAATCCTGAAACAAGAACATTAATTCAAGTGTCTATTGAAGATGCAGCTATTGTTGAAAGACGTGTTTCGGTATTGATGGGTGATAAAGTTGAGCCACGTCGTGAATGGATAGAACAAAATGTCCAATTTTCTTTAGAAGATGATTACAATATTGAATAAAGGAGTAAACTATGAGCGATAAAAAAATAGTCATGACACTAGAAACAATCATGGGAGATCGTTTCGGTAAATATTCAAAATATATAATTCAAGACCGTGCTTTACCAGATGTTCGTGATGGATTAAAGCCTGTTCAGCGTCGTATTCTTTATTCAATGAATAAAGAAGGAAATACAGCAAATAAACCATATCGTAAATCTGCTAAAACAGTGGGAAATGTTATTGGTAATTATCATCCTCATGGGGATACATCGGTTTATGATGCGATGGTTCGTTTATCACAAGAATGGAAGATGAGAGCACCACTTGTTGACATGCAAGGGAACAACGGTTCGATTGATAATGATCCTGCTGCTGCTATGCGTTATACAGAGGCAAGACTTTCTCCAATAGCCAGTGAATTATTAAAGGATTTAGATAAAGAAACTGTATTAATGTCATTAAATTTTGATGATACAGAATATGAGCCAACTGTTTTACCTGCTGCTTATCCTAATTTATTAGTGAATGGAGCTACTGGTATTTCGGCAGGTTATGCTACAGATATACCACCTCATAATTTAGAAGAAGTTATTGACGCTACGATTTATCGTATAAAACATGATCATTGCACTTTAGAAAAAATGATGGAATTTATTAAAGGACCTGATTTTCCTACTGGCGCCATTGTGGAAGGTATTGATGGGATTAAAAATGCTTTTAAGAATGGAAAAGGAAAAGTTATTGTTCGTGCTAAAACAGAAATCGTAGAAGATAAAAACATGAATCAAATAGTAGTGAGTGAAATTCCTTACGAAGTGAATAAAGCTGATCTTGTTAGAAAGATAGACGAAATTCGTTTTAATAGGAATATAGATGGTATTATCGAAGTGAGAGATGAGTCCGATCGTGAAGGTTTAAGAATTGTTATTGATTTAAAAAAGACTGCTGATGTGCAAAACACGTTAAATTATTTATATAAAAATACAGATTTACAAAAAAATTATAATTATAATATGGTTGCAATTAAGAATAAAAGACCTGTATTAATGGGTATTATTGATATTCTTGATGGTTATATTGATCATCAAATTGATGTTGTAACACGTAGCAGTATTTACGATTTAAATAAAGCTAAATCAAGATTACATATTGTAGATGGTTTGATTAAAGCTATTTCTATTTTAGATGAAGTCGTTAAAACAATTAGAGCATCCAAGGATAAGAGCGATGCTAAAAACAATTTAATTACACAATATCAATTTAGTGAAAAACAAGCGGAAGCAATTGTCATGTTACAATTATATCGTTTAACAAATACAGATATTGTTTCATTAGAAGAAGAAAAGCAACAATTAGATCTTCAAATAAATGAATTGAATGAAATTCTTGACAGTGATGATAAGTTACGATCAGTTATTATTAACCGCTTAAAATCAATTAAAAAACAATATCCAATGCCTCGACTTACTCAAATAAAAGAACAAGTAAGTGAAGTGAAAATTGATGAAAAAGCGATGATTATTGCTGAAGATATTAATATTTCTATTACAAGAGATGGATATATTAAACGTATTTCTAATCGTTCTATTAAAGCAAGTGACAAAACACCATTTGGTAAAAAAGATGATGATTCATTAGTTGCTTTATTTAAAGCCAATACAGTTAATAATTTACTTTTATTTACTAATAAAGGAAATTATTTATTTATTCCTTGTCATAAAATAGAAGAGTTTAAGTGGAAAGATGTAGGAAAGCATGTAAGTTATCTTGTTAAAGTACCAGCTGATGAAAAAATTGTTTCTGCCATTTTGGTTGATGATTTTAAACAGCCGTTGTATGTCATGATTGCTACTAAAAATGGGCAAATTAAGCGTACAGCATTGCAGGACTTTGAAGTACAGCGATATTCCAAGGCAATGAAATGTATGGGGCTTAAAGGTGAAGATGAAGTGATAGATGTAAAACTTACAGATCAAAATAGAGGAGTTATTTTAGTAACACGTGCTGGATATGGTGTGTTATATAGTGAACAAGAAGTTTCAATAGTAGGTCTAAAAGCTTCAGGAATTAAAGCACTTAACTTAAAAGATGATATTGTTGTTTCGATGGATGTTTTTAATCCAATGTTGACTTATTCATTGTTAGTGTTGAGTAGTGATGGTGGTATTAAAAGATTAAAATTAGCAGATATTCCAGCTTGTAAACGTACCACAAAAGGAACACCGCTATATCACAATTTAAAAACAAAGACTATTTTCACATATAAAGCTGTTGTTGTAAGTAATCAAGATGAAATTAATGTGACGACAACTTCATTAAATTCTAAGGAATTTAAAGCTGTTGATTTTAATAACGCACGTTTAGATTCACGCTTTACACCTCTTATTAAATTAAGTAAAGATGAATGGCTAAAAGATGTATATATTGATAAGCCATTATATACTTCTGATTTTATTATTAAAACAAATCAAGATATTCATTTAAAAAATAAAGAAGTCGTAGAAGATACATTGTTTGATTTAGTGGATAACCAAGAAAGTAGAAGTCATGAAACGAAAGTATCACATGATAAAAAGGTTAATAAGTTTGAAAAATTATCACTTGATGACTTTTTAAAAGATTAAAACAACTCTTATGAGTTGTTTTGTTTTATATATGCTTTATATAGTTTGATGAGAGCTCTTTTTTCAATACGAGATACATATGAACGTGAGATGTTCATTTCTTTAGCAAGTTCTTTTTGGGTGCGTTTGGATTGATTGTTTAATCCATAACGTTTTATTAATATTTCTTGTTCTCTTTTGTTTAAAATAGAAAAGTTTTGAATAAGACTTTGTATTTTATCATTTTGATCAACTTGGTCAATAAGAGGGGGATCGTTATTTTCTAAGAGTTCTTCTAAAACTATTTCACTGCCATCTTTATCAACACCAATTATTTCATTGAGGGAGATATCACTGTTTGTTTTTTTACTGCTTCTTAGATGCATTAAAATCTCATTTTCAATACATCTGGATGCATAAGTTGCAAGTTTAATATTTTTATCAGGATTGAAAGAATCAACAGCTTTGATTAGACCAATTGTTCCAATTGATATTAAGTCTTCTTGTAGATCTTTTTGATTTTCGTATTTTTTAGCTATATGAGCTACTAGCCTTAGGTTCCTTTCAATCAAAATATCTCTTGCTTGTAAATCCCCAGTAAGTTTTTTAGCTAAATAAAATTGTTCTTCGTGATGGCTTAAAGGAAGTTCAAATGATTTAGAACGAATATAAGAAACGAAGAAACTGTTTGTTAGTAATGTAAGTATTAGATTAAACATTTTATCACCTTTATTTTATCTTATGTCGTAAAATAAAAAATAATGAAGAATGAATAGAAAATAAAGAATTATAGGACTTTTCTTTTCTTTTAAAATAGGTTAAAATGAGGTACAATTGGTCATGAAGTGAGGTTGAATATGGAAGAAATAAGATGTTATGGTTGTGGAGCAATTATTCAAAATGAAAATAAAAAAATGATTGGATATGTTCCAAAGAGTGCGATGAATAACGAAGTTGTATTGTGTCAAAGATGTTTTAGATTAAAAAATTATCATGAGTTAAATGAAACAAATTTAACACAAGATGATTTTTTAAATATTTTACAGACAATAGGGGATACCAATAGTCTTGTTGTTTATATGATTGATTTATTTGATTTTAATGGTAGTCTTATTCCTGGTTTAACACGACATTTAAGTCAAAATGATATCTTGATTGTAGGTAATAAACGAGATATTTTGCCTAAGTCTGCAAAAGATCAAAAAATAATTAAATGGTTAAGAAGACAATTAAAAGAATATGGTATAAAACCTGTAGATGTATTACTTACTAGCGGTATAAAAAAATATAATGTTGATACGCTTATAGAGATGATAGAACATTATCGAAACAATCGAGATGTCTATGTTGTGGGAGTAACAAATGTAGGGAAATCATCGATGATTAATACTTTGATTAAAAGTATTAATCCAACAGAAAATAATTTAATTACAACAAGCGAATTTCCAGGCACAACATTAGATTTAATTGAAATTCCTTTTGATGATCACAGTAGTTTATATGATTCACCAGGAATTATTAATAAACATCAAATAGCTCATATCGTTGAAAAAGAAACATTGAAAGAAATTATGCCAACTGGAGAATTAAGACCTGCTACATTCCAATTAGATAACCAGCAAACGTTATATTTTGGTGGATTAGCAAGAATTGATTTTGTTAAAGGGAAACATAGTAGTTTTACATGCTATTTTAATAGACGCTTAACAATTCATCGTACAAAATTAATTAATGCAGATGAGTTATATAATCGTCATAAAACACTTAAACCAACTTTAAAGCAAATTGAATCTATTAAAGATTTTTCAAATTTTCAATTTAAATTACCTGATTATAAAGTGGATATTGTTATTTCTGGGTTAGGTTTTATCAGTGTACATTCACCTGATTCAATTATTAAAGTAAAAGCGCCTCATGGTGTTGGGGTATTTATAAGAGAAGCACTTATATAGGAGGAAAATATGTTAACAGGAAAACAAAAAAGATATTTAAGAAGTGAAGCTCATCATTTATCAGCAATCTTTCAAATTGGTAAAGATGGGGTACATAGAAGTCAAATCGAAGGTATTATTGATGCCTTAGATGCTAAAGAATTAATTAAAGTAAAAATATTAGAAAGTTGCAGTCAATCAAAAAATGAAGTAGCTTTAGAACTTTCTATGAAAACAAAAGCTGATGTTGTCCAAATTTTGGGAAGAACAATTATTTTATATAAACCTAGTGATAAGGAAATTTATAGATTACCATGAGTCGCATTGGAATATTAGGTGGAGCTTTTGATCCCATTCATTTAGGACATACAAGAATAATAAAAGAATCTATTTTAAAGTTGAATCTTGATACATTGTTAGTTATACCAACTAAAAATAATCCTTGGAAAGATCATAGTGCATTGTCTAATAATGATCGTATTAATACAATCTCTTTAGCGATAAAGGATATAGCTAAAGCTAAAATTTGTACAATTGAGCTAGATAGCTTAACAGAGAATAAAAATTATACAATAGATACTTTGAAAGCTTTAAAAAAACAGTATCAAAATGATGAATTGTTTTACATTGTGGGCATGGATCAGGCAAGCAAGTTTAATCAATGGAAAAATGCCAAAGAAATTAGTGAACTTGTTTCTTTAGTTGTATTTAAAAGACCGGATTATCAAGAAAATAACAATTTAAAAACTTATCATTTTCTTGAAATAGAAACTTCTATAAGTCATGAATCAAGTACAGCAATTAAACAAGGACATATAGAAATGTTAGATAAAAATGTTTTATCTTATCTTGCAAATCACGGACTATGTCTAGATTCACTTATTAAGCAAAAAATGTCCAATAAGCGTTATCTTCATACGCTTAGTGTCGCTAAACTAGCAAGAGAATTTGCACAAAGTAATCATTTGGATGATTTGAAGGCTTATATAGCAGCTATGATGCATGATGTGGCTAAAGAAATGGATAAGGATTTAGAATTAGAATTAATGAAAAAATATTATTCTGAATTTCTTAATAAACCTGAACCTGTTTATCATCAATGGTTATCGTCTTATGTTTGTCAAAATGAATTTGATATACATGATCAAGAGATATTGCAAGCCATAGAGAACCATACAACTGCTAGTTTAGACATGCATTTATTAGATATGTGCGTATATTGTGCTGACAAACTTGATCCTTTAAGAGGGTATGATTCAAGTGAAGCAATTGCATTATGTAATCAAGATATTAAAAAAGGATTTGTATATTGCTTAAATGATTTTTACCAATTTTCAAAAAAGAAAAATAGGGAAATAGATCCTTGCTTTTTTGAAATATTTAATAAATTTAAAAAGGAGATATAAATGAAAAAATTAGAGATTATTGTTAAAGCGTTAGATGAAAAATTAGCTAAAAATATTACTGTTTTAGATATGGGGATGACTAGCCCTGTATGTGATTATTTTGTTATTGCTACTGCTGCTAATGAAAGATTAATGTTAGCTTTAAAAGATAATGTTGAAGAAAAATGCGAAGAAAACGGATATTCCGTTAAATCTATTGAAGGTAAAAAAGCAAGTCAATGGATTTTGATGGATTATGGAGATATTGTTGTTCATCTATTTGATCCAGAAGAAAGAAAAAACTATAACTTAGAAAAATTATGGGCAGATATGCCAACAGTGGATATTGAGGAGTTATTAAAATAATGTCATACGAAGCATTTGCCTATTATTATGATAGTTTAATGGATCCTGATTTTTATAAAGATTACGTTCAATTTATAAAAGAACATGCTGATTTTCAAACTGTTTTGGAATTAGGATGTGGTACTGGCGAAATTGCAGTGCGTCTAGCCAAGCGAAAAAAGGAGGTTTATGCAACTGATTTATCTAAAGATATGTTAGAAGTTGCACGAATGAAAGCTTCAAGACAAAACGTTGAATTAATGCTAGGACGCATAGATATGCGAGATTTTATAGTTGATCAAAAATTAGATTTAGTTTTATGCTTATGTGACTCTCTTAATTACATTATAGAACGTGATGAAGTAAAAAAGACATTTGTTAACTGTTTTAATGCTATCAAAGACGATGGTTGTTTTATATTTGATGTAGACAGTATTTATAAGATGGAAAATATTCTAAAAGATTATCTTGAAGAAAATGATGATCCTGATTTTTATTTCAAGTGGAAAGTAGATTCGTTAGGATATGGACATGTTGTACATCACGTTGAAATTATTGATAAGATTGAAAATGAACATGTAAGCGAAGAACATATACAAAAAACATTGACAGTAGATGAATACAAAAACATGTTATTAGAAGTAGGATTTAAAGATATTGAAATTTACAGTGATTTTGGTGAATATCATGATGACTGTGAAAGAGTTATATTTGTTTGTAGAAAAGAGGTAAAATGATGATAGGTATTATTGGAGCAATGGAAGAAGAAGTAAATGCTATTTTAGATAAATGTGAAATTAATCAAGAAAAGCAAATATTGGATTGTCATTTTTACGAAGGCAAAGTTTTTGATAAAGATATTGTTGTTTTACAGGGTGGAATAGGAAAAGTAAATGCTGCAATTTGTACATCTATTTTAATTAGTGAATATCACCCAAACTTTATTATCAATATTGGTTCAGCAGGTGGTTTACAATCTAATCAAAATGTAGGTGATTTTGTTATTTCAAGGGAAGTAGCATATCACGATGTTGATGTTACTGCTTTTGGTAGACAAATTGGCGAAATACCAGGAATGCCAGCTGTTTTTAAAGCAGATTCGATCTTAGTTGATAAGGCTAAAACAATCTTAAATGAAATGAATATTACATATCATCATGGTTTAATTGTATCTGGAGATCAATTTATTCATCAAAAAGTACAAGTTGATGAAATAAAAAATAATTTTCCTAATGCACTTTGTAGTGAAATGGAATCAACTGCTATTGCACAAACTTGTTATAAATACCAAATTCCGTTTATTATTACACGTTCATTATCTGATGTATTTGGTAAAGGCAATTCGTCTATTCAATTTGATGAGTATTTAAAAAAAGCAAGTGAAGCTTCTGCAAAGTTATGTGTTGAATTAGTTAAGGTGGCATAAGATGAGAAAAGGAGAGATAGAATTACTTGCACCTGCTGGTAGTTATGAAGCAATGGTTGCTGCAGTTCAATCTGGTGCAAATGCTGTCTATTTAGGTGGACAGCTTTTTGGCGCTCGTGCCTATGCTACCAATTTTGATCGTGATGAATTAAAAAAAGCAGTCGAATACTGTCATTTACATCGAGTTCTATTGTATGTGACAGTAAATATTTTATACCAAAATTCTCAATTTGAAGAATTATTAGAATACATCAATTATTTATATTCTATTCATGTAGATGCATTGATTATTCAAGATATGGGATTGTATTATTTTGTAAAAAAATACTTTCCCCATTTTGAAATTCATATTTCTACACAAGCAAGTGTCAAAAATAAAGCTGGTGTTCAATATTTTGAAAGTCAAAATGTTGATCGTGTTGTCATTGCTAGAGAAACATCAATAGATGAAATTGAAGATATTTGCCATGATACAAACATTGACATTGAAGTTTTTGTTCATGGTGCAATTTGTATGTCTTACTCTGGGCAATGTTTGATGAGTAGTATGATTGCTAAAAGAAGTGGTAACCAGGGTGCGTGTGGGCAACCATGTCGATTACAGTATGAGTTTTTAAAAAATGGTAAAATAGAGCATAATGAAAATAAATATATACTTTCACCTAAAGATTTATGTTCTATTGATCATATTCCTAGATTGATTGAAGCGGGTGTTAAATCTTTTAAAATTGAAGGAAGAATGAAAAAGCCAGAGTATGTAGCGAGTGTTGTTTCTTCTTATCGCCAAGCGATAGATGCTTATTACAAAAATCAACCTATAGATACTCAACAAGCCAAAAATAATATGATGAAGATCTTTAATCGTGGATTTACTGGTGGATTTTTATGGAATGACAAAAATTTTGTTTCATCAGACATTCCCGGAAATAGAGGTGTTAAAGTTGCACAAATAGTAAGATACAATAAAAAAGAAAAAAAACTTATACTACGTTTAACAAATTTAATTCATCAAAATGATCGTCTTTATTTTCCTAAAGAAGAGCTGACACGTACAGTGACAAAGATGTTTAAAAAGCGTTTATTGGTGAATGAAGCATATAAAGATGATATTATTGAAATTGAATTAAATAAAGAAATTGATATAAAACAAGATGTTTATAAAATAAGTGATTATGTATATGAAAAAGAATTACAAAAATATATTCAACATGAAAATATTTCTTTACCTATTTCTATGAAAGTAATCGGTAAGATTAATGAGCCTTTGACTTTAACTGTATATGATGATTCGACGTCTTTAACGGTGCACACCACACAAACAATAGAAAAGGCTTTAAAAACGCCATTATCAACTGAGAGAATTAAACAACAGTTATCTAAATTAGGAAACACAATTTACCATTTAGATAAAATTACAATTGATTTTTGTGATAATGGCATTATTCCGATTAAATCTTTAAATGACTTAAGGAGAGAAGCTATCGCACAGTTTCAACAAAAGAAATTAAATAAGCATCAAGAATCAGTTCACGTCATATTAGATAAAAAACTCACAAAAAGAAAACAAGTAAAAGAACTTAATGTGATGATTTCAAATTTAAAACAATATAGTGCTATTGATTTAAATCAAGTTCATCATGTATTTATTCCGTTTTTTCTTTTGAATAAGATGGATAATATTGATGATCGTATCATACCATATATACCTTATTTATACTCGCAAGATGATTTAAATGAATTTATCGAATCTGATTTGTTTAATTTGTTTAATCAGGTACTTGTTAGCGATTATGGTGCATTGCAATTAATAAAGGAAAAAAAGAAAGTGATTTTAAGTAATAATTTCAACCTATGCAACGATTATGGGATAGAAGCATTAAATAATGATTTTGTGATACCTTATGAAATGACGGAAAAACAAATCAATAATATTCACACTACTCAAAAATCTTATTTTATTGCTTATGGAAAAATTACAAATATGAATATGAAACATTGTATTATAAGTCAATTTTATTTAGGAAAAAAAGTTGATAAGTGTAATTTATGTAAACATGGTACATATCAATTAAAAGATCGTAAAGGGGAATTATTTGATATTCTTACTGACACATATTGTAATAATTACATTTTGCATTATAAGACACTCGAATGTTATAATTTAGATTATCTTAATGCAGATGCAATCATTTTAAATTTTACTAATGAGGCTTTTGATGATATCAAAAAAATTATTAATAGATATGATCGTATTATTAATAATAGGTCAGTAATCAATACGACAAATCTAAACACATTCACAGGATATTTTTAATCCTGTTTTTCTTTTTTACAAATTATATATCTAAAAATACATAATTAATTATATTTTTTCAAAATTTAATTGCAGTTAAATTTTGAAAATGCTAAAATTTAGGTATAAAGAATTTAGGAGGAATTATATGGCAATAGATTTAGAATTAGCTAAAAGATTACGTTCATATCGAAATTTTAAACATCTTACACAAAAGGATGTTGCCGCACATCTTAATGTTCCTCATTCAGCTATTTCAGATATAGAAAATGGTAAACGTGATATTACAGTTGGTGAATTGAAAATTTTTTCAAATCTATATGGTAGAAGTGTAGAAGAAATTATGAGTGGGAAAAAATATGATTATTATAATATCGCTAATATAGCACGTTTATTAACTGAACTTCCTGATGAAGATTTAAAAGAAGTTATGTTTATTATTGAATATAAACGAAAAAGAAATGATGAAAGAAATAAACGAAACGAATAAATGGACTTGAGTTAATCAAGTCCATTTATTTTAGTAATTTTTTAAATTCTTCGAGAATCTTCATTCCTTCATTAATAATTTTCATGTCTACAATCTCAAAATTGTCTGCGTGATGAAATTCTACATTGATGTTTTTTTGATGAATGTCTACTATTGCATAGGTACCGAATCCATATTCTGCTCGATTAATCATGACACTTCCAGGATTAATAAATATTTTATTATTTTGGTGAATATATGTGGGGACATGGGTATGCCCGTGAAAACATATTTGTAGATCGTTATTATCCATATATTGAGACAATTTATCGTAACCACGGTAAACATCGAATTTTTGCCCATGAGTAATTAAGCAATGATATCCCTCAATGTTTTTTTTAATTGTAATAGGTAAAAATGATTGATCATGATTTCCTTGAACTACAAGCATTTTTTTTAGATGTGGATCATCTTCATCAACAGAAATATCTCCACAATGAATGACTATATCGTATTTTTCATGTTCTAAAATATGATCCATTTTTTCATTATACATATGGGTATCGCTTATTAGTAGAATTCTCATCATATTTCTCCTTTTTATACTATCACTTTAATTATACTCTTTTAACAAGAAATGTCATTTTCCAAATGAGAAAAAAATTTTAAGAAAGTGTTTACAATATAAAGAATAATTGGTAAAATAAATACAGGTTAAAAAAAGGAGTGTAAAAAATGAAAAGCATTTTATTAGTATGTTCGGCAGGTATGTCAACAAGTTTATTAGTTACAAAAATGGAAGCAGCAGCAAAGGATGCAAATTACGAATGTAAAATCTTTGCTTTACCTTTTTCAGATGCACCAAGAGTGTTAGAAGAAGTAGATTGTATTTTACTTGGACCTCAAGTTAGATTCCAAAAAGCTGCAATTGAAAAATTAGCAGCAGGACGTAAAGCTGGACCAATCCCTGTTGATGTAATCGATATGAGAGATTATGGAACAATGAATGGTAAAGCTGTATTCGAAAACGCTTTAAAATTATTAGGTGAATAATCTAACGAGGATGCTTAGATGCATCCTTTTTTTATTGTTTAAAAAAAGAGACTTTTTTTATTGTATACAATATGGTATAATATCTAAAAATTAAGGAGGACACATTATGGAAAAGGGGATTATTACTGTCGTAGGAAAAGATCAAGTGGGGATTATTGCTGAAGTTTGTTCTTTTCTTGCTGATAACAATATTAATATTTTAGATATTTCACAAACAATTATACAAGGATATTTTAATATGATGATGATTGTAGAATTATCTAAAATGGATAAAGATTTTGGAAACGTATGTGAAGATTTAGATCAATTAGGTCAAAAAATTGGTGTTAACATTAAATTACAACATGAAAATATTTTTAACAAAATGCATCGTATTTAATATGGGGAGGAAATATGATTAATTTATTCGAAGTTACTGAAACTAATAAGATGATTGAACAAGAAAACTTAGATGTAAGAACCATTACTCTTGGTATTAGCTTGTTGGATTGTATGGATCATGATATTAATGTTTTATGTGATAATGTTTATAAAAAGATTATGCGTGTTGCAAAAAACTTAGTACCTACTGGTCAAGAAATTGAAAAAAAATATGGAATTCCTATTGTTAATAAAAGAATTTCAGTTACTCCTATTGGCTTTGTAGGAGCAAATGCTTGTCATAGTACAAGTGATTTTGTAAAAATCGCAAAAACATTAGATAAATGTGCTATTGAATTGGGAGTGAATTTCATTGGTGGATATAGTGCAATTGTTTCAAAAGGAATGACACCTGCTGAAAAACTATTAATTGAATCTATTCCTGAAGCAATGAAAGTAACAAATTACGTATGTAGCTCTGTAAATGTAGGTTCAACTAAAACAGGAATTAATATGGATGCTGTTAAACTTATGGGTGATATTATTAAAAATACAGCAGAACTTACTGCCGAAAATGATTCAATTGGGTGTGCTAAATTAGTTGTTTTATGTAATGCACCTGATGATAATCCATTTATGGCAGGAGCTTTTCATGGTGTAAGTGAAGCTGATTGTATTATTAATGTTGGTGTTAGTGGACCAGGTGTTGTTAAAAATGCAATTGAAAAATGCAAAGGTGCAGATTTTGGTGAGTTATGTGAAACTATCAAAAAGACTGCTTTTAAGATTACACGTGTTGGCCAATTAGTTGCCAAAGAAGCATCAAAAAAATTGAATGTTCCTTTTGGAATTATTGATTTATCTTTAGCTCCAACACCAGCAGTTGGTGATAGTATTGCTGATTGTTTAGAAGGTATGGGATTAGATAGTGTGGGTGCTCCAGGAACAACGGCTGCACTTGCCATTTTAAATGATCAAGTTAAAAAAGGTGGTGTAATGGCATCTTCTTATGTTGGCGGTCTATCTGGTGCTTTTATTCCAGTAAGTGAAGATCAAGGAATGATTAACGCAGTTGAAAATGGTGCACTTACTCTTGAAAAATTAGAAGCGATGACATGTGTATGTTCAGTCGGATTAGATATGATTGCTATTCCTGGTGATGTTGCTAATACAACTATTTCTGGAATTATTGCTGACGAAATGGCAATTGGAATGATTAATCAAAAAACAACAGCTGTTCGAATTATTCCAGTAATTGGTAAAACTGTTGGAGAAACAGTTGAATTTGGAGGCTTGTTAGGTTATGCACCAATCATGCCAATTAACAAATTTGGATGTGCTGAATTTATTAATCGTGGGGGACGTATTCCTGCACCAATACATAGTTTTAAAAATTAGGCAAATGCCTAATTTTTTTTGCATTCTATTTTATATTTATGAAAGATTAGTCTATAATGTGTTTTGTTAAGAGAGGTTTTTATGAAAAAATTAACATTGAATGATTACAAAACAGTCAAATATTATTTAGATTTAGCACAGTATGATGGTTATAATAGCAACTTTGTTAATATGATGCTATGGGATCATGAGTACAATATTTTTTATCATCAAGAAGAACATTTCTTGGTGATGCTCCATACTTATGGAAATGAACGCTTTTTTTCAATGCCCTTTTGCAAATCAAAGTATATTGATGATGCAATAGAGTACATGAAAAACTATGCAAATAAGAACCATTTTCCTTTTAAAATGGAGGTGGCAACAGAAGATTTTATTAATAAATTAAAAATTAATCATTCTGAACTTCTTTGTATAGAAGACAGGAATAACTTTGACTATGTCTACCTAAAAGAAAATTTAATGACTTTAAAAGGTAAAAAAATGCAAAAAAGGCGAAATCATCTTAATGCATTTAAAAAAAGTAATATAGATTATATTTATAAAGAAATAGAAGACCACGATATTGATGCAGTTTTAAAATGTTTAAGAAAATGGGATGATTCAAAAGATAATGAAGAATCTATACAATCAGAATACATTGCCATTATGTATGCTTTAATTCATCGTCATGAGCTTCATTTAAAAACAGGTTGTATTTATATTAATAATGAAATAGAAGCATTTGCTATTGGATCAGAATTATATCATCAAACTATTGAGATTCATTTTGAAAAGGCAAATAAAAATATTAGAGGTTTATATGTACTTATTGGTCAATTATTTCTACAAAATAACTATCCTGATGCACTTTATGTTAACCGTGAGGAGGATATGGGACTTGAAAGTTTAAGAAAATCAAAAATGGATTTACATCCTGATCACATGGTAAAAAAATACACAATTATTGAAAAAAATTTGCGTATTAGAAAGGCTGAAGATTCTGATTTTAATCTACTTCAATCGGACTGGTTAAACACATTTGAGGATGAAGATCAATTATCTACACAATTTTATTTTTCGCACCTTTATAAAAAAGAAAATACATATATACTACAAAATAATGAAAAGATTATTGGCTGTATGCAAATTAGACCATTTACTATTTCTGAACATGATAAAATTAAATCAGTGTATTTTATTTTAGGTGTTATTGTAAAAAAAGCTTTCCGACACAATGGCTGTATGAATACGATGATTCGTTATGTTTTAGATAATGATTTTAAAAATAAACAAGTGATGTTACAAGCATACATACCTGAAATATATCATCATTTAGGATTTAAAGACACTTATATCAATATTCATTATAGGGCAGATAAGGTTATAGATAATGAAGAATTAAAAGATATTATATTTATTGATGATGTTGATATGAAAGAAAAAGAAGAAAACTTATTAATGCTTTATAAAAGACATTGTAAACAATATGATGGATATTATGTAAGAGACAATAATTATTATCGAAATTACTTCATTCCAAGATTAGAATCGTTGAATAGAAATTTAAAATTCATTAAAGTTGATAACGAATTAATAGGATATATAGAGTATGAAATAAATCGTAATGAACTTATTATTACAGAATTTATTTATACTGAAAAAAAATATATAGTGCCAATTATTAATTTTCTTCTTGAAAAATATAAAATTGTCCAATTTGATTTACCAGAATCTATTGATGTTGAATGGAATAGTAAACCATATTGTCAAATGCTTGCTAATTTTTCTTTAAAAACAAAAAGCCCACTTTATATCAATGAAATCTATTAAAAAATTCATTGACTATAAATTTCAAGCATTATAAAATATTTTTACATGAGGAGGAAGAAGGCTAAAAATGATACTAGAAGATCGTGAATTACATGAAGAATGTGGTGTCTTTGGCGTAATCGGTAATAAGAATGCTTCAAATATTTGTTATTATGGATTACATAGTTTACAACATAGGGGACAAGAAGCGGCAGGTATATGTACTGTCAATAGTGAAAAAAAATTTAAAATACATAAAGGAGAAGGATTGGTTACAGAAATCTTTAATCCTGAAAAAATGGATCAATTGGATGGTGATGCTGCAATAGGACATGTGCGTTACTCTACTGCCGGTGGTGGTGGTATTGCTAATGTACAACCATTCTTATTTAGAACTTTAAATGGTTCAATGAGTATATGTCATAATGGAAATTTAGTTAATGCTAATATATTAAGGGGAAAATTAGAAGAAGAAGGAAGTATTTTTTCTTCATCTTCTGATACAGAAGTATTAGGACATTTAATTAAAAGACAGAGTGGTCGAATGATTGATCGTATTTGCAAATCTTTAGATATGTTAGATGGAGCGTTTGCTTTTTTAATACTTATTGAAGATCGTTTATATGCTGCAAGAGACAAATACGGATTAAGACCATTATCTATTGGAAAAATGCCAAATGGTGCTTATGTTTTTGCCTCAGAAACATGTGCTTTAGATGTTGTTGGCGCACAATATGTAAGAGATGTTGAACCAGGTGAAATTGTAAGAGTTAAAGATGGACAACTACTTTCCAAAATCTATACACAAGATAAGATAGTGGATAAGATATGTGCAATGGAATACATATATTTTTCTAGACCAGACAGTACTTTAGATGGAATTAATGTACACACAACTAGAAAACTTGCTGGTAAACAATTGTATTATGAATCACCAGTTGAAGCAGATGTTGTCATAGGGGTTCCTGATTCATCTATTTCTGCAGCTATTGGTTATGCAGAAGCTTCAGGAATTCCATATGAAATGGGACTAGTTAAAAATAAATATGTGGGGCGTACTTTTATTCAACCAACTCAAGAATTAAGAGAACAGGGCGTTAGAATGAAATTATCTGCTGTATCTTCAATTGTAAGAGATAAAAAAGTGATTATGATTGATGACTCAATTGTTAGGGGAACTACTTCTAAGCGTATTGTAAGATTATTAAAAGAAGCAGGAGCAAAAGAAGTACATGTACGTATTGCTTCACCAGCAATAAAATTCCCATGTTTTTATGGGGTTGATACTTCGACTTTAGAAGAGCTTATTTCAAATAAAATGGATGTTGATGAACTATGTAAATATATCCAAGCTGATTCATTAGCATTTATTAGTGAAGATGGTTTAAGAAAGTCTATTCATTTTAAAAAGGAACATACATGTGGATTATGTTTATCATGTTTCAATGGACAATATGTTACTAAATTATATGATTCGTTTGATAAAGCTAATAAGGATGAAAAGTAGAGTTTGCAAACAAGGAGCTTTTTGCTCCTTGTTTTATTATAAATGGAGTTTTTTTCAATATATCTTACTTCGTATAATGTATATTATGCCATTCTTATAAGTGGCATAATAAAAAGAAGAAGAGAAATCTTCTTCTATAATGATGCAATCATCGCAGTACTTATAAGGATAAATAAAATAGTACCAATAATATATAAAAATAACAAAAGTTTTATTTTATTTTTCTTGTAATTATTAAATAAAGCAATTACTCCTGATATCATTAATGCCGCAGCGATAATATAAAAAGTAATTAAAAGCACAGTTTGCTTCATAATTAATCCAATTGCAAACATAAAACCAGCAATTATATAGGCTCCCATTGATAATAATAAAAGTTTATTAAATTCTTTTTTTTCCATTTATTGTACTCCATTAATCTAACATATTTAAAATTGATTTTCCGATACCATTATACGATACATTGAAGTTATCAGCAATTGTTGCGCCAATAATACCAAATGTATCCATGGTTGGTAGTTGATAAGGATTCTTAAATTCCTTGTTATAAATAATAAGTGGGACTTGTTCTCTAGTATGATCAGTTCCTTTATAAGTTGGATCATTGCCATGATCAGCTGTAATCATAACTAAATCATCAGAATTAATATATTTCATAAATTCAAATAATTGCTGATCAAATTTTTCAATAGCTTGTCCATATCCAATAGGATTTCTACGATGACCGTACACTGCATCAAAATCGACTAAATTTAAAAACACCAAACCACAAAATGATTTTTTTGCTTCCATGATTAACTTATCCATACCATCATCATTATTTATTGTTCTAATTGATTCATTAATTCCTTCATTTACAAAAATATCAGATATTTTTCCTAATGCAATAACATGATATTGTGCATCATTTAAACTATTCAATACTGTTTTGGAAAATGGTTTAAGTGCATAATCATGCCTATTAGAAGTTCTTTTAAAAGTTCCCTTCCCTTTTCCTATGTATGGTCTAGCAATAATGCGACCGACTTTATAGCGGTCATCCATTGCTATTTCTCTTGCTATTTGACATGCATCATAAAGTTCATTTAAAGGAATAATATCTTCATGCGCAGCTATTTGGAAAACTGAATCTGATGAAGTGTATACAATCCAATCGCCTGTTTTCATTTGATGTTCACCATATACATCTAGAATTTCAGTTCCACTTGCCGCTATATTTCCTACACATTTTCTACCTGTCCTTTTTTCGAATTCTTCAATAAATTCTTTTGGAAATCCTGTATCAGTAAAAGTAACAAAGGGCTTTGTAATTTTTAATCCCATCATTTCCCAATGGCCTGTAATTGTATCTTTTCCATTAGATGCTTCATTGAGTTTTAAGGAATAACCTAATTGATTATGTAGTGGGTAAATTCCCTTAAATTGACCCAATGATCCTAATCCTAACCCTTCTAGGTAAGGTACATTCAATCCATTATTTCTTTTACAGATATGTTTTAATGTATTAGCACCAACATCATCATAATCTTTGGCATCTAATGCATTTCCAATGCCAAGCGAATCCATCACGATTAAAAATATTCTTTTGTATTTCATAAAATCAATCTCCTTTTTTAAATAATTTATTGTAGTCTTCTTTTAATTTTGAATTTGAAACATGTGTATAAATTGTTGTTGTTGATATATCACTATGTCCTAATAATTCCTGAATTGAACGTAAATCAGCCCCATTTTCAAGTAAATGGGTAGCATAACTATGTCTTAAAGTATGAGGTGATACATTTTTTGTTATGCCTGCTTCTTTTGCTATTTTTCTTAGTGTGTTATAAAATGATCTACGAGAAATCATTTGTTTTTTGTTGTTAAAAAAAAGTAATGGATTATCTTCAAATTGCAAAAAAGGATTACGATAATCAACTATATATTTATGAATAATTTGGCTAACATAATTATTAATTGGCACAATCCGTTCTTTGTCACCTTTTCCAATTACTTTTAAATCATTTTGATTAAGATTGATATCAGATAATTTAATTTGAATGAGTTCAGAAACACGAATACCTGAAGCATATAATAGTTCAACCATTGCTCTATTTCTTGCGGATTTAAAATCTTTCATTTCAATGGAATCCAACAAACGTGTAACTTCATCATAAGAAAGGACTACTGGTAAATGATCAGTTTGTTTAGGAAGATCAAAGTAAGACATAATATTTATCTCTACAAGTTGTTCTCTTTTTAAAAATTTGCAAAACATTCGTAGTGAAGTAATTTCTCTAGAAATTGTACTTTTTGCTAAATGATCTTCATGTTTTAAAAATAGCTGTATATGTTCGCGCTTCACATCATTTATAGATATTATCTTGCATTCTGTTTCTATAAATTTAACGAATTTTGTTAAGTCTTGTTTGTAATTTTGTATTGTATTATGGCTTAGACCCCTTTCAACAATTAAATATTGAAGAAAGTGATTAATTAGTTCTTGATTATTCATAAATACCTCTTTTATACCTTATATAAGGTATATTTTAATCACTATTGAAATAAATACAAGTAGAATACTCATTATATAATCATTTAAAAAATAATTAATTAATTCTTTAAAACGATAATTTTCTTGAAAAACAAAATTTAGTAAGAATGTCTGTAGAGAGAATCTTATGCTATAAAAAGAAGTAACATAAGTGATGAGTAATTCAAGGATAATCTGAGGAATAATAATAACAAATATTAAATATAAATTAAGTTGAATCGTTCCTATTTTTGCCAAACTATAAATAATTGCAAGAATTCGATAAGTTATCAAAAGACAAGTAAATGGTATACCCAAATAACTTGTGGCAAATATAGTTAAAAGAATTATGTAGCCTATTGTATGAACTAAATAGAGCTGATAATGATGATTATTAGAAATAAATATAGGCTCATATAAATAATTTAATAAATTCCCGTTATTATTAAATAAAAAATATATGGCAAACAAGATAGAAAATATAATCATTAAGATAATAAACTGATGTATATATAAGATTAATTTATTTTTTTTAAAAGACATCACAAGTTTACCTCCCAGTAAACATTATGATGTCTTTTTATAATTTATTCGGTAATTATTTTCTTTTTAAAGTATCGGCAGCTGTTTTTAAATTCAAATGATGTTCTTTATTTAGTTTATGAATAAAATCACGGGTTGTATTTTCTTCTTTTTTAATTTGTTGATGATCAAATAAGGAAATTTGTACAATTTGATCATTGATATTAATTGTATTGTTTAAAGATATACCTAATAATCTTACAGGTTGGCCGTTATAATTTGAATCAAAAAGATATTTAGCTGTAGATATTATTGATTCATAATCATTAATATAATCCTGAAGAACAGTTTGTCTAGAGACAGTATCAAAGCGACTATATTTAATTGTAATACTGACTGAGTTAGAAACAAGATTGTTTTTTTTAGCCCGCAATGATACTCTTTTTGCTAGATGATTAAGAATTTCATATAATTGATCAGTATCATTACTATCATATTGTAAAGTAGTAGAATGTCCTACTGATTTTAAATCATCGCGATTGACATGGACCTTTTGATTGTCAATACCATTTGCTTTACGATATAAAATAAGTGCGTATTTCCCAGCTACAGTTCTTAATTTGATATAATTTTTATATTGCGCAATATCACCAATTGTATTAATACCCACCTTCTTTAATTTAGGTACTGTCTTTTTTCCGACTCCATACATATCAGAAATATCAAGAGGCCACATTAACTCTTTAAGGTTATATTTAGTCAATATAGTTATTCCCATTGGTTTTTTCATATCACTGGCCATTTTTGCTAAAAATTTATTAGGTGCTATTCCAATAGAACACTTGAGCTTGAGTGATTGATAAACATGATTTTGAATTTTTAAAGCAAGATCATAAGGTTGACATTGATTTATTCTAATATAATCAGTCATATCGACATAACATTCATCTATACTTGCAATTTCAATAGTAGAACTATATGTTCTAATTATTGTAAAAAAATCATTAGAAAGTCGTCGGTACAAGTCAAAATTAACAGGTTTTATAATCAAATTCTTACATAATTGTTTAGCCTGAAAAAGTGGCATAGCAGAATGAATGCCATATTTTCTGGCTTCATATGATGCGGTGGAAACAATGCTTCTTCTGTTCATTCCTGAGATAACAACCGGTTTTCCTATAAGCGAGGGATCAACTGATGCTTCAGCACTTGCATAAAATGCATTTAAATCGATATGAAATATAATTTGCAAGATTCATCCCCCACTTTCTATACATTATTTTATAAATAATGATGTTTATTTGCAAGAGCTGTTTTATGGGCTAGACGTAACTTATCTGCAATCATTGCGATGAATTCGGAATTTGTTGGTTTTGATTTAGAGGCACTCACTGTATAACCAAATATATCATCAATAGCTTCTGTATTACCTCGGTTCCAAGCAACCTCTATTGCATGACGAATAGCTCTTTCGACACGGGAAGATGTAGTATTATATTTACGAGCAATATCAGGATATAATACTTTTGTTACTTGCCCTAATATTTCAATATTATAGTATGTAGTCATGATAGCTGTTCGTAAATACATATATCCTTTAATATGAGCAGGAATGCCTACTTCATGTAATATTTCAGTAATTTCATTTTCAATCTTAATTTTTTGATATTTTTTATTTTCTGATTCCATATCAACAGAATGTTGATTTTGGTTGATCATGATTTTCTTTAAAGTAGACATAAAGTACTGAAAATCAAAAGGTTGTTTAAAACAATAACTTACATTTAATTTTTCTAAAGCATCACAAATAATATGATTTGTAAAATTTGTCATGCAGACAACTTTTTTATATGCATTTTTATTTATTGCATTAATACGTTCCAATACACCGATTCCATCTAATTGAGAAGTCATGAGATCTATAATAAACAAATCGTACTGATTTTTACTTAAATGATTTATACATTCTAATGCATTAGTGCAAGATGTGACACTTAAGAATAATTCATCTTCTTCTATTGTTTTTTTTATTTTATCCAATAATTCTTTATTTTCTTCTAATAAATATACTTTATATTTTTCCATAATTTTCCTCCGTTTTTCTCTTACCAACAAAAACATTATATAAATTCTCATAATTATTTTTTATAGATAATAAAAAAACGTTACTGTATTATGGAAAAACGTAATTAATATTTTCGTATTATAAAAATATTCTGACATTTATTTCATATTAAAGGTATTTTTTGTCAAAATGAAAAGAAATGACAGAGTCATTTCTTTTCTTCATTATTAATCATCCAGTCAATATACACACCATATCCTATTACAGGATTACTTGAATTAGCATGTGTTACACAGCCTATTAATTTACCATTTTGAATAATCGGTGAACCACTCATTCCTTGGATAATACCTCCAGTTTGATGAAGAATATTTTGATCTATAAGTTTAAATTGTATTCCTTTTTCTTGAGGGACAGACTGTTTTTGCAGGTAAGTGATTTCTATTTCACATTTCGTTACTTTATTATCATTAAGCGATGTAAGAAAGTAAGCATTTCCTAATTTGACATCTTCCATAGAGGATGTCTCGATTTTATTGGAATCTGACATTGGAATTTCGTATTGTCCAAAAATACCAAAATCATTATTTTGTAAAACTGTTCCTATTTTAGATTGACTAATTTTTCCATTTTTTTGTCCAATTTGATCTTTTTGACTTTTCTTAATAGAATGAACAGAAGCTTGATAAATAGTCCCATTATTGAGTTGGATACCGTGATCATTCATTTCATGACCTAAGCAGGCAAATTGACGAGTGTGAGGGTTGTAATATGTCATGGTTCCTAATCCACTTAATGCATCTTTTACATATAAACCGGAATTAAATTCATTTTGATGACGTTGTATTAAAAGTGTTTTATTTAATTCAACTTGATTTCTCAATAATGTTATTTGGTAATGATCTTGGTTGTCTTCAAATACTTTTGTTAATGATTCAATATTTTCTATTTTTTTTCCATTAACTTTTGTAATCAAATCCAACACTTTGAAATTATAATCTAATGGGTTATATTTTTTTCCATCAATTTCAATATCATAACCTCCAGTTATTAAGACACCATTATAATTGAGAACTACCCCTACTGATTCACCACCTAGATAGACATCTAATCCAAATATTGACGTAATATTTATAATGATTAATAATAGAACAATTAAGGAAACTGTTAGCTTTTTTAAAAGCATAGACACCTCCTTTTTGTAGCATGGCTACAATATATTTTGGCATCTATGCTTTTATTTATACGCTATTTTGTTTTAATTTACGAGCATGATTTAATGATTCTTCTGTAACATCTTTACCAGAAATCATTTTTGCAATTTCATGAATACTTTTTTCTTGTGATAGTTCATGGATCGTTACAGTTGTTTGATCTTTATTAGCATTTTTTTCAATTGACAAATGATGATCTGCAAAAGCAGCAACTTGTGCTAAATGAGTAATACATATAACTTGTTGTTTTTTTGAAATTTCATGCATAATCTTACCGATACTTTCAGCTACTTTGCCACTTACACCGGTATCAGCTTCATCAAAAATCATCGTTTCAATAGAAGTAAACTGATTACATACAGTTTTAATAGCAAGCATGATCCGTGATAATTCACCACCTGAAGCTATTTTATGTAAGGGTTGTAAATCTTGCCCTGGATTAGTAGAAATCATCATCGTGACATTATCTATACCGTTTTGAGAGAGTTCTACTTGGTCAAATTGAAAGTCAAAGCGTACATTTTCAAGATATAATTTTTTTAGGATGCTACTTACTAAATCGACAAATTGATGAGCATATTTTTTTCTTATATCTGACATTTGTTTAGCTTCTTTTTGACTTTGTTTAGTAAGTTCTGTAATTTCATTATTTAAATTAATAAGAATTTGATCTCTATCATGAAAATGATCAATTTTTTCTTGAATTTCATTTTTGCTTTTTTTAATAGATTCAATGTCTTGTCCATATTTTCTTTTAAGTTTATTTAAAGTAAATAATGTTTCTTGGATTTCATTAATATAGTTTTCATCAAAATTAAATTCTTGGTAGTAGTTATTTAAATTATCATTTGCATCTATCAAATTGTAGTATAAATCATATATTTTGCTATAGAAGTTTTCAAAATGAGAATCATCTGTTAAGTATTGCAATTGGTCTAAAGCGTTTTTTAATTGACTTATTGCACCCTGATATCCATCAATGTATTCATTATATTGATCCATTCTTTGTTTTGTTTTCTCATAATTTTGTATTCTTTGCTTTTCATTTAATAAATATTCTTCATCAATGTTTTCTAAATCAATTTCATTAATTTCATTAATTTGTGTTTGATAAAAATCAAGTTGTTCGTCACTGAGAACTTCATTTTCTAAAGTACTTTTTTTCTTTTTTAAAGATACTAGCTGATGATAATGATTAATATATTGATTATATATTTCATTTATTTTCTTACCAATAAATTGATCTAAAATAGCCAAATGAGTTTGAGGGTTAAATAATTGATGGGTATCAAATTGATTATGAATATCTATAATATAAGGAATCAACTTTTTAATTACACTTTGGGAAACAGTGCGATAATTGAGTTTCATAGATGCCTTCCCATCATCTTTTATTGTTTTAGAAACCACAATTTCTTCATCTAATTGCAAATCGTAAATTTCAAATTCTTTAGTAAGTTCTAAAGTAGGATGATTTAGAGAAAAAACACCTTCAATAAATGCTTTTTTAGATCCTTTTTTTACAAGGCTTGTTTGACTGCGTTCACCAAGTAATTGTCCAATGGCATCAATAATGATAGATTTTCCAGCACCAGTTTCTCCTGTCAATACAGTCATACCTTCAGAAAAATCTATTGTTAAACAATCGATAATTGCAAAATTTTCAATATATAAACTATTAAGCATATTCTCACCTATCCTTTAAAGCATAAATGTGCTTCATCAACAATTGTCTGAATATCAATACTATTATTATTTTCTCCATCATAAACAAAATGGGCTAGAAATTCAATATTACCATGTCCCCCAGTAATAGGTGAAAAAGAAAGATCTTGTAAAAATAAATGATCAGCATTTGCATAAGATAAAACATTTTCAATAACTCTAGTATGTACATTTTTATCTTTAATAATTCCATTTTTTCCAACATCGTCTCTTCCTGCTTCAAATTGAGGTTTAATTAATGCAATGACATGATCACCTGAGGATAATATATCTTTTAAAGCATTAAATATATGTTTTAAAGAAATGAATGAAACATCAATAGTAGCAATTGATGGAATTCCTGATTCAAAAAGATCTTTTGTAGCATATCTAAAATTAGTTTGTTCTTTTACAATAACACGAGGATCATTTCGTAATTTCCATACTAATTGATTTGTTCCAACATCAACTGCATAAACTAATTTAGCTCCGTTTTGCAAAGCACAATCTGTAAAACCACCAGTTGATGAACCGATATCTACCATAATACAATCGTTCAAATTAATGTTAAATTCTTTAATTGCTTTTTCTAGTTTTAAACCGCCTCGTGAAACATAAGGTAAAATGTCTCCCTTTACATGTAAATTAGAATCTACAGGTATTTTTGTTCCAGGTTTATCAATAATGTCATAGTCATCGTGGACAATACCTGCCATGATTGCTCTTTTTGCCTTTTCTCGCGAGTCAAAAAAACCTTGTTCGACTAATAATACATCAATTCTTTCTTTCTTCATGAAGAACCTCCTTACAACATTGTAAAACACTATCTAAGTCTATTTTTTCTTCTCGATATATATCATCAAGAGAGCCTTGAGGAGAATAACGATCATCGATTGCAACATGTTTGAATTTTTTAGAAATACCATAATCATTACAAAAAGATGCTATATGTTCTCCTAAAGATCCTAATTTTAAATCAGTTTCATATACAATGACAGGTTTATCATCATTCATTACTGATTTAAGAATATTTTGGTCTAACGGTTTAATAAAACGTGCATTAACAACTCTTATTTTAAAACTTTGTTGTTGTAAAGTTAAAATGCGATCAACATTATCCCCATAACAAATTATAGTTATATCATAGTTTTCTTTTACACCTTCAATAGTCCATGAGCCTATTTGAATAGTGTCATTTAAATCTAGTATGCAATTTTCAACTTTACCTCTTGGAATACGAACAACATATGGATGATAAAAATTCCTAAATACTGTATTTATGTATAATTTTGCTTCTTTAGCATCTTTAGGAGCAAAAATAACTATATGAGGTAATGGCGTTAAAATAGATAAATCGAAAACACCATGGTGTGTAGGACCATCACTGCCTACAATTCCTGCACGATCAACAGCAATTAAACAAGGTAAATTCATTCTTGTTATATCATGATTTATTTGATCATATGCACGTTGAATAAATGATGAATAGACAGATATAAATGGCTTTTTTCTACTGATTGATAAACCGGCAGTAAAAGTTAGTGCATGTTCTTCAGCAATACCTACATCAAAGCTTCTTTGTGGATAATGTTGAAAAATTGATTGTAAAGCAGAACCATTAATCATTGCTGGTGTGATTGCAACAATATCTTTATCTTTTTCCATCCATTTTTCTACATGATCTGCTAGAACTTGAGACCAACTTATCTTGGAACTAGGCGATGTTTTACTTGATCCATCACTAATATTAAATGGTTCAGTTCCATGCCATTTGCCAGCTTTATCATTTTCTGCAGGTAAATATCCCTTCCCTTTTTTAGTAATAACATGAACAACTACGCTTTTATCAGAGCTTTTTGCAATATTGAATACTCGAATGAGTTCACTTATATTATGTCCATCAACCGGACCCAAATAATCAATTCCAAAATCTTCAAAAATCGTATCATCAATTAAACCGTGTTTAATAAAATCTTTTATAGATTTAGAAATTTGATAAATAAATGTTCCTATTTTCCCTTTGCTTAGCGCATTTTTGTAATCATCCTTAAAATGATGATAAGTATCGCTTAACCTAATTGTTGATAAAAAATTATTAAACCCACCAATACTTTTAGTAATAGCCATTTGGTTATCATTAAGAATTATGATTACTTTATTTTCAATAGACCCTAAATGATTAAGTGCTTCTAAAGATTCGCCACCAACCATTGCTCCATCGCCAATAACAGGAACAACATGATAACTGTCATGATTTAAATCCCGGGCAACTGCCATTGCAACTGCTGCTGATAATGCAGTTGATGAATGCCCTGCTTCCCAAACATCATGTGGACTTTCACACCTTTTTTGAAAACCTGACAAACCATGGTATTTTCTAAGCGTGTCAAATTCATTAGCACGCCCCGTTAATATTTTGTGTACATATGCTTGATGTCCCACATCAAAGAAAATTTTATCTGTAGGAGAGTTAAAAACATAATGTAAAGCAATAGTTAATTCTACAATACCTAAATTACTTGATAGATGTCCTCCTGTACGGGAAACAGATTGAATAATAAATTGACGTATATCATTAGCCAAATCATTTAATTGTTCATTGTTGAGATCCTTTAAAAACAATGGATCTTTAATATTTTTTACATCCACGTATTATCTCACTCTTTTCCTTATTTTTTCAAATATACCTAACATTAATCCGTGATTAATTCTTAATGAGTACAATAACTGTATAGCTTCATTGAACAACTGATCTACTAATTCCTGACATTTTTCAATACCATAAAGAGAAACATAAGTCACTTTGTGATTTTGAAGGTCACTACCTGTTTTTTTACCTATGATTTTTTCATCACCGATTACATCTAAAACATCATCTTGAATTTGGAAAGCTAATCCAATTTTGAAGCCTATTTTTTCCCAAACAGCTTGGTCTTTTTCATTTGCAATAATAGCTGCCATTTTTAATGGGCAACTAAGAAGTTTTCCTGTTTTATAATGATGTATTTTCCTTAATGTATCTATGTCTATTTCTTTGTTTTCATTTTCAATGTCTAGTTGTTGTCCATAAATCATACCATTTAATCCACTGGATTGATAAAGGCATTTAATGAGTTTAATTGTTTTATTATCATCTAAGTGAGCATCAATAATAATATTAACTGCTTCATTAAGCAAAGCATCACCTGCAAGTATGGCTGTTGCTTCATCAAATTGTTTATGACAAGTAGGCTTGCCCCTTCTTAAATCATCATTATCCATTCCAGGAAGATCATCATGTATAAGAGAATAAGTGTGAATCATTTCCAAGGCACAAGCAATATCTATATAGGGATGATAATTTTTATCGTAACTTTTTAACGCAAGTAGCATTAAAGTAGGTCTTATTCTTTTACCACCAGCGTTTAATGAATAATACATTGCTTTTTTTGTTTGACAATCAGGATAAGTGTCTAAAATATGACTTAATCTTTCATTGATTTCATTAAGCATTATTTCCATTTTTTTGCTCCTCAATATTAAAATCTTCTAAATGTCCATCAACTAGTATTTTAGCAACTTTATCTTCCACACTTGCCAGTTTATCTGAACATAATTTTGATAATTTAATCCCTTCTTGAAATAACTCAACGCTTTGATCAAGTGATGTATTTTCATTTTCTAAAAGATGAATAATTTCTTCTAATCGCTTTATAGCTTTTTCGTAACTTAAATTATTTTCCATTTATTTTTCCCCCTACTTAATTTGTGCCTTACAATGGCCATCTTTAAGATGTATTTCAATTTCATCATGAGGTTTTAATTGATGAATACTATTAATATTTTTATTATCTTTTAATACAATTGAGTACCCTCGTTCTAATGTTTTTAAAGGACTCAATGCATTTAACTTAGAAACTGTGTAGTAAAATTGCTCTTGTCGATGTTTAAATGATTGTTTCATACTATTATTTAACCTGTCATTTATTGAATCTAACTGATTATGCATTTTAAGTGATAATAGTTCAGAAAGATGAATAAATGATTTTTGAGATTGATAGTATAAATTTTTTTGTGATAACAACATATATTTAAAAGAATTTATAAGTTTATCTTGATATAAAACAATTTGATTATGATAATCGGCAAATAACTTCTCAGGATTTTTAAATAAATAAAAAGACTTGATTTGTTCAATTTGTTTTTTATTAACAGATATAATATGATTCATAAGCTGTTTAAGATTATATTGGTAATAAGCAACATTTTTTTCTAATTCTTTTATATCTGGTGTTGCAGCCATAGCGGCATATGTTGGTGTTGCGGTTCTTAAATCACTAACAAAATCACAAATAGTAAAATCTATTTCATGACCTACGCCAGAAATAATAGGTGTTTGACATTGATATATCGTACGTGCTAAATCCTCTTCATTAAAATTCCATAGTTGTTCAATTGTTCCGCCACCTCGTGCGATAATAATTGTATGAAACTTTAGCGTATCAACATAACGAAGAGTCTTCATTATTTCTTTATAAGCGTCTTTCCCTTGTACAGGTATTGGGAAAATAACGATCCTTACAATAGGAAATCTCAATTTGATAGTTCTTACAACATCCATCAATGCCGCACTGGGATATGATGATAGAACAGCTATTTTTGTTGGAAATGAAGGAATTGACTTTTTATGTCCTTCATCAAACAAGCCTTCTTTGGCTAACTTTTGTTTTAACTGCTCAAATTGTAAAAAAAGGGCTCCCATACCTTCCAATTCTACGTTTTTTACAATGAGTTGACATTCACCACTAATTTGGTAAACAGATGTATTAGCTTCAACATAAACTTTATCACCATCTTTTAATGATATTTTTAACTTTTTTGCATTCGAAGCAAACATCACTGCCTTAATACTTGCAGTTTCATCTTTCAAAGTAAAGTAGACGTGCCCTGATCGATGGTACCTCAAATTTGAGATTTCGCCCTTTATCATGATTGACTGTAACTGAATATCTTGATCTATTTTAGCTTTAAGATAACGATTTAGCGCAGATACAGTCACATATTTTCTATCCAATGTTGTTTAAAATTCCATTAATAAATTTGTAAGAATCATCGTCACAATATTTTTTTGTTAATTCAACCGCTTCATTAATGACAACACTTTTATTTTCTGTTTGTAATTCATCTACAGCAACCAATAAAATAGCTAATTCCATTTTTGATAAACGCTGAATAGTCCATCCTTTTTTTAAATGTGGTTTGATTTTATTAACATATTCATCATAATGATCAATTGTGCTATTAATTCGTTCTTTACATAATTTTAATTCTTCTTCATTATTTTTAAATGTATTATCATTAAGCAAAAATGCATCAATTTCATCATTGTTTACTTGTGTTAATAAATATTGATAAACGGCAATAATTGCCTTTTCTCTAATTACTTTTTTTCTTACTTTATTCATTTTATCCTACCTTCCAAAATATATGAATATTTTACCATATTTTATCTATAAATTAAACAATCTCATCGATAAAAAAAGAACTGCCATTTGGCAATTCTTAGAATTTAATATCATTAACATTTACGTTAACTTTTACATTTCTAAATCCCATCATTTCATCAATTGCATTAATAATATTATTTTGAATTTTATTTACTGTTTTACCTACATTAACACCATAATTAACAACCACATTAGCTTGAATAATTACTTGATTATGATCATTAATTTTAACAGTTAAAGAATCTTTGATTCCAGGAATCATATTTTTTGTTCCACCTTCAAAATCAACACCTTCAATATCATTAATAACATTAACTGCAGTTAAATGAAAAGCATTAGTTGAAATATGACGTTCACCTAAATTATTTTTATTTTCAATTGTATAATATTCTTGACTCATAAACATTGCTCCTTTATATACATATTTTATATAAAATAAGCAAAATATTCAAGTTACTCAGTAATAAATTTTACCTCTATTTCATATTCAGTCCCCATTTGTTCGTTAATCAACTTAATAATACGACTTGCATCTTTACTTGTTGCCTGTTTTTTATTTACAACTATTTTTATACAGGCATCTTTTATTTCTACATAAGCTTCCTTATAACCGTTGCTTTGAATGAAAGTAACTAATTCTTTTTCTTTAGCAATTGTTTCTTTTGTTTTGGCAATTTGATTTAAAGCACTATTAATTTGTGATTGTTTTGATTTTGAAGAGGCAATAATATCATTATTTTCGTTAATCAATGATTGTCTAGTATCATTTAGATTTTGTTGCATCGAAGCAATTGTAGACAATGTTGAGGATGATGTTGATACGTGTTGATCATCTTGAGGAGGAATAATAATATAATAGACTGATAAAACTAAAATCAAACAAAATAAAGATAAAAATGTGATGGCTTGTTTATTCATATGTGACCTCCTAATCTATCATATGAATAAATGAATAAAATATGAAAAAAAGCGCTATAATCTAGCGCTTACGCTCTACCTTGATATTTACCATCTACTGTATTAACAACAACTTCTTCTCCTTCACTAATAAATAAAGGAACTTTGATTTGGAAACCTGTTTCAATTGTTGCACTTTTAGTTGCACTTGTTGCAGTATCTCCTCTTACAGCTGGTTCAGTTTCTATAACTTTAAATGGTTTATTAATTGGTAAAGCAACTCCTAATACTTCACCTTCAAAACTTGTTACTTCTACCTCATCACTTTCTTTTAAGAAGTTTAATTCCCATTTTAAATTATCTGCAGGAATCTCAATTTGATCATAAGTTTCATTATCCATAAAAACTAATGCATCCCCTGTATTATATAGGTACTGCATTTTGTTTTTATCTATTTGAGCTCTTTGTACTTTGTCATTCCCACCAAAAGTCATTTCAGTAGTTGATCCTGTGCGCATATTTTTCATTTTAATTTTAATATTCGCAGCTGCACGTGCTGTTTTATTGTGAGAATAATCTAATACAGTATATAAATTACCTTCGTATTGAAAAGTTGTACCTGGTCTTAAATCACTAACGTTAATCATAATATTCTCCTTTGCAATGATTTTTCTTATGCATTATAACAAAAATTCATTACAAAGTGAATAGTTTCATTTTGATTCATAGCTTATTTTATTTACTCTAAATTTGCTTTTATCTAGTGATATTTTCATTATCACATTAAAACCGCTTGTTTCTTCTACAGTTATTTCATACTCATCCCCCATATCATCAACTATGTATTTTACTATCTTATTATCCTCAATATATTCATCACTCAATAATAAACTATTTTTAACTTCATTTTTAAAATATGCAATAAGTGTCACTTCCAACATGCGTTGTTGATCAATTAATTCAATTCTTTTTATCGCTTTAGCTTGAATAATGCAGTAATTAAAAATCGTTAAAATATTAAAGGTAATAATAAAAAGCATGATAAGTGTTATTTGCAGTACCGTCCCCTTCTGGTTCGTCATAATCACTCCCTATTAAAAATGTACTTTGATGTTTTTTTGTAGTAAGAACAATATAGATCAAGTGATCTTTTTTATAAAAATTAACACTTTCGATATCATGACAATATATATAATGGCCAGGTGTCATAATTAATCTGTTTTTGGAATCTAAAAAGATAGAAACTTCTTCATCTTTTTCATTTTTAAAATTTAATTCACGCCCATATTGATAATCATATCCTGTTACGATGTTTTGACTTAATATTTTCATAGCATTCTGTAATTTTGAGTCAATTATTTCTGCATTTTGGCTTTTATAAACAAACCCAATAATCGTTGCACTGTTTATTACAATCATTAAAGTAATAACTAATGACAATAAAACTTCAATTAACGTAAAACCGTATTCATCAGAGCATGGTAATCTTCTTGAATCCATAAATCTTTTTCCTTTTTTTCTTGAGATAACAGATAATGATCATATTGTTTAAATATGTTTGTATTTTGTTTATGACCTAATACATAAAATGAAATAAGAAGTACAATACACGAGATAAAAATAGAGAAAGCGAGTAGTGTTTCAACAAGAGTAGCACCTTTATTCTTTAAAATAATAATCACCTGCCCCTAAATGAAAAACAATTGAATACACTTTATCGTGAAATCGCAAATTAATATGATTAGCTTGATTAATAGATCCATTTTGATTAAAGTATACTTTTTCTATATGTTCGAATGAATATCCATGAGGTAATACGTAACGATAGGTCTTATTATTATACGTATACGAAATTTGATTATAGGTAAATTCTAAATTAATCTGGATATGTTGTGTTAATGCAGTGTCTTTAGCTTCATCAATAATATTTGAGATATTATGTTTAACATTTTGATAAGAAACTTTTACTTCTTTTTTTGTATTATACAATGTGAAACTAGATAATATTAAAATTATAGACAATGTAAAAATGATTTCAATCATTGTAAATCCTTTATTTTGAGACATAAGCTTCTCCATCAGAGATTGAAATTGCTAACCCTGAAGGACAGATAGCTTGTTTTTCTTTTAAGTATGGATGAGCTCCTGATGTTAACTGTGACATTGATGTAGGTAACTCACCATGGTAGATTTCGTATAAAATGATTTGGGAGTTGACAACTTCGATTTGAGCGTCGCAACTTTTTTCTTTGACTAATCTATTTTTTGATGTTACTTCGGGTATATGTATAAAAGTAAAAGCATTAAAATGCAGTTACATATTAATATAGAAAGAAAAAAATTAAAAAATGGTGTTTTATCGCCCAAAAAGTATTGATTTTTGGCGTTATATCGCCTATAATATAAGTGTAATAAGAAAGGGAGTTCAAAAGAAAATGAACTCAAAGGTAAAGTAAAATGAAAACTTATCAAGAATTAACAGGAATTGAATTTACTGGAACAATGTATGAAGTAGAACTGCTTCAAGTAAATAACGATGGAGACATCACTTGGAGCAGTTCACCAAATGAAAGTAGCTATTTCGAAAGCTACGATGAGGCATTAGAAGAAGCTATGTCTCAACAAAAAGAACAATGGCTACATGATCGTGGTAGCTACGTTCAAGAAGTAGTTGTAAATGAAGTAGAATTTGTTGAGGGAAACTTAAATGGAGCTGATGAAATTAAGTCTCTAAAAGTTAAAGATTATCTAGAAAGCGAGGTTGAATAAATGGCAAATATTCAAGATATTAAAAAAGAATATGGGTTGATTCTTCGATGGATTAACCCTAGCGAAATTGATGGCGTTGCCAGTGGTGCTTTCATTTGGTTTGAAAACACAAATATTGATTCAGATGATGAAAACATTTGGATCATGAATAATAATGAAGTTGTCAATCAAGAAGCAGTTGACTTCATTAAGAAAGTAACAGTCAATGGTTTTAGAGATAAAACATCTATTGATTGTTATGATAATTATATTAATTTATTTGAAACCATGGGGATTACTCCCCTTTTAACTTTAAAAGATTTGACTGACAAAAATCAGTCACAAATTTCTAGAGAAACTGGAATCTCTAGAGAAACAATTAGAGATATTTTCAATGGCAAAACCAACTTTAGTAAAGTCGGATTATATAATGCTATGAAAATTGCTAAAGTTTTAGGTTTTGAAAGTGCAGATGCATTATTTTATAAATTATATTCAAGAATATAGTTGATAATTTTATCAATATATTCTATAATGATTGTGTTATGTTATTAGTAATTTGATTGCTTATGCATCATAAAAAAACTTATTGTTTTGCAAGGACCGTGTAGAAATACATGGTTCTATTTTTTTGTTTAAAGCCAATTCTTGCTTTACATAGTCGTACCAGTATGCTATAATATAATTGTAAGGAAGGAGGTATTTAGATGAATGATCAAATCAGTGAAATAATAAAAGACCTTTCAGAAGCATGGCTTGCAATAGTTTCTTCAATCTGCTTAATTCTAAAAACGAAGCAAAGCCTTAAGTCTTCTAAAAAGTCAAAATCAAGAAAGGGTAAATGAGAGAAATCTCATTCCTGCCCTTACACTGAAAATATTAACACATTCATCTATAGTATACAAATGAAATTAATAGATTATATTATTGTTATATTTGTTTTAACAATATTATATGATGGCTTAAGTAGTGAGTTTCTAAATCCGACAATTTACGATGTTATTAAATGGATTTGTTGCTCAATTATGATAATCTGTTACATTTTATATAGAAAGCGAGGTAAATAAAAATGGCATTCGATGAAGCAAAATACAAACAAAAATGGGCTAAAGAAAATATGAAGCAAGTTAAAGCTTCATATAAAGCTGAATTCGTAAATCAATTTAAAGAAGCATGTGAAAGTCTAAATATCAAACAATCTGATGTAATTAGACAAGCGATGAAAGATACAATTGAAAGAAGTAGAAAAATAGGAGGATAAAAAAATAGTACAAACGTATTATTTTAAGAGTCATGTATTTATACATGATTCTTTTTTTACATAAAAAAAGAGTCTAGACTTCAAGAGCCTAGACTTTTATTTTGCCTTTATTTCTTTTGTTTCGATTAAAGTTAAATATCGTTGATGAATAACGATAGTTGCATATCCATTTGTTATCACATAGTAAGAGCCTTTATTGTCTTTAACGTGAAACATATCATGAGTATTTATCACGTTGCCATTGATATCTTTAGCATTTGGAATAATTCGACATTTATTTATCATTTTGCATAAACTCCAAACTGTTCATTTAATCTTTCAATTGTTTCATCTTTTTCTATTAGTTGCTTTCTTAATTCGGCAACATTCACTTTTTCTTCATCAACTTTAGCGCTATAAATTGAAACTTGTAAAGTCATGATTAGAATGATGAAAATCAAAAAATAAACGATTAAGAATTTGTAATTTTTCATGTCTACACAATCCTAATAAACAATTTTGTCATAGCAACACCAAATGCGCCTGCGTAACCATCTTGTCTATTTCCTTTTTCATTATCGTATTGATAAGAATAGTTATTAGCTTTATATCTTGCCTTTTTGTAAGGTCGGATATTTGATGGAGTGTTGTAGTAAATTTCAATAGCGTCAATAACTCTACCATTTCCTGCCCATCCATTTTTACTATCATTGATGTTACATCCAGTAACGTATGGAAGCCATCCTCCGCCTTTAATATGAACACGATATTTAATTGATCCATCAGAAACTCTAATCGCTACACCAACAATCGGACTGTTTTGCCAACCTGCATAATCGTTATCATTTGTAACAGGTGGTAGCCATCCATGTTTTTGAGTTTTAACTTGATAAATAACATCAACATTTTTGTTTGTTGTAGATGGTGTTGGTTGTGGAGCAGGAGCAGTGCCTGTATTTGTTGCTTCTTGAACTGAACCACCTAATTTGGCAATAAAATTATTCCAACGATTACCTGTTCTAAATGAAACACTCGGACACGCTTTACCATTTACATCATAATGTCTAACTACATGATTAGTATCAACATTGTATTTTTTCATTAAATATTTAGTTAACTCAATTGCATTGTTTTCAGTTGTTTCACTAACTTCACTATTTCCAGATGTGCACATTTCAATTGAAATAGAATTGTAGTTAGTACATTTGTTTAAAAAAGGGTGATGACTAGATTGTGCTTTTCCACCAACTGCCCACGCAGCCATGTTGTCTTGAACCGATTGATAGATACTTGTTTCATCGACAAAATAGTGAGCACTTGCTTGTCTTATATTTTGCGCATTGAAATATTTAGCATTATTTTTAGCAGTGTCTTTTACGTTAGCTGTGTAATGTAATACTATATATTTAATTGCACTTCCTTTTCTAGATTCATAAAAGCCTTTCTTACAAGGTAATGATTGATTAATTTCTAACATCTTAAAATCTCCTTTCTAGATTTTTGATAAACAAAAAGAGCAGTCATAATTGACCACTCTATTGATAAATATTTACTTTTTTTCTAGATCATCTATACGATGATTAGCTACTTTGATTTTTTCTTTCATCAAATCAACTTCATTTTCTAATTGATAAGTTCTTTCTATTACTCCATTGTGTTTTTCAACGTGTTTTGCAAGTTCATCAATTTTATAAGCAATTAATGCGTTATTTTTGCTAGAGTTTCGATAAGAGCTAATAATTGACGGAATAGCAGTACATAATCCAGTAATAACTGCAACTAGAATAGTATCATTCATTTGCTATTACTCCTTTTCGTTTTTGTTAATTAATTGATAAAAAACTTGATGTAATCCTGTTGATGATAAGCCACTGAATAGTCCCCCAAGAATAATCTCAGGGTCTATTTTTCCTTTAAGCCAAATATTTAAGGCAACACCTAACACTGCCATAATTAATGGTATGTATTTATTGTCTATTTGAGGAATTGACACCTTAATTACATAACCAACACATAGGCAAATGCCTAAAATTACTACAACTAAATAATCATTTAAAAAACTAATTTCCATTTTTTTAACATCCTTTCTTAATTTGTTTTCGTATACTTCAATATCACATAGATATTTGCATCAAAACTAATTGTTGAGAAAAAACGCATACTATTATTGCTAATTACCCAGTTGGTAATCGAGTTACCATAAGAAGAAGATGTTATAGATGGTATTTGATAAAAGACATTACCACTTGTTGCTACGCCCATAACATCAACTGATATAACTTGTTTTAAATTCGAAATGTTCAATGGAATTGTAAATTCATATGTATTCGATTGAACACGATAAGAAACAACTTTGCTATAAACTTTAGATTTATCAATCCAAAGCAATCCAGTAAATGTTTCTTCAGAAGAATAATTCAAATTCAATAATGTATCGTTATTTTCTTTAATTAAATTTGCCATAAATTTTCTATTTATCAGCAATCGTATTCTCTATAGCTAATATCTACCAATGATTTCAGTGAAATATAAAGCTGTTTGATTTGGATGAGAACCGTTAAACGTATGTGCAATATAATTATTAGTTATTTTGAAACTTGTAGATGAACTTATTTCTAAACGAGTCCATCCTGTCGCATGCATATTGTCATTCATAAAAGAAAAACAACCATGTGATTTTGTTTGGTTTTCTATAATCGGAACTATGCACGTAATGTTGTCATTTAAAATAACAATTAATTCTTTAAAATCATAAATGTTTTTGGACAAGCTACTAACAGTCATGCTAGAAAAAGTTTTTCCTGTCCACAATGTTACATCTTCATTTAAAACAACACCATTATCATTAGTAAATTTAGCCATTTAAAAAACCTCCTTTTTTTGAGGTTTCTTCATTAGAGGTAGAATACTGTTTTTTATTGCTAGTAAACAGTACCCCCCCCCGCATATTTTTTCATTTTTAACATATAAAAATCCTCTCTTTCTTTTAAATCGAAAGAGAAGATACTATAGTGTCTTTTCTAATAACGTCCGTATACTTTTAATAAAATTGCTCCTTCGTTATTTGATGAATTTGTCCAAACACAAGTTCCAATTTCAATTTCAAAAGTTGAAGAATTGTAACTTTCACAAGAACATGACATAACTTTATAACTTTCTACCATTCCACTTGAAACATAAATTTTTCCATCGATTATTGAAAATGATATTGTTTTTTCAGCACTGCCATTTACTTTTACAACACAAATCATTTCTTTAAATTTCAGTACATCTTGATTCAAAGTTATCTGATGACTGTATCCACTGTGTGCGCCACTCCAAAGCAATACATCAGTATTCAGCTCAACGTTATCTTTATTAATGAATTTTGACATAATAACCATCATTTAGATCAATTAATCTAAACGACGTTCACCACCAATCCTTGATAAGAAAAGACACTCGAAAGTATCTTCTCTATTTGATAAGTTGTGTGTGTGTGTGTGTGTCAAACGGACCCACGTGTTTCATAATTTTCATTATATCCACTCCTTTTTAATCTTGATAATAAACTGCATTAGCTAGTGATTTAATATTTCTAGCATTAACGCTTTCTATCGTCATCGTTGTTTCATTAATCGCCAACGTTGCGATTTTTTCTTGAATAGTTGTTGAATTATTAGTTAATGATGGAGCAGTAGCAGTAGTAGAAGAATAAGAACCTGTTAGAATTCTAATTCTAGCTACATCACTACCAGTACCATTACCATTTTTGATGTATTCAGCAATAACTAAATCTTTTCTTTTTTGTCCTAATGTACCACTTGTAACAGTTAAATCTTCATAATTTTCAACTCTAATTGGCACTCCATTAGACATCAAATAGACACCGTCCATAATCCTAATTTTGTTATTGCTTTGTTTTGAAATGCTCATTTTAGAACCGATATCTAAAATTCCACAAACACCAAAAATAGCTCTAAATAAAATTGCATGGTCACTTGCATCAACATGACCTGCATCAGTTGAATTGATAATAATTCCTTTTTGTGACAAATCTAATCACCTACCTTGTATTCAATTTTTTTAATACCATTTTCTATTGTTAAAGTTTTTTGAGTTATTTCTCTCTTTACTGAAAGTCCTGTAATACTATCTTCTGCATTGATGATATCGCCTAATTCCAATTCTTTTTTTAACGATGTAATTCCTAGCGATATTTCTTTTGTGTCTAAATGGTTTTCTTTAAATTCTTCAATTGCTTTTTCAACTAAATCTTCATCGGATTCGCATGACTTATAATCATAAACATACATTGATGATTCTAACGTTCCTGTTTTATCTTTTGATAAATCAGTGATAGTAGTAAATACATCGTTGCCTGTTAAATCACATGAATGTTCAATCAATACAATTTTTCTTTCATGTAAATCACCTTTACCTAATGCGATGATAGTATCTACTGACTTTGTCGTATCAATAGTTGAACTGATTTCAATTGAATAATCTCGATTGTATGTATCGTTGATTTCATTTTTAGGAACTGCTTCTACTATGATGCTGTTATCATCATAATCATATGAGTGATATACTTTTAATCTCATTGAAACATCATCAAGCATTGATATCATTTTGTCATATAGATAATCAAAACGAGATTGAGTTGTTATGCTAACTCCTGTGTTATTTGTGCTAACACGATACAAATTTAAAAAAGCACTAAAATAAGCATTGTTCATCAATGTTTCTAGTGCTTTGTTGCATTCTTGATTTGTGATGGTTAAATAATCATCTCTTGCATTGTAGCTAGAGTTGAACTTTGGAAACACAACATATCTCGCTAAAAAATATCTCCAGTTAACTCCTGTTACTGTAACAGTATTGTCACTCGAATGTTCTATTTTTTTAATAAATCCACCAAATTCCGAATTTGGAACATAAATCAAGTCATTTTCTTGTAAATCATATTTTTTGAAATCATTAACTTTCAGTTTTAAATAAAAATCATTACAATCTAAACTTGATTTTTTCCCAATTACAAACTCGGCTTTTTCATATCTTGAAATCAAGCCGTTAATTTCTTTCAGTCTAACACTAGTGCTTTTTTCTTGTTTGACAATTCTAGCATGAACAATTTCTATTTCCATTCTGGCAATCCTCTTTCATAATACATTGTTACTGAACAAGAAAATTTATCATTTTGTTGGAATAAATTAAGTCCTGTTTGAATTTCAGTGAAAACACTTGTTTTGACATATCGATTGTCCATTTCATCAATTGCAGTTCCATCTTCAGTAATTTTAACAACTGTTTTATCAAATGGATTTATCTCGATACGTTCATTTTCTAATAGTTCAGTTGACACTGAATAGACATATCCACCAATTTCAATTTTCGGATTCTTAACAGGACCATAGAAAATAATTTTAGCTTTAGCAGGAGCAAAATGAGAATTGTTAACATATCTTTCTTTTTTTAAAGCGCTATATGAAAATGGATAGCTAAATGGATATTTCAATCCAATTGTTGATGAAACATCATCATTTTTATCGAAATCAAATTTGTCTTCTTTTATCCAGTTCGACAAAATCAACACTGTATATGTTACAGTTTCAAAAATACCAAATTTTCTAAAATAGTTAGGACTTGATTTAATAAAATAACAATTAACATACCAATCGTCAACGTATAATCGACCTGCTTTTTTCAATGATCTATCGTTGCTAAATACATAATCAAGATGATTTATCAATTCTTCTTTGTTTTTTGAATAAACTTGAATCTCTAAATCTTTTTGTATTGAATTAAAATAAAAACTATTAACTTCGCTACGATTGTCGAGTTGATAGTTAGTTTCATTAATTTGGATTTCACTAGAGAATAAGGCTTCGATGTTCTTGATTAAATAAGGTGTTTTATTTAAATCTATGGCTTCTAGATTGCCTATATATTTAATATCATATTTTTTCATCACTAATAAGCCTCGCTTCTAATTAATTTTCCAAGCTCACGTTTATCCATTTCAAATTTTAATCCACTTTGTGCTATAGCACTAACAATAGCCATTGCCATTTTTTTGTAATCAATCAAGTCTTCTCGATTGCTTCCACCACTAGAAGTTAAAGGTGTTACTCTTGTTTGATTTCCATTTTGAGTAAGCAATTCCATTCCTGCCTCTCCAACGATAGCGCTACCTTTTAACAAGTTACCACCTTTTGCCAAAGCAGGTATCTTACCGATGTGTGATATCTTAATTCCAAACGACTTGCCACCAATTCCAGGTACCCAATCCGGAACATCAAAGCTAATCTTATTCAATCCATCAATCATTGAGTTGATTCCACCAATTGCTCCATTAATTAATCCAACAATTGTATTAATAACTGCTTTACATATACCTCCAATTGCGCCAAAAATACCATTGAAAATATCCGAAATGCCTTGCCACGCATTACGCCAGTTCCCAGTAAATACACCAGTAATAAAGTTAATAATACCTTGTAAAATAGTAGTTATGTTATTTATTATTGGACTTAAACTAGAAACAAATCCAGTGCATGCTCCAATTATCGCATTTATCACAGCAACGACTATTACAATCAATCCTTGAATTGTTGGAACTAATGCCGTTCCAATTATCAAAATGATTGCATCGATTATCGGTGCTAGAATATCAAACAAATATGATACCGTTTCAACAACATCACCGACTAAATCTTGAAATGCATTCCACAGTGGCATTATGCCTTCTTGCAATATAGCATTTAATGCAACTTTTAACATTTCGATTATAGGTTGAATAACTGCCCAAATCGTTCCTAAAACAGTCATGATTTGAGTACCAATGTCAATCACTGCATTTCTAAATCCTTCACTTGTGTTCCAAAGGCTAACTACTGCTCCAACAACTAAAGCAATAACTCCAATAATTATCACTAATTGAGGCGATAGCATAGCAACTATCTTGCCAATCATTCCTGCCGATTCAGTAGCGCCAAACAATGCTAACTTTAATTGGCCAAATAAAGAAACTGCAGTTGATAAAGGTCCTGCAAGAGTTCCAATTAAAACTAAAATCGGACCTATCGCAGCTGCAATTGTTCCAATACCAACAATGACTTTAACCAATCCATCGTCTAATCCATTAAGCCAAGAACACCATTCAGTGATTGCTTTTGTAATGGATCTAATCGCAGGAGTCAATACTTCTGATATCTTAATTCCTAATCCTTCAAGCGCCGACTTTAATGTAGTCAAATCCCCTTTCAAATTGTTTTGCATAGTTTTTGACATTTTTTTAGCTGCGCAATCCGAATTACTAATATTTTTGTAAAGATTGTTGAAGTCTTTATCACTGGCATTAATAATTGCTAACATTCCAGACATAGACTCTTTACCAAAAATCGTTGAAGCAGCAGATGATTGTTGTGCCTTATCAAGTTTTCCAAATTTTTCTCTTAATTCTTGTAATATTTGAATTAGAGGTTTCATTTTTCCGTTCGAATCAGTAACCGATATTCCTAATTGATCCATTTTGCCTTTCATTGAATCAGTCGGACTTACCATATTAGCAATAGCAGTTTTTAAAGCAGTACCTGCTTGACTTCCTTTGATACCTGCATTTGCCATTAATCCAATTGCTAAAGAAGTATCTTCAACGCTAAAGCCTAATGTTCCTGCAAGTGGAGCGACATATTTAAAAGTTTCTCCCATCAAAGATACGTTTGTATTTGCACTCGATGAAGTTTTTGCTAAAACGTCGGCAAAATGAGAAGAGTCTTCGGCTTTCAATCCAAAAGCAGTTAAAGCATCAGTAACAATATCACTTGTTGTTGCTAAATCTTCTCCACTGGCTGCCGCTAAATTTAAAATACCTGGCAATCCATCAATCATTTGTTGAGAGTTCCAACCTGCCATTGCCATGTAATTCATAGCGTCGGCTGATTCACTAGCGCTAAATTTAGTTGTTGCTCCCATTTCTTTTGCTTTATTTTTTAAAGCTTCTAACTCTTTTGCGCTTGCTCCTGCAGTTGCTTGAACTTTTGACATCGATGCCTCAAATTCACTGCCAACTTTCACTGCAGCTGCTTCAACTCCTGCAATTGGAGCAGTCACTGTTTTTGACAGTGTTCCACCAATTTGCTTTGTTTTATTGCCAAAATTTTCTATCTTTTTGGCATATTCTTCAATTTGTGCCTGTCCACTTTCTAAAGCTGCAGTTACTTCATTTAAATTTCTCTTGTAGTTGTTCAAACTCGTTTGAGCATTGTTCAACTGATTTTTCTTTTTAGCTATCGCATCTTCATCACGCTTTTCAGCATTTTCAAGTTCGTCTAGTTCGGCAGTTAGAACGTTAACTTTACTAGCATACGATTGTGTTTGAGATGCTAAATAACTTTGTGTATCTTTTAATTTTTTTAAAGAAGAAGTCGAACTGTCCCATTGTGATTTTGCCAACTTAAAAGTACTATAATTTTCTCTAGTTGCTTGATTGACTTGTTTTAAAGATGCAGTAAAGTCGGCAGTTCCATCAGCTTTAAAAATCAGTCCGACTTTTTTCAAATCACTTGCCATTTCTATTCTTCTCCTTTTCTAATTCCAAATGAATTTCTAGCAAATTGTTGAAAGTCAAAGGACTTGTTTGCCAAAACTCATCTTCGGACATGCCAAGTATTTTCATTGCAAGATATAGATTTAATTCAAAATCTATCTCGTCATCGTCATCTACATTTTCATATCCTCTTTTTTTTTGTACTTTTCTAATTCTTCTGAAAAGTCAGTAACTATTTTTGCAATTTCATCAGGATCAAATGGGCATAATGCTAGAGTATCTTCAAAATCTAACTTTTTACCATTTGAACGTAAAATCACATAAATAATTTTTGATGCAATATTAAATTGATTGTCTTCAATTCTTTCTTGCATATCTAATGCTTCTAATGATGATTTATCTTCTAAAGCATCATATTGTTCTTTTAATATGTTGTTCTTATCACTTAACTTGTCGATTTTCATTTTTTTAATTAAATGCAAAGTAAGGAAATTGACTTTAATTGAAATCAATTCCCCGTTTGCTAATTTGATATCATTTTCGTGCATTTACTACGATAATCCTAAAGCCTTTTTTAAATCGGCATCAGTTAAGATTACAGTAGAGAAGAACTTATCTTCAGTTAAGCCAGTGAATGACTTCATTGAACTATCAATTTCATTAACAATATTTCCATTATCATCAAATGGATATGCTCTAATAGTTACTGTGTCATTTTGTTCACTAAATGATTCTTCTTTTGTTGAAGTATCATCGGTGTTAGCAGTTAAACGACATTTTGGGTACCATTCATATCTCACTTTGCCACCTTTTAATTTGACAACTTTACCAAAAGCAAAGAACGGTCTATCACCTGGAGCTCCTCTTTGGATAAGTCCACTTTCAGTAACTGTGTCGCCTCTCATTTTTGCTAAATCTTCAGCAGGGAATGCTACAACTTCAACTTCTACATCAATTGATGAAACTGCATTGACTGTATCGTAGTCAGTACCAGAAGCATATACTGTAGTTGAATCTCCATTTTCAGTTTTCTTAACTGATTTAACTGTTTTCAAATAAGTTACATTTGTTTCATAATTGCCAGCGTAATCGTTCGAATCTTCGGCAGGTGTATCGAAGCAGTAACACATATTACCGACCGATTCCTTTATTGGTGGTCTTTTTTCAGTTCTTACCATCTTTATTTCTCCTTTTCTAATCTAGATTTAATCTTTTGCGGATTTTATCAATGTACTTCTTTTCGTTAGAGTTCCAAAGTGGAGCCATATGTGGATTTGCTCGATTTTTTGAAGTACCAACTTCAACAAATCGTCCATAATATTTACCCCACCCAACTTCAATGTCTTTTTTCTTATCGTTTCTTCTATAAGAAAAAGTCCGAATCAAATGTGTATACCCGGACTTTCTAATTTTCGATATTGGTTTTGGAAGTTTTAACAAGTCGTTGACAAAATCGCTTGCTATTTCTTCTTGATAAGTCATCACTTGTTCAGTACTATCAAGAATTTTGTTTAATTCTTTTGTCAAATCCATGAATCCATAGAATTCTTTATCATCACTCATCGCCAACTAGAATTTCTAAATTGAAATATGAATGATAATACTTTTGATTTTTCTCTTTATCTTCTATGAACTCATGAAAAAATTGAGGTCTTAAACCTCTTTCTCTTAATTTGTTTCTTAATTCTAATAATTTTTCATGTCGTGGTGTTTTTGAGAAAAATGACACTTGATAAGTTTCAACAGTGACATATGTATCATCACTTGCTACTTGGTCTTGCCAAACGTAATCCCAAAAAACAACTCGAGGATATTTAGTAGAATTAGAAACACTGCTTTCTCCCTCATTGACAGGGATTTCTAAACTTTGAAGTAATTCAATTAATTCTTCTTTATTCATAAAAATCATCACTCCAATTTATTAAAGTTAAATCACTCTCTTTAAAACCATCACTATTTTCAAAATGGTACACGTTATAAACTTTGAAAAATGTATCTTCAATTTTCAAAACGCATTGAGTATCAATCAATTTTCTTACATAAGGCATTCTTATTTTCATTTGGACATCTACATTCTCGCTATTTAAAGTCGAGCGTAATTTGTCAGTAACTCCAATTTCTTTGAAAGTGATTTTTCTATTTGTTGGTTCTAACTCTATTCTAGTAACCACATCATCACTTTCTACAATCTTAAAAACTTCACAAATTCCATCATTGTAAAATGGAACGTGAACTTTATTCTTGCTCGGCTTCATCGTCCACCTCGCCATCGCTAACTTTTGGAATTCTATCGAATTGCCAAGCAATAATTGTTTTAGCGTAGTTATCTTCAAAGTCATCAAGTCGATTATGATATGAATAAAGCACGTAGTTTTTTAATAACATATGTGCCTGTAAGTCATCATCATAGTTAATATCTCCGACTAATCTCGATAAATAATAATTGCCTTCTTGAATTGCTTGATAAAGCATTTCATCACTAAAAAAGAAAGGAATGTTATATCCCTCTCTAATTTCAATAATTAATTGATTGATAGTATCTTCATTTAATTTCAACATTATTCAGTTGCATCAGTGACAGTTTTGAAAACAGGCATGAATTCAACCAATTTTGTTGGATCAAACACATAACATACATCATCGTCTACTGCACGACCATTTCCATATGCTTTAGCGATAACAACATCTGCATCGTCTAATGCTTTAGTTTGGTCATATTCTTTGACTTGAATTGCACTTAATCCCATTGTGTAGTAACTTGGTGAATCAATTAAGAATCCTGCAGTTCCTTGAGGACAGTTAGCAGTTGCAATAACTCTAATTTTATCTTTTGAAGTTTGAACATAACCACCTGCAACAGTTTGAGCATATAATGCAGGGTCTACATAACTTGCTTCATCAGCTGGATTACATACTAAAGCAATTCCAGTTACAACACGAACACCATTGTGAGAAAGTTGAACTTTGACAGGTGCTAATTGTTTTGGAGAGAATCCAGTAACAGTACCATGTTTAGTTTTAGCTTTATGAGTTGAATCTCCATTTACTGTTGAAATTTGATTAAATACACCAATTGGTTGATTTACACCAGTACCTTGTAAGAACGCATACTCTAAACCATCATGTAAAACATCATTTAAAATAGCAGTAAAGTATTTATCAACATATTCATTTGCTAAATCTCTAATTGCTTTTGGAATTACTAAATAAGTAGATAACTTACCTAATTCAACATTTAAGCTAGAGAATGTAGCGCTTAATTCTCCACCGATAGCACCAAATAAATCTCCCCAAGCATAAGTACCTGTTTTAGATGCAACAATCCACTTTTTAACATCGGCAGGAGCAAAGTTAACTAATGATAATAAGTCACTTTGTTGTTTAATGTCTGCTAATGTATTGTCGATGATTGTGTTAGGGATTAAGTCAATTTGTTTTCCTGTAATAGCTTGTCTAACATCATTCTTTAATAAATCATAAAATTCATTTTCTTCTTTATTTAAGACTCTTAATCCTAATTTTTTGTTATTTTGAGCAGTTGCACTTGCTTCATTTGCTTCAGCTACTACATCAGTAATTAAATCATTGTATTTTTCTGACATTAACATTTCAGATACTTCAATGATTGCTTGAGACTTGTCTTCAGTTTTTTCTAATAATTCTTTTGCTTTATCAAGCGTTTCTTGTTTGATTTTGTTATTAAATTTCATCTTTTATAATTTCCTTTCTATTTTTTTGTATTAAAAAAAGCGTCCCATCCAGTTAAAGTTTTTTCATTTTTTGCCTTTTCACTAGCTAACGCTTCTTTTAAACTATTCAATTGTTTTTCTAAATCTTTGTTTAGCATTACCTGTTTTGCTAAATATTTTTCATTTATGGATTGTTGAGACTCATCAGTGTCTTTGATTTCAGTTGCAAATCCATATTGCAATGCTTCTTCGCTTGTAATCCAAGTTTCTTGATCCATCAGTTCAACAATTTCTTCTCTAGATAAATTTGAATTATCTAAATAGATTTGAATTGATGGTTCAGTGATTTTTTCTAAATCTTCGGCTTGTTTTCTTAACTCTTTAGCATTGCCCATCGCAAAGGTCCATGCGTTATGAATCATTAATAAAGAACCTTTATTCATCACTCTTTTTGAACCTGCCATGAAAATTACTGAAGCGATTGAACATCCAAATCCATCGCAAATAGTTGTGACATTTCCATCAAACTGTTTTAACAAGTTATGAATTGCTAAACCCTCGCTAACTGAACCCCCATAAGAATTAATGTGAACGTTCAAATTAGCAGTTTCAACTTCTCCCAATTCTTTTGCAAAATCATAAGAACCAACATCACTTTCATCCCACTGATATTTTGTAATATCACCAAAAATAAATAGATCAGTTACTTCTTCATTTGCTTTTTTGAATTGATAAAACTTTTCTTTTTTATCCATTTACCCTTCACCCCCTTTCAAATCTTCTCCATCAACTGAAGTACTATAATTTTTCGTAAACCTTCGAGCATTTGCCCATTCTTCGTCAATCGGAGGTTTTCCAAATAATTCTAGGACTTCATTGAATGACCATCCATTAGAATATAATTTGTCTAAATTCCCTGCTTGTTCTATTAAATCAATATGCTTGATTGCAGTAGTGTCAATTAAGATTTTATCACCTCTTAAATATTCTTCTTCATCAAGCCAAGTGGCATTCATGCCATCGTTTAACGCTTCAATAATGGGACTAGCTGCGTATGTGATAAACTCATTATTTGCATCGCTCTTTTCAGTGACTTCACCATAAAATACTGTTTTTGGAATTCCTAATGCAATAGCAACATTTGTAAATACTTCATCTTTTAATGCTTTAATATCGCTAGAAGTCAATGATGATTTGCTTTCAATTGTCTCTAAAGCAATATTGTTATTGAGCATGATTAACTTGACATCATCTTCAGTTAATTGATTTTTGATTTTCTCGGAGTATTCATTTGCAGTAATTGGCTTTTTAGTACTTGAATCTACTAATGCCATGTTTCCAGGAATTGACAAACGATATTTTGGTGTTTTGTTTTTAAAGCCTTTAATAGCAACATTCCAAGCCAAATCATTTTCATCGTTGATTGATTTTAGATACTGTTTTAATTTTCTATTTTCATACTTAAAAAGGACTGCATTGTTCTTATTAAATTTCTTTTTCAACTGAACAGTATTGCCATCAATAGAAATTGATACATTGCTAAATGTTGCAGGTTTTAAAACATCATTTGAACGAGTATAACTATCTGCATGATAGATACATCCGTCATTCATTTGAACGACTAGACATCCTTCATCATCTTTTAACATTTTCATTACTACTGCTTGCCAAAATTCAGTTCCAGTTTCATTCGGATTAGGTCTAACATTCAATCTATATTCAGTTAAGTTTTTATCTTCATCATCTGAATAAACTTTGATTGGACATTTAGATATTAACTGTGCAATTTTAGAAAATGCAATTTCTAGGGCGAGGCTTGAAAGTTGATTCTTTGTTGCCATAAAATCAATAAAACTGTCCACTAATTGACCATCTCTATTAAATAATTTCTCTACGAACTTAAACATTTCCTCACCCCCTTTCTAAACATAAAGAATTGTTTCATTTAGTAAATCTACACAACTCATAGCTACAACAAATGCCATGAAGCCATCATTTTTTCTTAATTTAGGCTCGATTTTTCCATAGGTTTTATTACCTAATTTGTTCATTTTTACAAAGGTATTATTTGTATACCATCGCATAATCGCACTGTTTCCATAATTGATATTTCCATCGGCAAAGGCTTTCTCGATTGTCGGAGCAGTTAGGGCATTGATTGCTTCAATATTTCGAAGCATTCTAACCATTCCATTAGGATTGTTCCTGTCCTCAATCGTGATTCCTCTATTTTCAAAAGCTTGTCTAAACAGTTTAAAGCGATACATATCCATGATGATTTTCATCACGTTGTACTTTTGCATTTGCTCAACAACCCAGTCGACAATGTCATTTTCATCAAGACTACTTTTATAAACGATTTCATAATCGTCATATCCCTCTTGTCCTAAATTGGCTTTGAGTGGAAATTTAATCTTGTCTAGAAACGGACTATCATTACATATCCAGGTATGTTGTCGCCAAATAAACTCATTACCTTTTTTTAGCAATATTCCTGCACTTGCAAAATCTCGGATATCGGCATAATCGATACCAATAATGCAGTTATAAATATCGTCTGGAACAGTTCGCTCTATTTTCTTTTCTTGATCTAAATAGCACGCTCTCAAAATGTTTTCCCAAGAAGTAACTGTCATTTCTTCATTTCGTGCAGGCAAGTTCATTCGTTTAGTTAAGAACTCGGCACGTTGACTAGGAAGTTTTTTCATCTCGAGATAATCTTTCATGATTTGTGCTTTTAAAACTGGCATATAGTCAAGTGATGGATTAGCCATAATCCAATTGTCGGGATTATCGACTTCACTTTCATCGTTTAACTTGCACAAAAAAGGGAAATAGCCTAGTTGGTTATCTCCCGTTTTTAAAATATCGTTACACAAGTCAAGCATTTCATCTAAAGGACCATCTCGAACATATCCATTTGTTGTAATAATGAATTTTCTAGGATGCTTTATTTTCCCTAGCTCCGAGTTAAAAACACTAACTTGCTCATTGTTTTCATATGCGTGATATTCATTAAACAATAATGCTCCTGCTCGTTTCCCGTCCTTTGTTTTAGCGTTCGATGTATTGTATCGAATCTCGGCTTGTGTCTTTTTATTAATGATTTTTTCTTTGGTGATAGAAAACAACTTTTTAAATTTAGTAAAATTGCCTTCCATCATGCTATAGACAACATTAAAACTATCTTTTGCTTGCGTTTCATTATTAGCAATGATGTCTATATGGTAGTTTTTAATGCCATAGAGAGGTGTTTGCAAAAAGTTCATTAATGGCATGATAAACCCGTCTTTACCGTTCCCACGCCCCATTAATACGATTATCGTTGAAAATAAAGGCGAATCGTTAACGTACATGAAAACAAAGGCATAAATAAACTTTTGATAAGGAAATAATGGATAATAATTCGTTTCACAATATTTAATGCATTTATGAAAAGTTTCTTCATCAAAAAAAACATCGTTCCTTTTTAATGTCGGCATTACGATGTTCTTAATTAATAATTTACGTTCTCTATTTATCTTGTTTGGATTCTTCTTGCAATAATCTAAATAATCATCTATTTCCTTGCACTTAATCACAAGTAATCATCCTCTCCAATCTCTTTTGGAGCTGGTGTTTGTAAATCCAAGTCTTGCAAGATTTTCAACATAGTAGCAGTGATTTTGTTTAAATTAAGAATTGATTCATTAGGTTTTTCACTTTCAAAACCATTTCCACTTACAACCTTATATCTCAATCCTCTTTTTTGAATATCCTTCTTCAATTCATTCTTGATTTCAACATACCCAATATAATCATTAACTAAATCAGTATAAAACTTTGCAGTCTTGCCTTTGCTTTTCAACTGATCTAACAAGTCTTTTTCAATTTCTTCTTTTGTCATTAAAATCACTTCCTTTCTTTCATATTCATCCAAAATAAAAAGGCATCTTTCGATACCTTGATTAATCTATCAAAATATAAAACTGACAAAACCTCTCACCTCTTTCAGTTCTATATTTAACTGTATCTACCTGTACCTCGATACAATCTTTTTTGTTTGAGGTTTTTTTTACAAAAAGCACATCGTATGTTTCAATTTGTAGGATATTTTATTTAGTGCACCCGTTAATAACGTGCGCGCGTATATTTTTGAAAAGTTAGGGCCACATCCCCGTTCTCCGGTCTCATTTTATAATTTGAGAATTGAACGGGGGGGGTGTTATTACCATTTTTCTTCGCTTACAATTTTCTTTTTATAAGAATATTTTGAGATATCATCACGTCCTTCAACAATCTCATGGCATCGAAAGCATAAGCTAACAAGATTATCATCTACTAATGCTAGTTGGAAGTTATCCTTTAAAGGTACGATGTGATGTACGTACTTTGCTTTGGTTATGCGAACACGTTTGATAGGATTGTTTGGTGTGATGAAGTTTCCCTTGCAGCGTTGACATTCGTAATGATCTCGTTCGAGAATTGATAAGCGTTTGTCTTTCCATTGCCGAGATACATAGAACGCATGGACGTTGCCGTTATTTACTAGTTCTTGTAGTTTTTCTAGTGTTCTTGACTTCTTCATGTTGTTTAAAGTAAACGATATAGCCTTGTGATTGTAAGTGTTCAACTTCTTTCATAAGTTCATCGTTTGTTGAAAATCTTTTTTCTAGTTCGGTGTAGATTCCTTTGTGTTCGTATCCTAATAAGAATGGTTTATTAACGTGCATTAATCTACGTTTAACGTAATTAGCATTTACTATTTTTCTTTGTGTACCATGATACATTTATCATCTCTCCTTTATGTATTTATTTAAATGAAAAACGGACTTTAGCAGTTAGTCCGTTTTCCAATTTCTCTTTGATAGTTTTTTTCACAGAAACAATTCGTTTGTTTTGATTAATCAGTAGAAAATCAAATGATAAAATTTTTTTAGCTTTTTGTGTATAATTACAAACAAAACGAAAAAGCCAATGAAATCATGGTGATAATTGTTTCTCCTAACCAATTACCACACTATCATAATATCATCAAATATAGCTTTACTTTTCCGCATTTTTTCCATACTTTAGAATTTCTTCTAATGTTTCATCTTTTAATTCAAGAACGGTATCTAATATATCAAACGCTTTATTTAAGTTGTCATAAAAAGCAGTTTTTGAAAAGCCGTTGTCGATTGCATCTTTTTCTCTTTTAGCATAATCTCCGTAATACGGATGGTTGGCATAAATGATAACAACTTGCTTTTGCTCATTTGTTAGGAGCACATTAATATTTCTTTCTAACTTGTTTATTACTGTTTCATAAAAATTTATATGTTTATCATATTTTTCTAATTCATCAAGAACAAAGTCATATTCTTCAAAAATGCTTTTGTGATTTCCACCGGGCATTTCACTATCATATGATATTGCTTTAATGTTATTTTCTAAATCACGTTTAGTTTCTTTTAATGAATATAACGATGCTTTCCATCTTTTCCAATTCTTTATGTAATATTTAGACTTACGCATTTAATGCCCCCCTCATCTATAGTAATCCTTTTCAATCTTTCTTAAACGATTGATAATTTCCTTTTCTTTCTTTTCTTGTTCTAATTTTTCTAACCTGCGTGCTTCTCTTTCTACTGCTTCCTTTTGCTCACGTTCTACTGCTCGTTGTTCTCTTATCATTCTTGTATTGTAAGAATGTCGATATGACCAATAGTTAAGATAATCTATAACTTTATTTTGAAGCATGTAGTTAATGTTTTTACAATATAAAGTCCACCCCATATTATTTTGCTTTTGATGGAACACATATGAATTTACATATATATCGTCTAGAAACATTTGAGTGTACATGCTGCCAACATTGAAATAAACTTTAACGCTAATATTTTTGTCTATCCTAACTGTAGTTGGATTGGCTCTTGTTATATCTTTTAATGCTTCTATGTTGTAGCAAATCCAACAACACCCTTTATTGAATGAAGTTGTATGCCCTAGAAATTTAATTCTTTTCTTAAAAATAATAATGCTTAATTTATCTTGATACGCTTCAAACATATTCGCTCTTTTTTCAGCTTCAAGTGTTGATAATGGAAGCAATAAAGCAAATGACTTTATGCATCCTGCTTCTATCAAATAAAACGAGCGTTCTATGATTTTGTTTTGTTGTGAAAATGGTGGATTGCTTATCATTAAGTCCGTTCCTTTTGGTGGTAATGTAGTGAAAAAATCATGTCCTAAATCATCAAAAATATGTGTTGCCCAATATTTCAAATTAAGTTCATCAGCCTTTAATTTGAATTGACTGTCGTAATGGTTGAATGGAAACCATATTTGATGAAATGAGCGAATGTTAATCAAATTGTAAATATTTTCTACTACCCAACGTGGTGTTGCTACGTGATCATTATCTATATGTTTAATTCTTTCGTATGCTTGTAAATTTGTTTCCATATTCATTTTGCTTATTTCATTTCTAAATCAATAACAACTCTAACCTCATAGCAACTAGGTTGTTCATAATAGAGCACTTTTGAATTAAGTATTTTACTTCCTAATCTTTCAACGAGTGTTGGTGCGCGTTCAATGATGATAGTATTTCCGTTACGATCCTTTAACCATATTAAACAATTAGTACGGTTTATTAATGTGCTTAACTCCTTATAGTTCATTATCTCCTCTCGCTTTCTTTAAATAATATTGTTTAACACCCTCTATCCAACCATATTTATCAATGCAATTTTCTATAAACGGTTTAGATTCATCAACATCTGCTATACTATCAAACCAATCAACACCGACTTCATCACAATCACTAATAACATTTTCTAATGCTTTATCGTATTTTTTGATTATGCTTAATAATCTTTGAGGTGCGTTATTATCTAAACAATTTAACTCATTGCAATTACAATAACCCTCGGTTAATAATTCTTCATATTTAGCGATAAATTCTTTATCGTCCATTTTCATACCTCCAAATTAATTCATCAATAGTTTCATCATCTTCCGCACCTTGAAAGTAGCCTTTCATTCTCATACCAACAAGAATACTAATTTCATCAAAACAATCATCACCACAGCCATTATCTGAAAATACTTTTAGTAAATCTAATTCAAATTTATTCATCTTCCATACTTCTTTTCATATACCAATCTCTCTTACAATAAATACAGCGTTCATTAGTAGAATCATTACAAAAAGAACAATCACGACACTCAACATCACCACACGCTATATCTAATGCCTTTTCTAATATCGTAATGTATTTTTCTAGTGCTAAACTATATGCTTCATAATCAATATCTTGAATTTTAGACATTGCTTTGCCTTGCATATCCGTTAAAGTAACTTCTTTTGAAAAATCCTTTACGCTGAGTTTATTCATCTTCGTCTATCTCCTTTTCTAGGATGTATTCGATAATTTGATTATCTTTTTATCCTATGTGGTTAGCTATCACAACATGATATCCTTGATCCAAATAGTTTGTTAAATAACATGTTGTGTGCCTCCAATTACTTGGATAAGTTCTAGCTACTACTTGTCTAGTTTTACGTTTTCTTTCACGTTCTTCCAATTCTTTTTCTAATTGATCACAATATTTGTTTAATGCATTAGCGTATTCTTGATAATCAATGTCATACGCTATTACTCTTTCTTCTTCGCCTTTTTCAACAATGCACTCGGCGTTTGTAACAAAGTTTTCCATTACCGGCTTATTCATTTTTCTATCATCCTTTCTTATATGTACTTATAAACTTTAACTGTGCATACTGTTTTTTTAATTTATCAAGTTCAAATTTCAAACTATCTATTTGCTTAGATTTTCCATCAAGTTTTGGCTTATAGTCTAATGCCATTTTTCGATATCTATATCGTTCATTATCTGAATATAACAATTTATCTTTAAGTTCTTCATTTTCTTCTAGAACAGGAAAATAATGGATATTTGCCCATTCCAAAAGTGCTTCCTTCAATTTTTTATCATTGATCATTGAAAACAACTCCTAAACTGATTGATTTTACACCATTTATTAACAAAATTAATGACTGACTTTTCTGGTACACAATTATTAGACGCTCTACATTGTATTACTGTTTTGTTTTGTAACTCTAAAGTTACGTAAGGCGTATTTGGTTCATTCTTTTTTCTAACAAACATAATTGCTGTTTCCTTATCAGCAACATTATCAGCATACGTTCTAACACAATGATGTAATTCTTTTGATTCATCAATAAGTTCATCTTGACTTTGTGTGGGTCTAATAATCAATTGTTCATCAACATAGATATATTTTTTTAATTCTTTAGCGTATTCAAATATGCGCTTATTATTGATAGCAATCCTATTGTTTTGAAACTTTGATTCAACTTCATCATGTGCTGCTTTTGGATCAGATGGAAATAATACTTTTTTATCAAATATATCCATTCCTAATAGCTCACAATTTTTTAGATAATCTTTATAATCGATAATGGAATATTTTTTTTGATACAAATAATTGATTATTCTTTCTATTTTTTTATAAAAAACAGTCTTTATATTTGGTGGTATTGGTATATTTACTATATTTAGCGCATTTACAGTTATAGCCTTATTTAATAATACAGGTTCTACAATATTAAATTTTTTATAAACCTTATATTGTTCAACAGTATAATCGTATTTTTTTAAAACATTCATATCCTTTTTTTCTATTTTATTAAGTTCATTTTCATATCCTAAATAGTAATAAGAATGTGCAATGCTTTTGATAAAGTTTGTGCAGTTCAATTTCATCATCATTTCTATTTTTGGATATTTTCGATACAAATTTAAATAACCAAGTACATCAATTTTCTTTTTAATCGCAATATCAAGACACGAATATTTGTATAAATCATTATTTTGCATTATTTTTTTTAAATTTTTGGTTGGTTTATATACCAAATCCATATTGTAATAATTATGATAACCAGCTTTGTCTCTTTTCCACCCTAAATCTACAAACCGATGATACAGTTCACCATACGATCCCATTGGTTTATAAGTGTTTCTGTTTGATACACATATTTTTCTATCAAGGTTTATCCTTTCTACTTCAATAATATTTTCATCAAAAAGTCCTTCTTTTGCTTTGTATATTTTTTTAAAACAAAATATTCTTAAAATCAGTTCGTGCCTTACATTACTGTCAATTAATGTTATGTAATACTTCTGGTCCTTTAAAACATTGTGATAATATTGAGTATAAAACCAATGATTACAGTTTTCACACTTGAAAGTATCTCGCAATTTTATTTTTTCTATCTTTTTATAATCAACAACATGCCATTTTTTACAATTGGTACAGTAATATGCATTCGTATTTTCTTTTCTATTTTTAAAAAGAATTATCTTGTTTTTTTTTAGTGAAATTCTATCTAAATACGTTCCAAAATACGATCTATCAACCGGTTTCATTTGCGCCAATTCATTTTCAACTTGATATTTATATACTTTCATTTTCATCACCTAAAAAAGTGAAAATATCCATTTGTGATTCATCAATTTTCTTCTTTTTGGCTTTTTGTTGCATTTTTCTAGCCTTTTGTTCTTCTTTTTTCTTTTGCTCTCTTTCTTTTTCTTCTTGTTTGTAAGAATCAAGTGCCTTTTTTACTGCTTCATCAATTGCTTTTTGGTTAGTTTTATGATTTTCATTAATTTTATTTGCTAAATCTTTTGCACTGGCAGTTCCATTTGCATTTGTTTTAAAATTTAGATTTTCGATTTTCAAATCATCTTCATCATAATAATGGACTGCCAAATCAAATAATTCTTGATCATCACCAGCTGCATATCCTATATTGTTGTTTCTTTCACATTTTTTTGATATCTCTTGTATAGCGTATTTAAAGCATTCTTCTAAACTCTTTTTCTCTTTTTTTAAATTTTCTTGAATGTCACTTCTAGAAAGAAGATAGTTTCCTATCCTCTTTATCCACGGATTTTTTGTTTCATTTAACTCTTTTTCAAATTTATTCATCTAACCACCCCAACTCTTTACATTGTTGATTAACAGCTTTTAATAAAGGCATATTAATTTCTAATAGTTTACCGTTTAACTCTGTAAAAAATGTTTTTGATTCTAAATAGAATGTTATTTCTATTGTGCAGTCATATTCATCTTTATACCAAACAATCCATTTAAGTCTTGATTCTTGTTTAAATCCTAACTTTTCAAACATTTCTTGTGCCGTCATTATTTTCTACCCTTCTTTCTTTTCAAATTCAATTTTGTAAATCTTGCTTAATAAATTAAAACCTTTAGGTGATACCCAATGATAATGTGTTTTAATTTTATCCGTCACATACATATAACCATCTTCAACTAATTCGTTCATAAGTTCTAAATCATATTCATCATTAGTACAATAGAGATTATGAATATATTCAAATACCTTTTGATTTTTCTTCATTTTTCGAGGGTCAAAGAATATCGCCCTACATAATATGTTTACTTTTTCTACAAAGTCTTTCATCATAATATCTGTTTCAAAATTTGATAGATTTAATTTTTGCCAATTTAACGGAACATCACAAAAATGGCATGTTTCCCAACTTTGAAATACCATTCTATGACATTTAGGACAGTAATAGCTTTCACCACCCTCATAATTTAATTTTCGAACTATCGGTTTCATTTTTCATACACCACTCTCTCCATTTATCTTTTGTAACTGTTGTGTTATCAAAATTGTTAATATCCCATTTTTCTAACTCTTCACACGCTTTATCCAGCGCTTTATTTAACTTGCTATTTTTTCTTTTCAACCTCTTGTTTTTTCTCATTAAATGTTTAACTTTTCTATGAGATTTTTGTAATTCTTCAAACATTTCTTGATTAGTCATCATCTTCTATTACCTCACAATTATTTAATATTTTTTTGATATTAGTTGGTTCTTCATCTTTTGTTACTAACATCTCTTTCATTGATTTTCACTCCTTTTTACTTTTATATTTTATTAACACCTTTAACAAACCAGTTATGATCGTCTATATAGTAATTAGCAAATATTTTTCTAGGATTGTTTTTATAAAATTCTTTCATGTGCGGTAAATTATCATTAACCGCATCAAATACTAATCCTCTATTTCTACACCATTCAATAGCGCTTATTAATGACTTGCCTTCTCTCATTGTATTTAAAATAAGGTAATTACCTTCTTCTTTTAATCTTTTAGCCAAATTAACTATATCTTCATTTGCTTCACCGATTTCAGGAAACTTATTAATACATAATGTTCCATCAAAATCGAATGAATATATTTTTTTGTTTTGCTTGGACATTAACATTTACTCCTTTTTAAAACAATGTTGGCTGGTTTAATTTGAACTCTAAATCTTTTAAGAATTTCAATCTAACAACTTCATTGCTTTTCAGTTCTAACTCACCTTGTAGCCTTTTGTTTTCACCTTTTAATTTATTTCTTTCATCTAAACACTTCTTCGCTAAATTTCTATAGCGTTCTCTATCTTTCTCAGCTAGATCTAACTTCTTTAATAAGGGCAGATGGTTTTCATCCACTCATTGTTTAAGCAGTTTTTTTAGCTCTCTATTATTTGACATGATTGTTACCTACATACTCAAATAATTCTAATTGTTGAGGTTCTTTGCTTCTAAAATTAGCACATGATAAATTTTTTGAATCTTCTAGGCTCTTGAATTTGACAGGACAATTTAGATTGCAGTTTAATTTGGTTGAGTTAAAAAATTTACATTCATTACATGATTTTTCCATTATTGGTCACCTTCGTATACTATTTTTAAATGGTCATATGGGATAAACCATGTATAATCACTGCCGTTAGTAAATAATTCCTCAATAACATCATTGCTTAAGTTATAACGGTTGCTACTGAAGTAATCGATAGCACTAATCTCGACACCATCTTCCTTTTCGAAAGTACTATAAATGTCTAAAAAAATGCCTATTCTACTAAAAATTTTATAAGGCACTACTACTTTGTAGCCAAGTAGTTTTTTAGGCTTAGATTCAATGCCAAATAACTGTTCTTTAACATTGTCCTCTCCTGCTTCTTCAACGGCTTTTTTAAGTAATTCTTCATTATCAAAATATACAGGTGAATAGTCTTGCCAATAATATTCTCTACGAGCTACGATTTCATCTTCGGAGTGGTCATAGGCAATAGAATAATTAACTCTACCATATTCAAATCCTCTTCTGCCATAGTTGAGTAAGATAGGCATTATGTCGATAAACTTAATGTCGCTAAAATCAATGAACGTGTAACACTTGTACAGCATAGAATCTTTATAATATTCAGTTTTAGAATATCCGAGTACACTTCTGTCAACTCTAGCGATAACAGAAATTGAATAAGGATATTTATGGTGTGGATAAAAACTAGTTGCTTTAACGCTATCAATCCAACGTACTCCTTTTTTATCACACGCCTCTAAAAACATTTTTAATTCTCCATCATTATGTATTTCTACAATAAAATTTCCTTTTAATACTTCACTAATTAAATATTTCATTAATTTTTTCCTCCTGTTTTCTAAAATGATTGTTCTACAAATATTTGTTTAGTTTTTTGGAAAGTATAATTATCTAATACTCTCATTTCTCCGTTTCTATTTTTAGCAATATCAATCATTACGTTTTGATATTCCTTTTTGTCTTTTTCATCGGTTGGTCTATTCTTGCTCTCTTTTAGCAATAGTACATGGGTTGAACTATTTTCAATTTCACCAGAAGACTTTAACGAACTCATTCCTACATTTCCAGTTTTAATTGAAGCACGGTCAAATTGACTTGCTACAAATACAATGCAGTTATGATCTAATGCAAGGTTTCTTAATTCCTTCATGCAATAGGTCACTTTATCGTATTCAGTTCGGTTATGATTTCTATCATTTGTCTCTAGCAATCCTATATGGTCAACAAATACAACATTGATTTTATCTTTGTCGTAGCCTTGCAAGACTTTTGCTTTAAGTTCCTCGATAGTTGTCGAGCCACTAGCTATATATGAATCGTTTTGAATTTTTTGAGAAGCTGCTAGATAAAATTTTTCTTTTAGGTTTTCTTTTTTTATTTCGTCAACTCTATGATCTGATGTGATAGCTAATAATCTCTTTGTCATCATCTTTGGACTTACTTCTAGATTGAAATAATGACATTTGTATAGGTCTTGGTCTTGTGATAATGACTGATAGAAATTTAATAAGAATGCCGATTTACCAAAGCCACTTGTTCCAGCAACTGTCAAAATGTCAGTTACATTTATTTTTAAAACATTGCACAATATTTCAAAACGTTTAATTGTTATGCCTTTGTCATCATCAGCCACCATTTCATCTATTGATTCTTGAGTGAATGGCTCTTGTGATAGTTCGCATGAAATTTCATTTAGTTCTTTTAGTTTTTGATTGTATTCTAGATAAGTTATTTTTGCTTTATCAAAATCATCATCAAGTTTTATCTTTTCGTTGTATTTCCAATCATCAAGAATATTTTTTGCAAATCCTAAAGCCATTGAATCATCGCTATAGATGTTATTTGCATAAATTTTAGTTAAGTAATCGAACACATCCCAATCCTTTTTTGCTAATGAACTCATTAAAGAGTTATCCATTGTTTTCTCTTTTTTCAATGCTCTAAATAATTTTTTATGTTCCAATACATAAAAGTATTTTTCATTGAAATTGATTTTATCAACGCTATCTGGATAATTAGATAAAATACCTAACAGTTCTCTTTCCCATTCAACTCTATGCTTATGAACAATCAACCGATTGCTAATTCTATTTCTATGATTATTTTCCATGCTTTTTAACTGATTTTCAAGTGATTCCATTTCTAACCACCTTTCTTGCTACCATACAGTCTTCTAATTTCCTCTTGGTCTTCTAAATAGGCTTGGTATTCTCTATAAGGCTTCATGTAATCCAAATACATTTCATTCTCAATAAACGTCCTTGAATAAACCATCGTTCTTCTATCATCTTCCATTTCTTTTGAATATTCACCCGCAGCAAACACTATCAATTCAACATCTTCATCACTAAAATCATGACTACACCATTCTTCATATGTATCTTTCTTACTTCCCTTTTTCAAATAAGCTTTCCAAAAGCGATTAAAATCATCGCTGAAAGAAGGTTGGGTAGTTGTTGGAGTTGCGATGAAATCGCTACTACTACTATTCTTTATATTCTTATATTTCTTGTTAGTTGTCGGTTGTTTGTCGGTTGTTTGTCGGCTAACTGTCAAGGTGCTTGTCGTATCTTGATATAAATCGTAATTTTTTATAGAAATAATGCTACCTTTGGGCGATGTTGCGTTTGTCAACTCGTTTGTCGATTTTAGATGGTTTAATGCAGTTCTTATTTGCCTTACTGAAAGTCCTGTTTCTTGAGAGATTTTTTCATAAGAAGTATAGAAGCTTCCTCTTTTGATAAGGTTGCCTTTATACTTCTTGTCTTTGTGATTAGCTTTTGCTAAACAGTAAATCCATACTTGCAAGGTGTTAGCATCTTTAAACCACTCCCAATCAATGATTGATCTAAAACATTTAAAGAAACCTAATTGTCTATTATCGTCATAAGACATATGTAACTCCTAATTAAGATGCTTGTAATTATTGACGAATAAATGATAGTAATAGAGAACTTTATCAGTGTTATTTCCTTCAATTGTAACTTTGATATCATTTGATATTTCTACTACCATTCTTTCTTCAAAATTAGAATCTTGATTTTCTTCATCTTCATAAAAAAGAGAAGCAAAAACATTACTAATAGCATTTATCACTTTTTTGACTGCTTCTTCAATTTTTTCCATTTATCCACCATTCCTTTTCAGTAATTCTACGATTCTATATCCTGTTTCTTCTTTTTTACAAAAGTGAAACTCAACACCATATCTTTTAATTTGAGTTTTCATGCCTTTATAAAGCATTTCACCAGTCATATATCTTGAGTGAAATATACTGTTTGGATTCCACCATTTTTTTACATCTTCTAACGACTGAATCTTGTTGTCTTCAATCAAGAAAATCAACTTAATGCCATTTTCATTTGCTCTTAACATTTCACGTTTAAACCTTGCATGGTCGGCTCCCATGTTTACAGCATATTCTCCAATCGATTGTTTTCTATCGATAGCAACATGAATATTAGAGAATGACATATAATCACCAACATCTAATTTTTTAACGAGATATTGAACACCTTGATTTTCAAAGTGTTCAAATATCCTTTTTGTTTGGCTTGGTTTTTCTCTAGTATCGACTTGTATCAACATTAGAATTGAATATCATCATCTGATATGTTGAAATTGCTAGTTGGTTGAGCAGTATCACTAGATGTTGATTTGTTATTTTCTACTGAATCAATTGAAAATTTCTTTTCAGTGATGTTTTTAACTGATGTAAAACTTGGGAAGTCAGTACCTTCCTTTAATTCACCAAATTTGTCCTCATATTCGTTCTTTTTATAAACAACACCAATCAACTTACCTTTTAGATCGTTTGTCTCATCGTTCCATTTAAACGATTGGTTAGAAGATTCTAAATCATCTAATAATCTTGCAAATGCATATTTTGCTCCTGAATATTGAAAATTGTAATTAACAACAGCTTTTTTACTCCATTTTGATGCATCAAAATTATTGTTTCCTCCAGCTTGCTTATATTCTTTCATGTATGTATCTTTAAATTCACCTTGTGCAATATCAAAGTAAACTCTAATAATTTCCCCTTCTACGATTACGTTGATTATTTTTCCAACGTATCCTCCTGGATTTAAAAATTTTCTTTCATATTCTTTTCTATTAAAATTAAATTGCATTACTATAATCTCCTTTTCTATTTAATTTGAATATTTTGTTTTTCTTCTAAATGGCAATAATCACTCATATTGTCTTTTAGCCATTTCTTAATAGCTACTTTATCTAGTGTTTCAGTAGTTTTAACTTTGTATAAGTCAGTTAATTGTTTTGCTTTGAAATCGTTTAATAAAGCAACAGCATCATCTACTTCTACAGATGTAGATTTTCTAAAACTAATGGCAACTTTTGGTGTTTCAATCTTCTTGATACCATTTTCAAGCATGAAATTTTGTAAGAATAATTTTGTGTTCTTAACTTTGTTTTCAAGCGATTTCTTTCTTTCAGTTAGCGCCTTAATTTCATCATCTAACGCTTTGATGTCACTTTCACGATTTTTATTAATTAAAGCAACATAAGAAATTTTTTCTTCCATACTCTCATTTAGTTGAGAAAAAAGAATTGGATCAGTAATTTCTCCGGTTTCTTCATCAACTAATTTTTCAATTTCTTGTGGTATTTCATATAATTTCATTTATTTATCCTCCTTAATATCTTTCAAATAATCAACTGCTTGATTTAGTGACATTCCTTGATAAGGATTAATTGCTCCGTTAACTAATTTGAAATATCTTGCCCCTAATTCGGTATCTACAAAGTTCCCTTCATCTAATTTTGAAAACATATAACGAGCGACTTCTTCTTTAGGCACTTTTCTTTGAAATTTGACTAATGAAACAATATCATCAAGTTTCAATTTCATAATTCTCATGCCGATAGAATCGATATTTTCTAAAAGGCACCAATTATCTTTATTAAGAATGAATTCTTCTCTTTCTTTTTTATTCTTTAACATCTTCAGTACCTCCAATTTTGTAATATTCTCTGATTGTTTTATCGACCAATTTTAGATCGTTATCAATTTGACTTTCATCAAACATGCCCATCGAAGTCTTTGCTGTATTAGTTCCATCACTATTTGTAATAAACACATGATTGCCATCAACGATTGTACAGAACAACACAATTTCAAATAACGCTTCAAAAGTTCCCAACTGCGTATCAATCATTTTACCTGCAGTTATTGCTCTTGATTTGCTAGTGTTAACATCAACTTCAACGTGATTTAGAAAATATACAATCACATCATCGTTTAATGTTTCGATGAAGTTTTTCAAGCCAACCATATGTTCAGCGATTTCAACATATTTGTTATAACCACTTTCTCGAGAGCGTTGTTGCTGCTCAAAAAACATTAAGTAGTCACTATCATCAATGACAAATATTTTTACTTTATCTTGATATTTTTTCATATTGTGCTTGATAACTTCGTATCTTTCTAGATATGACATATTTGTAAGCTTTACGACATTAATGTCGCTTTTGAAAGGTAATCTAGTTTTGTGAGTGCTAAAAACTAACACCTCACTTTTTTTAAAATTTCTTAACGATGCCGATTTACCTGCGCCGCTTTCGCCATTAACTAAAACTGCTAAACCCATTCAACGCTACCTCCTTTTTCTTGAATAACTTCATTAATTTCTTGTAACAATAGTGATTGATTTTCTGATTCATCTTTTAAATCTTCAATCACATCTTCATAGATTTTCAAAATGCTTTGATAGTGATGCCCTGCTCCTAAATCATTTAAATATTTATCGGTATCACTTATCATTTCTTGATAACTTTCAACTTCATCAAGATACATTTCAAATCTTTCAATTAAAGTATTTAAATAATTGATAACTTGCTCGACTCTATCTCTTTCATCAAGCAAGTCTTGATTTACTTCTTTGTTAAAATTTGGTGGATTAAGATAAGGATTTTCTATCATCTTTATTCACTTCCTTGACCTCTCAAATCATTGTATTCAGATTGTAATAGCTGATATTGCGCTCTCATATCGTTCATTTCTTCTCTTTGAGAAGCAATCTCATTTGTCAAAGATTGACCATATACATAAAATCCGATATTTGCTAAAACTGAAATGACTAGCAATAAGATTAGTCCATTTTTGCTAATTCTTCTCATTGTTAAATTTCCTTTTCGTGATATAATTTAATTGATCTTTTTAGATTGGCGTCCATTTGCCGATGGACGTTTTTTTATTTTGACTTTTGTTTCCGTGTTGTTTTTTTCATCAACTAACTGGAACATCAGTCTAATGAACTTCTCTACATCGAAGTCCTTAAAATCTTCTTTCATTTTCTCTAGCAATTACTCCTTTCTTTTGAATTTGTTTTCTATTACCAGCCATCAAGGAACTAACCTTGATGTTTTGTTTTAGGAAAATCATTTAGTATAGCAATTAAAACCCGTAAATTTGTTAGTGTTTCATTAATTTGATAGCAAGGAGTCATACCAAGATTAGCTCCTTGATGACCAGTAATTTATTTAATTGTTTTTTATTTTCATCTTTTTTTTTATAATTAAGTTATCAATGCTCCCAGTATTGAAATTTAATTATAAAGTGAGGTGAAAATAATGGATTGGACAATAATATTTAAATTTTTGCTAACGGCTATAGTTCCTGCTCTTATAACCTATTGGGGAACCAAAAAGAAATGCGATTCTAAAATTAAAGAAATCCAAATTTCAAAAGATGCTGAAATCAAACAGCTCAAAATGCAACATCAACATGAAATCGATAAATTAGAATCAGATCATAAACACTTAATTGAAATGAAAGAACTAGAATACAAATATCAAAAGCAAACTAAAAGTGATGATATGACTTCTAAAATGACCTCTGAATTTTTATTAGGTAATCTAGATATAGCCAAAGTATTAAATGGTATGGACCAATTAGGAGAATTACAAAAAACTGTTGAAAAATTTAAATCTAGCAACGATATGTCAAATTTTGTCAAGAAAAAATAAAGTTAATGATGTGGTTTTTAATGATTCCGTTACTAGATAAAGAGTTAATGGATTATTCATTAAATATTCTTTTTCATTTGAGATTTTAGAAAGCACCTCCATATGGTTTTCTAAAATCTTTTTTATTTGTTCCTTTTCCATTCAGCATCTCCTATCTTTCTATTACTGGAATAACGCCATTTCTTTTT
>OLOG01000057.1_pt1 | contig 116341 bp, 80 predicted proteins | sample 1672351 | NCBI WGS metagenome assembly OLOG01 (sample SAMEA3136674, study PRJEB25190) | human gut metagenome | biome: human gut; feature: human-associated habitat; material: faeces | place: Austria | collected 2013 | reverse complement strand
CTTTTGGTATCTAGGCTATGCTGCTGTGAAAGTGCGCAAGAGATTGTACGTTACCCCGACCCCCACGGTTTCGCGGAAATGCTCTCGCGCGAACCGTGGAGAAACCGTGGCGGCGTCCCTGTTTCTTGTCGGCGCCGTCCCTCCTGGGGCGGCAACGGGCGCTGGCGGCTTTCTGCCGGTGGCGCGAGAGGACGGCGAGAGCCCGTCGCGCGGGTGCCGTTCGACTGCTTGTCGCTTGCATGGAGCGCGAATGGCGCTGGAGCTTTTCCGCAGATGACTGGAGACGCCTGCCGCGGGCCTTCCTCGCGCGTTCCTTGTGCTTGCGGGTGCCTTTTGCGAGGCTGCCTGTATGTTGCGGGCGGTTTGTCCGGGCGGCAATGGAAGGGGATCGGCGGCCTTGTGTTCCTTGCTGGTTGCCCGGACAGTCGGGGCCTCGTAAGGTGCGACCTGTTGTTAGCGAGGGCCGAAAGAAGAAGGAGATGCCCATGACCCGTTTCATCCAGCAGAGCGCTTGCGAGGGGAGGCGCCCCCACGGAGTGGTTCCCGACCGCCTGAGGAGCCGACCGCGCCTTCTGTCGCGGCTCCTCGAGGATCGCGGCGCCCTGCGCCTTGTCGTCGCGCCGCCGGGGTTCGGGAAGGCGACGCTCGCATTTGAGTACGCATCTGTGATGTTCCAGTTCGAGCACGTATTCTGGCTGCGCGGCTCGTCGCCCTGCTTCTTGCGGGATTTGGATGCGGGGGTGCTGGCCGAGGCGGTGCTTGAAGCCGACGAGCACGCCGCGCTGATGGTGGTGACCGATCTTCCGCTCCTTACCGATGATCGCGCCGAGGCCTTTGCGGAGGTCGTGGAGCGCTTGGCGGATGCGAACTGCGAGGTGATCGCCACGACAACGCGGGCCGATGCGCCGATGGAGCTGTTCGGCAGGCGCGTCGTCATCGGGGCCGCGGAGATGCTGGTAGCGCGGGAGGATTTGGAGGAGGAGCCCGAAGGGGTGACGGATCGGCGCCCCTTAGGGTTGGCCGAGCGCATTGCCGCCCTGCGATGGGGGTCTGCGACGCCGATCCAGCTGGTACTCGGCGCGAGCCGGGCGGGATGCACTCCGGAAGAGGAGCTTGCCCTGTGGGCCATGACGGTGCTCGGAAGGGGCACGATAGACGACGTGCGCGCGCTGCTCGGGGCGCGCCGGGCCGAGAAGGCCTGGGATGCTCTCGCTGCGCGTTGCCCTCTTGTGGGCATTTCCGCCGGCGAAGAGAGCTTCGCCGCGCTTTCCGTGTCCCTTGGGGAGGTGAGGGATCACGGGCGGGCGCGTCTTCAGGCGCTCGCCGAGACCTGCGGGTTCGCCGGTAGGGAGGAGGCGATGGAGGTTTTGGCGGAGCGCTTGATGGAGCGTGGGGAATGCGGACGCGCCGTGAGCGCGATGACGCTGCTGGCGCGCCGGCGGGCCCACGGCCGGTGGCTGGCGGCGAACGGCTGGGCGGCCCTGTGGGGCGGCGCGGCCGTCGAGGTGTGCGAGCTCTACGACTCGGCGACCCGCACCCAAATGGCAGCCCGTGCGGACATCAACGCCATGATCGCCTGGGCCTGGGCGCAGCGGGGCGATCGCGCGCGGGCCGATCAGTTCGCCCAGCGCAGCCTTGTCTCGGAGAGGAGCACGCCGCGAACGGTCCTCTCTGCGGCATTGGCGGCCTGGGAGGTGGGCAACGCGGCCACGCGCCGGGCCATGGAGGAGACGGTCGCCTCCTGCCTGGCTGAACTGGATGGCGCCGGGGGAGTCGAGCGCGAGGACGGTCTGGCCGAGCTGGTCGTGGTGGCGCATGGAGTACTGGCGCTGGGCCGCGGCGACGACGTCCTGGCGGTCTGGGCGTCCCGGGTCGGCGAAGCGCTGGACTGGGGAAGCGGCTCGCGCATCGACGTGGAGCGCCGGCTGCTCGGCGCCGCGGCGGCGCTGGAGGGCCTGGAGGCGACCGGGGCGCTGGGCGCCGGCGCCGATACGGCCATTGCCGGCCGACCCGAGCTGGTGCGGCTCGTCGCTTGCAGCCATCGCGCCCTGGACGCGCTGGTGGAGTGCGGCTGGAGCCTCGGCTTCGGAGCCTACCGGGCGGCCGCCGCGCTGGAGCGGGCGGGGGAGGTGCTCGAGGGCCTCGGCCTGCCGCGGCTTTCCGCTCCCGTGTCCGCCGCATTATTTGCGGCTCATGTCGAGAAGGGAGCGGCCCGCTCGCGCCGCGAGAAGTCTTCTGGAGCTCCTGTCGTCGAGGATCCCGAGCGCGGGCGCAGTTTGCCGGTGTCCAGCGCGCCCCGGACGGCGATGGCCGTCGCGCCCGAGGTGTCCGTGGAGCCGCTGCGCCTGAAGTTGTTCGGCACCATGGAAGTCGCTTTGGGGCGGCGCGACATCACCTATCAGTTCGAGGGCCGCCCGAAGACCCGTCTTCTGCTGGCGCTGCTCGCCCTGCACCGCGGGCGCGAGCTGGGACGCGACCAGATCGTCTCCATGTTGTGGCCCGCCGCCGACAAGCGCACGGGGGCGAAGAGCTTCTACCGCGTGTGGGGAGATCTGCGATCTCTCCTTTCCCAGCAGGGGTCGTGCCCCTACCTCATCCGCAGCCGCTACGGCTGCCGGCTCGATCCCGATTTGTTCGAGAGCGACCTAGACGAGTTCGAGGAGCTGATTCGCTGCCTTCTGTTCGGCCCTGCCGACGATATGGCCTGGGAGAGGGCCATAGCCACGATCCAAGGCTCCTTCGGCAGCGTGCTTCTGCCCACCGAGCGCAAGTGCGAGGCCATCGTCGTCTTCCGCGATCGCCTCGACGCGGAGTTCGTGGACGGCCTGGTGGCGGCTTCGCGGCGTCTTCTTGTCCGGGGGGAGCTCCAGGGGGCGCTGTGGCTCGCTCGGGAGGCCTTTCAGCGCGATGCGGGGCGCGAGGACGCGGCGGCGGCTCTCATGCGCGCGCAGATGGCCACCGATCAGCGCTCGGCCGCCGTACAGACGCTCTTCGCCTGCCGCGACCGCTTGTCGCGAACGCTGGGACTCGATCCCTCGCCGGCGCTGGCCGCCCTCTACCGGCAGCTGTTGGAAGGCGAGTTGTCTTTCGCCTAGGGGTGAGGCGGGCGAGGCGGCGAAACGAGCAGGAAGTGACACCAGGTTGACACGCTGCCTTCCGTACAGAAGGAGTACTATGGAACCTGACCGTTCCGCTTGGGAATGGGAACGTATTCGATTGCGCCCAGGGGCGGCCGCATCCCGGCCGCGGGCGCGCAGAGAAAGGGGGTGTGCAATGGAGGCTTTCGCTGATGTGGCGGTGCTCTCGCGCATTCAATTCGCGCTGACGGTGGCGTACCACTTCCTGTTCGTGCCGCTGTCCATCGGACTCGGGCTCATTCTGGCCATCAACGAGACCCGCTATTACCGCTCGCGCAAACCCGAGGACGCTGCGGCGACGAAATTCTGGGTGAAGGTGTTCACCGCGACTTTCGCCATCGGAGTGGCCACGGGCATCACCATGGAGTTCTCCTTCGGCACCAATTGGGCGAACTACTCGCGGTTCGTGGGCGATATCTTCGGAGCTCCTTTGGCCGCCGAGGCGCTGTTCGCCTTTTTCCTGGAGTCGGTCTTTCTGGGCGTGCTCCTGTTCGGGCGCGAGAGGGTGAGCCCGAAGTTCTACATGGTGTCCTCGTGGCTCGTGTGGGCCGGGTCGTGCCTGTCGGCGCTGTGGATCCTCATCGCGAACTCCTGGATGCAGACGCCGGCCGGCGCGGAGCTTAACGCCGACGGCACCGAGGCCGTCATCACCGACTTCTTCTCGGCGGCCTTCAACCCGTCCATCTTCGCCCGCTATACCCACACCGTGGACGCGCTGCTCATCATGGGCGCGTTCGTGGCCATGGCCGTGGCCGGCTGGTATATGCTTAAGGGCCGCAACGCCGAGTTCGCCATGAAGACCATGCGCATCGCCGCCGTGGTGGGCATCGTGACCTCCTGCGCCATGATCGTGTTCGCCCATTCCTCCGCCGTGGTGGTGTGGAACGAGCAGCCCACCAAGCTCGCCATGATGGAGGGCATGTACGATTCCGAGGTGCCCCCGCTGTACGCCGTGGGCATTGTGGATGAGGACAACCAGGAGGTCATCGCTCCCTTCGCCATTCCCGGCGGCACGAGCTTTCTGGCCACGGGCAACTTCGAGACGGAGTATCCGGGCTTAAACGAGCTCGCCCAGACCGAGGAGTACGGCGACATGGTGGTGGAGGACATGCCCGTGGGGCTCGTGTTCCAGAGCTACCACCTCATGGTGGCCATGTACGGGCTCATCATGCTGACGGGCATTCTCGTGCTCGTGTTCACCTTCAAGGGCGGCCGCATCGCGAAGATGCGCTGGTTGCAGTGGGCGGCGGTGCTTTCGCCCATCTGGCCGTTCATCGCCATTCAGACAGGTTGGATCACCGCCGAGGTGGGGCGCCAGCCCTGGGTGGTGTACCCGTCGGTCACCGGCCCCGACGGCGTGTCGCTGCTGACGGCCGACGGCATCTCCATGTCGGTGTCGGCGCCGGAGCTGTGGCTGACGCTGGGCCTGTTCGTGCTCGTGTATCTGGTGCTGCTCATCGGGTGGGCGCGGGTCATCGGCCGCTTCATCAAGGAAGGGCCGGTTGCCGAGGGCGCTGCTGCCGCCGATGCGGCCGCAGTCGCCGTGGTCGCCGCCGACGCCGAGGGCGATGTCGTCGTTGCGGAGGCCGTCGCCGCCGCGGGCGATAGCGAGAAGGAAGGTGAGTAGCCATGATGGAGTTCTTAAGCGTGCTGTGGTTCTTCCTCATCTTCGTGCTCATCGCGGGCTATTTCGTGCTTGACGGGTTCGATCTGGGCATCGGCGTGCTGTCGCCCTTCATCGCGAAAAACGACGAGGAGCGCGCGGTGCTGCGCCGGGCCATCGGTCCTGTGTGGGACGGCAACGAGGTGTGGCTGCTCACGGCGGGAGGTGCGCTGTTCGCCGCCTTCCCGGACGCCTATGCCACGACGTTCTCCGGGTTCTACCTGGCCGTCATGCTGGTGTTGTTCGGCCTTATCGTGCGCGCCGTGTCCTTCGAGTTCCGTGCCGGCGATCCGTCCTGGGGAAAGCTCTGGGACGCGTGCTTCTTTGTGGGCTCGCTGCTTCCGGCGCTGCTGCTCGGCGTGGCGGTGGGCAACATCTTCGCCGGCATCCCCATGGACGCCGCGGGCGATTACGCCGGCGTGCCTCTGATCGGCCTCATCACGCCTTTCACGCTGCTGACGGGGCTTTTGGGCCTGGCGATGTTTTTGGCCGCCGGCGCCTGCTGGGCCGCGCTGAAGGCGCCGCTGCCCTCTTACCTTCAGGCCCGCGCCGCACGGCTGCGCCTGCCCCTGCAAGTGATCGCGCTTGTTCTGTTCGCCGTGGTGTCCGTGTACGCCCTCGTTCTTGTCGGGCCCGAGATGGATCCGAACTTGGGCATCCTGCGGTGGCTGTTCGTGGCGCTGGTGGTGGTGGGGCTGCTGGCCTCGCTCGTCGTGGGCAAGACGTCCGGGGACGACCTGAAGGCGTTTCTGGCTCAGTCCGCGTCCATGATCGCGCTCGTGGCGCTTCTGGCCTGTTCCATGTTCCCCGTGCTCGTGAACGCCACGGCCGATTCCGTGGGGCCGGCCATCACCTTGGCCAACGCCGCATCGTCGGAGCTGTCGCTCGCCTGGATGACCATCATCCTGTGCATCGGGCTTCCGCTCGTTCTCGTGTACCACGTGGTCATCTACCGCACCTTCCGCGGCCGCGTGAACCCCGCCGATCTGGAGGAGTACTAGTCTCTTCCGCGGCATTTACCGGGGCGTTGCGGGGTGCTCGCTTGCATGGGCCGAAGTCTCCGCCATCATGTTTCTGGGGGAGGGGGCGGCCCGATGCCCGGGCCTTGTGAGTCTCGCATTGGTGGGCGGCGATGTCTCGTCAGGAGAGGTGCCGCCATGATGCTTGGGTCTCGCGGGACGCTTCGTCGTTGTTGACGTACTTTCGGGGAGGACCTGCTATGGCGGGCCCTCCCCGTTTTTCCGCCGCTCTGTCCGGGCTACTTCGCACTTGCCTGCAGCTTGCGTTTGGCCTGGCCTGGCCCCCTCAGTCTGCAGTTTGCGCCCAGGTCTCCCCGGTTTCTCCTGCCTGCAGCTTGCGCCCGGATCCTTCTGGCCTATCTGCCTGCAACCCGCGCCCGGGCCTCCCCGATCCCGCTGTTGGCTATTTTGCCTCTGGCGGTCTTGCTCCTGCCAACCTTTGCCAAATTCTCGGACGACAATTTCGAGTTGTTAGGCTTTTGTTCGGCGCTATGCCGAGGTAGATCGCCATGACGTTCATCAATGCGTCCGAGCATGGTGAATACCCCCAGGTCAGAGATGTGATGTGGAAAATGAGATACCGTAGGGGGTGGGGCTGCTGTCTGCGAAACTCTAACAACTCGAAAATCTTGCGCCATTTTAGTTCACTGATTGAAATGCTTTGAGCCCAGATGGCATGGGCTTCCGCTTGCCCTTGTGTGCTTTGATCCCGGACGGAGTGGGCCTCCGTTTGTCCTTGTCCTGAGTTTGCCTCTGTGACCAATTGCTCGACTACCGCATCTTTCGCAGACGAATTTCCCTCTGGTATATTTCGCTCGATTGTGATATAGCATACAGTAATACACTACTAAGTAAAGGAGGGGAAATGCGGTGCATCTGCTTAAGTCATGAGACTGCTTTGGAATTCTGGAGGTTGTGGTCCGCTCGCAATGGCATTGCCTTGCATCTTTTCCATTGCCGTAAGACGATGCAGACCGATGATCTGCCTTTTCGGATCTTTCCGTCATCGGCCGTTCTGGTGGATTCGTCCTCAGCAAAACGCACCGTTGTCGAAATCATTGATGGTGCGCTAGAGGATGGTGTGCCGGAAGAACTCGCTGAGCTGCTTGGCGCTTGTCGCGTTGTCTTGTCGGAGACGCATTCGTCGAAGCGCTCGGAAGAGTCTGGAATCGCTGATAGTTCGAGTGGTGCCGGAAAAGTTCTCCATGTGCTCGGACATCGCAAGCCCGGGGTGCGTACTGCGGACGGGTTGACGTATCACCACAGCTCGGCAACATATCCGAAAGGGTCTTTCCCGAAAATCACGCGAGGTGTGTACGTTTGTGTTCCGGAACTCGTTTTTGCCCAGATGGCATCGTTGCTTCCCTTTGGCGCGCTTCTGTCATTGGGTTATGAGCTATGCGGTTGCTATCCTGTCGAGGCCAGCGAGTATCTTGTGCGGCATCCGCTCTGCTCGCCGAATCGGCTGGTTGCCTTCTGCAGCCATTTGCGTGGCTTCAAAGGGTCGGCGGCAGCGAAGACGGCTGCGCGATACGTTCTGGCAAAGTCGGCTTCGCCAGCTGAGACGTCCTTGGCGATCATAGCGACTGCGCCACGTAATTACGGCGGATTCGGCATGAGGGGTGCGCGTCTTAATGAGCCGGTCAAGTTGAGGCGAGAGGCGGAGCGCATTGCCCATGACTCGTCGTTGGTATGCGATGTGCTATGGCCCGAGCGCGGTGTGGCACTTGAATACGATAGCTCGCAGTTCCATGGGAGCAGCTTGAGCCTTTCCCGTGATTCGCGTCGCAGGAGCGCGCTGGCTGCTCAGGGATTGGAGATAAGATCAATCACGGCGAGTCAGCTTGAGAATGTTTTCGAATTCCAAGAGACAATTCTGCATGCATTTCGCGCAGCTGGTTGTGATTTCAAGCGGCTCAACGGAAAGCAACTCGATCGCCATATGAGGCTTCGCAGCGAACTGCGCAAGTGCGTGTGAGGAGGTGGGGCGAAGCGGGCGGCCGAGGCGAAAGGCCGAGATGCGAGGCTGAACCAAATGCACTAACGCCATGACTTTGTTCATTTGTCATACCTGAGACAATGTCTGGTTTGGTTTGAGGCAAAAATTTTGAGTTGTTAGACGTTTGCGGAGCTGGCGCTCGCATAAATCTGAAATCTAAACGACTGTATATGCTAAAGTATTTAAAAAATATCTTAATACGTATATCAATCTCAAAACCACTACGGGGTAGAGTGATGTGAATTGGCTCTAAACTCTAACAACTCGAAAAAAAGAAGCATCTGGTTAGGAGAGATTGGCCGGTGGTCGATTTCCAGCGATTTCCGCGAAGACTGTAAGGCTGTATGAGAGTGGGCTTTCGAGGGAGATGTCGTCGGGAAAAGCAGTGGCAACGATTGAAGAAGTGACGCGAAGGGCCGGGGTGTGACGGTGCAGGAGTGCGAAGGGGCCGGGGTGCGATGGCGCTGGAGCGCGAAGGGACTGGAGTGCGAAGGGGCCGGGGTGCGATGGCGCTGGGGTGCGAAGGGACTGGAGTGCGACGGGGCTGCGCCGCGAAAGGGGCCGGGTGCGACGGTGCGGGATGGTGCGGGACGGCACTGGACGGCACAACCGGGCGCAACCGGGCGCAGAAGGGGGTCTCGCCGCCTTGCAAACCCTGTGAAATTGGGCGCGCCACCTGCGCTCTGTGGTAGAGTGGAGCAGATTTGCACCGAGGCGGCCCGCGCGGCCGCCCAACGAAGGCGACGGGAGTTGTTGAAGGGGAGGCGATCGCCGACCCCATGACCGCTCGCCGACCACAGAAAGAAGACGCAACCTATGGGATTTCTCTCCAAACTGCTCACGATGGGCGAGGGCAAGCAGCTGAAGCGCTACCAGGCCAAAGTCGATAAGATCAACGCGCTGGAACCGGAGTTCCAGGCGCTTTCCGATGAGGAGCTGGCCGCTAAGACGCAGGAGTTCCGCGAGCGCTACGCCGCCGGCGAGAGCCTGGACGATTTGCTCCCCGAGGCCTTCGCCGCCGTACGCGAGGCTTCCGTGCGCACCATCGGGCTTCGCCACTTCGACGTGCAGCTCATCGGCGGCATGGCCCTGAACGAGGGACAGATCGCCGAGATGAAGACTGGCGAGGGCAAGACGCTCGTGTCCACCCTGGCCGGCTATTTGAACGCCATTCCCGGGCACAACGTGCACATCGTGACCGTCAACGATTATCTGGCCCGGCGCGACTGCGAGTGGATGGGCCAGATCTACCGCTTCCTCGGCATGAAGACCGGCCTTATCCAGAACGGCATGCCGCCGGCGGCGAAGAAGCCCGCCTACGAGGCCGACGTCACCTACGGTACCAACTCCGAGTTCGGCTTCGACTACCTGCGCGACAACATGGTCACGCGCGGCAGCTCGCGGGTGCAGCGCGGGCACCACTTCGCCATCGTCGACGAGGTGGACTCCATCCTGATCGATGAGGCCCGCACCCCGCTCATCATCTCCGGCGCCGGCACCCAGGCCGCCGACACCTACAAGAAGTTCGCCCGGGTCATGCCCGGCCTCAAAGAGGGCGTCGACTTCGACATGGACGAGGCCAAGCGCACCATCAACGCTACGGAGAGCGGCCTTGAGAAGATCGAGGTTATGCTCGGCATCGAGAACATCTACGCCGACCCGTCCGGCCAGCTGGCGAACCACCTGCAGCAGGCGCTGAAGGCCCAGTTCCTCTTCCATCGCGATGTCGACTACGTCGTCATGGACGGCGAGGTGAAGATCGTCGACGAGTTCACCGGCCGCATCATGGAGGGGCGCCGCTACTCCGAGGGCCTGCACCAGGCGCTCGAGGCCAAAGAGCACGTGCTCGTGCGCGAGGAGAACCAGACGCTGGCCACCATCACGCTGCAGAACTACTTCCGCCTCTACGACAAGCTCTCCGGCATGACCGGTACCGCCATGACCGAGGACGCGGAGTTCCGCCAGATCTACAAGCTGCCGGTCATGGCCATTCCTCCCAATAAGCCGGTCATCCGCGTCGACGAGAACGATCTGGTGTACCGCACCATCGACGGCAAGTTCAACGCCGTGGCCGACGACATCGCCGCGCGCCACGCGAAGGGCCAACCGTGCCTGATCGGCACCGTGTCCATCGAGAACTCCGAGAAGCTCTCGCGGCTTCTGGACAAGCGAGGCATCAAGCACGAGACGCTGAACGCCAAGCACCACGAGCGCGAGGCGCATATCGTGGCCCAGGCCGGGCGCCTTGGCGCCGTCACCATCGCCACCAACATGGCCGGCCGCGGTACCGACATCCGCTTGGGCGGCGAGCCGGACATGCTCGCCGAGGACCTGCTGCGCGAGCGCGGGTTCGACGTGGACGCCCAAGAGGGCGACGAGGAGGCGCGCGGCCCCATCCCATCGGCGGCCGACCGCGCCGACGCCCTTACCCGCGCCCGCGAGATCTGCGACGCGGAGCAGGAGCAGGTGCTCGCCGCCGGGGGACTCTGCGTCATCGGCACCGAGCGCCACGAGTCCCGCCGCATCGACAACCAGCTGCGCGGCCGTTCCGGCCGTCAGGGCGACCCGGGCGTGACCCAGTTCTACCTCTCGCTGGAAGACGATCTCATGCGTCTGTTCGGCGGCTCGAAGATGGACTCCATCGCGCACATGATGGAGAAGACCAACCAAGAGGACGACATGCCCATCCAAGCCGGCATGGTGTCGAAATCCATCGAGAGCGCCCAGCGCCAGGTGGAGTCCATGCACTTCGCCGCCCGTAAGAACGTGTTGGAATACGACGATGTCATGAACCTCCAGCGCAAGGCCATCTACGAGGAGCGCAACGCCATCCTGGACGGCAAGTCCATGACCGAGCGCATTCCCGGCATCATCCGCGACGCCGTGGACGCCATCGTGGGGGAGTGCTGCCCCGGGAATTCCGCCAGCGACGACTGGGACGTGCGCGCCATCGACCTGTGGGCCGCGAACATGACCGGCTGCAACGATTTCTCCGTGGCGAAGGTCGATCACGAGGACGAGGCGGAAAACGTCGCCGAGGCTTTGAACGACTTCCTCACCTGGATTTACGAGCAGAAGAGCGAGCAGCTGGGCCACGACCTCATGGAGAACCTCTCCGCCCAGGTGATGCTGCGCATCATCGACACGCGCTGGATGGCGCATCTGCAGGAGATGGACTATCTGAAGACCGGTATCGGTCTGCGCGCCTTCGGCCAGCGCGACCCGCTCGTGGAATACAAGAACGAGGCCTACAACGCCTTCCAGAATCTGACGAGCTCGATGTACGACGACTACCTGCGCACGTTGCTGCGCCTGGAGATCGCCGCGAAGCCCGCGGCGGAGGGCGCCCCCGCCGGTGCCGGCCGCCCGGCCCCCGCGGCCCTGGCGGAGCAGGAGGACCCGCTGGCCCGCAAGATGAGCTACTCGGCGCCGGAACAGGCTCTGGAGGAGTCGAGCATCCGCGGTCGCCACGCCGCCGCGGCCCGCGCCGCCTCCGGTGTTCCCGCCGCGCCTCCGCGCCCTGCCGCCGGCAAGCCCCAGACCTACGTCAAGGACAAGGAAGACCCCTACGCCAACGTGGGGCGCAACGATCCCTGCCCCTGCGGTTCCGGCAAGAAGTTCAAGAAGTGCCACGGCCAGAACCTTTGACGCACACTCAACTAAGGTTGAGCGAAGCGGGATGCGGGGTGCCGCTCACCAAGCGAGTTCCGCAGATGGTATCGAAGGCGGTAAGCGAAGGGGAGCAGTAGCCTTGACGCCTTCGATACCAGCGAGGACTGTCTGAGCGACTGAGCGGTATCCCGCAGCCCGCCCCCGGTGAGTTTCAAGGAGATTTAGATCAAGGCATGGAACTGAGAGACATTCAGAAGGAGATCGAGAAGGCGCAGGGTCGGCTGTCCGATGCCTTCTCGTTCTTGCGTATCGAGGAGAAGCGCGACGAGCTGGCCGCGCTGGACGAGGAGACGGCCCGTCCGGACTTTTGGAACGACGCGGCGACGGCCCAGGCGGTCTCGAAGAAGGCGGCGGGGCTTCGCGCCACCATCGAGGACTACGAGCGGGCCTGCGGTCTTCTGGACGACGCGTCGGCGGCGTGCGAGCTGGCCGGCGACGATGCGGCCTTCGCCGAGGAGGCCGAGCACACGGTCGCCGAGCTGACGGCGCTTCTCGACCAGCTGGAGATCGAGTCCTGGTTCTCCGGCGAGTTCGACGAGGGCGACGCCATCCTCACGGTGAACCCCGGGCAGGGCGGCCTCGAGGCCCAAGACTGGACCCGCATGCTCTACCAGATGTACGTCCACTACGCCGAGGACAAGGGTTGGAAGGTGACGGTGCTCGATCTGGTGCCCGGCGAGGGCATAGGGCTCGATCGGGCCACCATCCAGATCGAGGGCCGCTACGCCTACGGCATGCTGCGCAGCGAGATCGGCATCCACCGTCTCGTGCGCATCAGCCCCACCGACGCCAAGAAGCGCCGCCAGACCACCTTCGCCTCGGTGGAGGTGCTGCCGGTCATCGCCGACGACATCGAGGTCGACTTGAACCCCGCCGACGTGCGGGTGGACGTGTACCGCTCCAGCGGTCCGGGTGGCCAGTGCGTGAATACCACCGACTCGGCCGTGCGCCTTACCCACGAGCCCACGGGCATCGTGGTGACCTGCCAGAACGAGAAGAGCCAGCTGCAGAACAAGGAGGCCGCCTTCCGCGTGCTGCGCGCCAAGCTCTACGAGCTGGAGGAGCGCAAGCGGGCCGAGGAGCTGGACGAGCTGCGCGGCGAGCGCATGGATAACTCCTTCGGCAGCCAGATTCGCAACTACGTGCTCTTCCCGTACCAGCTCGTGAAGGATCTCCGAAGCGGCGTTGAGACGGGAAATGTGGACGCCGTCCTTTCCGGCGCCCTGGAACCTTTCGTCATCGGGTATCATACGTGGAGAGTAGCCAACTCCTAGCAGCGAACGGGAAAGGGAAGCTTATGGATACTGCCGCCTTGCAGGCGAAGGCCACCGACATTCGCAAGGATATTCTGACCATGATCACGGAAGCGGGCAGCGGGCACCCGGGCGGGTCGCTCTCCTGCACCGATATCCTCACGGCGCTGTACTTCGGCGGCGTCATGGACTACAACCCGGCCGACCCGCACAAGCCCGGCCGCGACCGGTTCATCCTGGCCAAGGGGCACGCGGCCCCGGCGCTCTACGCGACGCTGGCCCACGCCGGCTTCTTCCCGACCGACGAGCTGCACACCCTGCGCAAGCTCGGCACGCGCCTGCAGGGGCATCCCGATTCCAACCTGCTGCCCGGCGTGGAGGTGTCCACCGGCTCGCTCGGCCAGGGGCTTTCCGTGGCCGCGGGCCTTGCGGCCGGCCTGCGCCTGACCGGCGAGGACGGCCTCGTCTTCACGGTGCTCGGTGACGGCGAGTGCGAGGAGGGCCAGGTGTGGGAGGCGGCCATGTTCGCCGCCCATCAGAAGCTCGGGCGCCTCGTGGCCATCATCGACAACAACGAGCTGCAGATCGACGGCTGCATCCACGACGTGTGCGATCCGGGGGATTTGGGCGAGAAGTTCGCCGCCTTCGGCTGGGACGTGCAGCGCGTCTGCGGGCACGACATCCCCGCGCTCGTCGAGCTTTTCGGCCGCATCAAGGCCGAGGCGGCCGATACGGCCCGTCCGGTGTGCGTGATCGCGCGCACGGTGAAGGGCAAGGGCGTCTCCTTCATGGAGAACCAGGCCGGCTGGCACGGCAAGGCGCCGAAGTCCGAGGAACTTGAGAAGGCTCTGGCGGAGCTGTCCGCCGACGCGGAATAGGAGGCCCGTCATGGTGAAACTCGCAAACACCGAGACCGCTGCCCAGAAGAAGGCCACGCGCGCCGCGTACGGCGCCACGCTCGCGGAGCTCGCCACCGAGGGCGTGCCCGTCGTGGCCGTGGACGCCGACCTGACCGGCTCGACCACCACCAAGAAGCTCGCCGACGCGGGATACGCCGGGCGCCTGTTCAACTGCGGCATCGCCGAGCAGAACATGATCGACGTGGCCGCGGGCCTCTCGCTGGCCGGCAACATCGCGTTCACGGGCTCCTTCGCCGTGTTCGGCACCGGGCGCGCCTACGACCAGATTCGCAACACCGTGTGCTACTCGAACCTGAACGTGAAGATCGCCCCCACCCATGCGGGCATCTCCGTGGGCCCCGACGGCGGCTCGCACCAGATGCTCGAGGACGTCTCCCTCATGCGCGGCCTTCCCGGCATGCGGGTGCTCGTGCCCGCCGACTACGCCGCCGCCCGCGCCGCCCTGCGCCTCGCTGCCGCCACGCCGGGCCCCGTCTACGTGCGCATGGGCCGCGCCGCCGTGCCCTGCGTCTACGACGACGAGGTGGAGCTGGAAATCGGGCGCGCCTACGTGCTGCGCGAGGGGAGCGATGTCACCATCGTGGCCAACGGCGTGGAGATCCGCGAGGCGCTCGCCGCCGCCGACGCGCTGGCCGCCGACGGCATCTCCGCCGAGGTCATCGATGCGTTCTCGGTGAAGCCGCTCGATGGGGCGACCATTCTCGAATCGGTGGCGAAGACCCGTTGCGTCGTGACGGCCGAGGAGCATTCCGTCATCGGAGGCTTGGGCTCGGCGGTCTGCGAGCTTCTGGCCGGCGCCGACCCCGTGTGCGTGGAATGCGTGGCCGTGCGCGACCGTTTCGGCAAGTCCGGCGAGTTCGAGGAACTGCTCGGCTATTTCAACATTGACGCTACGGCCATTGTTGAAGCTGTGAAAAAGGTTCGTGAGCGCGCGGGCCTTTGCTAAAATACTTCAGTCTCAGTAACGAACAACCTGAACGGAGCAAGCTGTGACGAACGAACGGAACCAGGGAATTCCTGGTCATGCCGGCCGTCACGCCGGCGCGCCGGCCCAGGGCAACAACCCGCGCGCCCGCGCGGCGGCGCCCCAGCCCGGCCACGCCCAGAAGGCGTCGATGACCTCCCAGCTGTCCCAGGCTTTGCCCATGCTCGAAGTGGACGAGATGGCCGCCCCCATGGGCGCGCCGGTCATCACCTTCGATCATGTGACCAAGACCTACCCGGCCCAGCCGAAGAAGCCCGCCTTAAGCGATGTGACCCTGCAGATCTTCGCCGGCGAGTTCATCTTCCTCGTGGGCCACTCCGGATCTGGCAAATCCACCTTCATCCGCCTGCTCACCCGCGAGATCAAGCCCACCTCGGGCAAGATCTACGTGGCTGACGAGGATCTGACCACCATGCGCAACTGGCGCGTGCCCTACCTGCGGCGCAACATCGGCTGCGTGTTCCAGGACTTCAAGCTCCTGCCGAACAAGACGGTCTTCGAGAACGTCGCCTTCGCCCTGGAGGTTATCGGCAAGAGCCGGCACGTCATCAAGACGCAAGTGCCCGAGGTGCTGCGCCTCGTGGGCCTCTCCGACAAGCTGAACAGCTATCCCGATCAGCTTTCCGGCGGCCAGCAGCAGCGCGTCTCCATTGCGCGCGCCATCGTGAACCGGCCGCCTCTGCTCATCTGCGACGAGCCCACGGGAAATCTGGATCCGCAGACCTCCCGCGGCATTATGGATCTGCTCGAGCGCATCAACCGCACGGGCACCACGGTGCTCGTGGCCACTCACGATCGCGAGATGGTCGACAACATGCGCCGTCGCGTCATCGCGCTCGACCGCGGGCATCTCACCCGCGACCAGGACCGGGGGGTGTACGGCTTCGATGTCTAGTCTCTTCTACTTCTTCAAGGAGTCGCTCCAGGGCTTCGCGCGCAACCTCTCCACGACGCTCGGCTCCATCATCACCATCTTCCTGTCGCTGCTCATCATCGGCGTGTTCCTCGTGGGCGGCACCATTGTGGAGCGCCTCGTGTCCTCCATCGAGGACGAGGTCTCCATCACCGCCTACGTGGCCGACGATGCGCCACAGGAGTCCATCGACGCCGTCACCGCGATGATCCAGGGCATGGACGGCGTGGAAAGCGTCGGCTTCACCACCAAGGAGCAGGCGCTGGAGAACTTCAGCAACTCCATGACCACCAACCCCGAGATCATCGAGCAGCTGGACGGAACGAACCCGCTGCCCGCCTCCATCGACGTGAGCCTCGCCGACCCGCAGAAGGTCGACGAGATCGCCGCCGCCATCGAGGCCGACGAGACGTTCCGCTCCATCTGCGACGAGCCCGACAACCCGGCCGATTCGCTGAAGTACGGCCAGAAGACGGTGGACCGCCTGTTCTCGGTGACCAAGTACGTGCGCTATTTGGGCGTGGCCCTGGTGCTGCTGCTCGTGTTCATCGCGCTCGTGTTCATCAACAACACCATTCGTCTGGCCATCATGGCCCGGCGCAAGGAGATCGCCATCATGCGTCTGGTGGGCGCGTCCAACGGGTTCATCCGCGGGCCCTTCCTCATGGAGGGCGCCCTGCACGCCCTTATCGGCTCGCTTCTGGCCGTGGGCGTCCTGCAGGTGCTGCGCATGTACGGCATCCCGAAGCTGCAAAGCGCCCTGTCCTTCCTCTCGCTGGACGTCTCGGGCAACACCTACATCATGATCTACATCGTGCTGGTGGTAGCCGGTCTCGTAATCGGCCTTCTCGGCTCCGCTTTCGCCATGAGGCGGTACCTGAAGGTGTAGAATCTTGTCTTAAAGGTTTGGAACGTCGGCGCGACCCCCGCGGCACTGATGAGCCGAGGGGGTCGCGCTTTTCAGATTGACGGAGTCACGTGCAAGGAGCGGCCATGGCCAAAGAACGCAACGGGCGGCATCTCACCCCCAACCCCCGGGCCCGCAGCGAGCGGCGGGTCGATCAGGCGACGAGCCACGGTCTGCTCCGCGTGTTCCTCGCGGTCATCCTCGTCGCCGTCTCCTTCGTCGGGGGCTTCGCCCTGCGCAGCCAGACCGAGCTGGTGGCGAGTTGGGGCATCCCGGTTTCCGATGGCGAGCGGGAGGCGCTTGCGGCTGCGGCGGCCAACAACACCTTCGAGTCCGTCTCGGCCCGGGTGGGCGATGTGGAGGACATCCTCTCCACGTACTCCATGGACGAGATCGACCTTACGGCGGCCACCTATTCCATGCTCGACGACTTGATGAAGTCCACGGGCGACCCCTACGCCACCTACTACAACCCCGATCTGTACAACACCTACATCAAGGAGACCACCGAGCGCAGCTACGCCGGCATCGGCGTGGTGTTCGCCGACTACAACGGGCGCGCCTACGTGTCGGATGTCTTCGAGGGCTCCGAGGCCGAGGCCAAAGGCGTGCAGCAGGGCGACTTCCTCACCTCCATCGACAGCGAGGACGTATCGGCCTGGTCGATGACCGAGGTGGTGAACGCGCTGGCCAAAGACGAGGGCGCGACGGTGTCGGTGACCTGGATGCGCCCGGTGAGCCTGGACGCCCAGACCGGCGAGCAGTTCACCACGACGCTCACTTGCAAGGTCTACGAGGAGGCGAACCTCTCAACCGCGCTTTCCGACGGCGTGGGCGTCGTGAAGGTGCGCCAGATCTCGAGCAACGCCGCGGAGCTGGTGGACCAGGCGACGAAATCGCTCATCGAGCAGGGGGCCGGGGCCATCGTGCTCGATCTGCGGGACAACGCCGGCGGATACCTCACCCAGGCCGTCGATATCGCGAGTCTGTTCGTGAACTCCGGCGTCCTCGTGCAGATTCAGGGCAACGATGGGCCGGCCACCACCAAATCGGCCGCGGGCGACGCGCCGTACAAGGACGTGCCGCTTGTCGTGGTGGTGAACCGCTACACGGCCGCCGCCGCCGAGGTGCTCGCCGCGTCGCTGCAGGACAACGAGCGGGCCGACGTGGTGGGGGAGACGAGCATGGGCAAGGGCTCGGTGCAGGTGGTGCGCGAGCTGGACTTCGGCGGGGCTGTGCGCTACACCGCCGCCTACTACCTCACGCCCCAGGGCGAGCCTATCGACAACGTGGGTATCGTGCCCCAGGTGGGGGTGGTAAACGGCGAGGGGGAGGATGGAGCGGACTCCCAGCTGGCCACCGGCATCGACATCGCCCGCTCGCTCATTCCGGCGGCCTAGGATCGGCCGCGCAACGTGCACGGGCGCCTTCGCGTCTCGTAAGGGAAGGGAGATAGGGTGAGCCGCAACAGGAAGCACACGCGCCGCCGCCCCAAGGCGAATCCCCGGGGCGTTCTCACCGTGAGCGCCGGCGGCTTCGGTTTCGTGCAGACGGCCGAGGGGGAGTACTTCATCCCCGCCTCGGGCCTCGTCGGCGCCTTCGACGGCGATCTGGTGGAAATCGCGCCTCTGCGGGCCGGGGCATCGAAGGGGCGGCGAGTCACGGATGACGACGGGGATATGACGGGTCGTCCCGCCGCCCGGGTGCTCTCGGTCGTCGACCGAGCCCACGACACGCTGGTGGGGCGCTACGAGGTGGCCGAGCCCTTCGGGGTGGTGGTCCCCGCAGATCCGCGCATTCCCTACGACGTGTTCACCATGCGCGCCGAGTCGCCCGAGGTGCCCGACGGGGCGCTCGTGCGCGTGCGCATCGCCCAGTTCCCGACGCGCCGCAGCGCCGCCACGGGCTTTGTGGAAGAGGTGCTCGCCGATACCTCCGACGCGCCGGGGGCCGGCATCGACCTCATCGTCGGCCGCCACAAGCTGGAGACGGTGTTCTCGGAGGGGGCTCTGGCTGACGCGGCCGCGGCGACCTTGGATGCGGAGGGGGCCCTGGCCGCCGGCTACCGCGATTTGCGCGACCGCTTCACCTTCACCATCGATCCGGCCGACGCCAAAGATTTCGACGATGCGCTGTCCTTGGATTATCTGGAAGGGGAGGGGCTGTGGCGGCTCGGCGTGCACATCGCCGACGTGAGCCACTACGTGCCCTGGGGCTCCTCGGTCGATTTGGACGCGCGTCGGCGCGCCACGAGCGTGTATCTGGCCGACCGCGTCATCCCCATGCTGCCCCCGGCTCTTTCCGACGAGCTGTGCTCGCTCGCGCCCGGCGCCGAGCGGCGTTCCATGACGGCCGACCTGTTCCTGAACGATGAGGGAGAGCTCGTGCGCTTCTCGCTGTACCCGGCCCTCATCCGCTCGGACGCGCGCCTTTCCTACGGCGAGGCCGACGACATCCTCGTCGACTACAAGGCCGCCATCGCCGCCGGGGGCGATATTGCCTGGCGGCTCGTGGAATGCTCGCGGCTCGCCCGCGCCCGGGAGGCGGCCCGCGCCCGGGCCGGCGGCATCGACTTCGCCACGACCGAGGCCAAGGTGATCCTCGATGCGGAGGGACGGCCGACCGACATCGCGCTGCGCCGCAAGACCGACGCCACGCGCCTGGTGGAGGAGGCCATGATCCTGGCCAACGAGACCGTGGCCGGCTACCTGGAGCGGCGCGGCTTTCCCTGCCTGTACCGCGTCCACGAACCTCCGGCCTCCGATGCCTTGGGCTCGCTCATTCCCGTGTTCCAGGAGTTCGATTGGTTCGAAAGGCCCATGGAGGCGCGGCTGGTGGCGGGGGATCCGAAGGTCATCCAGGAGATTTTGGCGGCAAGCGCGCCCCGCAGCGAGGGGGAGCTTGTCAGCTCGCTTCTGCTGCGGGCCATGAAAAGGGCCGACTACCGGCCCGAGAACCAGGGCCATTACGGGCTTGCCAGCGAGGTGTACTGCCATTTCACGAGTCCCATCCGCCGCTACCCCGATTTGGTGGTGCACCGTATGCTGCGCGCCGCGCTCACGCGCCGTCCGGAGAAATTCGACCAGGAGGTGGCGGCGCTTCCCTGGATCGCCGAGCACTCCTCGGCCATGGAACGGGTGGCCGAGGCGGCGGCCCGCGAGTCCCAGGAGCTGAAGATGGTCGAGTACCTGGCCGCATTCGTGGGACAGTCCTTCTCGGCCGTGATCTCCGGCGTGGCGGCCTGGGGACTCTACGTGCGCCTCGATTGCACGGCCGAGGGCATCCTTCCCGTGCGGGCCTTGGGCGACGAGTACTTCGTCTTCGACCCGGTGCGCTACACGCTTGTGGGCGACGAGTCGGGAAAGGTCTACCGGCTGGGCCAGCGCGTCGCCGTCACGCTGAAGAGCGCCGACGCGACCACCGCCTCCCTGGAGTTCGTGCTGGCCGGTAGCCGTTAAGGGCCGAGGAGCCGGCCTCGCAGGGCGCCTGCCGCAGATGACCGCAGCTTAACAGGTCGTCAAGGGGTCATCGTCGGATGGGCTCATCGCGAGGCGGCGACGGCTGCGGCACGGTATGGTGGATGCACGCGCAAGACCCGATGAAGGGAGATTCACCATGAGTTTCATCGATAAGATGAAGGAAGCCGGCGAGGACATCAAGGAGGCGTTCCAGGACGGCGCCCACGATTTGGCCGATAAGGCGGGCGACCTGAAGGACGCCGCTGCCGAGAAGGCCGCCGACTTGAAGGATGCTGCCGCCGAGAAGGCCGGCGATCTGAAGGACGCCGCCGCCGACGCCGCCGCCAAGGCCAAGGACGCCGCCGCCGACGCCGCCGAAAAGGCCAAGGATGCGGCTGATACCGCCAAGGAGAAGGCTGCCGATGCCGCCGATGCCGCCAAGGACAAGGCTGACGACGCCAAGAAGGCCGCCGAGGACAAGTAACGCGCCGGACGCTCCGGGCCACAGTGTTCGGGGCGCTTGGATGGAAAAGGGAAAGCCCGCTGCTTGGAAATCCCCGAGCAGCGGGCTTCTCTGTTCTGTTAGCATGATCTCTCGTGAAAAATCAGCGGTCGTGCTCGTCGGGGCGCGGCTCGTTTAAAGGAGACGTTATTGGAACGTGAGCGATTCGGCAGCCGTCTGGGGTTCATCCTCATCTCCGCTGGCTGCGCCATAGGCCTCGGCAACGTCTGGCGCTTCCCCTACATCACCGGCGAGTACGGAGGCGCGGCCTTCCTCGTCATGTACCTGGTCTTTCTGGTGGTCTTGGGCCTGCCCATCATGGTCATGGAGTTCGCTGTGGGCCGCGGTTCCCAGCGCTCCATCGCCCGCGCCTTCAACGTGCTGGAGCCGGCGGGCACTCACTGGCACAAGTACAAGTGGGTGGGCATCGCCGGGTGCTATCTGCTCATGATGTTCTACACCACGGTGGCCGGGTGGATGCTTGCCTACGTGCCGAAGTTCGCCTCCGGGCAGTTCGTGGGGGCCGACTCGCAGGCCACCTCGGCCGTCTTCGACGCGATGCTGGCCTCGCCGGTGGAATGCGTCTTCTGGATGGTAGTGGTGTGCGTCGTCTCCATCCTCATCTGCTCGCTGGGGGTGCAAAAGGGCGTGGAACGCATCACCAAGGCCATGATGCTCGCCCTGCTCGCCATCTTGGGGGTGCTCGTGGTGCGCGCGCTCACCCTTCCGGGGGCGGCCGACGGCGTGGCCTTCTACCTGCTGCCGGACTTCTCGAAGATCTTCGGCAGCCCGGATATGTTCTTCGAGGCGGCCTACGCGGCCATGGGCCAGGCCTTCTTCACCCTGTCCATCGGCATGGGCTCCATGACCATTTTCGGCAGCTATATCGACAAGCATCGCTCGCTCATGGGCGAGGCGGCCACCATCGGCGTGCTCGACACCGGCGTGGCTCTGGCCACGGGGCTCATCATCTTCCCGGCCTGCTTCGCCTTCGGCGTGGCGCCGGACTCGGGCCCCGGCCTTGTGTTCATCACGCTGCCGAGCGTGTTCGAGCAGATGTGGGGCGGACAGGTGTGGGGCACGCTGTTCTTCGTGTTCATGTCCTTCGCGGCGCTCTCCACGGTCATCGCCGTGTTCGAGGGCATCCTGCGATTCTCCATGGACCAGTGGGGTTGGTCGCGCCGGCGGGCCGTTACGGTGAACCTCATCGCCATCCCGCTTTTGTCGCTGCCCTGCGCGCTCGGGTTCAATGTGCTTTCGGATGTGGTCATGCCCGGGGTGGGCGACATCCAGACCGTGGAGGACTTCCTTGTGTCCAGCAACATCATGCCCTTGGGCTCGCTCGTCTTCGTGATGTTCTGCGTCTCGCGGCGCGGCTGGGGCTGGAAGAGGTTCCTTGCCGAGGCCAACGAGGGGGAGGGGCTCAAGTTCCCTGCGTGGCTGCTCCCCTGGATGCGCTTCGGTGTGCCGGTGCTTGTGGTCATCATCCTCATCATGGGCTGGGTTCCCATCGTCAGCTCGTGGTTGTGATTTGTCGCCTGGCCGCCGTGCGTCTCGCCCGGCCCTCGATGGGGTAAACTGGGGAAAACGTCATTTTGATTTTTGAAGGAGTGCCCGATGGGCTTTTTCGATCGCATCAGCGAGGGGCTTTCCCGCTCGCGCGACAAGTTCAAGGAGTCGATGAACGTCCTTTTGGACCGTGGACCCGATTTGGACGAGGAGTTCTGGGAGGGCTTGGAAGAGACGCTCATCCTGTCGGATGTGGGCGGGGCGGCGGCCAGCGACATCGTGGAGAACCTGCGCGACCAAGCCACCCGCAAGGCGCTGCCCGACGCCTATGCGGTGCTCGACCTCTTGAACGACGAGATCGCCGGTGCCTTCACGGAGCCCGGGGCCGACATCTTCGGCGGCGATGAGGCGGTCGTGCTATTCGTGGGCATCAACGGCACGGGCAAGACCACCACCGTGGGCAAGCTCGCCAAGGCGGAAACCGATGCGGGTCGCGCGGTCATCCTGGGCTCGGCCGACACCTTCCGCGCCGCCGCCATCGAGCAGCTTGAGGTGTGGGCGCGCCGCGCCGGGGTGGAGATGGTCACCCGCGAGCGCGGAGCCGATCCGGCGAGCGTGTGCTACGACACGCTGGAGCGCGCCGAAGCGACCGGTGCCGAGCTCGTGCTCATCGACACGGCCGGGCGCCTGCACACCTCCGCCGATCTGATGCGCGAGCTGGAGAAAGTAGTGAACGTGGTGCGCAAGCGCTCGAAGCTACCGGTGTACACGGTGCTCGTCATCGACGCCACCACGGGCCAGAACGGCCTGCAGCAGGCCCGCGAGTTCAACCGCGCGCTGGATTTGGACGCCCTTATCGTCACGAAGCTCGATGGCACGGCCAAAGGCGGCATCGCGCTGGCCGTGAGCCACGAGCTGGGGCTGCCCATCGTGAAGATCGGCGTGGGCGAGGGCATCGACGACTTGCGCGACTTCGACGCCCGCGAGTTCGCCTCGGCGCTCGTCGGCACTTTCGACGAGCGCTTCGATGCGGACGAGGACGGCCTGCGCGGCGAGAACGCCAAGGAGGCGGCCGTCACGGCCGGCGAGCGCCGTCGGGACGTGCTGGAGGGCGCGCCGGCGTGCGCGGCCGAGGCCGAGAAGGCGGTCGAGGGGTCTGCCGGGGAGACGGTCGAGGACGCGACCGTGGAGGCCCTCGCGGAGATTGAGGATGGCGAAGCGCCCGTGGTGGACGCGCAGGGCGATGCGGAAGAGGCCTTCGCCGATGCCGCGGAGGAGGCGGCAGCCGAGCCCGACAATGCCGATCTGCTGGAAGCCGCTTTGGGCCGGCGCACCCACGACACCCTCGTCCTGGAAACCGAGGAGGATACCTCCGCCGGTCTTGAGGCCGCCGAGCTGACGGAGCTCGACCGCAACGCCGAGGCCGTTGCGGAGGCGGCCGAGGAAGGCGTCTTCGATGATGTCCCCTTCACCGACGACGAGCTGGCCGAGCTCGCCATGGCTGCCGCTGATGAAAACGCCGAGGGCGAGCCTGAGCCCGAGCCCGAGCCGGCCCCCGAACCTGAAAAGAAAAGCTTCTGGAAGCGCCTGTTTGAATAGATAAGGAACCCCCATGCTCGAGAACCTCTCCGAACGCCTTCAGGGCATCTTCTCCGGCCTGCGCAGCAAGGGCCGCCTGACCGAGGACGACATCAACGCTGCCATGCGCGAGATCCGCCTGGCACTCTTGGAGGCCGATGTCAACTTCAAGGTAGTGAAGAACTTCGTCGCCCGCACCAAGGAGCGCTGCCTTTCCGCCGACGTGCTGGACTCGCTCACCCCGGCCCAGAACGTCGTGAAGATCGTGCTCGACGAGCTGACCGAGCTGCTCGGCCGCACCGATTCCCGGCTCGTGCTCTCAAGCCGCATCCCCAATGTCATCATGCTCGTGGGCCTGCAGGGCTCCGGCAAGACCACGGCGGCGGCCAAGCTCGCCTACCGGCTGAAGCAGGAGAATCACTCGCCGCTGCTCATCGCCGGCGACGTGTACCGTCCCGCGGCGGCCGACCAGCTACAGACGCTCGGCGACGAGATCGGCGTGCGGGTCTACCGCGGCGACGGGCGCGATCCGGTGGCCATCGCGCGCGAGGGCATCCAGGACGCCATCGACAACCTGCGCGACGTGGTCATCATCGACACGGCGGGCCGTCTGCACGTGGACGCCGACATGATGGAGGAGGCCCAGGCCATCAAGGACGCCACGCACCCCGATCAGATCCTCATGGTGGTGGATGCCATGACCGGCCAGGACGTCGTGAACGTCGTGGAGGCCTTCGCCGAGTCGGTCGACTTCGACGGCGTCATCATGTCGAAGATGGACGGCGACGCCCGCGGCGGCGGCGCCCTTTCCATCCGCGAGGTTACCGGCAAACCCATCAAGTTCATCTCCTCGGGCGAGAAGCCCGATTCCCTGGAGGTCTTCCACCCCGACCGCATGGCCAAGCGCATCCTCGGCATGGGCGACGTCGTCTCGCTCATCGAGAACGCCGTGCGCGTGCAGCAGGCCGAAGAGGAGGAGCTGGAGGCCGAGCGCATGATGCGCGGCCAGCTCACCTTGGACGACTTCCTCATGATGAACAAGCAGGTGCGCAAGATGGGCGGCGTTTCCAAGCTCATCAGCGCGCTGCCCGGCGGCGACAAAGCGCTCGGCTCGGGTCAGGTTGATGAAGGGGCACTCGACGCCATGGAGGTCATCATCAACTCCATGACCAAGGCCGAGCGCGCCAAACCGGAGCTTCTGAACGGCAGCCGCCGCGCCCGTATCGCCAAGGGCGCCGGCGTCACCGTCACCGACGTGAACCAGATGATGAAGAAGTTCAACGAGACGAAGAAAATGGTGAAGCAGGCCACCGCCGGCATGGAGCAGCAGGCCTCGCGCAAGGGCAAGAAGGGGAAGAAGGGCAAGCGCCGCCGCGGCCTGGGTATTCCGGGCATGGGCGGCATGTCCATGAGCGACCTCAAGAAGATCCAAGATATGATGGGACAGTAGTTTCTCCGCTGTTGACGGCCGAGACGCCCCTCTGGACGCTGTCGCGGGGTGGGGCTCCGTGCTCAAACAGCAATGGAGTGCACCGTATCGCCGCGGTTTGGAAGGTGATGCGCGCACTCCATTGAACTGCGCGCGGAACCCCGCCCCGCGACAGCGTCCCGCATTGGCGGGGTGCCGGCTATTTACCTTTCGCATCGGCCGTTCGTCTTACGAATCGAAATTCCGTAACACTGGTGGCTCGCCTATGGTATTGTTACGCATTGAAGAGACGTAACACCAACAGGAGGAGAAGCCATGGCCCTGACGAGAAGGAACTTCGTGCGTGCAGCGGGACTTGCCGGAGCGGCGGGGAGCGTCGCGCTTTTGGCGGGGTGCGCACGGGGAGCGGCAGACTCGGGCGCGAACGAACCTGTGGCTGCCGGCGCGGCGGGTGCCGGCGTCGGTCCCGACGGCGTAAGCCAGGTGGTAATCACCATGACGCCCTCCTCGGAACCGGCCGCCGGCTTCGATCCGCTCGTGGGGTGGGGGGCCGGCGAGCACGTGCACGAGCCGCTCATCCAATCGACGCTCATCGCCACGGACAACAACCTCGCCTTCGTGAACGATCTCGCCACCGATTACGGCTGCTCCGAGGACGGCCTCACCTGGACGTTCCATATCCGCGAGGGCGTGATGTTCACCGACGGCGTGCCGCTCACGGCCGAGGACGTGGCCTTCACCATCAACGGAATCGTGAACGGCGAAGCGGCCGAAGCGGATCTGTCCATGGTGGACGAGGCGCGGGCCGTTGACGCCATAACCTGCGAGATCGCCATGAAGCGCCCGAACAATGCGCTGCTGTACACGCTCGCCGTGGTGGGCATCGTGCCGGCCCACGCCTACGGGCCCGATTACGGTGAGCACCCCATCGGCAGCGGCCGCTATATGCTGGAGCAGTGGGATCGCGGCCAGCAGGTGATCCTGCGCGCCAACCCCGACTATTACGGCGAGAAACCGCTCATGGACCGCGTTGTAGTGCTGTTTATGGAAGAGGACGCGTCGTTGGCCGCCGCCCAGTCGGGCACGGCGGACGTGGCCTACACCTCGGCGGCGCTGGCCGGGGCGGTTCCCGCGGGTTACACGCTGCTCAACTGCGCTTCGGTGGACTCCCGCGGCATCTCGCTGCCCTGCAACCCCGCTGGCACCGATGTGACCGTGGAAGGCGACATGGTCTACGCCGGCGGCAACGACGTCACGAGCGATATCGCCGTGCGGCGTGCGCTCAATTACGGCATCGATCGCGTGCGCATGATTGAGCACGTGCTGGCCGGCTTCGGCCGGGCGGCCTACTCGGTGGGCGACGGCATGCCCTGGTCGAGCGATGCCATGCGCGTGGAAACCGACGTCGCGGCGGCCGAGCGCCTGCTGGATGCGGCCGGCTGGGCCCGAGGCGACGACGGGATGCGCGCCCGGGACGGGCTGCCCTGCGCTTTCGACCTGTACTACGCCGCCGGCGATTCTACGCGCCAGGCTTTGGCCTACGACTTCGCCGATCAGGCGACGGCCCTCGGCATCGCTGTCGAGCCGAAGGGGGCCAGCTGGGACGACATCTACCTGCGGCAGTACGCCGATCCGGTGCTGTGGGGCTGGGGTTCCAACTCGCCGGTGGAGCTGTTCGAGCTCACCTACTCCACCGGTTGGGGCAACTACGCCCAGTACATGAGCGACACGGTGGACGCGAACTTGGAAGCGGCCCAGGCGGCCCGCACGGTGGAGGAGTCCTATCCCTTCTACCGGGCCGCCCAGTGGGATGCGGCCACTGAGACTGGCGTGGCGCCGGAGGGAGCGGCCACCTGGGTGTGGCTCGCCAACGTGGATCACTTGTACTTCGAGCGCGAGGGGCTTATTGTGGCCGAGCAGAAGCCGCACCCCCACGGGCACGGGTGGTCTTTGGTGAACAATATCGACCAGTGGTCTTGGAGCTAAAACTATGTTGAACATCGTCGGACGCGAGCTTTGGGCAGTGCTCAGTCGCTCAGACAGTCCTCGCTGGTATCGAAGGCGACATGATTGCCTTTTCCCGTACTCGCTGCGCCTTCGATACCATCTGCGGAACTCGCTTTGTGAGCACCGCCCAAAGCTCGCTGCTGCGAGAGTAATGGGGTTGTGCCATGGCTAGGTACGTTGTGTCGCAGCTTGGGCGGTTCCTGCTGTTGATGGTGGCGGTGGCGGTGGTGACGTTCGCGCTGGTCAGTCTCTCGCCGGTGGATCCTCTGCAGGCCAACGTGGGGCAGGCGGCGCTCATGTCCATGAGCGAGGAGAAGCGGGCGGCGCTGGCGGCCTACTGGGGAGCCGACACGCCCATGTTCGAGCGCTTCCTCGCTTGGGCCGGCGACCTTCTGCATGGCGATTTGGGAATGTCCCTGCGCTACAACGCGCCCGTGGCCGAGGTCATCGCCTCGCGGGCGGCCAACTCGCTCGCCCTCATGGGGGTGGCGTGGGTCGCCTCCGGCGTGCTCGGTTTCGTCCTGGGCGTGGCGGCGGCCCCGCGCGAGGGGCGGCTGCTCGATCGCTTCGTGCGCGGCTACTGCTTCGTTCTGGCCGCCTCGCCGACGTTTTGGGTGGGGCTGCTTTTGCTCATGGTGTTCTCCGTGTGGCTCGGGTGGTTCCCCCTCGGCTTCTCGGTGCCCGTGGGAGTGGCGGCCGTCGATGTCACCTTCGCCGATGCGCTGCATCACATGGCGCTGCCGGCCATCACGCTATCGGTGGTGGGGGTGGCCAACGTGGCGCTGCACACCCGGGCCAAGGCCATCGATGTGCTGAACAGCGACTACGTCCGCTTCGCCCGGGCCCGCGGCCTCACGCGGCGCGAGGCGCTCATCCGCCACGGCTTGCGCAATCTGGCGCTCCCGGCCATCACGCTCCAGTTCTCCCAGATCGCCGAGATCTTCGGCGGCTCGGTGCTTGTGGAAGAGGTGTTCAGCTATCCCGGTCTCGGCCAGGCCGCCGTCACGGCCGGCCTCGGGGGAGACGTGGCCCTGCTCGCCGGCATCGCCCTTGTGTCGGCGGCGCTCGTGTTCACAGGGAACTTGGCCGCGAACCTCATCTACGGCCTGGTGGATCCTCGTATGCGCCCGGTGCGTCGGCAGAAGGAGGTCGCTGATGACTGATGCGGTTTTTGCCAACCAACCCCCCGTGCTCTCGGCGCCGCGGCGCCTTCGGTTGCCCAATCGCCGCCGTGCCTTCGCGCTCGCCCTGGGCGGGGCGCTGCTGCTGGCTGCCGTTGTGGTGGCCGGTCTCATGGCGGGGCCGGCCGCCCAGGCGACCGATTTCGCCGCCAAGAGCCTGCCCCCTTCGCTTTCGCACCCGTTCGGCACCGACTGGATGGGCCGCGACATGCTCCTGCGCACGTTGGCCGGCCTTTCCACCAGCGTGCTCGTGGGCCTCATGGCGGCTGTGGCCTCCTCGCTCATCGCGCTCGCGCTGGCGGCCGCGGCGGCGCTGGGCCCCCGCTGGGCCGACCATGCGGTCAGCTGGCTCATCGACCTCATGATGGGCATTCCCCACATCGTGCTGCTCATCCTCATCTCCTACGCTTTGGGCAAGGGGTTCTGGGGCGTCACCATCGGCGTGGCCCTCACGCACTGGCCGAGCCTCGCCCGCATCCTGCGCGCGGAAATACTCCAGTGCGCATCCTCCGATTTCGTCGCGGCCGCCGCCCGTCTCGGTGCGGGCCGGCTCGCCATCGCCGCACGGCACATGGTGCCCTATGTCCTGCCGCAGTTCGTCGTGGGGCTCGTGCTGCTGTTTCCCCACGCCATCCTTCACGAGGCGGCCATCACCTTCCTCGGCTTCGGGCTGCCGCCGGAGATGCCGGCCATCGGCATCATCCTCTCCGAGGCCATGGGCTACCTGTCGGCGGGGCTGTGGTGGCTCGCGGTGTTCCCGGGGCTGGCGCTTGTCGTCTGCGTCATGCTGTTCGATGTGGTGGGAACGAGCCTGCGCAAGCTCGTCGATCCGGCCTACGCCCAGGAATAGGAGGGGAGTATGGAAGAGAAGCCTGCCGTCGCCCACGAGGCCGTCGATCACGGTGCTCAGCCGGTGCATCATCACCACTCCCACGCGGCCACGTCGCGCCACGGGCACGGCCATCACCTGCTGACGGTGGAGGATCTCTCCGTGTCGTTTCTCATGTACGATGAAGAAGCGGCGGCGACGAGGGCGCAAGGGGATTCGCGCGCAGATCGGGGACGGCTGGGGCGCTATTTGGACGCGCCCCAGCGGGAGGTGGAGGTCATCCGCTCCCTGAGCCTTTCCGTGCACGAGGGGGAGATCGTCGCCGTGGTGGGCGCCTCGGGCTCGGGCAAGACGCTTCTGGCCGACGCGGTGCTGGGCCTGTTCGAGTCCAACGCGCTCGTGCGCGGGCGCATCTGGTTCGACGGCCGTCCCATGGACGCGGCGGCCCTGGCCGCCGAGCGCGGGCGCGGCATTGCCCTTGTGCCCCAATCGGTGGCAAGCCTCGATCCGCTCATGCGGGTGGGGCGCCAAGTGGAAGGCATGCCGCGGGGACGCGGTGCGGCCCGGCGCGCCGATGCCGCCCGCCGCCGCGCCCGGCGCGCCGAGTTGTTCGCCCGCTACGGCCTTGCCGAGGAGGTCGCGCGCCTGTACCCCCACGAGCTCTCCGGCGGCATGGCCCGACGCGTGCTTCTGTGTTGCGCGCTCATGGACGCGCCAAAGCTCATCATCGCCGACGAGCCCACGCCCGGCCTCGATCTGTCGCTGGCCCAGGCGGCGCTTGCGGATTTCCGCGCCTTTGCCGACGTCGGCGGCGGCGTCATGCTCATCACCCACGACATCGAGCTGGCGCTCACCGTGGCCGATCGCGTCGCCGTCTTCCGCGACGGCACGGTGGTGGAGGAGACCTCGGTCGCCGCCTTCGCCTCGCCCGATACCCTGGGCCACCCCTTCACCCGTCAGCTCTGGCACGCCCTGCCCGAGCACGGATTTGTCGTGCCCACCGAAGGAGGTCCGCTATGTTAGAAGGCCGGCACCTCTCCGTCGCCTTCGACGGTCGTCCCGTTCTCGATGACGTCTCCCTCGCCGTTGCCTCCGGCGAGCGCGTGCAGCTGGCCGCGCCTTCCGGCACCGGTAAGACGACGCTCTGCCGCGTGCTGGCGGGCTATCTGGCGCCCCGGACGGGCGAGGTGCTCGTCGATGGCTCCCCGCTGCCGAGGCGTGGCCCGTGCCCGGTGCAGCTCATCGGGCAGCATCCGGAGCTGACGTTGGATCCGCGCATGCGCATGGCGGCGAGTCTCGCCGAATGCGGCGCAAGTGAGGAGGAGCTGGGCCGTCTGCGGGAGCTTTTGGGTATCCGCGACGCATGGCTTTCGCGCTATCCCCATGAGCTGTCCGGCGGCGAGATGCAGCGCTTCTGCATCGCCCGGGCCCTCGGCGCGCACCCGAGCTATCTCATCGCCGACGAGGTCTCCACCATGCTGGACGCCGTGACCCAGGCGCAGATCTGGCGGGCGCTCGTCGCCGAGGCTGAGGCGCGCGCCATGGGCCTCATCTTCGTCTCCCATTCCCCGGCCCTGGCCTTCCGCCTCGCCACCCGCGTGGTGGAGTTGCCAGCCGTTCCGGGTGCCGTCCGTGGATAGTTCGTGGATGGGCGCTTGCCTTTCCTGCGCTCAAGCCGTAATATAAGCAATTGCTGTTTTCGCCGCACTGTGCGAGCAGTGCTTGCGTATAGAGAATGAAAGTACAAGAAGGAGTTCCATTTCATGGCAGTCAAGATTCGCCTCGCTCGCCACGGCGCCAAGAAGCGCCCGTACTACCGCATCGTCGTCGCCGATTCCCGCTCTCCGCGCGACGGCCGCTTCATCGAGGAAGTGGGCCGCTACAACCCCTGCACCCATCCGCACCTGATCCAGTTCGACATGGAGAAGGTCGACCGCTGGATCGCCGACGGCGCCCAGCCCACCGATCGCGTCGCGAAGCTGCTGACGATCGCCCGCGAGAACGCCTAGCACCATGGCCGATCTCACGGAAGACCTCGCCGGCCTTACCGACGCCATCGTCCGTCCGCTCATCGACGAGCCCGATGCCCTGGACATCACGGCCGCCGAGACCGAGGACGGCAACATCATGGTGGAGATCCGCGTGGCCGCCGACGATGCCGGCAAGGTCATCGGCCGTCAGGGCCGGGTCATCAAGTCCATCCGCACCCTGGCCCGCGCCGCCGCGTCGAAGTCGGGCAAGCTGGTCGATGTGGAGCTCATCGACTAAATGCGCGGCTGGATGTCCATCGCCTATCTGGCGAAACCGAAGAATTTGAACGGAGGGCTCGTCGCACGAGGTGCGTCGGGCCTTCCCTTTGTGCTGCACCCCGGTCTCACGCTGGCCGTCGTGCCGCCTCAGCTGGACGCGCCCCGCACGCTCACCGTGAGTGAGGTGACGGAACGGGCCGAGAACGAGGCGCTCGTTTTCTTCGACGAGGTGTCCGATCTGAGCAGTGCCGAGCTTCTTGCCGGCTGCGAGCTTCTGGCTCGCGAGGAGGACATCGACGCCTCGGTGTTGGAAGAGGCCGAGGCGCTGCCCGCCTGGGAGGGCTGGTCGGTGCACGACGAGCGCGCGGGATACGTGGGCGAGGTCGTGGAAGTCGCCGAGCGCGCGACCCAGCCTTTGCTCACGGTGCGCCGCGCCGAGGGGGGAGAGGCGCTCATCCCGCTGGTGGACGAGTTCATCGTCGATGTGGACGAGGACGACCGCCGCATCGATGTGTCCCTGCCCGCCGGCCTGCTCGATCTGTAGGACGCCCCGCGCGTCGTCTTCTTTCCGCCCGTCCGCGCCACCCATCGACAGGGGATCCTATGCTCATCGAAACCCTCTCCACGTTCCCGCATATGTACGACTCGGTCATGGGCGAGTCCATGATGAAGCGCGCCCAGGAGAAGGGCATCTTGGAATTTCGCGCCCACGACCTGCGCGACTGGACTCACGACCGCCACCGCACCACCGACGACGACCCCTACGGCGGCGGCGCCGGCCTCGTCATGAAGTGCGACCCCATCTTCGAGGCGGTAGAAGCCATTCTGGGAAAAGAGTTCGTGGAAGCGAAACTTGCTGCAGCTCCGCCCCAGGGGGAGTCGCAACAACGTTCTTCCGCAGCCCCTCAAATCGTCTTCCTAGCCCCCCAGGGCCGCCCCTTCGACGACGCCTACGCCGATAAGCTCGCCGCCGCCGACCACCTGCTGTTCATCTGCGGCCACTACGAGGGCATCGACGAGCGCGTCTACACCCTGGCCGACCACGTTATCTCGCTGGGGGACTACGTGCTCACCTCCGGCGAGCTGGCCTCCATGGTGGTCATCGATGCCGCGGTGCGCAAGCTGCCCGGCGTGCTAGGGGCGGCCGAAGGCCCCGTGGACGAGTCCTTCACCAGCGGCCTTCTGGAATATCCCCAGTACACACGCCCCGCCGACTTTCGCGGCATGAGGGTCCCCGAGGTGCTCACGAGCGGCAACCACGCCGCCATCGCGCGTTGGCGCCGCGAGCAGTCCCTCGCCCGCACGGCCGCCGCCCGCCCCGACCTCATCGCCGCCGCCGAGGCCGCGGGCCGCCTTACCCCCGCTGACCAGAAATTTTTGAAGTTGTTGGAACCAGCGCCGACGGGCGCGGCCGAAGGGGTATCATAGCGTTTCCGACAATTGTGAGAGCAAACGTGGAAGGGGCATCGCGAAGATGTACGACAACGGCTATGGGACCGACCCTTACGGCTACCAGCCGCAGCCCCAGCCCCGTCCCTCGCGCGCCTCGAGCTTTCTGCGCACGGTGCTCTCCGTGCTCGTGCTCGTGGTTCTCGTGGTGCTGCTCTCCTGGGGGCTGCGCACCTTCGTCTTCCAAGCCTACGAAATCCCCTCCGGCTCCATGGAGGAGACCATCATGCCCGGCGACATGGTCTTCTCCGAGAAGATCACCTACTACGGCAGCGACCCGGCGCCCGGCGACATCGTCACCTTCCAAGACCCCGATCCGGAGCAGGGCGGCCGCATCCTCATCAAGCGCGTCATCGCTGTGGGCGGCCAGACCGTCGATCTGCGCGACGGCCGCGTCTATGTAGATGGCGTGCTGCAGGACGAGCCCTACACCCGCGGCGAGCCGTCCTACCCGCTGACGCCCTACTACGGGCTTACCATCGACTACCCCTACACGGTGCCCGAAGGCGGCCTGTGGGTCATGGGGGACAACCGCACCAATTCCCAGGATTCCCGTTACTTCGGCGCCATCAAGGAGTCGAGCGTCACGGGAAAGGCGATATTCATCTACTGGCCGCTGACCGACGTCGGCCCGCTGTAATTCGAGCAAAGGAGACCCATGGCACCAGACACTGCCGAGAAGGTCGGGAAGGCGACGCCCCCCACCTTCCAAGACGTCATCATGAACCTGCAGCGCTACTGGGCGAGCACCGGTTGCGTGGTGCTGCAGCCCTACGACAACGAGGTGGGCGCCGGCACGAACGCCCCGGCCACCACGCTGCGCTCGCTGGGGCCCGACACCTGGCGCACCTGCTACGTGCAGGGCTGCCGCCGTCCCACCGACGGCCGCTACGGCGAGAACCCCAACCGCGGGCAGTTCTACTACCAGTTCCAGGTGCTCATCAAGCCCTCGCCGGACAACATCCAGGATCTGTATCTGGGCTCTCTTGAGGCCATCGGCATCGATATCTCGGCCCACGACGTGCGCTTCGTGGAAGACGACTGGGAGAGCCCGACGCTGGGCGCCTGGGGCCTGGGCTGGGAGATCTGGATCGACGGCATGGAAGTGACCCAGTTCACCTACTTCCAGCAGGTGGGCGGCTTCGAGTGCGACCCGGTGCCCGTGGAGATCGCCTACGGCCTGGAGCGCCTCACCATGTTCGTCCAGGGCGTCGACAACATGTACGACATCGTGTGGGCCCGCGGCGACGACGGCGTGGTGTTCACCTACGGCGACGTGTACCTGGAGAACGAGCGCGAGTACTCCGCGTTCAACTTCGAGGTGGCCGACACCGAGTTCCTCTTCCAGGAGTTCGCCGATCGCGAGGTGGAGTGCCTGCGCACCCTGAAGGCGTCGCTCCCGCTGCCGGCCTACGACTCGGTGCTGAAGTGCTGCCACGCCTTCAACCTGCTCGATGCCCGCGGCGTCATCTCCGCCACCGAGCGCATGGCCTACATCCTGCGCGTGCGCACGCTCGCCAAAGCTTGCTGCGCGTCCTACATGAAGAACGTCGTGGGAATGGACGTGGACACCTCCGATTTGGACGCCCTGCTCGCCGACGTGCCCGACCCGCTGGCGAAGCCGGCTGTCGAGGAAGCCGCCGACGTCGTGCCGGCGTGCCCCGAGCCCGCCTCTGGCGGCGGGTGCCCCGGCGCCGCGGCCGCTGCGGGCGATCGCTCCGAGCGCGCCTTCGAGTTCGTGACCATCGCCGAGGACGCCGTCTCCGCCCCGTCCGAGTCGTCCGATCCGTCCGAGAAGGAGGCCTAGAAGATGTCCGATACCGCAACCCTCGCCTTCGAGATCGGCACCGAGGAGATCCCCGCCTTCGATTTGAAGCGCGCCACCGAGCAGCTGGCCGAGCTCGTGCCCGCGGCTCTGGATGCCGTGCGCATCCCCCATGGAGAGGTGGCCATCTACACGAGCCCGCGCCGCCTCATCGCCATCGTGACCGACGTGGCCGCCCGAACCGAGGCTTTGGAAGAGGTCTTCCGCGGGCCCGCCGCCAAGATCGCCTTCGACGAGGCGGGCAACCCCACCAAGGCCGCCATCGGCTTCGCCCGCGGCAAGGGGCTCGACGTGGACGCGCTCGAGCGCCGCGACGAGAACGGCACCGAGTACGTCTACGCCGTGCGCCAGGTTCCCTCCCAGGATGTGGCGGCCCTGCTGCCCGAGGTGCTGCGCGGCGTCATCGACGGCATCTCCTGGCCGAAGTCCTGCCGCTGGGGCACCACGACCGAGATGTTCTCGCGCCCGGTGCGCTGGCTGGTGGCGCTTCTGGGTAACACGGTGATTCCCGTGGAGTACGCGGGGCTCGTTGCCGATCGCGAGACGCGCGGCCATCGCTTCCTGGCCCCCGGCCCGCACACCGTGGCCTCGGCCGACGACCTCGTGTCCGTGGTGGAGGGCGCCTTCGTCGTGCCCACCCAAGAGGCCCGCGAGGCGGTCATCCGCAAGGGCGTGGCGGCCATCGAGGCGGCCACCGGCTTCACCGCCGATTTGCCGGCCAAGACGCTCACCGAGGTCATCAACCTCTCCGAGTATCCCACCCCCATGGTGGGCACCTTCGACGAGGAGTTCCTGAAGGTTCCCGAGGAGATCATCGTCGACGCCATGCTCATGCACCAGCGCTACTTCCCGCTGTACGACGCCGATGGCAAGCTCACCAACAAGTTCATCATCGTCTCCAACGGCGACCCGGCCCACGAGGACACCATCGTCGACGGCAACGAGCGCGTGGTGGCCGCCCGCCTCTACGACGCGAAGTTCTTCTACGACGAGGACTTGAAGCTGCCGCTGGATGCCTACGTCGATCGCCTCGATGAAGTGGTCTTCCAGGAGGCGCTGGGCACCATGCGCGACAAGACCGCCCGCGTGGTGAAGCTGTCGGCCCGCATCACGTCGGCCGCCGGCATCGAGGCCGCCGAGATGCGCGACATCGCGCGATCGGCCTACCTGGCCAAGGCCGACCTGGTGACGAGCGCCGTCATCGAGTTCACGAGCGTCCAGGGCATCATGGGCAGCTACTACGCCACCGCCGCCGGCGAGGCGCCTCGCGTGGCCCGCGCCATCGCCGAGCACTACCGCCCGCGCTTTTCCGGCGACGCCATCCCCGCCGACATCGTCGGACAAGTGGTGGCGCTCTCCGACAAGATCGACACCATCTGCGGCCTGTTCGCCGTGGGCCAGGCGCCCACCGGCTCCTCCGATCCCTTCGCCCTGCGCCGCGCCGCCCTGGGCGTGCTGGCCATCCTGGAGGAGACGGGCCTGCCGATCAGCCTGGTGGAGACCATCGACGGCTCGCTCATCATCTACCGCGAGGCCGGGCTTCAGTTCGACAACGCCGAGGTGCGCCGCGAGATCATCGACTTCTTCATCACCCGCGAGAAGGTGGCCCTGCGCGATGCCGGCGTGAAGGCCGACACCATCGACGCCGTGCTCGCCTGCGGCATCGAGGAGCCGATCGTGCTTGCCCGCCGCGCTCGGGCTCTGGAGGCCGCCCGCACCGAGAATCCGCAGGTCTTCGACGACTTGGCCACCGCCTTTGCCCGCGCGAACAACCTGCGCGAGATCGGTCTGGGCACCGGCTACAAGAAGGCCGAGCTCACCGCGGTGGAAACGGCGCTCGCCGAGGCCGTGGCCACTGCCGAGGGCAATGTGGCCGCCGCTCTCGCCGACGACCGTTACGCCGACGCCCTCGTTGCCCTGGCGGCCCTGCGCGCGCCGGTGGACGAGTTCTTCGACACCACGATGGTCATGGACGAGGATCTGGACGTGCGCGCGAACCGCCTGAAGCTTCTGAACCGCTTCGCCAACGTGTTCGCCCATGTCGCCGACTTCTCCCAGATGGCGAAAAAGTAATGCACAACAAGACGCCGGCTGAGCGCGCGGCTCGCGTGCCCACCATCCACATCATCTCCGATTCCATCGGCGAGACGGCCCAGGTGGTGGCGCGGGCCGCCGCCGCCCAGTTCGGCGTCACCAATCCCCACCTGGAGATATTCTCGAAAGTGAGAAGCTTCGAGGAGGTGCGCGGCTACCTCCTCGGCCACGCGCGTCACCACGCCGAGGTGCTCGGCGACGATCGCATGCTCGTCATGTACACCCTCGTGAACGCCGAGATCCGCGAGCCCTTGCAGGTCTTTCTGGCCGAGCATCCCAACATCGTGGCCGTCGACGTGCTCACCTCCGCCGTTGCCGCCGTCTCGGAGATGAGCGGCATGGAGCCAGTGGGCAAGCCCGGCATGCTGCGCGTGGTCGACCACAACTACTTCAAGCGCATTGGCGCCTTGGAGTTCACTATCGCTCATGACGACGGGCAGAACCCCGAGGATCTCACGAAGGCCGACATCGTGCTTTTGGGTGTGTCCCGCTCCTCGAAGACGCCGCTTTCCATCTACCTGGCTCAGCAGGGGCTGCGCGTCGCCAACGTGCCCCTGGATCCTACCACCGAGCCGCCGTCGCAGATCTTCGATGTGGACCGCACGCGCCTCTTCGGTCTCATGATCACGCCGGAGGTGCTGCTCGATATTCGGCGCAAGCGCATCAAGAAGGCGGCGGGCAAGGCCGGCGGCGGCCAGTTCGCCATGCTCGCGAAAAACTACGCCGATCCGGAGTACATCTACCGCGACTTGGAGGCCAGCCGCGCCCTCATGCGCCGTTTGGGCTGCATCGTCGTGCACACTGAGGGCCGCGCCGTGGAGGAGACGGCCCAGGAGATCCTGCGCTACTACGAGCGCAGCCACCCCTCCAACACCGACATCATCGACTAGCTGCAGCGGTTCCGCCCCCGGCCGGCTGCTCGACTTTGTTCCCAATGCTGGTCAAAAAAGTGGCGGAAACTGCTTTTGCGGAGGCTTGGGGGCAGGTTCTGGCCAAAAAGGAGCCGCTGGCTGCATCAGCTTCACGCTGGGCTCAATCGGAGTACTAATTGCGCGCTCCTGAACAGGGAAAACTCCAATCTGCTATAGAGCTCTTTTCGAAAAAACAAGGTAGTGGGCAAAATAAGGGCGATAGCTGCCAGCTAGCGTGGCATTTTTGGCCAAAAGAATTCATGAGGCGCACCAGAGGATCCTGATTTGTCGGTCGCGCTCTGCTGCATATATTGCCGGGCGCGCTCCTCTTGTGTCTCGTCGAGCCCTGCGCGCCTTGCTGCTCGCGCCGCGCCGCAAGCTTCGTCGAGCGCACCCCGCTGCGGATCCAGATATCTTTCAGAGCAATTGCGTGGAATGCCGTGAATGTGCGGATCTTGTGCAGTGAGTGCTCGCCGAAGAAGAGCAACGAGAAATTTGTTCCTGAAGTATTTTGCGTTTTGGGAACGGCACGACGATCGGCTTGCGTGGTTGTTGATAACTCCCCTCATGTGACCTCGTGCTTTGAAAACTTCAACGCAATGTCTCGTTTCATTCCCGATGGAGTCCCGACTGGCGCCGGGGATGACGGCAAAATGCACCCCTAGTCAATTGCCTGCTTCTGGCATAGAGTACGCGGAACACTTTCCTCTCGCCCGTTGCGTCGGATCGCTCAAGCTGCGCGCTGCGGAGGCGAAACGAAGCGAGAGGCGGTTGTTCAAACGATGGGAAGGGGAGGTTCATGCGCGTTGCTCTCTACGGCGAGTCGGCATTCGCCTACTATCTCGTTGCGGGCGATGCGCCTTCTGCGGTGGCGCCCCCCAGCGTCCTTGATAAATCCTGCTACCCTACGCAGGCTACCCTGGACTATGTGCGTGAGCGAATGCCTTACCTTACGCGCCCCGTGCATTGCTTGGTTCCTAAGTGGGAGCGCTGCTCCCTCGATGATGTGCATCTGCATGGTTCGTCGTATCCCTATCGATCGGGATCCTTTTTGCGCATCGATCATGGCGTTATTGTTCCGTGTCCCGAATTATGCTTTCTTCAGCTGGCCCAGAGCCTCGATCTTCTCCCGTTGATTCAAGCGGGATGCTTTCTGTGCGCGACTTTCGGCCTCGATCCCTCGGTGCCGTCGGGGCTTATGGGGCGGACCCCGTTGACGAGCCCTCGACGCATCGGCGCCTATCTCGAGCGTTGCCCAGGTCACGATGGCCTTACACGCGTGCGGGAGGCTCTGCGGTTTGTCTGCGCTGAGGCAGCATCGCCGCCTGAAGTGTTCATGCGGCTTGTGCTCGGACTCCCAGCGCGGTTGGGCGGTTTCGGATTGAGCGGGTCGGTGATGAACAAGCGCATTAAGCCTTCAAAGCGGGCAAAAGCGCTTGCTGGACGGGAGAGCTTGGTTCCAGACCTGTATTTGCCGGACTGCAAGCTCGACATTGAATTCGATTCGAATGCCGAGCATCTTACGGCGCGCCAGGCGACGCTTGACGCGACAAAGCGCATGGCGCTGGAAAGTGACGGCCTGAAGGTAATCACCGTTACAACTTCGCAGTTGGCCAGCGCTTCGGCTATGCGCCACGTCGCCCAGGAGGCGCACGCAAGACGAGGCACGCGATTACGCTTGCGCTGCAAGAACTTTGCATTAAGGCAAAAACGACTCTATCAGCTGAGATGGTCCATGGACGATTATCTCGACGAGGGGTGGGTTGCGGCGCAGCGGTCTTGCTGTCGGTCAAGCGCGCTGAACGCAGAGGTGTTTTAGCGGGGGTGCCCAGCCACGGGTTCTGATCGCTAGCGTTGCTCGGGCACTTTCTGGACAAAAAAGCATTGCGAACTGGCAGTTAAGACGGGAAAATTGACCACTGTCTTCAGCTGGGAAAAGAAGGGTTATCAAAAGGCCAGGTCACGGGCTTGTGGTAGAGGACGGAGATGCGATTTGCGCGTCGCTTTTGCAGCTGAGGAATGCTTTTTGGCCAAAACCCACGAAGATGGCTTGCCAAAATGCAGTCAGTGCCACTTTTTTGGCCCGTGATGCAGTTAACGCCGATTTTCTGGCCGTGGAGGGCTTGCATCGAAATGCGGCTGTATGCCACTGTGTCTATTTCCTAGACTGTCCAGACTGTCGTGTGCCGCTGTGCTCGTTCTCCAGAGTGTTTTTCCTGCTGCGTTTCTTGAGCGCTATCGTCTCGGGCGAATGATGCACCATCGGCAGATGAGCGGGGAGAGTTGGGGTTGCAAACGACCGCTTGTGAGATTTTGGGGTACTGCGGCCTGATGGGGGAGGGGAATCGCGAAATAGGCGAGATTATCCCTTATAATTGAAGCCAACTTGTTTCGTTTCGGTGCTCAGGCAACAGGGATGCCCGCGATTCGGGGATGCCCGCGACGTTCGGGGATGCCCGCGATGTTCGGGATGCCCGCGATGTGCCTGCGGCTAAGCTCGAAACGGAGCGGGGCGCCTTGTCCGGCTCGGCTGGCATGGCGGGAAAGGCAACCGCGTCCATTCGCGCGCACGTCGCTCCTCGCGCTCATCGCACCCGAAAGGGGCGGCGGCGAGGGGGCCGGCGGGGCGCGCGCAAAAGCGCGGGAAAGGCAATCGCGGCGCGCATAAGGGGCGTCGCTTAAGCTTTAAGGAGAAGTAAGGTGACAGAAGCAGTGAAGCGCGTCTACGCCTTCGGCAAGGACGCCAACGGGAACAATGTGACCGAGGGCAACACCGAGATGAAATGGGTGCTCGGCGGCAAGGGCGCGAACCTCGCCGAGATGGCCAACATCGGGCTGCCGGTGCCTCCCGGATTCACCATCACGTGCCAAACCTGCATGGAGTACGCCAACGCCGGCAACGTTTGGCCGGAAGGCGCGCTCGACACCATCGCCGAGTACCGCGCCGACCTGGAGGAGCGCATGGGCAAGCGCCTCGGTGACGCCGAGGATCCGCTGCTCGTGTCCGTTCGCTCCGGCGCCCCCTTCTCCATGCCCGGCATGATGGACACCGTGCTGAACCTCGGCCTTAACGACGAGTCCATCAACGGCCTCATCAAGCAGACCGACAACCCGCGCTTCGCTTGGGACTCCTATCGCCGCTTCATCCAGATGTTCTCCAACGTCGTGATGGGCCTCGACGGCGATCTGTTCGAGAACGCCATCGTCGCCATGAAGAACGACCGCGGCGTCGCCTCCGACACCGATCTGACCGCCGAGGATCTGCAGGAGCTCGTCGACGAGTTCAAGGCCATCTTCGCCGAGAACGTCGACGGCGAGGCCTACCCGTCGCTCGTCGTCGATGGCGCCGTTGCCTTCCCGCAGGATCCCATGGTGCAGCTGCAGCTGGCCATCGAGGCCGTCTTCGGTTCTTGGAACAACCCGCGCGCGGTCCTCTACCGCCAGAAGGAGAAGATCGCCGACGATCTGGGCACCGCCGTCAACGTGCAGTCCATGGTGTTCGGCAACAAGGGCGACACATCCGCCACGGGCGTGGCCTTCACCCGCAACCCCGCCAACGGCGAGCGCGAGTTCTACGGCGACTACCTGGTGAACGCCCAGGGCGAGGACGTCGTGGCCGGCATCCGCAACACGAGCCCCATCGCCGATCTGAAGACCGTCGAGGGCTTGGAAGAGGCCGGCGCCCAGCTCGAGGAGATCTTCGACGTGCTGGAAAACCACTTCCGCGATATGTGCGACATCGAGTTCACCATCGAGCAGGGCAAGCTGTGGATGCTGCAGACGCGCGCCGGCAAGCGCACCGCAGCGGCCGCCCTGCGCATCGCCATCGAGATGGAGAAGGAAGGCCTCATCACCAAGGAAGAGGCCATCATGCGCGTGGCCCCCGACCAGCTCGACCAGCTGCTGCACCCGCAGTTCGACAAGAACGCCACCTACGACGTGGTGGCCCGCGGCCTGAACGCCTCCCCGGGCGCCGCGGTGGGCGAGGCCGTCTTCTCCGCCGCCGACGCCGTGGCCGCCGCCGAGGCCGGCCGTAAGTGCGTGCTCGTGCGCTGGGAGACCAACCCCGACGACCTCGCCGGCATGATCGCCGCCGAGGGCATCCTCACCTCCCATGGCGGCAAGACCAGCCATGCAGCCGTCATCGCCCGCGGCATGGGTGCGCCGTGCGTGTGCGGCGTGGAAGCGCTGAAGATCGACGCGGCCAAGAAGGAGGCCGCCATCGCCGGCACTGATCTGGTCATCCGCGAGGGCGACATGATCTCCATTGACGGCACCACGGGCATCGTGGTCTTGGGCGCGGTGGATCTGGTCATGCCCGAGCTCACCGGCGACTTGGACACCATCCTGGAGTGGGCCGACGAGGTTCGCACCCTGGGCGTGCGCGCCAACGCCGACAACCCCGAGGACGCCCAGCTCTCCCGCGACTTCGGCGCCGAGGGCATCGGCCTTTGCCGCACCGAGCACATGTTCCTGGGCGATCGCAAGCAGATCATCCAGACCTTCATTCTGAACGACGACGAGCTCATCCGCGAGAAGGCCGTCGCCGATCTGTTCGAGGCTCAGGTGGGCGACTTCTACGGCATGTTCAAGGCCATGGACGGCCTGCCGGTGATCGTGCGCCTGCTCGACCCGCCGCTGCACGAGTTTTTGGAGAGCCCGCGCGAGCTGGCTGTTGAGATCGCCAAGATGGAGGCGACCGGCGCCGCCCCCGACGCCATCGCCGAGAAGCGCGACCTGCTCGAGAAGATCGACGGCTTCGCGGAGCAGAACCCGATGCTCGGCATGCGCGGCTGCCGTCTGGGCATCGTGTACCCCATCCTCCCCGAGATGCAGGTGCGCGCCATCGCCACGGCCTGCGCTCGTCTACAGAAGGAAGGCTTCTCGCCGAAGCCCGAGATCATGATCCCGCTCGTGTCCGTGCTGCCCGAGCTCGCGAAGCTGCGCGGCGTGGCCGAGGCCGTCATCGCTGACGTGTCCGCTGCGGAGGGCGTCGAGCTGGATATCCCCGTTGGCACGATGATCGAGCTGCCGCGCGCGGCCGTCACCGCCAACGAGATCGCCACCGAGGCCGACTTCTTCTCCTTCGGCACCAACGACCTCACCCAGACCACCTTCGGCTTCAGCCGCGACGACGTGGAGGGCGAGTTCGTCCCGCAGTACCTCAACGAGCACCTGCTGCCGTACAACCCCTTCGCCACGATTGACGCCGGTGTGGCGAAGCTCGTGGAAATGGGTGTGGCGCTGGGGCATGAGGGCAACCCCGATCTCGTCTGCGGCGTCTGCGGCGAGCACGGCGGCGACCCGGAGAGCATCCACACGTTCAACCGCATCGGTCTGGACTACGTGAGCTGCTCGCCCTATCGCGTGCCGGTGGCCCGTCTGGCCGCTGCCCAGGCAGCCATCAAGCAGCGCTAGGCGTCTGCTGAACAAGCTTGAGTCCCGAGGGCCGCTCCGCACGACGGGGCGGTCCTCTTTTGCTTGACAGCGCGAACGAGGGCGCTATAATCGCAACTGAAATGGCAGGTGGACACCTTGGGTAGGACGGCCGCCTCTCATTGTCACATTACGTGAAGAGGGGCCGTTCCGCTGCTGGTGGGACGGCTCTTCTACTCTTTTCTTCGACTCAAAAGGTCTACCGTCAAGCGTATGAGCTCAATTACTATTAAGCAGAACGCGAATAGCTCTTGCAAAGAAACCATGGTAGCTCCTTCCGAAGAAGAGGCGACCACACCACCTGCCACGATTAATATAGCACAATAGTATCATGCACGAAAGTGCTAATATGAAAGATATGACATGAATCTTGATTTGGGGAACCTGCCGCGGACGATCTGGGTTGAGAAGAGCGAGGGAGGGCCCGTGGTGGGGTTCGTGGACCAGCGGCTTCTGCCAGATGACCTGGCTCTTGTGCGCACCGCGGACTGGCGCGAGGTCGTGGATGCCGTGAAGACGCTGGCCGTTCGCGGCGCGCCGGCTATCGGCGTGGCGGGGGCGGCGGCGGTGATGCTGGCCGCCTTCGAGTGCGCGGCGGACGAGAGCGCCGCCAACCTCGTGAGGCAAGGCGATCCGGAGGCAGGTGGCGGTTTCGGGAGGGAGGGCGCTCGTGCCGATTTCGACCGTCGCTTGGAAGAGGCTGCCCGCGTGATCACCGGGGCGCGGCCGACGGCGGTCAACTTGTCCTGGGGCGTGCGCAGGGCCGTGGAGGCGGCCCAGGAGGCCCGCAGCGCCGGCAAGACGGCCGCAGAGGCGGCCGAGGCGCTCTACGGGCTCGCAGGGGCCCTCATTGCCGAGGACGAGGCGGTGAACCGCCGTATCGGCGCCCATGGGGCCATGCTGCTGCGCGAGATTGCGGATAAACGGGACGGGAGGGGAGACGCCCCGGAGGCCTCCCATGGCATCGACGGCTCTTCGCGCGTGGCCGCACCTGTTCGGCGGCAGGGTCTCAACATCCTCACGCACTGCAACGCGGGCAGCTTGGCGACGGCTTTCTACGGCACGGCGCTCGGCGTTGTTTATGCGGCTGCGCAAGAAGGGCTTATCAACCGCGTCTATGCCGACGAGACGCGCCCGGTGAACCAGGGGGCGCGCCTGACGGCGTGGGAGTTGGCGCGCGCTGGGGTGCCGGTGACGCTGCAGTGCGACGATATGGCGGCGTCGCTTATGGCCGAGGGGAAGGTGGATGCCGTGATCGTCGGGGCCGACCGCATCGCCGCCAACGGGGATACGGCCAACAAGGTGGGCACCTTGGGGCTGGCGATCATGGCTCGTCATTTCCAAATTCCGTTTTATGTGGCTGCCCCAAGAAGCACCATCGATTGCATAACGAAGACAGGCGACGACATCTCCATTGAGGAGCGCGATTCGTCCGAGGTGCTCGCCGAACCCCTCTTCGGCGTTACGGTGCGCAACCCGGCTTTCGATGTGACGCCCTACGCCCTCGTCACGGCCATCATTACCGAAGATGGGATTTGGAAGCCCCTTGAACTCTAGAACCCTATAGACAACATAACATTATATGTAATAGTACGTCCCATAGAGAACGGCGCAGTGGGGCGAGGCCTCGTCGCGGCAGTAAGGGAAGGCTATGATCACACTGGCGGCCGCCTCTCAAAAGGGCGGCGTTGCGAAGGCGACGACCAACTTGGCCATCGGGGCGAAGCTGGTCGAAGACGGGGCGCGGGTGCTCTATATCGACCTCGACCCCCAGATGAACCTCTCCACCACGCTGAAGGCTCAGACAGGCGGCGTTCTGTCGTCGCTTGACGTGCTCACGGGCGAGGCGGGCGTGGCCGCTGCGGCGCAGACCATCGATGGCTACGATGCCGTGCCGGCCAGCCGCCTGAACGGGAAGGCCGACGACCTCATGCCCTCGGTGGGGAAGGACTACCGCTTGCGCAAGGCGCTGGAGGCCGTCTCCGATCGCTATGACTTCGCGATCCTCGACACGCCGCCGGCGCTCGACACGCTCACGGTGAACGCGCTCACGGCGGCCTCCTGGGTAGTCATACCCGCTCAGGCCGATGCCTATTCCCTGGACGGCGTCACCGATTTGGCGGCCACCATCCAGGCCATCCGCGAGTACACCAATCCCGATCTCAAGATAGCCGGCATCCTGCTGATGCGCTACAACCCGCGCACGCCCATATCGAAGATCATCCGTGAGGACGCCGAGGCGATGGCGGCCGAACTCGATACCAAGGTGTTCCGCGCCTGGATTCGCGAGGCCACCGTCATCAAGGAGTCCCAAGCGGTGAAACAGTCACTTTTCGCGTACGCCCCCTCGGCGAAGGTGGCCTACGACTACCGGTTCTTCATCGAGGAGCTGCTGGAGGACATCAATGGCTAAGAAGGATCTGCGCGCCCAGATGGATGCGGCGCGCGCGGCAGCCGCCTACATCGGCGCCGCCCAGGAGGATCTGGCGGCGCCCGAGAGGGGGATCTCCCCTTCGGGCAGCTCGGCGAGATCGTCCGAGAAGGACGGCGCGAAGGCGGCGCCGAGACGGTCGCGAACCCATGAGGTGAGAAGCGCCTCCCTTGATGTGACCCAGGCCGCCGCGATGCCCGATTTTTTCGCCGAGGACTATACGGAAGAGCCTCGGTGCGAGGCAATCCCATCGGTCTCCTACGGCATCGCCTCAGTGCTAGCGGCATCTGACGCGGCGGGGACGGCCGAGGCCGCCGATGCGGCGGGGATGGTCGAGGCCGCCGATACGGCGGGGATGGTCGAGGTCGCCGGTGCGGCGGGGACGGCCGAAATCGCCGGTGCGGCGGGGACAACTGAGACCGCCGATGCGGCGGCTGCTGCGGTGGAGGATGCGGACGCGCCTTCCCGGGCCGCCGGCGCGTCTAGGGCCGCTGCCCGTACGCGCAAGCCGCGCAAGAAAAGCGTTGAGGCCGAGCCGCCGGTCCAAGCCGGAGAGGGGACGAGCGGACGTATGACCGCTCAGGTGCGGGTGCCCATGACGGCCGAGCAGAGAGAACACGCCGACCTTTTGGCGTCGGTCATGAAGATCACGCGAGCCGAGGTTATGCGCCAGGCCCTTGACGAGTACTGGGAGAGCCACAAGTCCGACCTTCAGGCGGCAGTCGCGGCCTGCGAGGCGCTCACCAAAAGCTCATGAAGTAAAACCGCTCGCCCTCGATTGAAAAGAGGGGCGGATCGCTTCGTTTGCGCCAAGGTTGAAGCACCCGACCAACGGATTCGAATGCTGAGTCCGTTGGTCGGGTTTTTTGCACGGAAATCTCCTCGACGAAAAAATTTTTCCGAAGTTTCTCCTCTGTTACCTAGCAAGGGCCAGGACGTTGAGCTCGCCCAGTGGTTCTACCTTGAGGGCACGGGTACCGTGGCCGAGGTGACCGAGGGCGAAGGCGAGGCGAAGCGCACCTACAGCAAGGTGACTTTCACCGCTGCCAACGTTGTGAACAACAAGGGCACCGAGCTGCGTCCCGCCAAGACGTTCACCGGCGAGGAGTACTACGAGATCGAGCTGGTGCGCGACGACGCGAACGCGGTCGTGGGCGCCTGGATCAAGAACCCGGCCTTCGGCGACAAGGTCACCGAGACTGTGACCGACGAGGCCTCCGGCACCACGGCCACCGTGGTCACCGGGCATACCGGCTTCTACACCATGAAGACCGACGCCGATGGCGCCTTCGCCTTCAACGACGACAACACCGCCGGGCTTCTGCCCTACGTGCAGTTCGACACCAACGACAACCCGGTGGCGGCCGGCGATGCCGCGGCTACCGACGACACCCTGGCCATGGCGTCCTACCGCCTGCCCGAGCCGAACCTGCCCGAGGGCCACGTGCTCACGGTGTTCCACAACGGCGACAAGAGCTCCTCGCCGGTGTGGGCCACCAACGCCGACTCGGATGCCAAGCGCGACATCCACCGCTCGGCCATGGTGGACGGCTACGACACGGCCATCGTGACGAGCTACCCGCAGTTCGCCGCTACCGACAAGAACGGCGCCATCACCGGCGCCGATGGCAAGCCTGTGGAGCAGGACGGCAAGGGCCTGGCCGAGAAGACTGGCTTCATCGTGACCGCCAACTCCTCCACGCCGGCCGCCAACACCCCCTACACCTTCTCTATGGAAGGCGTGGCCTACGACGTGGCCAACCAGGTGTTCAAGCGCGAGCACGTGAACACGGGTCTCTTCAAGGCGCCTACCTCCCAGATCACCGGCATCGTGTGGGACGACACCGAATCCGACGACAACACGGCTCCCGATGGCGTCCGCGCCGATGACGAGCAAGGGCTTGTCGGCGAAACGGTGCTTGCCACCCAGTGGCACTACGTGCCCAAGGGCGCCGCGGCCTTCGCCCAGATCAAGACCGGCGATGACGCTGGTCTCGTGGAATGGGTCGCCGCTGACGGCACCAAGTCCACCGACGATACGGCCAAGGCGTCTGCCGTGGGTGCCTGGGTGCAGAACATCGGCTTCGGTTCCGACTGGGTGACCACCAAGGCCACCATCGTCAAGGATCCGACCGACATCACCGACCAGGGCAAGGTCGTCTGCATCCCGGTTGTGAGCAACGGCGAGAACCGTGCCGATGCCCGCAACAAGATGGGCGTGGTGGCCGTGAAGACCTATGCGGCCGGAGGTGCCCAGAAGGTCGTGGCCGACGCGAAGGAGGCCGCCGGCTACAAGCTGGTGGACGTGGTCGACGGCGAGTACGTCTTCGACAACCTGCCCACGGCCGTGGTGGTGCTCGACGCCAACAGCGGCATCGACGAGTACTTCCTTGCCGCCTACCGCGTGGAGCTGGCGGCCCCCAAGAACTACCTGAAGAGCGGCTACGTGAAGGGCGAGCGGGACCCCTGGCACATCACCACGCCGCATCAACCCGTAAGCTTCGCCGACGCTGACGCGACCGCCAAAGGGCTCGCCGTCGACTCCGACGTGCCCGGCACCAAGGCGGGCGTGGCCGGCAACGCCGATGAGCTCGACATCACCGATGGCGCCATCAAGGCCCTGTACCAGAGCTGGCCCATCCAGCACCGCTACGCGGCAGACGGCTCGGTGCGCGCCAACGACGGCCAGGTCATCCTGGCCGAGGTGAACAACGGCAAGACTGATGGCATCCAGGCCAGCTTCGCCGACATCCCGGTATCCAACGCCATGGACACCGCCGATGCGGCCACCTACCAGTGGACGCATCCGGTAGTGACCGAGGTGGCCGGCGACGTGGGCGAGATCGCTCCGGCCTACCGCGCCATCGGCGGCTACGTGTGGAAGGACAACGACTACAAGGACGGCATCTACAACCTTATTCCCGGCACTTACGAGGATATGGTCAACACTGGCATGACCATCGAGCTGAAGAACCCCGAGAAGCAGCCGGTGCCCGATCGCCCGACGAGGCTGTACCTGCGCCAGTGGTACTACGATCCCGACCGCACCAACGGCGGCAACGCGAACCCCGAGGCGGACGCCCCGGCCGACCACTGGTTCCCGGTGCCCCAGGGCGCGTTCACGGAGTACGGCAACGATCGCGACTGGAGCCCGACCGAGACGACCAAGGCGCCCTTCTACTACAAGACGGTGACCACCCGCAACAAGAGCGTTACCGGCAAGGAAGCGGACAGCTACTACCAGTTCGACGACCTGCCCGTGCGCGTGTTCACCAACGGCAAGGAGTACCTGGCCGGCTACACCGTGGCCATCCGCGGCAACGCCGACTTCAAGCCGGGCAACTACGAGGTGCAGACCTCCGACTACCCGGTGAAGAACAAACTTGCTGCCCCGAACTACCTGGTTGATCAGTGGAGCTCCAAGGGCAAGGCCAACGTGCGCGGCACCTCGTCGTTTGCCTACCGCTACGGCCCCGAGACCTTCCCGCTCGTCCGCAGCCAGAAGTTCAGCTCCAACGGCGACATCCATACCATGGACTCCGTCATCGTGCTGGCCGGCTCCACCACCGCCGATGCCAAGGGCGCCCGCACGGGCAGCACGCCGTATGTGGTGAACTCCGCCGAAAAGAACGGCGACGCGCCGCTGGCCTCGTTCGATCTGGCCTTCGGCAAGAACGAGACCCGCATGAACGGCGGCTACATCGTGCCGCCCTCCGCTCCCATTGAGGGCTACATCTGGGAGGATGCCAACTACGACGGCATCCGCCAGGAGGATGTCTACGATAAGGACGGCAACCTCGTCTCCGAGGGCGAGCGCGGCATCGGCGGCGTGCGCATCCGCCTGACCAAGTACTACCTGGACGACACGGACAAGACCGGCGGCCCGGACGGCACGTGGAAGCGCACCTACAGCCTCGACGAGGACGGCAACCGTGTGCTCGACCCGTACTATCCCTTCACCACCTCCTACGGCACCGACCCTGAGGAGGATCTGGAGCTGGGCCAGTACCGCACCGACCTTGTGCCCACGAGCTTCAAGAAGCCCGATGCCCAGAAGCTGGGCGAGGCGAGCGACCGCGAGTATCTGTGCGGCTACACCGTAGCCGTGGCCGACACCAACCCGGCCGACCTCTACCAGCAGGTGCCTAACGAGGCCATCGCCGGCTACACCCTGACCCGTCCGCACGTCGCGGGCGACCTGGACGACGTGGTGGCGGCGGGTGACGCCGAGGGCATGCGCACCGAGTCCGATGCCTTCCGCTACTACACCTCCGAGGGCCTGGACGCCCTCGACAGCACCACCAAGGCCTTCGGCCTGGTGAACCGCTTCATCGATATGCAGGACTCCGTGCCGGCGATGGGCGATACCGACACGAACGCGGCCTTCAAGAACCGCGTGCCGGCCGGCCGCGCCGACGGCATGGTCATCGTAGCCCACGAGGCGGTGGAAAGCTCCACCAACAGTAGGACCCGGAAGAAGTACAAGGGCGTCACCTACGACACCGACGAGAACGTTCAGGTGCAGCAGGGCGGCGACGGCGGCTTCATAAAGATTCCCGAGACCTCCGTCACCGATGTGGTGTGGGACGACTCCTACAGCGACCAGTGGGCCGCCAGCAACCCGGTGCTCGACCGCGCCGAGCGCGAGCGCTCCTACGACGGCATCTACCAGCCTGCCTTCGAGAACGGCCTGCCCGGTCGCACCGTGGCGCTGACCCAGTGGCACTACGTGACCCACGACCTGTGGAAGAGCTTCGCGTTGCGCCATGCCCATCTGGTCTACAACCTGCTGACCAAGGAGGATCTTGAGAAGCTGGGCATCGACAAGATGGATCCCATCGAGGCCATGAAGACCATCGACAAGTCCACCGACGCGACGCTCGAGCTCGCGTGGCAGCTGCTGTACGACCGCGCCGAGCAGGGCGCGGCGGGCGATGTGCGCGCGGCTCGCGGCGACGAGGGTTCCCTGGGCTTCTGGGTGCGCACCCGCGCCTTTGGCGGCGATGTCACCTGGAAGAACAACGGCACCGCCGAGAATCCCGATTGGGAGCGCGTGGTCACCTACAATCCGACTAAGACCGAAACAGTACGCGACGGGAAAGTCCAGTATGTCATCAACGGCGACGGCGACCGCACGGTGACTACCGGTCCTCTGGGCCTCGACTACCTGGGCAATGTGGTAGACGACCTGGATCCGGGCACCTACGCCTTCTACAACCTGCCCACCAGCTGGGTGGGCTGCGGCGACGAGGTTCACAAGGAGATCGAGCTCGCGCCGCGCTACGTCGGCAAGGCGGACGCCGCGGATGCCGGCACCACGCTGGTGAACGCCGATAAGGCCACCGACTACCCGGCCGGCTCGGCCCCGATGTACGGCGATACCTATTCGCTGGCCAGCTACGAGGTGGAAGTGGACGGCCTGGCCCACGACGGCTCCGACGTCGAGGCCAACGGCACCAGCTGGATGCTCACCCGCTACCACGCCGGCAAGGCCGATGAGGTGGAGTCCGACGTGGCCTCTACCGACCGCTTCGGCGTGGTGAACTTCGCAAAATACGAGGGCGACGGCAAGACCGTGCGCCTGGGCCGCACCGTTACCGACCGCACCGTCATTGCGGCCGAGGGCGGCCTTGAGATCGCTGGCACGCGCACCTCGGTGGGCGATGTGGACGGAGAGGAGCACGGCGGACGCATCGTGGTGGCCAGCGAGGGCGTGACCGAGGGAGAGAATAAGACAAAGCTTGCTCACGCGAGCGACTTTGCCCGCGTGAGCACCGAGCAGCTGGTTCGTCCGGACGCGCCGCTGTACGGCGTGGCGGCCTACGACTGGCTCACGGTGGACATGGAAACGGTCGTGGTGGATTCCATTCCCGACGGCAACGGCGGCGCGTGGGAGCATAAGGTGCCGCTGCCCAAGGTTGTCCAGGGCGGCGACATGGGCATGGTGCACCCCACCCTGCAGTCCATCTCCGGCGTGCTGTGGAACGATGAGAACAACAACGGCATCCAGGACGTGACCTTCGACGAGAACGGCAACGTCGTCGAGGAGGAAGAGGCTCTCGACGGCTACGAGGTCACGCTCGAGCGCTACTACTTCGATGGCGCGAACTGGGTGCCCGACACCACGAAGTGGGCTGCCGGCAACACGGCGTCTGCAGCCGTGACCACGACCGATCGTGTGCTCATCGAGCGCGATACCGACAAGACGAAGCCCACCGAGCTCGGCGAGGACATCGACGGCGCGCTGACCGGCACGCCCGATCTGTACCGCTCGGGCACCTACCGCTTCGACAATCTCGAGACGGCGGGCCTGCGCAACGTGAACGGCACCGACACGTGGGTGGCCTACGGCTACAAGGTGCGCGTGAGCGATCCGCGCGTCACCGAAAACGAGCTCTTCCGCGCGAAGTACCACCTGACCGGCGCCGGCTATCGCGAGAACTCCGACCTTGCCGGCGACAACAAGCTGGTGGAGCCCGACGAGTACATCATCCTTCTGGAGACGGTGGCCGACGACGGCACCACGCCCGATGGCTTGGTGTCCCACGAGTCGAACATCGTCTACGCGCCGGCGTCGAACAACGACGACCAGACGCCGAATCTGGTGCTGGACGAGAACGGAAACCCGGTGCTGGATGCCGACGGCAAGGTGCAAGTGAAGGACCCGATGACCGCCACCGTCGGTGGCAAGACGCTCGTGGCCTACGACCTCATGATGGGCGCGAGCCGCGACCACAACGACGGCGGCCTCATTAAGCCTCCCGCCTACGCCATCGACGGCTACGTCTGGGAGGACGCCGACTACGACGGCCTGTACAACTACAACACCGAGACGCGCGTGACCACCGAGAAGGACGGCACCAAGACCGAGGCCGACTACCTCGAGTACGGCTACAACGACAAGCAGGTCATCCTGAAGCAGTACGTGCTCGGCGCCGACGGAACCTGGAAGCTCAACCCGCACTTCGGCAACGACGGCAACGTCATGGCCGAGAAGGTGGCCGACGGCGTGACCGAGGCGAAGACCGACACGCTGAACCCGACCTCTGGCACCTACAAGGTGCGCAACGAGGCGGGCCAGATGGTGGACGCCTCCCCGGCCGAGCGCCTCACCTTCACGGTGCCGAACTCCACCTACCTGGGCGGCGGCAAGGTGGCCGTGCTGACCGGTGACAACGAGAACCTGAAGGCGCTCGCCAAGGACGGTACGACCGAGCTGCACGACGTGTCCGGCTACTACCTGTTCGATCAGCTGCCCACGGCCGTGCGCACCTGGAACTCGACGGCGAAGAAGTACGAGTACGCGCTTGCCTCCTATACGGTGGAAGTGAACGGCGAGAAAGCCGCCGACGGCATGTCCTCGCTGCTTGTGACCACCTTCGAGGCCGAGACGACCGCCCACGACGTGGTGAACTCCCGCGTCCAGCCCATGGTGACGGCCGAGGAGCAGCACGAGGACACCAACACCGACGGCATGGCCGAGGTGTGGAGCCGCTACGAGACCAACAACTACCCGGTGTTCCTGGACGAGCAGAACATCCAGACCGCCGATGCGACGCACTCCGATGGATCGTGCACCATCAAGGAGTGCGAGACCGTCGAGGGCGAGATCTCGAAGAACAACGCCGCCTGGCGCATCGTGCTGGCCGGCTTGGTCGATGGCGCCAGCTGGGCGAACCAGCGCACCGCCTACGGCTGGTCCGAGAAGCACGAGGCTGTCGACGCCAACGGCCGTCCGACGACGGAGACGGTGACCGGCACCTTCGATTACGACTTCGCCATCGGCCAGAACCAGAACGCCATGAACGCCGGCTTCGTGCCGCCCGACCGCTCGAGCCTGGTGGGCCAGGCGTGGTACGACGAGGACTACGACGGCAAGAACGATTCCGACACTTCCGACGACCGCATCGACACCGACGACCGCGACAAGACCGAGCAGGGCGTCGAGGGCCTGCGCGTCATCCTGACCCAGTACTACTTCGTGCCCACCTACGACAACCACGGCAACCAGCTGCTGGAAGACGAGGACAACAACGTCTTCTTCCTCGACCGCGACCGGGCCAACGACGACTACCCGGACGGCCAGCTGCATCTGGTGGAGTCGCGCGGCGGCAACGTGGTGTCCGGCGCCGACGACAAGGTGTACCTGGTTCGCTCCGGCCGCACCTACGACTACGACGCCCTGTACAAGGCCGGCGTGCGCGAGCTGAAGGACTCCGGCTACTGGGTGGAGAACACCAACCTCAACGGCGGCCGCCAGTACAAGGACGGCGAGGACGTCGAGGTGCCCGAGACCCCGGTCGAGCCGGAGAATCCGAACCCGACCGACCCGGAGAACCCGGGCGAGACGACCGATCCCGAGAACCCGAGCCCCGTGGAGCCGGGTACCGGCGAGGATGCGGGCATCCGCATCGTGGCCGAGCCGGCCATGCGCAGCTTCTCGCTGGCGCGGATGGCACTGGCCGCCACCGAGGAGACCGAGGGCTTCGCCGACGGCGAGAGCACCGAGGTGACCGACCCGGGTGAGGAGACCTGCACCCACGAGAACAAGACCTATACGGGCAACAAGAACGGCACCCACGACTGGACGTGCGACGCCGAGGGATGCACCGCCTCGGCGACCAACGAGGCCTGCTCCGACGGCGATGGCGACGGCCGCTGCGACGGCTGCGGCGACTGCCTGCACCTGCACGACCGCACCTACACCTACAAGGATGCCGACGTCCACACCGTCACCTGCGCCGACTGCAACGAGGTGCTGGGCGAGGAGCCCCATGCCGACGCCAACGGCAACGGCATGTGCGACGGCTGCGGCGCCGATGTGTGCAAGCACACCGAGCTTGAGTGGAAGGACAACTTCGACAACACCCATACCTCTGTTTGCAAGATCTGCGGCAAGCAGACGAGCACGGCGGCCCATGTGGACGCCAAGCACAACGACGAGGCCGGCACGGAAGGCCCCGACGGGCGCTGCGATGTCTGCGGCGGCCTCATTATCGAGGATCACCAGCTGTGGACCTACACCGACGCCGAGGGTGTCTATGACTTCGACAACCTGCCGGGCTACGTGCTCGTGAGCAGCGAGGTCGACCATCCGGCCGCTCCGGGCGAGGACATCGACAAGGTGTTCCAGCCCTACGGCGTGGCCAACGCCAACGGCACGGCGCTTTCCACCTCCGACCTGGTGGCCCTGCAGAAGCGCCCCGTGTCGGTCGGCATGATCCGCCAGCTCTCGGCCTCCGAGATCGTCTCGCTGTCCGCCAGCCAGGTGGAAGCCATCAAGGCCGATGCCGACATGATGGCCGCCTATGAGGCGCGCCAGACCGAGCTCGCCACCAGCGATCCGGCCTTCACGTCGGCCACCCCGTACCTGACCGGCTACGCCATCAAGGTGGTGGACGACTCCGGCGAGTACGTGGCCAGCCGCTTCCATGTGGAGGGCGCCGGCACCGGCGACAACTCCGACCTCACCTCCTTCGAGTCCTCGCTGACCGACAACGTCAACGCCGAGAACGAGAAGGTCAACGAGGTGTACGCCGTCGTGGCCGAGAAGATCGCCGACGACGCCGACCTCACCGGCGGCATCCTGTCGAGCGCGTACGCGGTCCGCTACCTGAAGACCAACTACGACCTGGCCAACCGCATGTACTACAAGCGCGCCTTCGACGCCGGCCTCACCAAGCAGCTGCCGGTGCTCATCGACGGCAACGTGTGGAACGATGTGAACTCCGACGGCCTCATGGACGAGGAAGAGGAGCGCATCGAGGGCGCCGTCGTGCGGCTCGTGCGCTACTGGTACGACGAGACCGGCATCGGCTACTGGGAGCAGGTGCCCGGCCAGACCCCCGGCGGCGACGGCAGCTTCGAGAACTCCGGACTCACCCGCGAGGAGTACGACGAGATCGTCGCCATGGCCGACCCGTTCAAGCCGGACGAGGGCGAGACCATGACCTCCGAGGAGCAGAAGGCCGCGGCCGACGCCATGACGGCCTACATCAACGAGCTGTACGCGTCTGTGGCCGCCATGCCCGAGGGCGCGGCGCGCGCCGAGGCCGCCACGAAGAACCTGATGAAGCTGAACGTGCTGTACCACAACCACACCGAGTTCCTCACCAGCTACATGGAAGTCGTTCCCGGCGAGGACGAGGATGCTGGCGACGTCGGCACGGGCGGAGAGCCGGCGGCCCAGGCCGAGGGCGACGTTGCCGGCGACGGTGAGACCACCGAACCGGCCGGCGTCGAGGAGCTCGTGATCTACAGCGCCTGGGCCAACGCCAACCGCGACCTGACCGTCCTCGTGGGTGCCGAGACGCCCGAGGAGGAGAAGGGCGTGTGGCGCCGCGACTGGACCTTCACCCAGGATATGCTGGAAGACCTCACCGGTCGCCACGATCTGTCCAAGGACGGTCTGGGCACGAACTATCCGTACCTGCCGCTGACGGCCGACGAGGCCCTGGCGGTTGCCGACGACGACGAGAAGTTCTTCGACCAGAACGGCTACGAGTACGTGCCCGGCGCCGGTTTCGATAGGACCGACGAGAACGGCCACTGGCAGTTCCTGGCCTACGGCACCGGCACCCATCAGGCCTCCAGCGACTCGGCGGCCTTCAAGGTGCTGTTCTCCTATCGCGCCGAGATCGTGAGCTACCCGGACGAGGATGTCTGGGCGCCCACGCTGCAGCATATCGGCAAGACGGTCAACGACTGGATCAACTCCGACTTCGACGACGAGACCCAGGCCCTGAAGCCGAACGTGGAGGATGCCGCCAGCCATGCCGGCGACTACACCTTGCCGGCCACGGACAACCTGAACGAGGCCATGCGCAAGGCCGGCGACCTCATCGTGCTGACGCGTTTGGCCGACGAAAGCGAGTCCTCCACGACCTCCGGCGCCTACGCCACCTACGCCTCCCAGCCGGGCGGTTCCGAGGACGTGGAGTGCGAGCACGTGGATGAGGACACCGCCACGACGGCGGCCGACGGCCTGTGCGACAAGTGCGGCCTGTGCCTGCACGAGAAGGACGAGAACGGTCTGTGCACGGTTGAGGGATGCCAGCATATCGGCATGGAGTGCTGCGGCACGGCGACGCCGACCGAGCCCGGCGAGGACGAGGGCGACGGCGACGGCGACGAGGGCGATACGCCGGTCATCGACGTCACCAAGCCCGAGGGCGGGGACACCACTCAGCCGAGCGAGGGCGACGGCGGCGAGGTCGAGACCTTCACCACGCGGGTCATGGCTGCCAGCGCGGTTGACGCTCGGGCCGATACCAACACCAACACCGGCAACGGCATCTACAGCGACGACTACGTGACCGAGATGCTCGCCTGGATCGCCACAGCCACCCAGGACGATCTGGACAACATGGATCAGCAGCGCCACGACGCCATCTTCGGCAAGCACCAGAAGGACGCCGCCGGCAACCTGCTGTACCTGGAGACGACGATCGAGAACGGCAAGGAGGTGGAGAAGGTCGTCACCAACGAGACCAACGTCACCACCGGCGAGCCGAACCTGCCCTACTACGACAACACCGGCAGCCAGCGCCTCTACGAGGCCTACCAGGCCCGCGTGGCGTCGCTGGTCGGCGACAACCAGTGGTCCGACCTGAACTGGTTCAGCTCCCTGGCCCACGGTTATGGCCTGTTCCGCATCGCCCAGGCGCACATCGCCGGTGTGGTGTGGCAGGACGAAAACTACAACGGCATCCAGGATGCCGGCGAGAACGTGCGCATCCCGAATGTGCCGGTGAGCCTGAAGCGCTACTGGTTCGGCACCGACGCGACCGGCACCGGCTGGCATCTGGACGAGACGTTCAACCAGACTACTACCTCCGATGGCCAGGGCCACTGGATCTTCGACAACCTGGACGTCGCCGGCAAGCGCATGGTGAACGGCAAGGAGACCACGGTGCTCTACGGCTTCGAGGTGACGGTGGACGACCTGCCGAAGGGTTACGGCGTCACCCATATGAACCGCGGAACCGCCACCACCGACTCCGACCTGAACGAGGACACCAAGCTCATCGAGCCGGGCGATCCGCAGGGCGGCCTCATCGTGCTGGCCCAGCCCTCCGACCGTCGCGATCTGGTGGGCAACGGCGCCGCCTACATCCTGGGGCCGAATGGCACCGTGTGGGTGATCTCGCTGTCCGAGGATTCCGACTACAACGACACGGGCCTGGTGCCCTACGCGCTCGCGGCCATCGCCGGCGTGGTCTTCGACGATCCCGAGGCCGACGGCCTGCAGGGCGAGACGGCCGTGGCGGTGCCCGGGCAGAAGGTCTACCTCGACCGCATGGTCATCGACGTGGACGCCGTCGGCTTCAACGGCGCCTCCTACGCCCCGACGGCCCTTGCGGCCATAGAGGGCCAGAAGGTGCGCTCCGAGGACGGCTGGGCCGAGGTGGCCTCCATGGAGACCGACGTCGACGGCGCCTACCGCTTCGACGGCCTGCCCATGGTGGACGGCAACGACAAGCCCTACCTGTACCGGGTGCGCTCCTACATGCCCGACGGCAAGGAGTGGGTGGCCATCAACGTCGGCTCCGACGAGAACAACGACTCCGACTGGGGCGAGGCGGCCAACTCCGTGGTCGGCGCCGGCGGCCGGGTCGGCATCACGCCGGCCATGTCGGTGCTCGGCGCGTTCCAAACGGTGCGCACGACGCCCAACGCCTACGGCCAGAAGTTCAACCTGCTGGTTCCCTACAACTGGGTGCCGGAGGACGGACGGTCGGTCGACCTCGGCATGACCGGCGACGCCGACGCGTGGCGCACCCTCGTGTTCACGACGCCGTGGGGCACCCGCCTGTTCTACGTGAAGCTCCCGCAGACCGGCGACGAGCTCCTGCCGTGGATGGTGGGGCTGGCCCTGGTCGCGGCCCTCGGCCTCGTTCTCGCCGTGGCCGCCGGCGCGACGATGACGACGAGGAGGAAGAAGAGACCCCTGAGGAGTAGGGGAGACCGCCGGGGCGGACGGAGCGCCCTCCGCCCCGGCACCTGAGACCTTTCCGAGTAGGCAGACTGCTTCGCGGAACCCTGATTACCCGCGAAGTCACCTGCCGAAGCCCGCCGGCTGCCGCCGCTTATGCGCGCGGCGGCAGCCGGCACATCATATATGCCATCTCCGATGAAGCAGACGGCCCCGCGGAATCCTGATTACCCGCGGGGCCACCTGCTATTTAGGGGTTGTGAAATCGGGGGAAGGGTCTTTCAAAAATCTGCGAGTCGATTATCATAGGCGTCATGTTTTCTCGCGAGCACATACTTTCGGCGTTCTCCGCCGCCGTTCCCATCATGCTGGGCTATGTGGCCATTGGCCTTCCCTGCGGCATTTTGGGGAACACCATCGGGCTGAATCCCTTGCAGGTGGCGCTTCTGTCCATCCTTCTGTACTCGGGCGCCGGCCAGTTCATGATTCCCAACATGTTCCTCGCCGGCTCTTCGGTGGCGGCCATCACGGCGTCGGTGTCCCTCGTGAACACGCGCCAGATGCTCTACGCCGCCTCCTTCGCGCCCCAGTGCGCTGCAAGCCCCCGTTGGCTTGCGGCCCTGTTCGCCGCATCGGTGACTGACGAGTCCTACGGCGTGAACACGGCGCGCTTCGCCGAGGGCAACTGGTCGGTGGATCGGGCGCTCATGGTGAACCTGTTCTCCCAAAGCTCCTGGACGATCTCGAACATCGTGGGCTGCGCGGTGGGGGCGGCCGTCGACATCCCCGTGCCCATCGCCGCCTTCGCCATGACGGCCATCTTCATCTGCCTGCTCGTCACCCAGAAGTTCACCTCCGCCAATATCGTCGCCATGATTGTGGCGATGCTCGGCGTGTACCTGTGCAAGGCGCTCGGGCTTACCGGGCCGGCCATTCTCATCGGCGCTGTTGCCGGTGTCGTGTGCGCCCTGGCGTTCTCGGCGCTGTTCCCGCGCCGTCCCGTCACGGCAAGCGCTCCCGGTACTGATCCCGTAGGGGGCGACCTTGGTCGCCCCTCCTCGAGTGGGGACTCCTCGCCTGATGAGGGCGGTGAGCGCCGATGAGCTGGGAGCAGTTCTGGTTCGTTCTCATCGGGTGCGTGCTGGCCATGTGGGCCTGTCGCGTCATCCCGCTGTTTCTGCTGAAGGGCCGCGAGCTGCCCCCGCGCCTCGCCCAGGCCCTCGGCTTCATCCCGCCCGCGGCGTTCGCGGCGCTTGTGGCCAACGACCTTCTGAACCCCGGCATGTTCGACGCGGGCGTGTGGCCGGCGGCCATCCCGCTCGTGGCCGCTGTGGCATCGGCGCTCGTGGCCGTGAAGACCAAGTCGCTTCTGTGGACCGCCGTGGCTGGCGTGGCCGTTTACGCGGCGCTCGCCTTCTTCGCTGTGTAGGGGAGGGGCAGCCTTGGGCGTGATCCGGTTTCTCGGGCAGCACAAGGGGGCGGTGGCGCTCGTTATGCTGCTTCTGCTCCTGAAGGCCGGTTGCGAGCTGGCCATCCCGGTGCTCACCTCGCAGATCGTCGATGTGGGCATCGCCCAGTCGGGCGTGGAGGATCTCGACGTTCTTGCGGGCTACAAGGCGGCCGGCGTCGATCTGTTCCCCATTCAGATGGCCTATCTCCTGCGCATCGGCGGCCTCATGCTGCTCGCCGCCGCCGGCTCCATGGTGCTCGATGTGGCCGCCGGCTTCGTGTCGGCCCGCACCGGCGCCAAGATCGGCCGCGACTTGCGCCGGCGCCTGTTCGCGCGGGTGGTGGCCTTCTCCGATGCCGAGATCAACCAGTTCTCGGCGGCCTCGCTCATCACGCGCGGCACCAACGATGTCACCCTCATCCAGAACGTGTGCACCATGGTGATGCGCATGGTGCTCTACGCCCCCATCCTCGCCATCGGCGGCGTGGTCATGGTCATGGTCACCAACCCCCAGTTGGGGTGGATCGTCGTGCTCGCCGTGGCCATGGTCTTCGCGGTCATCGCCGTTCTGTTCCGCTTCACGCTGCCGCGGTTCAAAATCATGCAGACGCTCATCGATCGCGTGAACCTCGTGGCTCGCGAGATGCTGAACGGCCTGTCGGTGGTGCGCGCCTTCAACCGCGAGGGCTTCGAGGAGAACCGCTTCGACGCCGCCTCGCGCAAGCTGCGTGATACCCAGCTGTTCACCAACCGCGCCATGGCCTTCATGATGCCCACCATGATGCTTGTGATGAACCTCACCTCGGTGGCCATCGTGTGGTTCGGCGCTCAGGGCGTGGCCGCGGACACGATGCAGACCGGCGATCTCATCGCGTTCATCACCTACGCCATGGTCATCATCATGGGCTGCCTCATCATGGGGATGGTGTCCATCATGCTGCCCCGCGCCGACGTGGCCGCCCAGCGCCTGAGCGAGGTGCTCGCGACCGAGCCCACCGTCCGCGATCCCGAGGCGCCGACTCGCGTGCGATCCGATGCCGCAGCGGGCGCGCGCATCACTTTCGACGACGTCTCCTTCCGCTACACCGACGACGGCGACCCGGCGCTCTCCCATGTGTCGTTTACGGCCGAGCCCGGCACCACGCTGGCCATCGTAGGCCCCACCGGTTCGGGCAAATCCACCATCGTGAAGCTCATCGAGCGCTTCTACGACCCGACGGAGGGCTCCGTCACCCTCGACGGCGCCGATCTGCGCGCGCTTTCCCAGGCCGACCTGCGGGCGTGCTTCGGCTATGTGCCCCAGAAGGCCTTCCTGTTCGAGGGCACGGTGGAAAGCAACATCGCCTACGGAGACGAGAGCGCCGACGAGGCGGCCATCCGCGGCGCCCTTGAGGTGGCCTGCGCCCTGGATTTCGTGGAAGCGCGCGAGGGAGGCCTTTCCGCTCCCATTGCCCAGGGAGGCGACAACGTCTCCGGCGGCCAGCGCCAGCGGCTTTCCATGGCCCGCGCCCTCGTGCGGCGGCCGCGCGCCTACCTGTTCGACGACTGCTTCTCGGCGCTCGACTACGCCACGGACGCCCGCGTGCGCGCCGCGCTGCCCGCCTGGGCCGCCGGTTCCACCGTGATCCTCGTGGCCCAGCGCATCTCCACGGTGCTTGCGGCCGATCGCATCGTGGTGCTCGACGAGGGGCGCGTCGCCGGCGTGGGCACCCATGCCGAGCTTATGGAGAGTTGCCCCGAGTACCGCGAAATCGCCCTGTCGCAGCTTTCCGAGGAAGAACTTGCCGAAGGGGGTGCGCGATGAGCGGGCATCCCTCCTTCATTCCCAAGGCCGGCAGCGGCTCTCGGCGGAGCCCCGGCGGCCACGGCCACGGGCACGGCCCCGGCGGCCATGGCCCGGCGGCCCGCATGATGGGCGGCGAGAAGGCGCTGGCCTTCGGCCCCACCATGAAGCGGATGCTCGCCTTCATGGGGCAGTTCAAGGGCCGGCTTCTGCTCGTGCTCCTGTTCGCCATCGCTTCCACCGCGTTTTCCATCGTGGGGCCCAAGGTGCTCTCCGAGGCCACCACGGTGCTCTTCGACGGCGCTGTGGCCTCCGCAGCCGGCACCGGCTCGATCGATTTCGACGCCATCGGCCGCATCCTTCTGGCGACGTTGGCCCTGTACCTGCTGTCGGCGGCGTGCTCGTGGGTGCAGTCCTGGGTCATGAGCTACATCTCGCAGCAGACGTGCTACCGGCTGCGCGACGCCATTGCGAAAAAGATCGACCGTGTGCCCTTCGGATATTTCGAGAAGACCTCCACCGGCGACACCCTCTCGCGCATCACCAACGACGTGGACACCCTGGGCCAGAGCCTCAACCAGGGCATCACCCAGGCCATCACGTCGGCAGTCACGGTGGTGGGCGTGCTTGTCATGATGCTCTCCATCAACTGGATCATGACGCTCGTGGCCCTGGTCATGGTGCCGGTCTCCATGGCGCTCGTGGCGGTGGTGGTGAGGCTCTCCCAGAAGCACTTCGTGGCCCAGCAGCGCCTGCTCGGCGTGCTGAACGGCCGCGTGGAGGAGACGTTCTCGGGCCATGCCGTCGTGCGCGCCTTCGGGCGGGAGGACGAGACCGTGCGCGCCTACGAGGCCGACAACGAGGCGCTGTACAACGCCGGCTGGAAGGCGCAGTTTCTCTCGGGCCTCATGATGCCGGTGCTCGGGTTCGTGGGGAATCTGGGGTACGTGGCCGTCGCCGTCACCGGGGCGTTCTTCGCCGTGGCAGGCACCATCACCGTGGGCGACATCCAGGCCTTCGTCCAGTACGTGAAAAACTTCACGCAGCCCATCACCCAGCTGGCCCAGATCTCCAACGTGCTGCAGTCCCTGGCCGCGGCGGCCGAGCGCATCTTCGCCTTCCTCGATCTGCCCGAGGTGCCGAAAGAGGCCTCCGCCGTGGATCCCGCGGCGCTTTCCACCGACGTGGAATTCGACGGCGTGCGCTTTGGCTACACGCCCGATGCGCCCGTCATCCGCAACTTCTCCGCTCGCGTGGCTGCCGGGCAAACCGTGGCCATCGTCGGCCCCACGGGCGCCGGCAAGACCACCATGGTGAAGCTGCTCATGCGCTTCTACGACGTGGACGCGGGCGCCATCCGCATCGGCGGCGCCGACATCCGCGAGCTTTCCCGCCCCGATGTGCGGAATCTGTTTGCCATGGTGCTGCAGGATACGTGGCTGTTCTCCGGCACCGTGCGCGAGAACATCCGCTACGGGCGGCTTAATGCCACCGATGGGGACGTGGAAGCGGCCGCGCGCGAGGCCTGCGCTGACCATTTCATCCGCATGCTGTCCGGCGGTTACGACTTCGAGATCAACGAGGACGCGAGCAACTTGAGCCAGGGCCAACGCCAGCTCATCACCATCGCCCGGGCTCTTCTGGCCGACCGCCGCATGCTCATTCTGGACGAGGCCACCTCCTCGGTGGACACGCGCACCGAGCTGCGCATCCAAGAGGCCATGGACCGGCTCATGGCGGGACGCACGTCCTTCGTCATCGCGCATAGGCTCTCCACCATCCGTGCGGCCGATCTCATCTTGGTTATGCGCGACGGCGACATCGTGGAGCAGGGCAGCCACGAGGAGCTGCTCGCCGCGGGCGGCTTCTACGCCGAGCTGTACAACTCCCAATTCGCCTCCTGCAACGACCGCTTCGAGGAGTAGCCTCTCTTTCCTCCCGTAATCTCTTCGTAGACGCCGGCCCATCCGTAGGGGCAGACCTTGGTCTGCCCTCCTCAAGCGAGGCCACCGCACCTGAACAGGAACGATCAAGGTCGCCTCTTGCGGGAACAGGCGCGAAGCTGTTCTTCGGCGAGGCGGCTCCATTCCTTCAATTCCGTAAAAGTTTCCTGCAGAAACGTCGCAGGACGGGCGGGGTCGTGCCGGGTCGGCTATCATAGGCGAGGCAAATTTTGACGAACCTGACCGCACAGCTGGAGGACGAGCGAGTGATTATGCCCCAGGCGAGCACCTATGTGAGAATTCCCGACGACGCGGCTTTTCGCGGCGAGACCGGGCCACTTCCCGCCGGGGTGCGCCGCGTGACCCCCGACGCCTTGGGCGCCATCCGACTCATGGACGGGCCGATTGCGCGCAACGCTGAGGGAAAAGTCCAGGTGGCGGCCTTCGATTTCGACGGCACGTGCATCCAGGGCAACTCGCCGGTCATGCTCGTCCGCTACCTGGTGCGCCGGCGCATGCTGTCACCCTCGGTGGTGGCCCGCATTCTCAGCTGGGCCTTCGCCTACAAGACGCGCCTGCCCCAGAACGAGGCATGGGTGCGGGGGCTGGTGTTTCGCGCGTTCGCGGGGCGGCCGGTCGCGGAGGTGAACGGGTTTCTGCGCGACTTCTACGACCAGGTTATCGACTGGCGTTTCCGCGCCGATGCCGAGGCCGAGATGACGGCCCACGAGGAGGCGGGGCATGCCGTGGTGTGCGTGTCGGCCACCTTCGAGCCCATCATCGCCGCGGCCATGGAGCGCCGCCCCATCCAGTACGCCATCGCCACGCGCATGAGGGTCGACTTCCAGGGCAACTACACCGACGAGGTGGAGGGCGAGCCCATCGAGGGCCCCGAGAAGGTGGTGGTGCTCCGTCGCCTGTGCGACGAGCTGTTCGGCGCGGACGGCTGGGAGCTCGCCTGGGCCTACGGCGACCATCATTCCGATAGGGCCATGCTGGCCGCTGCGAAGAGCGCCTACGCGGTCACGCCGGATCGGCCCCTTACGCGCACGGCCAACGCCCAGGGCTACGATATTTTGGAATGGTAGGGCGCGCGAGGATAGTTGCGAAGTGGCGATGGCAGCGGTCGCGCGGCGGCAGCGGCGGCGGCGCGCGGTAGCAGGGCGCAATGGTGGCGCGGCGGCCGATAAATTTTCTCCCGCGAAATACGAAAATACTCTTGGCAATCGTACTTATGTACGATAAAATGGCGGCAGAACACGATCGGGGCCCTGAAAGCCCCCAGCATTTGAGAGGTAACGGCCATGTTAGAGAATATCAACACATCCCCTAATTCCCGCGACGACGGCGCGGGCACTCCGGAAAACTACCTGTCCCGCGCGGTGGCCGCCTGCGAGGCCGGCGACGCGCGCCTCGGGCTCCATCTGTACCTGGCCGCCTTCGAGCAGGCCGCCGAGCAAAGCGACGCCCCCTCCGAGGACGCTATCATGGGTCTCAAGCAGGCATGGCGCGTGGCCTGCTCCACCAAGGAGCGCGCTCTGGCCGAGTACATTTTCGAGCGGCTCGAGCCCTACCTGTCCGATGACGAGGTGCAGGCCTGCGTGGAGCAGCTGCAGGTGCTCGCCATGGAGCGCCTCGAGGGCATCGGTCTTTCCGGCGATGATCTCATGGAAATGACGGAGGCCCTTTCCGGCGACTTCATGGAAATGGTGGGGCCGATGATGGCCGCCGCCGTTCACGGCGAGGACGCGGCCATGGCCCAGGCCGAGGCGCTGGCAGCGCCGTCGGGGGCCGCTCCGGCGGGAGAGGAGGCCTCCCAGTCCGTCGATATCTTCTCCTACGACAGCATCTCCGGCTACGGCGCCGCCGTGGCGCGCATGCGCTCTTTGGGCGTGGGCCTGGCCGGCACTCCCGAGTTCGACGATTTCGTCGCGATGCTGAACTCCCGCCACGGGCTGGACGCCATGCCAGTCGTCGACAGCCTTCTGTTCTGCTCGCCGGCCCGGGAGGATGCGAGCCGCTTCATGCTGGCCACGGTGGGGGAGCTGGGACTACCGGCTATCCGCATGCGCATGGAGGAGACCTTCCAAGGCGTGCCCATGCTCTGCGTCAGCGCCCAGGCCACCGATGCCGAGAAGCTCGCTAGCCTGCGCCACGGCTTTGCGGGCCCGGGCATCCTGGTGCTGGAGGATCTCGATCTGTGGGGAGCGCCGGTCATCGATGCCGCCGACGACATGGCGGGCTTCTTCATGGCCGCCATGTCCCGGGGTGCGCGCGAGGCGGTGAACCTCATCCGCCAGGCAGTGGAGAACCCCGACGTCTACGTGCTGGCCTCCGCTTCGTCGCTCGAGGCCATCGATCCGTTCTTCGCGGAGCTTCTGTTCCCCCTCACCTGCGTCGATATCGACTATCCCACCGCTGAGGAGCGCGCCGACATTTGGATGGATATCGCCCGCGACCACCCCTCCATCCGATCGGTGGGCCGCGACGAGCTGGTGCGCCTTTCGGCGAACCTGCCGCGCTACGACATCTACATGGCGGCCCGCGAGGCCATCGAGGAAGCCTACAAGCAGGGCCTTGTGGAACGCCGCTACATCCCGGTGTCCCGCGAGAACCTCTTCGACAAGCTCGCCGCCTACCAGCCGCTCGATTCCGCCGAGTACGCCGAGCTCGAGCGCCTCGTCGTCTCCGACTTCTCCGCCTCCTTGGGCGATTTGAACGACTTGGTGGGATAGCCGGTGGTTATTTGCCGAATTGAACGGGCGGGCGCGAACCCGCCCGTTTTCTGTCGGGAGCTCTGCTTCCGTGTGAAGACGACCGATGAAGGAGGACGGGATCTGTGGTTCGCCGTGAGAATGCAGAACCGATAGATTGGCCCTGCGAGGGGCCGGCCCTCGATGACTTTGTGACCTCGATGCTCGCCAGGGGAGACGAGCTGTACCGCGATTTGCCTTGGCGCCATGTGGACGATCCTTACGCGGTGCTCGTCTCGGAGATCATGCTGCAGCAGACCCAGGTGGCGCGCGTCGGTCGCTTCTGGGAACGGTTCCTGTCGGCGTTTCCCACGGTGGATGCCCTGGCGTCCGCCGCGGTGCCCGATGTGCTCGAGCTGTGGCAGGGCCTCGGCTACAACCGCCGCGCCCTGGCGCTTAAGCGTACGGCCGATACCTGTGCCGCCGAGGGGGCCGGCCGCCTTCCGGAAACCTACGAGGGGATGCTGGCGCTGCCCGGCATCGGTCCGGCTACGGCGGCGGGGGTGGTGGCCTTCGCCTATCAGCGGCCGGCCGTCTATCTGGAGACCAACGTGCGCTCGGTGTTTTTGCACGAGCTCTTTCCCGAAGAGGAGGCCGTAAGCGACAAGGTGCTTTTGCCCCTGGTTGAGGCCGCCGCCTTCCATCCCGCCGCCGCAGCCGATCCGCGCCGCTGGTACTACGGGCTGCTCGACTACGGCGCTCACCTGAAGGCCACGGTGCCGAACCCCTCTCGGCGCAGTGCGGGCCACAGCCGCCAGTCGGCTTTCGAGGGCTCGCGCCGTCAGAAGCGGGCCTGGATCATCCGCCGCGTGCTCGCCGCTCCCGAGGGCGTTTCCCGCGCGGCCGTGCTCGCCGACCTGAACACGGCTGAGCTCGCTGCCGGTCGTCCCGAGGTGGAGCCTCCGCTCTTCGATTCCATCGTCGCCGATCTCCTCGCCGAGGGCTTCTTCCGCGAGGAAAACGATACGTTGACCCCCTGAGGGAGAAAGGGTTCGCTGTGGGTTTCATCGAGTTGTTCCTGACGGGCGTCGGGCTTTCCATGGACGCGTTCGCCGTGGCCATCTGCAAAGGCCTCGGCATGCGGAAGATACGTTGGCGCGATGCGCTGGTGATCGCCCTGTTCTTCGGGGGCTTTCAGGCGCTCATGCCGCTTATCGGTTGGGCCGCAGGCTCGCTGTTCGCCAGCACCATCACCGCCGTCGATCACTGGATTGCTTTCGGGCTTCTCGCCTTCATCGGCGGCAAGATGCTCTGGGACGCCTTCCACGAGGAGGACTCCCCGTGCGTGTGCGGGCGTGATTGCGCGACGTGCCAACGCCGCGGAGGCGCCGATTGCGACGATCCCGAGGCGGCGCGGCAGGCGCCGATCGCCCCGCCCCTCGATTATCGCGAGCTTGTCATGCTCGCCATCGCCACGAGCATCGATGCCTTGGCTGTGGGCATCACGTTTGCCTTCCTCGGAGTGAACATTTGGGTCGCCATCGCGATCATCGGTGTCACCACTTTCGCGCTGTCGCTTGTCGGCGTAGTGGTCGGCAACCAGTTCGGCTCGCGTTTCGAGAAGCCCGCCACCATCGCCGGCGGCATCGTCCTCATCCTCATCGGCCTGAAAATCCTCATCGAGCACCTCGCCGGCTAACGCGTCCCTGCGTGCCGCGTCCCTAGCCGACCGGTGCGCTCTCGCAGCCGTCCGATCCCCGCAGTCGCCCAATTGCCCTCACCAGCCGACGCGTCCGATCCTGCACTTTTTAAAATCCGCAGGTGAATGCCGCTTCGACTCCGAAATGGTCGACTTGCTGAGGGGAAATCCCTCGAAAATGCCACTTTAACCTAGAAATGGCCAGAAAGATAGGAGGGGGATGAGCCATTTCGGGGTCGAAGTGGCATCTACCTGCCATGTTTCCGATACGTACCCGCTTGCATTCGTTCTCGGCGATTGACGCGATGCATACTTGTCGAATTCCGAAACTTACCTCCAGAACTCCGCAATCGAATCGGGTGCAAGAAGCAACCTGCGAAGCTGCATTCGGCTATCTCGGCAATGCGCCGTCTCCGGACGGCTTCGCACGCCAAGTTCACGGCGGACGTTATCTGCGAATTGGGAAAACAGTGCGGCGGAAGAAACGATGGAACGATTGGCGATCATGACGCGATAGCCGATGGACTCGAGATCGTTACGCCTCCGGGCGTCATGCTCTGTCTTTTTCGGCGTGCTGTGGTGCTTGAAGCTGTCGTATTCGACGATGAGCTGCTTGTCGGGCCAGAATAAATCCGGGTAGAAATTGTGCTGGGCGACAAGGTGCGCTTCGCGGGACTTGGGCGCGATCGGTTGGTTGGCAACGGGCTTGGGGAGGCCGTAGCCTCCAAGCTTGCGGGGCAGGCAGAGAAACAGGTAGAGAATGGTCTCATAGGGGGAGCCTAGGTGGTCGATGGCGAGATCGATGGCCCTGAGCGCCTTCGATGCTCCACGAATTTGTTGATGAGCGTGAAGGAACGCACGCATCTCTCGCAACGATGTGAGCGGTACTGCCGAGGTGACAACGTCTTCGGGTTTGGAGGCGAAGCGGTAGTTGCCGCTCAGGGCGCATGCGAGCTCAGTGAGTTGCGCGAGAGGCAGCTCGCCGGCGAACTGCGCCAGGCACATTGCCGGTGAAACTGTGGCAAGCTTAGGGGCAATTCCCCATACCGTGCCTTTGTTGCCGAGTTGGCGATCGATGTGGGAAACGCAGCGCAAGACGCGGCAGCGCTCGGATGGAGACCCGACGGCAATGTGAAGCGGTTCGGTGAAGAAGCTTCCTCGATTCAGCCAGAAATCAACGTCCTTCGCCGCAACGCCGACGGCGCCCTTCTTGGACTTGAGCGTCCGGTCGTAGCATGTGGGCGCAGCATTGGTTTCGGCCATATGTGACCATAGTTCAAGGGAGCTTTTATGTGCTAGCGTGCATTCCATGAGCCCACGATACCAGGTCTCAATTCCGTGTCAATACGATTTGAAATAATGTGCAAAACTCTTGGTAAATCGGGAATTTAACAAGACATCAATGCGGTTTCAACGCGAATTTGGCGAGAATGAGAGTAGACGAGATGACGAAAGAGTGGAAAGTCGTTTCGAGATGGTGGATAACGTACCCTGAAGGATGCTTTGCCGGAAAAGCATCCCGGAAACGCTTTGTTGATGCTGTCGTGTTCGCCCAAGGCTCAGCAACCGAAGAGCACGTGAAAGAGATCGGAACGGGGCTGTTTCAAAGCCGTTCGGGCGCCGACGCGCTATGATGATCGCAGACAACACGCGACGTCGCGTTCTGGCATGCAGCATCGCGAGCGACGTGCGACGCGGCTCGCGATTAGTGGCGCAGTGATTGGCGCGCGACATCGCAAATGACGCACAACAGATTGGTTTAACATGAGCTACGAGAACTCCATCGCTTTTTTGGGTCCTGCCGGAACGTACTGCAACGAAGCGGCTTTGCGTTTCGCCGCCCGTCTCGGCATCGACGACCCCGATCTGGTGGAGTGCGCTTCTTTCGACGAGGTTTTCGATTGCGTCGACGATGGGACGGTGCGCTTCGGCGTCGTCGGCAAGGAGAATTCGCTGGAAGGTCCCGTCACGGCGACGCTCGACAACTTCGCCTTCCGCACCGACTCGGTTATCCTGGCCGAGGAGGTGATCGATGTGCGCCATTGTCTGGCGATGCATCCCGAGGCCGCTCGATCCGACATTCGCAGGATCGCCTCCCATCCGCAGGGCATCGCGCAGTGCCGCCGCTTTCTGGCGGAGCATTTTAAGGGCGTTTCAACGCTTTCCGTGGCCTCAACGGCCGAAAGCGCGCGGATGGCGGCCGGCGATCCTGCCACGGCGGGTATCTGCAACCCCCTTGCCGCTCGGTTGCACGGCGCGCGCGTGGTCGCGGAGTCGATACAGGACAACCCCGAGAACCAGACCGCTTTCGCATTGGTGGGTCGCCTGGTCGATGCCGAGCTTTTGCGGGGTTCGCGCTACAAGACGTCGCTGGCGCTCTTTTTGCGCGCGGACAAGCCCGGTGCCCTACAGATGATTCTTTCCGAATTCGCCTACGCGGGCATCAACCTGACGATGCTGCAGTCGCGTCCGACAAAAAAGCAGCTGGGAGATTACATGTTCTTCGTTGAGCTTGACGGGTCAATGCATGATATCGACGTTCAGACTGCCCTCGATTGCCTGCGGCTGAAGTTGCGTGAGGTTAAGGTGTTCGGTAGCTATCCGGTGGAGTAGCGGCCGTTCCCTGCTCTCTGTTTCGAGCAAGTGGTCGGTAGATGCCACTTCGACCCCGAAATGGACGGGAGCCCACCTTCCTTTTTGGCCATTTCTAGGTCGAAGTGGCATTTTCGCGTGCTTTTTCTTTGGCCCGTCGACCATTTCTGGGTCGAAGTGGCATCTACGCGGCAAATACCGAAGACGAGAGAGCGGGCGACCCGCGATTCTTTCGTGCGGCAAAGCGGAGTTGCGGCTGAGGGCGCTATCGCAAGCGGCATGTGTTGGTCGCGCAGTCGTCTGCCGCCGCTGGCGAATTCGGGCATGCAAGGGGATTGCGGCCGACAGCTCGCCAGGGCCGCGCGAGCAGGGCCTTCCCGCCGACGGCGCAAATCGGGCGCGAACGGCGCGGCGCCGAAAATGCCTTGTTACCAGCAGGGGAGCGCGTAACATTTTCTCGCCGCTGGTAGATGATTTGACCGTTTGTGACCCATTGTGCAGCTTTTGTGGCGATCGAACGGATAATCTAACCCCTGCATGTAAGAGAGACGAGACACCTATAAGGAGGTGTACGCATGGAAAATCAGGCAACGATGTCAGACTTTGACAGCATCCTTGCCTCGCGTGGCGTTACCCGTCGCAGCTTCATGAAGCTGTGCGCCGGCATCGCCGCCGCAGCCGGGCTCTCCCAGCTCGCGGTTCCGCGCGTGGCGCAAGCTCTGGAAGAGTCTGTTATCGGCGCGACGTCCGGCAACCTGTATCCGGTCATCTGGATCGAGGGTGCTTCCTGCACCGGTTGCACGGAGTCCTTCGCCCAGGTGGAGACTCCCGATGTCGCATCGGTCGTGCTCGACATGATCTCCCTGAACTACTCGGAGACCCTGTCGGCCGCCGCTGGCCACTCCATGGAGGAGGCCAAGGCCCAGACCATCGCGGCAGGCAACTACATTCTCATCTACGAGGGCGCCGTGCTCGAGGCCTTCGACGGCAACGCTCTGCGCGTGGCCGGCGAGACCGGCATCACGGCCCTTGTGGAGGCTGCCGAGTCGGCCAACGCCGTTGTGGCGGTCGGCTCCTGCGCCGTGAACGGCGGCTGGATGGCCGCTGCCCCCAACCCGGCCCAGGCCCTTGGCGTCCAGCAGTACCTGAAGAAGGTCGGCGTCGCCACGCCGGTCGTCAACGTTCCGGGCTGCCCCGTGAACCCCGAGTGGGTCATGTCCGTGCTCGTGGACGTCGTGGTCATGAAGGACATGGGCCTGCTGGTGAACCGTCTGAACGAGTTCAACATGCCGGGCGATCTGTTCAACCAGACCATCCATGACAACTGCGAGCGTCGCGGCCACTTCGAGAATGGCGAGTTCGTCTACGAATTCGGCTCGAAGGAAGAGGAGATGGGCTACTGCCTGTATCCCGTCGGCTGCAAGGGCCCGCAGACCCGTGCCCTGTGCGGCGTCACGCTGTGGAACAACCGCCGCAGCTGGTGCGTGCAGTCCGGCGCCCCCTGCATCGGCTGCTGCGAGGCCAACCCGAACAACCCGGGCGACAACTGGGCCGAGGTGAACACCCCGTTCTACAAGCGCATGCGCGACCTGCGCATCGGTCCTCTGAGCCTGCAGCCCACCACCATCGCCGTGACCATCACCGGCATCGTGGCGGCGGCGCTCGTGGTGCACGGCTTCGGCATGAAGCTCTCCGGCCGCATGGACGGCGGCGCTCCGTTCGAGAAGATCCGCAAGTGGGATGCCAAGCATCCCGACCAGGAGATCGGCACCTACGCCGACCCGGTCGCCGGCGGCCCGGTTCTCGACGACGAGCTGCTGCAGAAGAACGCCGAACCCCGTAACAACGATTAAGAAGGAGGTGAGCTGACTTGACACGTTCTGTTATTGATCCCATTACCCGTATCGAGGGCCATCTCCGCGTCGAGATGGAGGTCGAGAACGGCGTGGTCGCCGACGCCTGGGTGTCCGGCGGCTGCTTCCGCGGCATGGAGCTCGTCGTGCAGAACCGCACCCCCGAGGATGCGGCCCAAATCGTCGAGCGTATCTGCGGCGTGTGCCCCGTTTCGCACGCGCATGCCTCCTCGATCGCCGGTGACAAGGCCTACGGCATCACCATTTCGAACAACGCCCGTATCGTGCGTAACCTGCTGGAGGGCGCTCAGTTCCTGCACAGCCATATCCTGTGGCTGTACAACCTGGCGGCTCTCGATTACGTGAACCCGCTGAATGCGCTTCAGGCCAACGTCGACGACGCCTACGCTGTGGCCCTGGAGAACGGCCTGGCGCTGCACTCCGACCTCAACCAGCTCTACGAGAAGCTGGCGGCCTTTGCCGACAACGGCCAGCTGTCCATCTTCTCGGGCAACTGGTTCGATGCCGACGGCGGCGAGGCCTACGTCGACAACCCTGAGGCGAACCTGATCCTCACCTCCCATTACCTGGAGGCCCTGAAGATGCAGGCCCGCTCCTCCGAGATGGCGGCGCTGCTCGGCGGCAAGATGCCCCACGTCATGACCTCCATTCCCGGCGGCAACATGTGGGTGCCCACCGAGAGCAAGCTCGACGATCTGCTCGCCATGGCCACCGAGGTCCGCGACTGGGTCAACGACACCGTTCTCGCCGACACCGTGATGCTCGCCAAGCTCTATCCCGAGGTGCTCACCTTCGGCAAGGGCTGCGGCCGCTACATCGCCTGGGGCGTCTTCGAAGGCCCCGACTGGCCCTACGGCGACAACTACACCGAGCAGATGCTCAACCGCTACCTGCCCATGGCCGTCCTGGACGAGCAGTTCCAGGCGTCGGACGTGCAGGAGAACCTCATCACCGAGTACATGGGCCGCTCCTGGTACAAGGGCAGCGAGACCTACACCTCGCCGTACTTCGTCACCGATCCGGACTTCACCGAGTACAACGTCGACGACCGCTACAGCTGGGTGAAGGCCCCCGCCTACGACGGCAAGCCCATGGAGGCCGGCTCCATGGCCCGCATCTTCGCGGCCTACGTGCGCGGCGTGCCCTTCATCAAGGAGCAGGTCGACGCCGTTCTCGGCATCCTCGGCGCCAAGCCGGGCGACCTGGCCGCCTTCCAGTCCACCCTGGGACGCACCGCCATCCGCCAGATCGAGACCATCTACATCGCCAACCTCATGGTGGAATGGGTCAACGAGCTCGCCGAGGCCATCAAGGGCGGCGACTCCGAGTACTTCCGCGAGCCTGCCCGCCTCACCGGCGAGGGCACGGGCTTCTGGGAGGCCCCCCGCGGCGCGCTCTACCACTCCGAGAAGGTGGTTGACGGCAAGATCGAGGGCTACCAGATCATCATCCCGTCCACGTGGAACCTGGCTCCCATCAACGGCGACGGCGAGCACGGCCCGCTCGAGCAGGCGCTCATCGGCGTTCCGGTGGCCGACATCGAGAAGCCCATCAACGCCCTGCGCACGGTTCACTCCTTCGACCCCTGCACCGCTTGCGCCGTGCACGTCACGGAGCGCGGTACCGGCAAGCACTTCGAGACCGTCACCAGCCCTTGGGGGGTGAAGTAAGATGGCCCATCTCGCTCACTACAAAGAGGCCCATCCTCTTATCTTCGTGGTGACCCACTGGATCAACCTGATCGCCATGATCATGCTCATCCTGTCGGGCATCATCATCCACTTCCCGGTGCTGCCGTTCCTCACGGGCATCGCCCGCGGCTGCCATCTGTTCTTCGGTTTCGTGCTGTTCATCAACTGTGTGGCCCGCGTCATCATGGCCTTCTTCGTGAAGACCGCGCCGACCGGCGGCACGCGCCAGCAGGTGACCGACTTCAAGACCTGGCTGCCCCAGAAGGACAACCGTCATCAGGCCCTGGAGTGGATCAAGTACTACCTGTTCCTGAAGAAGGATCATCCCCTGGGCGCCAAGCTCGGCGTGCCGCAGAAGATCAGCTACCTCTTGATCCCGATCCTCATCGTGCTGATGTTCTGGACGGGGCTCTGCCTGTGGGGCGTGACCATGAACGTTCCCGCGTTCGCCGCGACGACGAACCTCGTGGGCGGTCTCATGTCCATGCGCATCATCCACTACTTCGGCATGTACGTGTTCATCATCTTCATGTTCATCCATATCTACCTGGCCAATGTTGAGGGCTTCGCCCCCACCAAGCTCATGTTCATCCGCAAGGAGCATGGCGGCCTGGTGTACGACCCCGACCTGCACAACATCGTTGGGGAGGACGCCGACCTCCACTAAGGGTCGCGCGCGCCGAAGTCGAAAGGGCGGTCTCGCAAGGGGCCGCCCTTTTTGTTGCGCGTCTCCCGGGGAGGAGCCGTCGGGTATTCTGATTCGCTCAAACAGTCCTCGCTGGTATCGAAGGCGACGAGATTGCCCCATTCCGTTCCCACTGCGCCTTCGATACCATCTGCGGAACTCGCTCGGTCAGAACACCCGACGTCTCCTCTGGGCTCTCACGTGCTTGACCAAACGTTCCGAACCGTCAACAAGAGGAAGCAAACTTGCCGGGGTTGCGTTATGATTATCGGCAACTCTGTTCACTTACCGACTGCAGGCGGAAAGGACCCGTTTCGTGCGGAATGTTCTGAAGATACTCAAGCGCGATCTTCTGCGTCTTTTGAAAACGCCGCAGGCGCTCGTGGTCGTGTTCGCCCTCATGGTGATTCCCTCGCTGTACACCTGGTACAACGTCGTCGGGTTCTGGAACCCCTACGACAACACCGGCAACCTCACGGTCTGCGTGGTGAACCAGGATGCGGGCGGTTCCTCCGAGCTCACCGGCGAGCTGAACGTGGGGGAGCGCATCGTGGACCAGCTGCATGAGAACAACCAGCTGCACTGGGAATTCACCGACTACGACGCGGCCATGAACGAGCTGAAGGGCGGACGCGCCTACGCGGCCTATGTCATTCCCGAGCATTTCACCGCCGATCTGCTCACCATCACCACCGGAAGTTTCACGCAGCCCAAGATCGAGTACTACGTGAACGAGAAATCGGGCCCGGTGGCGCCCAAGATCACCGACACGGGCGCCACAACCTTGGACGAGACCATCAACTCCACCTTCGTCGCCACCGTAAGCGACGTGGTCGTCAAGACCATCGACGAGAAGGTGAACGAGGGGCGTGAGAGCACCAAGGAGATGCAGTCGAAGGCCGCGCAGAAGATATCGGAGGCCGTCGCCGCCACCGGCGAGGTGCGCCGCGTGCTCGCCGATTTGGGGGATGCGTCGAAGGCGGCCAAGGACAAGGCCGCCTCGGCCAAAGAGACGCTCTCCAAAGCGAGCGCCGGCATCGACGCGGCCGATGAGTCCTTGGGCCAGATGGGGGAGACCGCGACGACCATGCAGAAGACCTTGAGCGACTTCTCCGCCTTCGTGCTGCCGGCCGTCACCGCCGGCCTCGACGACATCACCCAGGCGTCGAACGACGCCACCTCGGCCGCCGCGCGCCTCACCGCCGCCTTCGGCGAGGCCCAGGGAGGCATCCAGGCGGCGCTGGCCCAGGGAGGCGCCGCCGTGCAGGAGAGCGGCCAGCTGGCGTCCTCCGTGCGCGCGGCGGCGGCCTCCCTTCCCTCCGGCAGCAGCGAGCGCGCCGCCCTGGAGGCTCTGGCCGACTCCCTGGACGAGCGGACCCGGGCGGCCTCGACGGCCCTGGACGCGCTGACGGTCGCCAACGACCGCGCGCAGTCCTCGGCGGCCGCGCTCTCCGACGCGGCATCGGCCCTCGATGGCGCGGTGCGCCAGGCGACCAGCGGCGCGTCGGCCTATTCCACGACGTTGTTCGGCACCACGCTACCCGCCGTGAACGACGCGCTGGACGCGCTGGCCGAAACTTCGTCGGCCCTTTCCGGGGCCCTTGAGACCCAGCGGCTCCTCGTGGCCCAGACCGGGCTCGTCATCGACCAGCTGGACGCCACCATGGACACGGCCGCCTCAACGGTGGCCGAGACCGACCGGCTCTTCGCCGGCCTGGAAAGCGAGCTGGGCATCGTCTACAACGACGTGCTCGCCTTCGGCACCTCCGACGCGCTTTCCCGGCTCGTAGGCGAGGGCGGTCTTGACGCCGACAAGATCGCGGCGTTTATGGCGTCGCCCACCGAGGTGGTCACCGAGCAGCTCTATCCGCTGAACGCCTACGGCAGCGCCATGGCGCCCTTGTTCATGAACCTCACGTTCTGGATCGGCGCCTTCATGCTGCTCGTCATCATGCGCCAGGAGGCGGACGGCGAGGGCATCCCCGGCCTGACCCTGGCCCAGCGCTATTGGGGCCGGTATTTGTTCCTTGCGGCCATCGCCGTGATGCAGGCGGTCATCTGCTGTGTCGGGGTGCTCGCGCTCGGCGTGCAAACCGTCTCGGCGCCGGCGCTCATCTTCGCCGCGGCGCTGGCGTCGCTTGCCTACCTCTCCATCATCTACGCCTTCTCCGTCACGCTGCAGCATATCGGCAAGGGCATCTGCGTCGTTCTCGTGTTCGCCCAGATCCCCGGTGCCACGGGCCTCTATCCGATCGAGATGACCTCGCCGTTCTTCCAATCCATCTACCCGCTGTTCCCCTTCACCTACGGCATCGGGGCCATGCGCGAGGCCATCTGCGGCTTCTACGGCGGCCAGTACGTCTCCGACCTGCTCGTGCTCGCGCTGTTCCTCGTGCTGTTCATGGCGCTCGGGCTCCTCATCCGCCCGCTCATGGCGAACGTGAACCGCATGGTGGCCCGCCAGGTGCGCGACGGCGGCCTGTTCAACGGCGAGGACGTCGATATCCCCGTGCGCCCCTACCGCATCTCCCAGATCATGCGGGCGCTCTCCGACAAGGACACCTACGCCACGGCCCTGCAGCAGCGCTACGCGACGTTCAACCGCTGGTACCCGCGGCTCATGAAGGGCGCGCTCGTTTTGGGCGTGGCGGTGCCGGTGGTCCTTGCGGTCATCTTCGCCCTGACGCCGACCGAGAAGGTGTGGCTGCTCACGGGCTGGCTCATTTGGATCATCGTCATTTTCGTGGCGCTCGTGGTCATCGAGAGCCTGCGCTTCAGCTTCGAGCGGCAGCTGAAGCTGGAGAGCCTCTCCGACGCGAGCCTGATCGACCTGTACGGCGCCACGGCGGACGTGGAGCGGGCCGCCTGCATGGATGCGCGCGACGCGGGCTTCGGCGATCGAGAGCGCGCGTGCGCTCGCGATGCCGCGCGCGACGGTGCGGAAGGGGAGGAGGCCCGTCATGAATAACGTCTGGCGCCTGTTCCGCTTCGATCTGGGCCGCTTGAAGGCCAACGTCATGTCCATCATCATCACGCTGGGCCTCGTTCTCGTGCCCTCGCTGTTCGCCTGGTACAACATCATCGCCTGCTGGAACGTCTTCGACAACACGGGCAACCTCACGGTGGCCGTGGCCAACACCGACGAGGGCTACCAGAGCGACCTCATCCCGCTGCGCATCAACATCGGCGACCAGGTGGTCTCCGCCCTGCGGGCCAACGACCAGATCGATTGGCACATCACCGACGAGGAGGACGCCATCGACGGCGCGAAGTCGGGGCGCTACTACGCCGCCGTGGTGATCCCGAAGAGCTTCAGCCGCGACATGCTCACCTTCTACACGGGCGACGCGGGCCACGCCGATATCGTCTACTACGCCAACGAGAAGAAGAGCGCCATCGCGCCGAAGATCACCGATCAGGGAGCCGACACGGTGTCCTATCAGGTGAATGCCGTGTTCGCCCAGACGCTCTCCGAGGTGTCGCTCTCGCTGGCCGAATCGCTTTCCAGCTTCGCCGACGAGGACGACTGGGACGGCCGCATCGCGGTGGTGGCCGATCATGTGCGCGAGATGGCCGATGCCTTCGACGACGCGTCCGGGGTGCTTTCGCTCTACGGCTCGCTCGCTCGCTCCTGCGAGGATCTCTCGCGCCATTCGGCCGACCTGGCCACCCAGGCCTCCACGGCTCTGGACGAGACGCTGTCCGCCGCGACGGGGCGGGCCGACGCGGTGCCGGCCACGGTGGACGCTCTGAAGAGCTCGGCGGATACGCTCAAGAGCTCGCTGGCCGACAGCGCCGCCGCCTTCGGGGCGGTATCCGATTCCGTCGACGCACTGTTCGATGCGGCTTCCGGGGACAGTCAGGGCATTGCCAAGGATCTGCGCGCCCAGGCCGATGCGCTTGCGTCCCATGCGACGGTGTACCGCCAGGTGGCCGACAGCTTGGAAGGCGCCGCCCCGTCGCTGCCCGAGAGCCTCCGGCCCCAAGTGACCGCCCTGGCCGGCCGTGCGAGAGCGGTGGCGTCCCAGGCGGATTCCATGGCCGCGAGCCTGCGGACGGCCGCCGATAAGCTGGAGGCGGGCGACACCGATCTTTCCGCCGAGCGCGATGCCGCCAAGGCCAAGGCGGCCGAGGCCGCCGCCTCCATCAATTCCATCAAGGACGATTACGAGGCGAATGTGGCGCCGGGGCTCGCCTCGCTGGCAGAGCAGGCCGCCTCCATGGCCGATGCGCTCTCCGGCGTTTCCGACGACCTGAAGGGCGTCGGCGGCGAGCTGTCCGCCTCGGCCACCTCGGCGGCCGATGTCATGGCCGGCACCGCCGACAAGATAGCCGAGACCACCGAGAAGCTCAAGGGCGTCTCCTCGGGGCTGCGGGAGATGGCCTCCGATATCGACGGCGCCATCGCCTCGGGCGACCGCGACGCCCTGCGCGCCGTGCTCGGCTCCGATGTATCGGCCCTTTCGAAGGCGCTGTCCGCGCCCGTCGGCGTCGAGCGCATCCCGGTGTTCCCCGTGGAGAACTTCGGCAGCGCCATGGCCCCCCTTTACACGACGCTGGCCCTGTTCATCGGGTCGCTGCTCATCCTCGTGGTGTTCAAGCCGAAGGCGGGCCTACGCATCCAGAAGGAGGCGGGGCTTGTGAATCCGAAGCCGCGGCAGCTGTTCTTCGGTCGCTTCGCCGTCATGGCCGTGGTGTCGCTGGCCCAGTCGACGGTCATGGCGCTGGGCAATTTGTTCTTCCTCGATGTGCAGGTGACCTCGCCATGGCTGTTCATGGTGTGTTTCTGGGGCGCGGGACTTGTGTTCACCTTCATCATCTACGCGCTGGTGGTGTCCTTCGCCAACCTCGGCAAGGCCATCGCCGTGCTTCTGCTCATCGTGCAGGTGACCGGCTGCGGCGGCTCGTTCCCGCTGCAGATCATGCCCGATTTCGTGCAGGTCCTCTCGCCGTGGCTTCCCGCCACCCACGTGGTGAACGCCATGCGAAGCGCCATGATGGGCACCTACGGCAACGACTTCTGGGTGCAGATGGGCACGCTCGCCCTGTTCCTCATCCCGGCGGCGCTTTTGGGCCTCGTGCTTCGCAAGCCCCTGGAGAAGTTCATGGAATGGTACGTGGAAAAGGTGGAGAGCTCGAAGCTCATCAGCTAGCGCGCGCTGCGCGACCGTATCCGACCCCCATCCCCCATGCTTCCCTTTTTGGCAGTGAATGCCACTTTGACCCCGAAATGGCAAGCCAAATGCCAGTTGAAGGGCGAAATGGTCGAAAAAACTCTGGTATGTTGCCGAAAAATCGACCATTTCGGGGTTGAAGTGGCATTTATCCCCGAAAATTGGAAAACGAGAATCGAGATGGTCTTGTTGAATGAAACTGGGACCTGGATGGGACGTCCTGCCAATGATAGGGCGGGGTTGGAAATAACGGCGAGCACACGAAGGGGCCACCCGACGTGCCGCCGATCAAAGAGAGGAAAGATAGGCGACATGGGCGAGCCATTGACCGACGAGCAGATTGCTGAAGAGGAGAAGTTTCTCGCGGGGCTGCCCCGGGTGAACCTGGGGGCGCTGTTTTTGGCACCCGTGTGGGGGCCGGCCCATGGGATGTGGGCGGCGTTCCTCTTCTTCGTCGCGTGGCTGTTCGCGGACAACGTGATTTACGCGGCCACGGTGGAGCCGACAGCGATGAACGTGGTGCTGGCCATTCTCATGGCCGCGGGGCTGGTGGGCGCAACCGCGGTGTTCGCCATCGTGGCGCAGCCTTTCGCGGCGCATCGGGCCGAGAACATGGGGGTGAGTCGCGAGACCTACCTGCGGCGGCAGCGCATCTGGGCCGTTGTTGGCGCGATCATCGCCGTGGCCATCGTGGCGTTTGCCACCTGGTACAACTTGGATCTGCGCCCGACGCTGGATACCTGGGCCTAAGGAGAAGGCATGGAAGCGAGCGAGCGCACGGCGGCGGTGTTCTTCGTCGGGAACCGACTCATGCTGGACGATGGCGTGGGGCCGGCGGCCTACGACGAGATACTTGCCGGCTATGACATCCCCGAGAACGTGACGCTGGTGGACGTCGGCTGCATGTCGCTGGACATGCTGCCCTACGTGGAACGTTGCGACCTTATCCTCACGGTGGACGCCGTGGACGGCACGGGCGACGCGCCGGGCACCGTGTACCGGTTTGAGCCGGATGCCATGGCGCGCCATTTCGGCCCCGAGGCGTCGCTGCACGATTTGAAGCTCGTCGACCTGTTCGACGCCGCATCGCTCATGGGCTACGAGGCCGAGGGCTTCTGCCTGGGCATGCAGGTGGGCAACCCCTCCCCGGAGCAGTTTGTCGTGGGCCTCACCCCCGAATGCTCCGCTGCGCTGCCTTTGCTAGTTGAAACCGTCGTGGCCGAGCTGCACCGCCGCGGGTTCCCTCTGCGAAAGAAATAAGAAGAAGCGACCGAAGTCGCTTTCTGCGAAGGGGTTTTTGCCAGAAGATCCCGTAGGGGCTGGCCTTGGCCAGCCCTTCCAACCGGAATGAAGCCTCCTGCTGCGAAGGGGCGACCGAGGTCGCCCCCTACGGGTTCGATACTGAGCGGTTCCCGCCCTCTGCGCGTCGCTTTTACTGACGCATATCCACGTAGCCCAGGGCCAGGTCGGATTCGTCGAAGCTGGCATAGGTGCCATCTCCGGACAGGTTCAGCAGCAGTTTGTCCAGCTCATCGGCGGGCACGATCCAGGCGAGCTGCACCGTGGCCGCCTCGCCGGGCGTGGCGCCCACGGCGTGCAGGGCGCTCATCTCTTCAGCGCTAGCATCAAGCTTGAACTCTGCGGTTTCGGTCTCCTCGCCGGCGCCCCTCGCCTGGGCGATCTCCTCGGACCAGGCGCGGAGGGTCCCGTCGCTGCCAGGGATGACCTTGGTGCCTGTGGGAATAAGGCACGCGGCCTCGGCGATGCGGGTCAGCTCGTCGGAGGTGAGCGAGTCGGTCCACAGCCACAGGACGCGCTGCTCGTCGGGGAAGACGAGGTACATGTCCAGGCTGTGATCGCCCTGGGCGATGCCCGGCTTCTCGAAGACGACGCCCTCGGCGCCGTTCACGGACACCGGGGTGGCGCCGGTCGTGAACGACACGGGCAGAGGCTCGCTGGAATCTAGATAGAACAAGAAGGCGGAGAAGCCCTTCTCGTGGTCGGCCCAGTCGTATTTGGCGAGGTGGTTGTCGCGGTCGAAGGCGGCCGCCCCCTCGGGCAGGTTCGCGAACTCCAGGCGGTAGTCGGCCACGGGGCCCGTCGCCGGTGCGGCGACCTCGCCGGCATCCACGGCCATCAAAGTCTGGTAGTCGCCGGATTGCTGCAGGTTGATGAGCCCCAGGGCGTCGGCGGCGTAGGCGGTGCCTCCCACGCCCAGGCACACGGCGCAGGCCACGGCGGCCGCCCGGGCCCAGCGCGGCACAAGCACCGGCGCCGGGCGACGGCGGCTCGTAGAGGGCGCGGGGCTGCGGGCGGCGGCCTCCTGGGCGATGGCGGCGAAGGCGTCATCCATGGCCGCCTCGGCTTCAGGCGTCGGTCGCGCATCGCCCACAATGGCGCGGATGCTGCGATCAAGATTGTCGTTGGTCATGTCGGTTCCTCTCATCGTGCCACGAATTCGGAAGGCGTGTGTAGCGCCCGCGCAGCAGGTAGGCGGCCGCGAAGCTGCTTCGCTTTCGCACGGTGGCATCGAAGGGTCGTAGGTGAAAAGGGATTGCGGTTCGGAGGAGGCGTCCTCGTCGGCTTCCGGGGTGATGGATCGCGAGAAGGGCCCTCCGTGCTCAGGCGGGGTTGGCGGCCTGCATGAGGGGCGCGTCGGTCTCGGCGGGAGCCCTCGGACGGCAGCCCCGCTCGGATATTCGTCGCGGGCCGTCCGGCTCTTCATTCGCTGCGACGCCGCGAGGGTCGCAGCCCAAGGCGCGCGCGATGCGCTTGCGGCCGCGGGAGAGCCGCTGGCGCACGTTCTCGGCGGTCGTGTCCAAAAGCTCGGCGATCTCGGCGGTGCTGTAGCCCTCCCCGTAGTACAGGGTGATGGCCAGCGCGCAGCCCTCGCCGGCGGCGGCGACAAGGACGCGGAAGGAGGCTTTGGCGTCGCTTGCGGCTGCAGCTCGGGTGGTCTCGTCGCTGCTCCCCGCCTGGCGCAGCGAGGCGTCCAGCCGCTCTTCGTCCACGGCCTCTAAAGGCATCAAGTTGATCTTCGTCTTGATGGGAGACTATTTAATGGCGATAACGGTATCGATGCACAAGTTCTTTCTCTGGAAGAGCCAACCCTGATTGCTCTAGAGAAGGATCAGATGGGAACTGTCTCCTTAGATAGAAGCTCCTTAGAGTCACATGCTCGAAAAGCTTTAGGCTGTGCGGCTGCGAAATATGGAGCCTATGTTTCTCCTGAGTTCATGCTGGGCTTGTGCTGCGATTACCCTCTTCTCTGGGACATGAGACAGGAGGGAGTTCGCAATGCGCTTCGCCTGCTTCACGACTTCGTCGACCGTGAAAAGGAAGCGTCTTTGGTTGGGTGTTCGGGATGTGAAGCGCAAATACTATGTGAGATGTGCGCAGCAAAAGCAGAGCCCATTAAATCGAACGACAAGACTATGTATCAGGTTCCTTTGGGTTATTGCGACGAAGTACGCACACGTTACCTTTCATTGATTGGATGAGAAAGCGAGGGTTTGAATGGCAACAAATTACGAGCGTGCCAAAGAGCTGGTTGGAGAATCGCAGGATCATTGGTTGCTGGCGCCTTTTATAGAAGAAGATCGGGTAGCCGCATTCGAGAAGGCGCGTCAAGCTGTTGCTCTTATAGAAAAGGACGCTTCTGCTGACGGTTCCTTAAGTTCTGAGGAGGGTCTTGTTTATGTTGCTGCGCTCGCTTTCAGCAATGAGGACGGGTATTTGCCAGAACTCGTCAAGGACAGATTGAAGCCATGTGTGAGCGGAGTCTACGGGATCATTTCTGAGGCAACTTTAGATGACGAAGGAAAAGACGAATGGGCAATGAGCCTTTTGGGCGTCGTTGAAACTACCCTCGGTCGGTACGTTGATCGGTTTTCGCATGCTGAGCCTGAGTATACGAAAGCAGAGCATCGCATTTCGCCGACAAGCTATTTCAATGGTCTCATCGCCCTTATGAACTTGCTGCAGGAGTTGGTGGCGCTTTGTGGCTCTGCGAGGGGTGCTGGTTCGGAAGACATTGTCCTGGCGGCTCGAAAAGATCTCGTCAAAGCTTGCAGCCTTATGCTTGAAGGAGATGGTACCACTTACACGCTTGCCCCTAATTATCCGGCTTCTTCGAAAGAAAAAATGATGGGACAGAAGGCGTTTAAGGCCGATGATGCTACGATTGAGAAAATCAAGACAGTAAAGCAGCGTGCTCAGAACGCAATTGCGAAAGTCGAGCCCAGTTATTGTAGTGAGCAGGAAAAAGGGGGCTGCTATGTAGCCACTTGCGTCTATGGCTCCTATGACTGTCCAGAGGTGTGGGTTCTTCGGCGTTTCAGGGATCAATACCTCGAAAAGAGTGTGATAGGTCACTCCTTGGTGAGGATTTACTATGCCGTCAGTCCATCTGTCGTGAAAAGGTTCGGCACTTGCGCCTTGTTTAGAAATCCTGTTCGGCAGACGCTCGACGTTTTCGTGCGTTCACTGAGAAACAAAGGCTATGCCGCTACTCCGTATTCTGATGCTGCTCAAAATTCCAAGAGGAGTCGTCATGGCAAATAAAATATTGAAGCCTTCACGATACAATTATGCTGGTCATTTGACCAATGGAACTGTGCTCGCAGTCAATTTCCTGACATCGGCCGTTTTGAACATGTCTCGTGATGATTACAATCGCCTTAATGCGATGTCAGTAACGAAGGAAGAGGAAGAAGTACTTAGCGCGAATGGTTTTTATGTTGCGGAAGACGAAGACGAGCTGGCTAAAGTCGTAGCGTTACGCAATGCGAATAACTTTTCCTCAAGTCAAGTTAGCTTTCAGATTCTTCCAACAACGTTGTGCAATGCACGCTGCTTCTACTGCTACGAAGAAGGTTTCAATCCTTGCGCATTTGATGAAAAGCATGAGAACGAGCTCGTTGCTTTTATCGAGCGGACTATGCAAGCAGCCCAAAAGCTTCACATTACTTGGTTCGGAGGCGAGCCTCTTTTGCGGCCCGACTTCATCGAACGTGTATCGATGAGGTTAATGGAAAGCGCGGATTCGAGGGGAATTACTTTTGAAGGAGACGTTATCACCAACGGATCGTTGGTGACAGACGAAGTTGCCAAGTTGCTGAAACGCTGCCGAGTTGGGAACGCTCAAATAACTCTTGATGGCACAAACGAAGAATATCAGAGGAGAAAAAACTACCTAGATTCCTCTATTACCCTTGACGATGTTTTAGGAAGTATAGAGAGGCTGCTAGACAATGAGATAGCCGTATCCGTCAGACTCAATATGGATAAAAGAAACCACGAGGATTTGCTGAGCCTTATTCCTTTACTAGGTGCTCGATTCGCTCAGAATGACTTCTTTTCCGCCCATGTGGCTCCTCTGTATAGTCTTTCTGCCGACAATTCCTGTTATGAGTCAGAAGAGCTGGCTGAAGCTTACAAGCCGATCTTGCGTGCGATGATTGATGCTGGCCTTATTAGGTCGTTGAATGGACTGCCGCTAAATTTCAATAATGCGAGTTGTTGCGCGCAAGGAATTAACAACTTTTGTATTTCGCCAGAAGGTTTCATCTCGAAGTGCGACCACTTGATCGGCGATCCTGGAGACCGAATCGGCAGCTTAAGCGAAGGCGTTGCTTTCAATGGATCAGCTGCTTTTTGGGCGCAAACGTCCATACCTGATCAATGTCGTGAATGCGTCTTTCTGCCAACTTGTCAAACTGGCTGCTACGCCGGTGAAAAGATGGGCTTCGGGTATGGTCGCTGTCCGTATATCAAGTTCATTTACGAGGCAGTATTTGATGCTGCTTCGTATTTGATAGAAAGAAACATGTAGAGAAAGGAATACTGATGGTAGTTTTAAGGAAAGCATTTTCGCTTACCGAGAATGGAGCCTGCGATTTTATCGGGCTTTCGTCTCTCCAGAGCGGAGGGGTCTATGCGTCATGCTCGACCATCTGTTCCCCTTATGAGGTGCCAGGCGGCGGTACCCCCTGTGGGACGAAGTGCATGATGTACTGCGTGGGTCGATAGAGCAATGGACGTTGGAAGCCTGCCATTCGGCAGGCTTCCTTGATATAGAGACGAGTGACGGCATGGCTGATTTTATGGAAGTTGTCAACTTGAGGGACGAAGCTCGAAACCTTAAAGGATTGAGCGACTGTGACAAGCTCTTTCAATATGCTCAGGAACTTTGGGAGGAGTCGAAGAGCGATGGCGAGCGTTATGCTGCTATTACAGGACTTGAAGCTGCAATGTTCCATGGGGATGCACCGCAGAGCGAAGCTGCCTCAATTATCGAGGAAGCTTATCGCGAAGGAAAGGGGGTTGATGGATCCCCTCTTGAAGCAATCGCATGGCATGCCGTAGCGGAAAGAGATATGTATACATTAAGAAAATACATTACAGTTCTCTATGAGGAAAGAAGAATTCGAGAGTTGGTTCAGTGGCTTGACTTGACGTCCTCGCTTGGCTCAACAAGGGCGATGGCTGCGTTGCCGGGAGTCGCCAATTTGTATGCTGAGATGATGTTCGAGATGGGGGATGAAAAAGAGGCGGTGTTCGTGGCAGAGAGGGGAATGCGCTGCATTGAGAAACTCTTTGCAATCGAGAAGGAAGAGACAGCACTAAAGGGTACGAGTTCTGCTCTTGGAGAATCGACTAGGGAGCAGTTTGAGAAGTTGCGCGAAGAGTTACGCTTAATTCAGGGAAATTCATACAGGGATCTTTATCTGCACGAGAGATCCAAAGATGCAGCTACGGCGAATTTGTTTTGCTTCGAGGCCTATAGATGTTACGAGGCGGTAAATGGCTTTAAATCCGAGATGCTGACTGCTTACTTAGACATTGCCACTAAAGAGGACGAAAAGATAGACAGAGCAATTAAGTTTCTAGAGAAGCGCTTGCGAGGACAAACCAAGCGATATTTTGAAGAGCTTCAAGCGTGCAATTCGTCCAACTGCCTCCGTTGGGGAAGTTATCTGGCGGCCTACTATGCTTTTTCTTTTGTCGAAAGCGAGCCAGCTTATGCCTACGAACTGTTTTCTGTAGCAGCTGATAATGGAATAGAATTCGCGCAAGAGCAATTGGGCAATTTTAAGAAGAACTTCTTTGGGAAAGTTGTTTATTCAGGGTGAAAAGCGAGAGCCATGGTAATCGCGCTTGCTGGTAGTTGCTCTTCTCCATTTCAGTTTTTCCCAGCTAAGGTTTATGTTTATAGTTGTCCAAACCCTGTAGGATCGACTTCGGTAGCTCTTCAAGCAACGGCCATGTTTGTGGCGAGGGGCGACCAAGGTCGCCCCCTACGGGGGTGAGACGGCGATTATCCGCTATGGAAGGGGGAAGGGTCCTACCCCCAAAGCCCTCGGGTGGGGCACAGATCGCCGACGATGCAGTCGGCGCAGCGGGGGTTGCGGGCGCGGCAGAACTCGCGGCCGAAATGCACCCACTGGTGGTTGATGAACAGCCACTGCTCGCGCGGGTACACCTTCAGAAGGATGTCCTCCACCTTCTGCGGCGTGTCAGCTGAGGGCCCGGCCAGCTTCAGCCGGTGGGCGATGCGGAAGACGTGGGTGTCCACGGCGATGCCCTGGGGATCCTTGAAGGCTTCGCACATGACGCAGTTGGCGGTCTTGCGGCCCACGCCGGGCAGCTTCTGCAGCTCATCTACGTCGGCGGGCACCTCGCCGCCGAAATCCGCCGTCACCATTTGTGCGAGTGCCACGAGGTTCTTCGCCTTGCTTCGGAAGAACCCCAGCGAGTGGATGATCTCCGCCACTTCGTCCGATGAGGCGGCCGCCATGGCCGCTGGGGTAGGGAAGGCCGCGAACAGGCGCGGCGTCACCTTGTTCACGGCGGCGTCGGTGCACTGGGCCGACAGCACCACGGCCACGGTGAGCTCGAAGGGCGTGCGATAGTCGAGCGACGCCTTCCCAGGGCCGTAGTGCTCGAACATGCGCTCCTCGATGGCCGCCGCCCGCTCCCGCTTGCTCGCCAGGGATTCCCGTGCCATGCTGCCTCCTTACCTTTTGCGCCGGCCTGCGTCGCCGCTGTGTCGTTTTCGCTATTGTCGCACAGCGCGGGCTCCTTCTCGAGGAATAGTTAGGGGAATCGCGGCGGGACGGTTTACTTCTTTGCTACTATTGGCCCCCCGTTCGCGTCGCTGCGCGCCCCAGTGCGCTACACTGTGCGAGGCGCTCATCCCGGGCGCCGACCGCCCGCTCGGGCGGCTTTTGCCGTTTGCCCTACTGGAAAAGAGACCGCTGTGCTCATCGATTCGCTCGCCTTCACGCTGGAGAAATCCGGCTGTCTGGATACGTTCTGGGGAAAGCTCGATGCCGACGAGGACGCCACCTTGGGTGTGGCCGCCTCGGCGCGGCCCTTCCTCGTGGCGGCCCGCTTCGCCCATGCGCCCCAGCCCACGCTCGTCGTCGTGGCCGGCGAGGACGCCGCCGTCGCCTTCGCCCGCAACGTGGCCGCCTATGTGGGGGAGGAGCGCGTGCTGCGCTTCCCGGAGCGCGACGATTACCCCTTCGACCCGAAGCCGGCCGATCGTCGCGTCATCGCCCAGCGCATGGAGGCCGCCTGGGCGCTCAAGAGCGGCCGCGAAGTCGTGGTGGTGGCGAGCGCCCGGGCGCTGCTGCGCCTGTTGCCGCCGGTAGAGGCGAATGCTGCGCGGCCGATCGCGCTTACGGCCGGCGAGGAGCTCGAGGATATGGGCGTCGAGGGCGTCGAGGAGCTGGGCGACCTGCCCCGCGCCCTGGAGGCCGCCGGCTACGCCAACACCGGCGAGCTGGACGGCCCGGGCACCTTCGCCGTGCGCGGCGGCACCGTGGATGTGTTCCCCGGCAACCTGTCCTTTCCGGTGCGGCTCGACTTCTTCGGCGACGAGCTGGACGAGATTCGCCGCATCGTGCCCGCCACGGGGCAGACCATCTCTTCGCTGCCCTCCGTGGAGATTTACCCCGTCTCTGAGTTCCCCACCTCCCCCCGGGCGCTGGCCGACGCGCGGCGCGCCCTGGAAAAGCCGGCGCTCACCAACCCGGCTCTGCGCGATGTGCTGGAGAAGCTGGAAGGGGGGCTTCGCTTCGACGGCGCCGATGTGGTGCTGCCGTTTCTGTACAAGAAGCCGGTGACGCTGGGCGCCTACGCCGGAGCGGGCACGTGTGCGGCCCTCATCGAGCCGCGTTCGCTCTTCGATGATGCGGCCCACGCCGCAGATGACATCGCCGAGCGCGCCCGGGGTACCAACATCGCGCTCGCGGGCCTGTTCGCCGAGCCGGCGGCGTTGGACTTCGGGGGCGAGGTGCGGGCCACTTATGTCTCCATCATGCGGGTCGGCGGCGCGCTGGACGACGAGCTGCCGGTGAAGCGCGTCGATGTGGCCGGGATGCCCGACAAAATATTCGGCAAGCTGAAGAGCCTCGCCGCCGACCGCTACACCATCGTCTTCTCGGCTCCGAACTTGCGCGCCCGCGAGACCATGCGCCACGCCTTCGTCGATCACGGTATTCCCATCCAGATTGTGCAACCGGAAAATTTGGACGATGGCGAGTCGCAACCCGAAAGCACAGAGGCCGACACCCCGGCCCAGGCCAAACGCCGCCTGCGGCGGGGGGTCGTCAACATCGTGGACAACGACATCCCGCTCGGCATGATCATCCCGAAGGCGCATCTCGCGCTGGTGTCGGCCGCCGACACCCAGGGTTCGCGCGCCGCCAGCCGCCGCGTGCGCTCCCGCGTGGATGCCACCGAGGTCACCTTTCCGTTCAAGCCCGGCGACTACGTGGTGCACGCGGCCCACGGCATCGCTTTTTTCCGCGATCTGGTGCGCCGCGAGGTGGACGGCACCGAGCGCGACTACCTGCAGCTGGAATACGCCGAGGGCGACAAGCTGTTCGTCCCCGTGGAGCAGCTCGACCGCGTGACCCGTTACGTGGGGCCGGAAGGCGGCAGCCCCCGTCTTACCCGCCTGAACACGAGCGACTGGGCTCGGGCCATGAACCGCGCCCGCAAGGCCACCAAGAAGCTCGCCTTCGACCTCGTGGACGTGTACGCCCGCCGCGCCGCCACCCAGGGCTTCCGCTTCTCGCCGGACACCCCCTGGCAGCGCGAGATGGAGGAGGCCTTCCCCTACACCGAGACCCGCGACCAGCTCGCCGCCATCGCCGATGTGAAGCACGACATGGAATCGCCGCGACCGATGGACCGTCTCATCTGCGGAGACGTCGGCTTCGGCAAGACCGAGGTGGCCCTGCGCGCCGCCTTCAAGGCCACTCAGGACGGCAAGCAGGTGATGGTGCTCTGTCCGACCACCATTCTGGCCCAGCAGCACTACACCTCCTTCAAAGACCGCTTCGACCCCTTCGACGTCACCGTGGAAGTGCTCTCGCGCTTCCGCACGCCCGAGCAGCAGAAAGCAGCGCTGGAGGGCTTCGCCAAAGGCGACGTGCAGGTGCTCGTGGGCACGCACCGGCTGCTCTCGCGCGATGTGAACCCGCACGATCTGGGACTGGTCATCATCGACGAGGAGCAGCGCTTTGGCGTGCAGCACAAAGAGCAGCTGAAGAACTTGCGCGAGTCCATCGACGTGCTGACGTTGTCGGCCACCCCCATCCCGCGCACCATGCAGATGTCGCTGTCGGGGGTGCGCGATATGTCGCTCATCCTAACGCCGCCCGACGAGCGGCGCCCCGTAGAGGTGCACGTGGGGGAGTGGGATCCCGACGTCGTATCGGCCGCCATCCGCTACGAGTTGGCGCGGGGCGGCCAGGTGTACTACGTGTCCAACCGCGTGCGTTCCATCGACGAGGCCGTGGACCGCGTGCATGCCGCCGCCGGGGAGGCGCGGGTCGGCGTGGCCCACGGGCAGATGACCAAGGAGGAGCTGGAGCAGGTGATGGAGGAGTTCGCCGCCGGCGAGCTGGACGTGCTCGTGGCCACCACCATCATCGAGAGCGGCATCGACAACCCCCACACCAACACGCTCATCATCGAGGACGCCCAGCGTCTGGGCCTCGCCCAGATGTACCAGCTGAAGGGCCGCGTGGGCCGCTCGTCCACCCAGGCCTACGCCTACTTCATGTTCCCCGAGAACGTGCCTTTGACCGAGGAGGCCGCCGCGCGCCTCACCGCCATCAACGAGCACCAGGATCTGGGCAGCGGCATGCGCATCGCCATGCGCGATCTGGAGATCCGCGGCGCCGGTTCTATGCTGGGCGCCGAGCAGTCCGGCAATATGTCAGCCGTGGGCTTCGACCTGTTCGCCCAGATGCTCAACCAGGCCGTGAACGAGACCCGCGAGGGCGTGGGCGCCTCAGGCGAGCTGCCGCCGGCGCTTTCCGACATCACCGTGAACATCCCCGGTCACGCCTACCTGCCCGAGGAGTACATTCCCGACGCCGACGCCCGGGTGCTGTGGTACCGCAAGCTGGCTTCGGCCTCCACGGTGGAGGAGGTGGCCGCCCTCCGCGAGGATATGCTCGCGGAGGCCCCCGAGATGCCCGAGGCGGCGGCCAACCTCTTCGAGCGCGCATGGCTGAAGGCCTTCGCCAACGAGCACGGGGTCAAGCTCATCTCCGTGGCGGCGGGCAAGCTCATCGTGGAGCCCATCGACATCCCCGCTGCTGCCATGAAGCCCCTGCGCCGCGCGGCCGGCCGCTACCAGACGGACAAGCGCAAACTGACGCTGCCTTTGCGCTACTTCTCGGAGGAGGAACGCGACAACCTGCTTCCGGCTATCGTGCACTTCCTGGAGAAACTCTTCGGCGAGACCGACGCCGAAGAGGGGGCTCCTTTCGCGGAGATGGAGGGCGGCGCTTCCGGCTCTGCCTCCGATCCTGCCTCTTCTGTCCCCCGGGGTATCGCAACAGATCCCGCTGCGGGCGTTTCCAAAAATGCTCGGACAGGCTCTGCTAAGGCTGTTTCGCAAAATGCCCCGACCGATTCCCGCAGGGGCGGACCGAGGTCCGCCCTGGGCCAGGACCCGGCCAAGGGCTCAGCGTCAGCCGCTCCCGCTCCCACTCGCCCCACGGGGCGCAGCGAACGGCGCGCCAACAACCTCGCCAAGGGCGATGCCGCCCGCGAGCGTTTGGCCGCCAAGCGCGCCGCCCGTGCCGCCAAGCGCGAAGAGGGGCGATAGCCGCGCCGCCCGCGCCGCCAAGTGCCGAGGGCGGCAGTAGGGAGGTCGCTTTGCCCGCAGCGGTCGAAGGTGCGTCCTCTCTGGCTCCTTGTGCATGGGATGGTGTATGCTGCCTCTGCGGCAACGGATTTCGATGGATTGCACGGAGGTGAGACGGCGGTGAACGCTTCTAAGGTCTTCTGGCGAGGGGTGGTATGTGCCCTGGCGGGTGCGACGCTGTGGGGATTCTCAGGAGCCTGTATCCAGTTTCTCGCGGAGAGTTACGAGGTAAGCTCCGCCTTCATCTCCGCCGTACGTGCCGGCGTGGCGGCCCTGCTGTTCGCCGTCTTCGTATTCGTTACGCGTCGCGAGGCTCTGCTCTCGCTGCTGGGGAGCCCCGCCGCCCGTCCGACGCTCGTTCTGTTCGGCGTGGGGCTGTACCTCTCGCAGATCACCTATGCGGTGTCGGTGGCCCTCACCAACGCCGGCACGGCCACGGTGCTCCAGGCCACCTGCACGGTGTTCGTCATGCTTATCACCTGCGCCCGAGCGCGCCGTCTGCCGCGCGTCGCCGACTTTGTCGGGCTGATGTGCGCGATGGCCGCCGCGACGCTCATCGCCACCCAGGGAGACTGGGGCGTCATCGTGCTGCCGGTGGCGGGCTTGGCTTGGGGCATTGCCAACGCCTTGTCCGAGACGCTCTACATCATGGCGCCCCAACGGCTCTACGGCCGATGGGATCGCCCCACCATCATCGCCTGCGGGATGGTCATTAGCGGTATTGTCGCCGTTCTCGTGTGGCTCATCGGAGAGATGATCGTTTCGCTGCTCGCCGCCCCTTCTGTCGCCCTCGGCGCTGCGGGCTCGATTCTCGCCGACCTTTTCGGCACCGCCGGCAGTTTCGTTCCCGACATGGACGCTACAGGCTGGCTCGCTCTTGTCGGTGGCGTGGGCGTTCTTGGTACCTTTGCTGCTTTCGGGCTGTTCCTCTACGGCGTGTCGCTCGTGGGCTCGGTGAAGGGGAGCCTTCTGGGCGTGGCTGAGCCGGCCGGTGCCATGGTCATCGCTGCCTTGTGGCTGCACACTCCGTTCTCTGCCTGGGATTGGATCGGCCTTGTCCTCATGGCCGCCATGATCGCCCTCGTCTCCCTCTCCGGGCAGAATTCCGAAGGCAAAAGGAAGCGCTCAGGCGCCCGCTAAAAGTACCGCCATGGTGCCCCTTGTTTTTTAGATGGATCGAAGTAGGGCGGGGATCGTAGCAGCGTCAAACCGCAGTTATGTCGCGGCAGTGTCTCGTTTTCGCTGTGGACAACTCTATGAGCAGGCACTTTGTAAATAGGCACACATGAAATGACCACAACTGGAAGGCTTGCAACATAACTGATGAGTGGCAGTTTGCGTTGTGCCGAAGCGGTGGAGTCATAATGGGTAGAGCGAGGAAGCGTGATAAAGGAGTGTCTAATGGAAAAATTGCCGCCGGTTGAGAAAGTGTACGAGGCGTGGACGGCGCTGGTCGACGATCGCTACGATTTGAGTCCGGAAGCGCTTATCGTGCGATCGTCGGACGGGTCGAAGGAGTACCGGGTGACCTGGGACGACGAGGGACGCTACCGCTCCAACGACAACGCGACGTTCTGGCAGGGGTATGCGGGATACCCTGTCATCATGGCGCTCATGCTGCAAGGACGCGTGCCCTTCAATGGGGAGGTGGCCGCTTGGTTCAAGGGCATTCCGTGGAAGGCGCTCAACGATGCCCACAAGCGCGACTACGCTGCCGCGCTGGCCGAGGCCTTCGAGCGCGCGGGCCTCGACATGCCTCGGCAGTTGCAAGCCGAGGAAGCCGCCGCTGAGGTAATGGAGGCCCTGCGGGAGTTGCCCGTTTCCGTGAGGAGGCCGACAAGGAGGTAGTGGTCAGGGCGACGGCCTCGATGTGCGCTCTCAGGTAAAGAGGAGCCACGGCGATTGCGGCTTACGGTGCGGGCGATGCCGAGCTACGCTACTTGGCCCGGGCACGCTTCATGCGGGCGCGGGCGAGGGCCGCGGCGCCGCCCGAGACGACGGCCAGAGCTCCCACGGCGAGCAGCGCATCGGTGGCCGCGTCTCCAGTCTGTGGAACGCCGCGGTAGGCGATCGAGCTGCTGCGGTAAGTATGCGTGCCAGACGCCGCGCTGGATGTGCTGGGTTTGGCTGTCGCCTTAGAGGCGTCATCCTTGTCCGCGCCCTTCGTCCCGTTGCCGTCGGTCTGGTCGTCGGCTGCGGTGCTGCCATCTGTCTTGTCCCCGGCATTCGCGTTGGCGTCTCCGCTCGGCTGCCCGTCGTTTGCCGTTCCCGTCTGTCCGTCGCTCGGGTTGCCCTCGCCGCCCTCGTTGCCCGATGGCGTGCTCGGGGCGTTCAGCTCCTCCACGGTGGCGCCAGGGGCAGCGGCCGCTGCTGTTCGGGCTGCGCCGGCGTCACCATAGTAAACGGTCTTGCCTCCATCGTGAACGACGGCCTGGGCGTTGTGCTTGGCCGTTGAGGCGGGCACGACGGAAAAGGGGGCCGTCGCGTGAGCGTCGGCGGGGACGAACTCGGCGTAGGAATCGGCCACATAGGGCGCTACGTCCTGGTTGTAACTGCCGCCCTTAAGCGCGAGTGACCCCGTGCCGCTCACGGTGGCCAAAGGCTCGGGCTTGCCGTCGGCTCCCTCGGCGGTCGCCACGTCGCCCTGTCCGGTTACCGTCAGGGCTCCATCCCGAAGGGACAGGCCGCCGTCCGTGGCGAAGAAGAGGTTGAAGCCGGCCAGATCCAGCGTGAGCTCGCGGCCGTCGGAAACGGAGAGGGTCGGCTGTTCGCTCACGCTGCTGACGAGCTTGATGGTGCTGTGATCGGGGGCCGTTGCGAAGGCGCCCGCGAGCGTGGCGTAGCGCGTCGCTCCGGCCTGGGCCACCCAGGCGCTCCCGTTGTCGCGCACGGTGAAATCGCTCGGCGTGTTGTTGTAGGCGTAGGGGCCCTTCAAGGGAGCCGTGATGGCATTGAGCGGGGTGGCGCTCACGTTGTTCTCCACGAGGATGCCCTCGGGCACCGTGGAGGGCAGCGACGAGATGTCGGCGTTCTGCAGGTTGCCCACGATGCCCCCGGCGAAGCTCGAGCTGGTGATGGACGCGGCCGTATTGGTGTTTCCGCTTACGGTGCCCGCGTTGTAGAACGTGCCGACGATGCCGCCGGCGCAGCTGCCGCCTTGCACGGAGGCGCTGTTGGCGCAGCCGGTCACCGTGATGGGCGCGCTGGCGGCGTAGGCGGGCGCGGCGCCGTCGTAGCGGGCCCATCCCACGATGCCCCCGATGCCGTAGGCACTGGCGTTACTCGTGGAAACCGCCCCGGAATTGGTGCAGCCGCTCACGGCGCCGTAGTTCTTCTGCTCGCCGACGATGCCGCCGACAGAGTAGCTCGTGCCGGCAATGGCGCCGCTGTTCTCGCAATTCGACACGAAGGTCGCGCTGAGGCCGGCGATGCCGCCGATGCAGTCGGTGCCGGAAATGCTCCCGCTGTTGCGGCATCCGGTGATGGCCATGCGGCCGGTGTGGGTGGTGTAGTAGGCGGCGCCCACGATGCCGCCGGCGTTGCCCACGCCGCCCGCGGCGGTGACCGAGGCGCTGTTCTCGCAGTTCTCGATGGTGCCGGATAGCGTCATGCGCCCCGCGATGCCGCCCACGCCCGCCTTGCCGGAAACGGATCCGGAGACGCTTACGCCGGATACAGTGGAATCGTTCGCCAACATGCCGCAGAGGATGCCCGCCAGCTCGCTTTGAGGCACGGCGATCTTCGTGTCGGCCACGGTGAGGTTCTTCGCAGTGGCCCCGTCCAGAATGCCGAAGAGCCCGATGGCGTAGTCGGCGCCCTGGGTCGAAGTGATCTTCAGGCCGCTCACGGTGTGGCCCGCGCCGTCGAAGGTGCCAGCGAAAGGTGTGCTGCCCTCGGCGATGCCGCTGCTCTTGCGCGTGCCGGCGCCGATGGGCGTCCACTCGGCGCCCTCGAGATCCACGTCGGCGCCGAGGGCCACGTATTTGCCGTCATAGTCGTCGCCTGCGTTCACAGCATCGCGGAAGGCCGCTAGCTGACTTGCATTCTCGATGAGGTAGGGGTCGGCCTCGGTGCCCGCGCCCGAGGCGAAGACAGCGCTGTCCACGGCCCAGGCCGGGGACGCCCAGCAGAGAGCGGCGAGAAGGGCGAACGCGGCAACGGCCCAGCGGAGGGACACCGACGAGTGCGGAAAGAAGCGGGCGGTGAAGGCGTGTACGGAACGGTGCGGGGCCATGGTGGTTTCCTCTCTTACGGCGTCGTGCGAGCGTGCGGAACGGGGCATGGCGGGCGCGCCCTTCGAGGATGGCCGTGCGAAGCCCCTGCAGCGACGCTTCCAGTCTAGGCGCGCCGTTGCCCTCTCTTCGGGTTGCCGTCCAACCGATACGGCCCCACCGCCGAACTGTCACGGAGCGTCACGGCACCGTTGCGCTGCGGACACGAGCCCTGCACCGAACCGTCGCCGAGCCGGATGTGGTCAATGAATGATGGGTCTGCCCCCGTGCTATACTGGCGCTATTACCTGAAACGACCCCGAGGACTGAAGGAAACCCATGACCACGACCAAGCCCGTGCGCGTCCGCTTCGCGCCTTCTCCCACCGGCAAGCTGCACATCGGCGGCGCCCGCACCGCCATCTACAACTGGGCCTTCGCCCGTGCTACCGGCGGCACCTTCGTCCTGCGCATCGAGGACACCGACCCGGAGCGCTCCACCGAGGAGAACACCCAGATCATCCTGCGGGCCCTCCGCTGGATGGGACTCGATTGGGACGAGGGCCCCGAGGTGGGCGGCCCCTGCGGCCCCTACTTCCAAACCCAGCGCACCGCCACCTACGAGGCGGCGCTGCAGAAGCTCATCGACGCCGGCGCCGCCTACCCGTGCTTCTGCACCAAGGAGGAGCTGGATGCCAAGCGCGAGGCCGCCGAGAAAACCGAGGGAGGTTACGCGGGCTACGACCGCACCTGCCGCGCCATTCCGGCCGACGAGGCCGCCGCGCGCGTCGCGGCCGGCGAGCCCCATGTCTGGCGCCTGAAAGTGCCCGACGACCACGGTCCGGTCACGTTCAAAGATGCCGTCTACGGCGACATGAGCTTCCCCATCGATGTGATGGACGACATGATCCTGCGCCGCACCGACGGCACCTTCACCTACAACTTCGCCGTGGTCTGCGACGACGTGAACATGGCCATCACCCATGTCATCCGCGGCGACGACCATCTCTCCAACACCCCGCGCCAGGTGCTCATCTACGAGGCCCTGGGCGCCGAGGTGCCGCTGTTCGCGCACCTGTCCATGATCCTCGGCCCCGATGGCAAGAAGCTCTCGAAGCGCCACGGCGCCACTAACGTGGAGGAGTACCGCGACCGCGGGTATCTGCCCGACGCGCTCGTGAACTTCCTCGCGCTGCTCGGCTGGTCGCTCGATGGCGAGACCACCATCATCCCGCCGGCGGAGCTGTGCCGCACGTTCTCGCTCGATCGCATCACGAAGAAGCACTCCATCTTCGACGAGAAGAAGCTCGACTGGATGAACGGCGTCTACATCCGCGATATGGGCGCTGCCGCCTGGGTCGACGCCGCCAAGCCCTGGCTCGCCCAGACCAACCTGGACGGGTCGAACGTGCCGGACGGCATCACCGTCGTGCCGACGCCCACCAAGGAGGAGGCGGAGGCGGCCGCCCGCGAGTTGCGCCTTCCCGGAGCCGACGTGGACGCCGACACCTGGGAGGCGTGCCTGGCCGACGTGGACGACGATCGCGAGTTCTACGAGGCCATGTACCCGCTCGTGGCCGAGCGGCTGGCGCATTTGGACGAGATCCCCGCCAAGCTGGCGTTTCTGTTCTGGGGCGACTCGGTGGTGCTCGACGAGAAGAGCGTCCAGAAGGTGCTGTTGAAGGAGGGCGCGCGAGCCGACGAGGCGCTCGCCATTTGTCGGGCCATCCTCGCCGACGACGACAACCCGTGGGACGCCGAGGCGCTCGAGGAGCTCTGCCGCGCCGCCGGTGAGGAGGCCGGGCTCAAGCCGAAGCTTCTGTTCCAGCCCTTGCGCGTGGCCGTGTGCGGCAACATGGTGTCGCCGCCTTTGTTCGAGGCCATGATGCTGATGGATCCCGCCGACATCGTCGCCCGCATCGACGGCGTCACCGAAACCGTGTTCAGCGAGCGCGCCAACTAGCGGCCGCGTCAACCAGAAAGGTCGAAGACCATGGACGAGAACAGCAACATCCCAGGCGCTTCCGGCGCGGAGCCTCAGCAGCCGGCGCCGGAGCCGGCGCCAAGCGCCGTGCCTGAGAACCCCTTCGCTGCCTTCGGAGCGCCCGGTCCCGGCTCTCAGCCTGCGCCCGCGGCGCCCTCCGATGCTGTGCAGCCGGCGCCTGCCGCAGCCGCTCCGGCTCCTGAAATAGCGCAACCCGCGCCCACGGCGCCGACGCAGCCCTACTACGACGCCACGGCGGCACAAGCCGCCCAGCAGCCCTACGCCCCCTACGGACAGTCCGCCGGCGCTGGGCAGTCGTATGCCTACACTCAAGCTACGGCCCAGCAGCCGACCTACGCGCCCTATGACGGCGCCGGCTACGGCTCCTACGGCGCGGGCAGCCAGCCGCCGGTGCCCCCGGCGCCCGCACAGAACATCTATCCGGGCTACGAGCCGCCCAACCCCAACCAGAAGCGGCGCTGGCCGTGGTTTCTGCTGGGCCTGGCCGTGGGACTTGTCGTCGGCATGGGCGGTTGCGCCAGCTGCGTGGGGATCATGGCCCTGGCCGACTACGATAGCAGCTACGACAGCTACAACAGCTACGATGACGGCTACGACTACAACTACGATTACGACTTCGGCGACACCGATATGTGGGCTCCGGAGGACAGCTACGGCACCGACGAGGACGCCTCGCCCTACGGCACCTTCACCTTGGACGAGATCGCCTCGGTGTTCGAGGCCGACGGCATCTCCCAGGGCGAACCGGGGGAGGGTGACGTCTGCACCAAGGGCTTTTACACCGTAGGGCCCGCCGGCCAGATTCCCGCCGGCCTGTATTACTTGGAAGGTTCCAACGAGAAGCTCTCCCACTACTACGTGTTCGACGGGGACGACGGCCGCTATTCCGTTGATGACTCGGTGCAGTACTTTGGCAACTACTTCGTCGATTTGGACGAGGGCGATCTCATCGTGTTCGATCCCGGCGACGAGGCGACCATGTATCCGGCCCCCTCTACCTCCACGGATCCGACGGCGCCCTACACCAACGGCTGCTACCGCGTGGGCATCGACATTCCCGCCGGCAGCTACACCATCACTGCGGCTACCGTGGGCGAGGGCGAGACCGACGAGGACTCGGCGGCCTTCGTCATGAAGAACCTCGACTTCGACGACGACTCCATTGTGGACACCAAGTACGTCATTCCCGGCGGCGAGCAGACGGTCACGGTCAGCAACGGCCAGTACTTGGAACTCTTCGCCGCCACCGCCACCCCCGTCGCTCAGGGGTAAGGGCAACCACCTGCGTGGACGCCAGTGCATTAGATCCGTAGGGGGCGACCTTGGTCGCCCCTTCCAACCAGAGAGATTTTTCTTGCTGATGAGGGGCGACCGAGGTCGCCCCCTACGAAGGTTGACCGGAAGGAAAGGATTCCTATGGCGAAGCAGCTAAGCGATCGCCCCACGTTGGAAGAGCTGAAAGACTTCTTCGGTCACGACCGGTTCGCCGAGCACGCGGGCTGCCGCATCGTGAAAGGATCGCGCGATCACGCCGTGTGCGAGCTGGACATCCAGGACCACCACCGCAACGCGCTGGGCAACGTCATGGGCGGCGCCATCTTCACCTTGGCCGATTTCGCCTTGGCCATTGCCAGCAATACCGGCGGGAACCCGAGCGTGTCGGTATCGAGCACCATCGAATATCTCAGCGCCTCGAAGGGCACCTGCCTCATTGCGACGTGCAACGCGGACAAGTCCGGCCGCCGCCTCGGCTTCTATACCACCGATGTGACCGACGACACAGGGCGCCGCATAGCGCGCGTCACCACCACCGTCTTTCGCGAAAGCGAGTGAGGACAGCGAAAGGGCCCCAACCGGGGCCCTTTCACTTATGAAAGATGGGGTTTTGCTGGACGACCCGTAGGGGCTGACCTTGGTCAGCCCTCTCGAGCGGAATGACGTTCCCGGGTTGGGAGGGGCGACCAAGGTCGCCCCCTACCGAAGGAGCGGCCAGCGAGGACTGTCTGAGCGAATCAGAATGCCGCGCGTCTCCCCGTCGGGAGAGCCGCAGCCAGGTTACTCGACCCCGCAGGCCGCCCGCAGGGCGTCGACGCGGTCGGTCTTCTCCCAGGTGAACTCGGGCAGCTCGCGGCCGAAGTGGCCGTAGGCCGCTGTCTTCTGGTAGATGGGGCGGCGCAAGTCCAGTTCGTCGATGATGGCGCCGGGGCGCAGATCGAACACCTCGGACACGGCGCGCTCGATATCCTCTTCCGGGACATGGTTCGTGCCGAAGGTCTCCACCATGACGCTCACCGGCTTCGCCACGCCGATGGCGTAGGCGATCTGCACCTCGCAGCGGTCGGCCAGTCCTGCGGCCACGACGTTTTTGGCTACCCAGCGCGCCGCATAGGCTGCCGAGCGGTCCACCTTGGTGCAGTCCTTGCCGGAGAACGCCCCGCCGCCGTGGCGGCCCATGCCGCCGTAGGTGTCGACGATGATCTTGCGGCCGGTGAGACCGGCGTCGCCCATGGGGCCGCCGATGACGAAGCGGCCCGTGGGGTTCACGTAGATCTCGCAGTCGTCGGCGAGCGCCACCCCTTCGGCCTCGAACACCGGGCGGATGACCGTCTCGATGACGGCCTCGCGCAGGGCGTCCTGCTCGATGTCCTCGGAGTGCTGGGTGGACACGACCACCTTCTCAACCGCTGTGGGCGCTCCGTCGATGTAGCGCACCGATACCTGGGTCTTGCCGTCGGGGCGCAGAAATTCCAGCGTGCCGTTCTTGCGCACCTCCGTGAGTCGCTCGGAGAGGCGATGGGCCAAATAGATCGGCATGGGCATGAGCGTGCTCGTCTCGTTGCAGGCATAGCCGAACATCATGCCCTGGTCGCCCGCGCCTACGGTCTCGTAGGGGTCGGCCGCGGCCGCCTCGTCGCGCTGGGCCTCGAAGGACTCGTCCACGCCCTGGGCGATGTCGGAGGACTGCTCGTGGATGGAGCTCATGACGGCGCAGGTGTTGCCGTCGAAGCCGTACTTCGCGCGGTCGTAGCCGATGGAGCACACCACGTCGCGCGCGATGGACTGCACGTCCACGTAGGCCTGGGTGCGAATCTCGCCGGTAACGAAGACGGTGCCCGTGGTGACGAGCGTCTCGCAGGCGCAGCGCATCTTCGCCGGGTCGGCCGGGTTGCCGTCTGGCGCGATGTAGCCCTCCTCGGCCAGGGCGATCTCCTTGGCCAGGATGGCGTCCAGAATGGCGTCGGAAATCTGGTCGCAGATCTTGTCCGGGTGTCCTTCCGTGACGGATTCGGACGTGAACAGGTACGATGAGTGCTTTTCAGCCATAAGAGTCCTCTCTTATCGGTGTTGGCCGGACCACCTTGGCGCTCATAGCGAGGGACGCGTCAGGTTGGTGTCGGGATCATCGAGCCAACTCTCTACCCCGACTCTGGATAATGCAGATCGCGCGTCCGATGCGGGCGCGCGATCAAGTATGCTAACGGTTCGAAGGAGCGGGCGCAAGGGGAGGAGTCGGCCTACGCGGTAACTTCATCGGCGGCCTTCTCGGCCCTCTCGGCGGCGCCATCCACGGCCTGCTCCACCACGGCGGCGTCGGCCTGGGAGAGCAGGGCTCCCTCGTCTAGGGCGCATCTCAGCTCATCGGCCAGCGCCGGCTCCAGTGCCATCTCGTCCACGGGGCGGTCCGGATCGAAGGCCCCGTGCATGGTGCGGCCGAGCCGCGCAAACTTCGCCTTGTCGGTTTCGGCCATGCCGCAGAACTGGCGTGCTCGGTAGGGTGCGCGCTTGTCGGCGCCGTTCGTCCACAGGCGCTCGGCCTCGGGCGCCCATGCCCGGGCCGCCGGGCGGCATTTCTCGGCCAGATCGTGGGCGCTTTCCGTTTCTACGAGGTCGGTGCCGCGGGCGCCGCTCTTCTCGACCATCTCCTCCAGGCGGTCGGGATTCTCGAGCATCGGACAGGGCCGCAGCAAGTTGTCGTTGAAAGGCTGCCCCTCGTAGTAGGCCATGAACAGCGGGCTCTTCAGGCATTCCAGCAGCGGTTGCTCGCGGATGTTGGCATTGGAGTAGTGGATGAACACGCAGGGCTCTACATCGCCTGCCGCGTTGATGTGCAGATAGCGGCGGCCTCCGGCGATGCAGCCGCCGACGAACTCGCCGTCGTGTTGGAAGTCGAGCGTCAGGATGGGCTTCTCCGCCCGCACGCGGCGGTTGAAATGGTAGAGCAGTTTGCGGTCGTCCGGCGTGGGCATGAGCTCGGTCGGCGCGCCCTTGCCCACGGGCATGTAGGTGAAGATCCAGGCGAAGAGCGCCCCTTTGTCGATGAGCCAGTCGAAGTACGCGTCGGAGGCCACGGAGTGCGCGTTGTCGTGGGTGTAGCAGATGGACACGCCGAAGGGCAGCCCGTGGCTCGCGAGAAGATCCATGGCCGCGTCCACCTTGGCGTAGGTGCCCGCGCCGCGCCGCCCGTCGGTGGCCGCTTCGTCGCCCTCGGCGGAGATGGCCGGCACGAAGTTCTTCACGCGGATCATCTCCTGGCAGAACTCCTCGTCGATGAGCGTGGAGTTCGTGAAGCACAGAAACGCGCAGTCCGGATGGGCCTCGCACAGCCGAATGAGATCGCGCTTGCGCACGAGGGGCTCGCCGCCAGTATAGATGTACACGTGCACGCCGAGTTCCTTGCCCTGGCGGATGATGGAGTCGATCTCGTCGTAGGCGAGGTTCAGGGCGTGCCCGTACTCGGCGGCCCAGCAGCCGGTGCAGTGGAGGTTGCAGGCGCTCGTCGGATCCAGCAGGATGGCCCAGGGGATGTTGCACTGATGGCGCTCGCGCATCTTCTCTTGCTTGCCCCAGGCGAGGAAGTTCGCGTCCATGACGAAGGTCTTCAGCAGATCGGCCCGCACCTCGGGGTTCAAGTCCATGACGCGCATGATGAGCTGGTACATATTCGTCTTGTTCTTGATGGCGTCCGAGAAGGCGGCGCGCTGCTCGGCGAACAGGCTGGCCGGAGCGAGGGCGTCGATTTTGCCCATGATGTTCGCCATGTTGTTCTCGGGGTCGTCGCACAGATAATCGACGAGCTTGTAGGCCAGCGCTTGCTTCGCTCTCTCGGTGGGTTTCATGGGCTTCTCCTTTGCACGGGCTTCCTTTGGCATAGCGTCATTGTGGCAAAATTGCATTCCGTGAGCGTTCGAGTCATGATTACTGTCACGGCCTTGATCGCTTGCCGTTTCTAAGTTGTCGCTTGCATGTCATCTAACGCTGTGGCTTCAAACTTCGAGGTCACGCGGGCCCATCCTGTGCGGGCGTTGCGCGCTGCCCGCCAACGGCTTTCCAACGCGTTGCCCGCGCCCCGCATAGGTCGTGCTACACTTATCCAAATGCACAAAAGCCCAAGGGACGGAGCCCTCATGCCAAGCAATGCCGATTACACCCGCGAGTACTTCCAGATCATCGACGAGCTGGACGGCGACATCGAGAGCCGCCGCGCCGCGTTCAACTACATGCAGGACTCCACGGCCATCGTGCACCACCAGGTGGTGGCCTCCTCCTTCGTGCCGCGCCTGTTCAACCGCAAAACCTACGAGGTCATGAAGCGCACGGCCGAGACGAGCCACCGCATCCTCTGCAAGGTCATCGAGCGCTACCGGGCTGACGAGGAGTACCGCAAGCTGTTCGATTTCGACGAGCGTCTCGTGGAGCTCATACTGCTGCCCCGCGACTACGATTCCGTGCTGCCCTTCGCCCGCGTGGACACGTTCTTGAACGAGAACGACTACCGCATCCACTTCTGCGAGTTCAACGGCGACGGCAGCGCGGGCATGAACGAGAACCGCGAGATCACGAACTCCATCGTGGGCTCCGACACCTTCCGCACCTTCGCCGAGAACCACGCCGTCCAGGGCTGCGACTTGTTCATGCCCTGGGTGCGCGCCTTCATGGACATCTACGGCACCTACCGCTTCAAGGTGGAGAACCCCCGCGTGGCCATCTGCGACTATCTGGAGAACGGCGTGGTGGACGAGTTCCACATCTTCGCCGAGAAGTTCCGCGAGGCCGGCGTGGAATGCGTCGTGGCCGACGTGCGCGAGTTGTCCTTCGACGGCGAGGTGCTGACGACACCCGACGGGCTGCCCGTGAACGCCATCTGGCGGCGCTCGGTCACCAACGACGTGCTGGAGTTCTGGGACGACTCGCAGGACCTCATCAACGCCGTGCGGGCGCGGAAGGTGGCGCTCATCGGGGCGTTCTCCGGGCACATCGTCCACGACAAGCAGCTGTTCGAGGTGCTCTTTGCGCCGGAGACCCAGGCCTTCCTCACCGAAGAGGAGATCGCGTTTGTGGAGGAGACCGTGCCCATGACGGCCTTCCTCAACGACGATCAGGTGAACATCGACCAGATCCGCGCCAACCGCGAGGAGTGGATCATCAAGCCCACCGACCACTACGGCGCCGACAACGTGTACGCCGGCTGCGAGGTGAGTCAGGAGGAGTGGGAGCGCGTCATCGACGAGTTCGCCAACGAGCGCGCCGGCTACCCCTTCATTGTGCAGCGCTACATCCGCCCCTTCAAGACCGACACGCTGCCGCCGGACCGCGGCATCAACGAGGCGCCCGACGGCGCCGTGGAAAGCGAGCCGGTACCTTACAACAATCTGAACGGGCTGTACCTGTATAACGGCCACTTCCAGGGCGTCTTCAGCCGGCTGGGGCCGCACCCCACGATTTCGAAGACCAACGACGGCATGACCGCGGCCACTATCTGGGTCGATTGCGACGTGCCCGATGGGCTGGAGCTGTAAATGGGATCCGATAGCATTCTCGCCGGCATTGGCGCCACGGTGCTCGCCGTCACCCTGCTCGTGTGCGGGTTCGCCGCCTGCTGCTTGCCGGTGACCACCGCCTCGCTTGCCGGCGCCGTGAGCACGGGGGCGGATTCGCCCTACACCCACGAGCAGCTGGTATCGCTGGCGCAGGAGACCCGCGCGTTCACCGTGGACGCCCACTCGAGCATGGAAGAGGCCCGCGAGTCTTTGGCCGCCGACGTGGTGGCGGCGGCGCGGGAGGCCTCGGCCGAGGGGGCTCCCAAGTACTCCCAGTGGACGCAGCAGGCCAAGCAGGTTCTTGGCGATGCGGAAGGGGAGGGCGGCGCGGTGGCCGCGGACGATGGCGCGGCCGCTGGCGACGGTTCGGCGCTTGAGACCATGGATGCGCTGGCGAAGGTGTCTGACCGCTACGCCCTGGACGCCGATGCGGTGAGCCACTTGGAGGACTGCAACGGGCTCATCACGGGCTTGAGCTCCTATCTGGGCATGATCGGCGTGGCGGCGCTCATCATCGCGCTGGTGCTCGGTTTTCGCAAGCAGTTCGCGGCGCTCGCCTTCATGCTGCGCATGGGGCCGGCGCTGCTTCTGGCGGTGCTCGTCGTGCTGGGGCTGTGGGGCGTCATCGACTTCAACGGCCTGTTCGCGGCCTTCCACTCGCTGTTCTTCGTGGACGGCACCTGGACGTTCAATTACGACTCGCTGCTCATCTCCATGTATCCGATCGACTTCTGGATGGGCATGGGGGCGGTCTGGGTCGGCTCGGCCATCGGCGTCGGGCTGCTCTGCTTCGCCGCCGGCTGCCTGTTCGCGTGGAAGGCCCAGGTGCAGCACCGCGAGCTGGAAGAGGCCGCCGCGGCCGACGCCGCCCGCTCCAAGAAGCGCCGCAAGAAGGGCCGTCGCTGATGGCGCGCGCCCCCAAGGACCACAAGACCAACGCCCTGCGCGAGCTGGACGCGGCGGGCATTCCCCACGAGGAGCTGTTCTTCGACGCCGAGCCCACGATGACCGGCGAGGAGATCGCGCGCTCGCAGGGGGAGGATCCCGACGCCGTCTTCAAGACCCTCGTCACCCAGGGCAAGTCCGGCGGCTACTACGTGTTCCTCGTGCCCGTGGCCGCCGAGCTCGACCTGAAGAAGGCGGCCGCGGCGGCCGGCGAGAAGGCCATCGCCATGATCAAGGCCCGCGAGCTTCTGCCGCTCACCGGCTATGTGCACGGCGGCTGCTCGCCCATCGGCATGAAGAAGCGCTTTCCCACCTTCGTGGATGAGACGGCCCAACTCTTCGATACGATTCACTTCTCGGGCGGCAAGGTGGGCTGCCAAATCCGCATGAACCCCGACGACCTCGCCCGCCTCATCCCCTTCCAATACGCCGACCTCACGGTGTAGGCTTGCGGTATACTGGCGGGCATGAACATTGCCTCGGTCATAGTCGACATTCCTACCCAAGCTCTCGACACCCCCTATTCCTACGCGGTTCCCGACGAGATGCTCGTCGGGGAAGGGGGGCGTCCGGCCGCGGTGGGCTGCGCCGTGCTCGTGACGCTCGGCGGCCGCAAGGCCGTGGGCTACATTGTGGGCCTGGAAGAGGTCGCTCCCTCTCCGGACGAGGGCACCGACTTGTGGGGGACGCCCCAGTCGGCGGCCGATCTCAAGCAGGTGGAAGCGGTGCTCTCGGCGCCGTTTTTCGACGAGGAGGGGGCGGCCTGCGCGCTCTGGCTCGCCGAACGCTACGCCGCGCCGCTTTCCGAATGCGCGCGCTTGTTCACGCCGCCGCGGGCCGTGCCGCGCATCGTGCGGGGCCGCGACGGCCGTTGGCGCGTCGAGGAGCCGGCCATCGGGGAAGTGGACGACCGCTGGGTCACGCGCGGGCCGGACTTCGACGCGTTCGTTCCCCGCAAGAACGCCGTGAAGCAGCAGGAGGTGCTGGCTGCGGTGGGCGCCGGCGACGTGCGCGTGGCCGAGCTGTCGCGGGAGTTCGGCGCCGTGGGTTCCACGTTGAAGGCGCTGGCCGCCAAGGGGGCTGTCACGGTGGAGCGGCGCCGGCGCATGCGCGGCATGGAAGACGGGGCCTCGCGCGCGGGCGCGCCGGCCGGCGGGGCGGCTGCTCCGGCCCCCACTGCGGCCCCGCAGCTCACCGAGGGCCAGCAAGCGGCCGTGGCCGCCATCGAGGCCGCCTGGGCCGCGGGCGACGGGCGCGTGGTGCTCGTGGACGGCGTCACCGGCTCCGGCAAGACCGAGGTGTACCTGCAGGCCATCGAGCGCACGCTCGCCGAGGGGCGCCGCGCCATCGTGCTCGTGCCGGAGATCTCCCTCACCCCCCAGACCGTCGCCCGTTTCCGCGGCCGCTTCGGCGACGCGGTGGCCGTCATGCACTCCCGCATGAGCGACGGCGAGCGCTACGACCAGTGGGATTTCATCAAAAGCGGCGCGGCCAAAGTCGTCGTGGGCGCCCGCAGCGCGCTGTTCACGCCGGCCGCCAATGTGGGGCTCATCGTCATCGACGAGGAGCACGAGGGCTCCTACAAGCAGGACTCTTCGCCGCGCTACCACGCGCGCGACGTGGCCGAGTGGATGATGTCGCGTGCCGGGGGCGCGCTGGTGCTCGGCTCGGCCACCCCTTCCATCGAGGCGCTCTACCAGGTGAACAAGAACCCGCGCTGGACGGCGGCGGCGCTTCCCGAGCGCGCCAACGGGCGGCCCATGCCCGCCATCGAGGTGGTGGACATGGCCGCCGAGTTCGCCTCCGGCTCCCGCGCCATGTTCTCCGGACGGCTCGCCCGGGCGCTGGGCGAGGAGCTCGCTCAGGGTCGCAAGGCGGTGCTTCTGCTGAACCAGCGCGGCTTCGCGAAGTTCCTTCTGTGCCGCGACTGCGGCTTTGTGCCCGAGTGCCCGCATTGCTCAACGTCGCTCACCTACCACGAACAGGGGGCCAAGCTCGTCTGCCACCACTGCGGCTACACCGTGGCCGCGCCTCCCACCTGCCCCGAATGCGGCAGCCCCTACCTGAAGAAGTTCGGCGCCGGCACCCAGCGTGTGGAAACCGAGCTGCGCCAGCTCTTGGACGGGCTGCCCGGTGTGGGGCCAACCGTTCCCATCATCCGCATGGACGCCGACACCACCCAGGCCAAAGGCGCCCACCAGGCCCTGCTGGAATCGTTCGCCGCCGCCGATGCCGCCGTGCTGCTCGGCACCCAGATGATCGCCAAGGGGCTCGATTTCGACGACGTCACGCTGGTGGGCGTCATCAACGCCGACACCCAGCTGCACCTGCCGGACTACCGCGCCGGCGAGCGAACCTTCCAGCTCATCGAGCAGGTGGCGGGCCGCGCCGGGCGCGCCGAGCTGGACGGGCGGGTCATGGTGCAGACCTACGAGGCCGACGACGTGGCCATCCGCGCCGCTGCCACCTACAACCGCGGGATGTTCCTGCGCGCCGAGCTGCCCAAGCGCAAGCTTCTAGGCTACTCGCCCTACGTGCGCATGGCCAACGTGCTTCTGTGGGGCGCCGACGAGCACGCCGTGGCCACCGAGGCCGAGCTTCTGCACGCCCAGCTGGCCGAGCTTATCCGCAACGAGGTGGGGGAGCGCTGGCAGGTGCTGCCCGCCGTCCCCTGCGTGCTGGCGAAGCTGCGCAACACCTACCGCTACCACATCGTCGTGAAGGCGCCTTTGGGCGACGACCTCTCGGCCCCGCTGGTGCGCCTGTTCCGCGCCCGCAAAGTGAACCCCGCCGTCAACGCCGCCGTCGACATCGACCCTGTGGACTTGCTGTAGGGCCGAACCTGACAGTGCTGAAACCTCCTTCAATGGCGCGTGCTATACTGAGCTTCACCACACTGTGTCATCGTCCTGGTTCTTCATATAAGACCAGGTCTTAGGCGAAAAGGAGCGCGAACGGTGGAACTGTCCCTTCATCGCTGGCCCTATGCGGGGCGCGCTTTCCGGCGCGCGTCCGCTCCTCCTCTGCTGGGCGGCCTTCTCACTTTCTCCCTCGCCCTTATGACGGTGGGCGTCGTCGTGTACGCCGGTGCCGTTCCATCTCTGGCGGAACAGAGTCCTCTTGTGCGACAGTGGGCGGGCGCCGATCGCGCGCGAGCGCTCGGTCCCGATGCGCCGCTTATGGGCGCGCATGGCCTTTCCGGCACCGGCGGCGTTTCTTCCGGAGCCGGAGGCGCGAATGGCCCGGGGGCAACGAGCACCACATCGGACGGTACGGCTTTGGCACCTGATGCGGGCGCGCTGTCCGACCCCGCGGATCTTCTGCTGTTGGGAGGGCGGAGCGCGTCGCTGCTCGGCGGTTCCGGTTTTGCTGCTCCGACGAATAGGGGCGCGGGCGCTGAGGGCGGATCCTCGAACTCGGCACATGTCGAGGCGCCGGCGTCCTCGGGTGATCCGAATACTTCAGGCTCGAACGCGACCGGCTCTGGTTCCACGAACGGAGGATCCGGCGCTTCTTCGGGGAATCCCTCGGGCGGAGGTTCGGCCTCCGGTGAATCTTCGGGTGGCGGCTCGTCTTCAGGTGGCTCCTCGGGCGGCAACGCTGTTGCGCCGACACCGAGCGACCCGGAGCCCGATCCTGAGCCGACCATCCCCGTTGAGGCGGGAGGCCCGGTTCCCGAGGATATGGAGCAGCGCATATGCAATACCTTGCGCAGCGAACACGACGTGCTCAAGGCAGAGGCCGCGAAGGTGTACCAATGCGCCGATGACTACGAGCGCCTTTGCATGACGCGTCCGCAGCAGCCGCGCATCGAAGCGGCCCGGACGGTTTCGAACCTGCTGCGCGAAGTGCAAGTGGCGGATTCCAATATGATGATGGAGGTGGGCTACGCTTGCAATCGCGACGACGGAGCCATGTACGGCGCTTCGCGCTATAGCGGAAACTTCTCGCAGATGCACCAGTCCTACGGCGACCTGATCAACCTGCTGTACGAGTTGGACAATGCCTGGTCGGGGAATTGCTATTTCGAAGATCCCGCCGCGAATGCCGATTATTGGTCGGGCCGTGTGACGAGAAGCGCAGCGACGGGACGCATGGCGTATCTGGAGGCCTACGAGGCCCATGTGGGCGGAGCGCGCCCGTGACGGCGGTGCTGGAAGCGCGCCCCGTTGGCGGCGCGTTGGCCGATGACACCCGCAGTGGTTCCGTGCGACTTTTTCGGGTGGAGGCGTTCGAGCCTGCGGTCTATGTCGCCCCCGAGCATCGCGACGCCTACGAGCGACGCTTCGTCACGCTGCTGGTGGACGAGGCCTCCCGCCGCCGAGGCGGTGTAGGGGAGGTGCTTCATGCCCGCAATCCCCGTGGCGAGCGGTTCGCGCTCAAGCGTTTGCGGCGGTCCGATGGCGAGAGAGGGGACGATGGGCTCGCCGAGGCCCGTCGAGCCGCATTCGATGCCGAATACGACGCCCATCGCGTCTTGTCCCCGTTGCGCGGCTTCCCGCGCCTCTATGGCCGCGGCCGCGTCGGCGAGGATTCGGTCATCGTGATGGAATGGGTGGAGGGGGTCACGCTCGAAGAGGCGGCCCGCGCTCTGGCCGTGGACGACGAGGGGCGGCTCTCTCCGCTTACGGTGGCCCGCATCGGACGCGACCTGTTCGATCTTCTGGCTCGTATGGCCTATGTTGAGGGCGGCCTGGCCCATCGTGATGTGGCCCCGCGCAATATCATGATCGATACGGGACAGCTTTCTGTGGCCGATCAGGTGGAGGAGGGCGCCTTCCAGCTCGTTCTCGTCGATTTCGGATCGGCCGTTCCTCTGGAGAGCGCAGATCCCTCGCTGACGGCGCGATGGGGGGCGCCCTTGGGGGCGACAGCCGATTTCGCTGCCCCCGAGATGCTGACCGACGATGTATCGGGGGCGGTGGCTCGGCGCCGGTCTCCCGCTGTCGATGTGTACGCGGCTGCCAGCGTGCTGTACCAGTTGATGGAGGGGCATTCGCCCTACGACCTCAGCTTTGCCGGTCGCAGCCAGCGCGAAGGTCGGTCTGCCTACCGCATCAAGACGGAGTTCTCGCCCGAAATGCCCGCCGGTGCCCATGGGATCGCCGCGGACGTTCGCGCGGTGCTCGCTTCGGAGCCCGAGGTAGCCGTGGCAGTGGGGCGTGCCGCGGCAGAGTTGGATGGCGCCCCGGCGCCGCATCGCGTTCGAGCGGCCTTGTCTGCGGTGGACGACCAGCTTGCAGAAGTGCTCATGGCCTGTCTCGTCCCTGAGCAGAGTCGACGCCCCCGGGCGAGGGAGGTGCGGGAGGCGCTCGCCCTGTTCTGCTCCCAGTACGCCGACAACGTGGCCCGCGCTCTGCGCGGCGAGCCCTTGGCACCGTGTCCTTTGGGCGGGGCGGCGGCAACGGAGGCCCGGCGCCGTCGACGTTTGCGCCGCGCGGCACGCGTGGCCGCCGATGCGCTCTCGGCGGCTGTGGCCGTCGGAGGAGCTGCGACCGCAGGGCTTCTCACTCAGGACATGACGGTGGCTTTTCCAGCCGGTCAGCCGCTATGGTCGGGGCCGATGCCGGGACTTGCAGTCTCCGTGGCGCTTCTGTTGCCCCTTGCGGGTGCCCTTATCGCCCGCGGCAGCGAGAGAGACACCGGTTTCGGTTTCGCGCGAGGGCTTCTCGGGTCGCTTCTGGGCGGTGCGGTAGCGGGTCTTCTGGCCTCGCTCACGGCATGGCCGAGCGAGTCGGTCTCGGACGCTCTCTATGCGGTGCTGTTCCTCGCCGTCGTCGCTCCTTTACCGGGATTGGTCGCTGATTGGGCCTTGGCGCTGCCCCCGTTGTCGTCTGCGTCCTCCACCGCCCCGTTGGCGCGGCCGGTACTACCCTGGGGCGCGGTGCCTTCCGAGGATCGCGCCGTCTCGGCTGCGAGCCGCGAGGCCTTGGCGTTAGAGGCAATGTCAGAGATAACTTACGAACTAGCTGATGAGTCCAATGAGGAGGGCATATGACCCCCATCGATGCCACACCCACTTCCGTGCTGTTCGATTTGGCGAAGCGCCATTGCGGTGTGAGCCACAAGGAACTGGCCGGCTTGCTGCTGTCGGGGCGCCCCCTCTCCGACGGGCGCAGCCCCCAGAGCCGTCTGGACGACCGTACCTGGGTGTCGCGGTTCATCGTGCACGCGCCGGCCGGAACACTCTCCGACAGCTACTTCTGCGACTACGCCGTCGGCGCGCTCCGGTTCGCGGCGCGCATGAAATCGCGCAGCAAGCGCGCTCTCACGGGCGAGGCCATTCTCGATATCGTCTGCGGAAAGGCCGGCCGGGCCATGGACGACGCCCTTAAGGCATGCGGCCAGAGTCCCACGCTGTACCGCAACATGATGGAACGCATCGCCTGCGAGGGATCGCTGACGGCCGACGAGCGCGCCGAAGTGGCCCTGGTGCTGCTGGTGACCGCTGCTTGCACGGCCGATGTGCGACGCGCCGTGGCCGAGGCGCGCGCTTTCTCCGAGAAGATGCACGGAGGCGGTCTTGCCACACCGCCCTTGGCGCCGGTGCCTCAGGGCGCTGGGCGCGCGGCGGCCCCAACCGGCGCCGACGATCGCCCGCGCTGGTTGGGACTTCTGCGCATCGTCGACGGCGTCGTCGCCGGTGAGCCCCAGTGGGTGGAACCCACAGCGACGGGTGCCGAGGTGGGGGCGCTTGTGCTAACCGAGGGGGCGGTAAGCGAAGTCGGCCCTGACGTGTCCGGTTGCCACGCGCGCCTCTGGCGCGACGATGCGGGCGCGTGGTGGGTAGAAGGATGCGATTCCCGTCACGGCACGGTGCTCGTGAACGGCCTCACCGGCGAGGAGACGGTGGTGGAGCCGCCCCGCGGCCAGCGCGATGGCTGGCAAGCCTCTCCTGTGCCCGTGGCCCCGGGAGACCAACTCCGCCTCGCCGCCTCCACCACCTTCCTCCTCATAGAGGGCTACCCGGGCTAAGCAGCCGTACGGGAGCGCTACAGGCTTTCGATTTCTGCGATATTTAACTGATGACGTTGTAGTCATTCTGTCCCTCATTGTAATTTCAACCGTTTTGCCGTTGTCGCAAGTGCGGCAATGCGGTCGTTTCGCGCCTTTCGGACGCTGCCACTCATTATTGATGTTTACAACCGTATGTCCTGGCGTTCTCTTTTCTGGACTATATCGTGTGCATTTTGCTTTTAGCTTAGGCCCATTCAATCTTTTCCACTCCAAATTGGCTGACTAACGACGGGATCAGAACAAGTTTTGTAAGCTTTCGCATCACTGGTCTTGCTAGGTGGTTGTTCGGACGGAATGTAAGGAATGTTGCGCAACAAATTCTAGTGGTTCGCGTCTATGCTTTTTCAAAAGGTTTATTCTAAGAGGAGGCAAGCATGAGCCTTGTTGACGTTATCAAATACGAGGGGGATAACCAGACGTTCGTATGGAAGCATCCTCGTGAGGATTTCAATACGGGCTCTCAGCTGATCGTTCATGAATCGCAAGAAGCGATTTTCTTTTTGAACGGACAGGCGCTTGATTCATTTCTCCCGGGAAGATACGAACTTGAAACCCAGAATATCCCACTACTTAATAAAATAATAAACATCCCATCAGGTGGTGAGAGCCCATTCCACGCGGAAGTGTATTTCATCAACCTTGTTGAACAGATGGGTATACCGTGGGGAACCAATTCCAAAATACAGTTTATGGAACCTGAGTTTATGTTTCCGCTGTCCATTGGTGCTTCGGGAGAAATGGCGCTAGCGGTTAGGGAACCGAAAAAACTGCTTTTAAAGCTAGTCGGCACGGAGGCGCTTTTGTCGCAGGAAAAGCTCATCAAATACTTTAAGTCTTTCCTGCAAACTAGAATAAAAACCGTGATCGCGCAGGTTGTTATCGAACGCAAGCTGTCAATCTTCCAGATGGACGCACAGCTTGCGACGCTTTCAGATGAAGTCAAAGCACACCTTCAATCTGATTTTAAGGAATACGGGCTTGAGCTTACCCAAATGATGGTTACTACGATCGTGAAGCCTGAAGGCGACCCGATTTATGAACAGTTCAAAAACCTCTACTTTCGTCAATACGCTGCTGTGAAAAATGCTCAAATCAACCAACAAGTAGGAATCATAGATCAGGAGACGATTGCAAAGCAAACGGTCATAGAGGCAAAAGGAATTGCTGAAAAACGTCAAGTCGAGGGATACACCTATCAACAAGAGCGTGGTTTCGATGTTGCAGAACAGATGGCTCAAAACGAAGCTGCTGGAGAATTCGCGAATATGGGAATAGGTCTCGGAATGATGGCTGGCGTAGGAGGCCCCATGGGTGGAATTGTGGGGAGTGCGGTAACGGAAGTCTTGGGCGGGGTCGCCTTTGGTGCAGCCGCAACGGGCCGTTCGGCAGCAATGCAGCCATCAGGCTCTTCGGAGGGGTTTTGCGCTGAGTGTGGCTTTGCGTTTAAAGACGCTGAAAAGTTTTGTCCTCAATGTGGGAAGAAGAGGGCTTAAATGTCTAAAGAGATAAGCAAGCACAACATTGCAATTGGAGTTTTGTGCATAGCTTTTATGGCATATGCTTTAATCTGCTCCATTGTTTTTCAGAGAAATATTGTCTTCTGGGTGGAAATTTGCTTCAGCTTAATCGCATTTCTTCTTTCGGGGGTAGCGATGACATCCGCTGAAGATCAGAAACTCGTTTTCAATCTGCCCCTCTATTGCCTTGCGAGCGTATATTTGGTTCTCCAGATCCTTGCGAGCCTATTCTTCATGGGATTGCAAGGATCATGCGAACCTTGGTGTTATGCAATTAATGTTTCATTGCTTGCGGTTTATCTCTGCGCCTTGTTAGCAACGCGAGCAACATTGTCGCATATCGTGCAGGTGGACAAAAGCGCCGAACAGCAGACATCTTTCGTAAATGCTTTGATGCTAGAGCTTGAGACCATGCGGGATAGAACAGAAGGCGAACGCAAGAAGAAGATCGAGGAAGTCATCGACGTTGCGCGATACTCGAATTTGCGATCTTGCGATGCTTCGCAGGAAATAGAGGAAGTCATACTTGAAACAGCAAAGAACCTTAGTGCAGTTATCCAAGATGAACCGAACAGCAGCATAACTGATATGACGAACCGAATCTCTGAACAACTTAAACGGCGTGATCGGATTTGTAAGAAATAGGTGATAGGAGATCAATGCATGAGCTATGAAGAAGAAATGACTGCCGCGTTGTTAAAGGTTGGCTCTTTGAGGGACGGCGAGGAATTTGTCGTAAAGGATCTTTTTGATGGGGTGGCTTGGAATAGGTTTGAAATAGGCCAGAGACTGAATATAGGGAGGAATTTCAAAAGTCGAGTTGAAAGTGGACAAATCCCTGGTGTCGTACTCATGGGGAAACGTCCCAATAATTCCGCTTATTACAAAAAGATGGGAGGTACGCGATGAGGGCAATGCAATGCGAACTTTGCGGAGGAACGGACATAGTCAAGGAAGACGATTTTTTTGTATGTCAAAGTTGTGGGATGAAGTATACTCCCGAAAACGCTAAGAAGATGATGATCGATGGTGTCGTTAATATTCAAGGAACAGTTAAACTTGATAATACGAAATTGATTGACAACTATTTATCTATATCGCGGAATGCATATGATTCCGGAAACAGCAAAGAGGCTGAGGAATATGCAAACAAAGTCTTAGAGATAGATCCAACCAACTATAAGGCCCTTTATTTAAAAGGTGTTGCAGCCGGATGGCAGACGAGCGGGATGAACAATCGCATCCCTGAAGCTGTGGATTGTTTTGCACTAGCCATCGAAAACTGTGCAGATGAGCAGAAATTGGAGGATCTAAAAGAGACAGTAGCAAATGATGTTAGTAAGCTGACGTTGGCTATGATGAGATTGAGATGTGAGATATACAAAAAACTTCCCTCCGAGGAAAACGCTATTTCGTTATTTGCGGAGGCAAAGAACAGTCTTGATCTCGTGCTTAAGCTGATTGCATCGTGCGGATTTAAGCCCAAAGAATTTAGAGGCGAGGCTGCGACAATGATGAATAATGCGGCAGTTGATGCCTTTGACGGTGTAATATGGAAAGATTATACAAATGGTAAACCATTAATATTGACAAATAAGTTTGGAGTAAGCAAATACAAACTTGCCCAGCCAAACGATGTATCGCGTTATGCGACGCCATCGAAATATGACTTCGATAAACTCCTAGCACGGACGGATGCTTGTATAAAGATCATTGAAGCCGCAATGAGTAGTAACCTCTCGCGGTACCATCGATCACCTGGCTTGGTACCGGCGATCAG
>OLOG01000055.1_pt1 | contig 117033 bp, 97 predicted proteins | sample 1672351 | NCBI WGS metagenome assembly OLOG01 (sample SAMEA3136674, study PRJEB25190) | human gut metagenome | biome: human gut; feature: human-associated habitat; material: faeces | place: Austria | collected 2013 | reverse complement strand
CCAGTTTCTTTTCGTATTTTCTGATGATTTTTGGATTTTCGTATTTCTTTCCAGCAGAAGTAATACATAACTCCTTAATACCTAAATCTATTCCTGTATTTTGTTTTATATGTGGCAGTTCCACGTGTTCTGTTTCCACTAAAATTGATACATAATACTTTCCACTCGGAACTTGTGATATCGTTGCCGATTTTATCTGTCCGATAAAATTTCTATGCAGTTTTGCTTTTATTCCTTTTAATTTAGGCAGTTTTACTCTATTGCACCCGAAATCTACTGTTATATTGCCATTCGTAAAATTTGTTGTATATGACTTATGATTATTGTGTTTACTCTTAAACTTCGGATAACCTGCGTGTTCCTTGAAAAACTTCTGGTATGCAGCATCCATGTTGTAAATCGCATTTGTCAGAGCAAATTTATCCACTTCTTTCAGCCATTCATACTCTTTCTTTAATTGTCTATTGCAGTAATTGTTACAGTCGGTTTTACTAACTGTTTTTTTCTCTTTCTCATATACTTCTTTCCGGTATGCCAGTGTCTGATTATATACAAAACGGCAACAGCCAAATGTTTTTGCAATCTGTATTTTCTGCTCATTATTTGGATATATTCTATATTTATATGCCTTTAACATCCACTGTCACCTTCTTTCTCAACCTTGAATTTCTGATTTTTGGCTACCTTAACCCACCGTCTAAAGCCAGTGGGATTGCAGCAGCCTTATTTCAAATAGCTGCTGACAATATGATTTCCTTTCCTCTGCTTTCATAAACTCTGCCTCCATTTCAGCACTATCCTTTATTATCTGTACATTAGCATGAATCTACAATTCCTCTCTGCCTGTATAAAATCTCTCTGGGTTACAAGCATTGAAAATTCATAGAATGCGAAATGCATAAGTTCTTGATAGGGCGTATATGCCAATGAAAATATAGAATTATAATGCTTAACCCGATTGTATCACATAGTATATAAATTGTCGAGTAAAAAATATATTTGCTTGCAGATTCCGCCATACAAGTTATAATAAATACGAGAGAATTTATCTTTGGGGGTTATTATGATTAAAGCTTTGTTCAAACACATTTACAAATACTATAAAGATACTTTTATCCTGGCTATTGCCGGAGTAGTCATCGGTGTTCTCGTCGGAATCATCGATGCAGCATTCGGACTGGGACTTAATGCCTGTACCGCTATCCGGACGAAATACTTCTGGTATCTGATCTGGTTCCTGCCTCTTGGCGGCGTCTTCATCTGGTTCATCTATCACCAGTTTGGCAAATCTGTCGCCAATGGTATGAAGATGGTCTTTCACGTCGGCCTTGGTAAAAACACCAAACTTCCAATCCGTATGGTGCCACTATCCGTCATTGGAACCTGGACAACACACCTGTTTGGAGGAAGTGCCGGACGAGAAGGTGTTGCTGTTCAGATTGGTGCGGCTGTTTCCAACAACGTTGGGCGTCTGGTCGATAAGACTATTGATATCGAAAACAGCCGGAAGATGTTCCTGATCACTGGTATGGCTGCCGGATTTTCCGGACTTTTCTGTACTCCGCTTGCTGCAATCTTTTTTGCACTGGAGGTATTGGTTGCCGGAAAGCTGGAATATCATGCTTTGATCCCAGCAACAGTAGCTTCCATCAGTGCAGCATTTACATCACGGGCGCTCGGACTTCGGAAATTTCATATTAATATACTGGAAACCCTGAACTATCATCCTTCTACGTACAACGCCGTTTTTCTTTTAAAACTGGCAGCTATGGGACTGTGCTTCGGTATCGTTGGTTCTTTATTTGCACTGATTCTCCGATATCTGCGTTTGAAATTCACCTTCCGTTTTTCTTCGCCTGTAAAAAAGGTTCTGATCATGGGGGCTGTTATCGCAGTTCTTATGATGGTCTTTCATCAGGGAAGATACTCCGGAACCGGCTCTAACCTGGTTGCTCTGTGCTTTGACGGTATTACAGACGATATATATGCTTATGACTGGATTCTTAAGATGGCTCTTACGATTCTGACACTTTCCTCCGGATTCATCGGCGGCGAAGTTGCACCACTTTTTTCCATCGGTTCCTGCTTAGGATACGTACTTGGACCGGTATTCGGATTTGATCCGATGTTCGGTGCAGCTCTTGGATTCGCTTCCGTCTTCTGCAGTGGATCAAATACTTTGCTTGCAGCTATCCTGGTCGGCGTGGAAAGTTTCGGATATAATATGCTCCCATTCTTTTCAGTTGTATGTTTTGTATCGTTTATCTTTAACTTTAATAATTCGATCTTTACAGCACAGAGAGTTGCATTTACGCATCCTGTACGGCGTCAGCGGTTGAAACAGCGGATTGCACCAAAGGGAAATTAACGTATTAGCATATACATAGTAATTCCTGCAAGTAGCAATGTATCTTACATACTTTGTATCTACAGGACTTACCACTGGCAGCTCTTTACGAATGCATGGCAATAAAAAATAAGTGTACATTCTTCCACCGAAGAATTGTACACTTATTTTTATTCTCTTATTTCAATCTTAAATTCCTATAACACAATTTCCAAGTCTTCCAGAACCTGCCTCAGACTCCTATGCCATGATTGGTTTCACTGCCTCAGCAAGTTTGTCCTTCTCAGCCTGTGCCTCAGCAAGATCTTTACCAAGTGTTGTGTAGTAAATCTTGATCTTAGGCTCTGTTCCTGAAGGACGTACGATAACTGTCTCATTGTTCTCAAGCTTGTAAACTAATACATTTGCTGCAGGAAGTCCTGTTTCTTCTGTCTTAGTATAATCTGTTACTTCTGTTACCTTGTATCCAGCGATCTCTGCCGGTGCATTCTCACGCAGATTCTGCATGATTCCAGACATCTTGTCCATTCCGCTCAGTCCTGGGAATTCGAAGCTGTCGATCTTGTTGAGGTAACGTCCATACTCTGCGTAAATCTCTTCCAGTCTCTGTTTCAGAGAGCTGCCGATACTTCTGTAGTAAGCTGCCATCTCACAGATCAGCATAGATGCGATAACGGCATCTTTGTCACGTACATATGGTCCTGCAAGGTATCCGTAGCTTTCCTCAAATCCAAAGATGAATCTGTCTACTTCGCCTGCTGCCTCTAACTGTGCGATCTGGTCTCCGATCCATTTGAATCCTGTCAGTACGTTTCTTAATTCTACTCCGTAATGAGCTGCAACTGCATCTGCAAGTGGTGTAGATACAAGAGATTTGACTGCAACTGCTTTTTCAGGCATGGTACCTTTCTCGATACGTCCTGCACATATGTAATCCAGAAGAAGTACTCCGACTTCGTTACCGCTTACTAATTCATAAGATCCATCCGGGCACTTCATAGCGATACCTACACGGTCTGCATCTGGGTCAGTTGCAAGCATAAGGTCTGCATCTGACTCTTTTGCAAGGTTCAGTCCAAGCTCCAGTGCCTCAAAGATCTCTGGGTTTGGATAGCTGCATGTTGTAAAGTATCCATTTGGATATTCCTGCTCCGGAACGATTGTGATATCTGTGATTCCGATATCTTTTAATACCTGTGTTACAGGAACAAGACCTGATCCATTTAATGGGCTGTATACCAGTTTTAATCCGGCTGTCTTACACAGTCCCGGACGAACCTGACGGGATTCGATCGCATCATAAAGTGCTCTCTTACAGTCATCTCCTACAAATCTGATCAGTCCTTCTTCTACACCTTCTGCAAATGACATATATTTTGCTCCGGTCAGAACGTCTGTCTTCTGGATCTCTTCGTATACAATTGCGGCTGCATCATCTGTCATCTGGCATCCGTCCGGTCCGTATGCTTTGTATCCGTTGTATTTTGCAGGGTTATGAGAAGCTGTTACCATAATACCTGCATTACAGTTATAATAACGTGTTGCAAATGAAAGTGCCGGTACCGGCATCAGTGCATCATAGATTCTAACTTTGATTCCGTTCGCTGCAAGTACACCAGCCGCTGTCTTGGCAAATACATCACTCTTTAAACGGCTGTCATAACTGATTGCTACAGTCTGTGTTCCGCCCTGTGTCTTTACCCAGTTAGCCAGTCCCTGTGTTGCCTGACGTACTACATAAATATTCATACGGTTCGTTCCTGCTCCAAGCACGCCGCGAAGTCCGGCTGTTCCGAATTTCAGTGCTACTGCAAAACGTTCCTTAATTTCATCATCATTTCCCTCAATTTTTGACAATTCCGGCTTCAGATCTGCATCTTCAAGATCTGCTGCAAGCCAGCGTTTGTATTCTTCCTGATACATTTTTTATCACTCCTACCTATTTCTTTTCCGGGTTTTTTGTATATTTTCACAACAAACCTATTAATAATATACCATTTTTTATACTTTCAGGCAATAAATGTATTGTAAATTATGTGAAAACTTTTCGTCATTTTTCTCAAAAATCAGAAAAAGGCGGAAGACACATTTTCTGTGCCGCTCCCGTCTTTTTTCTTTCTATCGATATGTTTTATTTATCTACCGACATCATATTTTCTACGATCGAACTTCCAACCTCATATACCATATTGGAATCTTTGAGCTGTACATAGCGGTTATCACCATTTTCATTCCCAATATAAACGGTACAGGTCTTCTTATCTCCGGAAGTACTGTCTTTATAAGTTGCCGTCACCGTGATCCGGTTTGCTTCATCCAGACCATATTTTGCAAGATCTTTGACATTATAGTCTGCACACTGGGTAAGCGAGATGGTTCCCCAGCCACCGGCAAGTTCACTGCGTTGCTTCTTTTTCTTATAAGTCGTGGTCTCACCATTTTGTGTAACTTCGACCTTCTTCAGATTACCACTGCTGATCGATGGCAGTGTGTCGTTCTCCGTCAGGGATGACAGATCGAATACCAGATCCGATACCAGCGTACTTGAAATGGTATATACTGCATCCGAATCCTGGAGCATCGCATAATAATTGTCTCCGGCTGCATCGCCGATTTCAATCGTTCCTTTGGTTCCATCCTTTGCCGTGTAGGTAACGGTGTAATCCGAACTGTCCAGTCCATAATCTGCTTTCTCATCCGGATCACTCAGCTTGCGGACCGCTGTCAGTCCAGTAATCTCTTTTGCCGTACTCCTGATCGTACTCTGATTCAGACGTACCCCGTCATCCTCATCGTATACCCATTCGCCATCATCTTTGGTAAAGCTCATCTTGCTTCCGCCGCTTTCATAGGCAAATGACTTCAGACTCTTTACATCTACCAGGCTGACTTTTTCTTTGTCCTCTTTTGCCTTCTTCTGCTTCTCGCTGTGACTGTTCCAGGCTTTTAATCCTCCGTACAGCACAAGCAAGACCGCAAGCACAATCACCATGATGAGCATTGTCTTTTTCTGTTTCATCAAATTTCCCCTTTTCTGTCCATAAATCTTCTTAATTTACACTTTTCTTCTCTTCCACCAGCGCATGAATCCATAGATCAGGATTACAAGCGGAATTCCGAAGATTGTCAGGATGCTGATGATTCCCGCATGCTGCATCGTATTGTTGCTTACCTCCAGGCTCTTCGCCTTGATTGCTATATTTTTTGTCTTGTCAAAGTTAGCTGTCACCGCATTCATGAACAGATCCAGGTTCTCCAGTGTTGTGTAAGTATCTGTAATCTGTGAATTGATCATGCTTTCTGAAGAAATTACCGTCAGACGGCTGGTTTGGGATGAGCTGCTGTCGGATGAATCATCAGATGTAATCTGCTCAGTCGCAACTGCTCCTAATGTATAGGTTCCCTCTTCCTGCTTATCCTCTGTCACTGCATAGGAATTATCTGATGTCTGCATAAACGCCGTTGTTGTGATCGTATCTCTTGCCGGATCTGTTGTAGTCAGACCATGTGCATTGATCATCAGAACCATCTCGGATTCCAGATTATTGGCCAGATCGTCTGTTGCTGTGATCTCCGGGAAAATATAATAATAGTTGCCCTGGTAGCTTCTCTGCATATCTGCGATGTAACCGTCCGCTTCCTGCATACCATATTCTTTCAGCACTTCATCCAGATTCGGTGTCTCATCCTCAGGATCTCCAAGAATGATAAATACCTTTCCGCCCTTTTTCAGGTAATTCAGAAGTAATGTTTTCTCATCATCGGAAATGTCTTTTGATGGAGCATCCATGAATAACAGATCACAATCATCAGGAATTTCACCTGTCATCATCAGATTCACTTCATCTGTCGTCAGATTATTCTTACTGAACAGTTTTGTCACAGAATCTGAAAATGCTGCTTCTCCGTGTCCTGTTGTATAATACATCTTCTCTGTCTGTTCACTTGTAATCGAATTGATCGCACTTGTAAACTGACCTTCTCCGTCGAATTCAGATGCAGAACTGCTTCCTGTCGTATAGTAGGAATAAGAATCCGAAACTAAAATATCATCAAAAGAAACAGATTTCGTTTTTCCGGTATCTTTGCAGGAGATTACGATCGTATCTTTCTCTACTCCTGCTTTCGTAAGTGCTGCCGGATGCAGGACCGGATCGATCCATGTTACACTGATCTTATCAGACAATGCCGTATATTTCTTGATAAATGATTTGATCCTTGTATCTGTCGAATCTTTTTCTGCATAGATTTTAAATGTTACTTTTTTATCCAGTTTGTTCAATACCTTTTTACTAGTCTTTGATACTCCGTAAATGTTGTTATCACTGATATCTATGCTCTTAACATTCTCCGGAAGCTGACCTGCGATCAGATTGACAACGATCACCATGCAGATCACAAGTGCGATCATTCCCACACTGTAACTTCCGTTTTTCGATGATGCACTCCGGAATGACTTCTTGATTTTTTCTAACATTATGCTCCTCCTAACTCCAACGTCTCTTCTGAATCATCTGCATCGTCAAAAAGAAGAACAAGACGATCAGTGACAGGTACAATATAATCCCGCTCACATCCAGAAGATGGTTATCGGCAATATTGGAAAATACTTCTGTCAGTTCCAGTTTGCCAAGTACTGTGGAAAGCAGACTTTCAAACACTGTTTTCTTTACAAAGTAAGTAATCAGTGTTCCTGCCAGTACGATCAGCTCCAGTACCCCGCTGATCACGACATTTTTCGTCATATTCCAGACTGCAAGTACGACCAGCGTCAACAACACCGCAACTGCCAATGCATTTGCCCATGCTGCCGAAGGGATAAAGTTCAGGATGCCGCTCCAGAGATAAGTCAGAAGCAGGATACCGAATGCGCCGATTGCCGCAATGATCACACTTTCTGTCAATGAAGAGACAAACATTCCAATGGAAATATATACGCATCCGAGTAAGAAGAACACAAGGATTGCCAAATAGTCTACCTTAATGTATGCCGTCCCCTGCGCTTTAATGATCAGTGGAAAGATCAGATAGATCACACACGGTACAGCCGTGATCGTTACCATTGCAAGATATTTTCCAAGCACGATCTCGAACAGGCTGACCGGTGCTGTCAGTAACATCTGATCCGTCTTATTCTTCTTATCTTCTGCAAAGCAACGCATCGTCAGGATCGGAATTGCTACCAGGTATACGAACAGAATCCCTGACAATACATAAGAAAAGTACGGATATCCATAGTTCAGGTTATACGCCAGGAAATAGATTCCCGTATAAGCTACCAGGAAAGCGATAAATACATATCCTATCATAGAATGAAAATAGGACCTTAACTCTCTTTTATAGATGGCTCTCATCTTACTTCTCCTCCTTTATCATTCTATTGCCTGACCCTTGTGTCAGCTCCAGGAATATCTCTTCCAGTGTTGTCTTACTCTGATTCAGGGTAAGCATCGGTACATCTGCATGGGAAAATGCGAGGAATAACTCTTCCCTGATATCTTCCCCGCCTTTTGCTATAATCTGCGCAGTTGTAATGCCGCTCGCACTGGTGCGGTATTTTACTTCTTTGATCTTTCCTGTCCGGCGGATAATATGATCCATCTCATCCCTGGAAGCCTTTGCTTCCACCTCGATCTGACCTTTGCCACTCATCATATTCTCCAGATTCTCGGTCGTATCACTGGCGACCAGCTTCCCTCCGGATATGATCATGATATAATCACAGACTTCCCTTACTTCCGCAAGAATGTGAGAACTTAAGATCACGGTATGTTTCTTCGCAAGCTTCCTGATCAGTTCACGGATTTCGATGATCTGCTTCGGATCAAGACCTACTGTCGGCTCATCCAGGATAATGATCTCCGGGAATCCCAGAACTGCCTGTGCAAGTCCGACTCTCTGCTTATAACCTTTTGACAGGTTCTGGATCAGCCGGTTTTCTACGTCTCTCAGCTTTGCAAGTCTTATAACTTCTTCTATCTGCGGCTCTCTTTTGTCTTTTTTAATTCCTTTTAATTCTGCAGCGAATTCCAGATATTCCCGCACCGTCATTTCCATATATAACGGCGGAATTTCCGGCAGATAACCGATATTCTTCTTGGCTTCTTCCGGCTCCTTTAAAATGTCGTGTCCATCGATCAGCACCTGTCCCTCTGTAGCTCCCAGATAACCGGTCATAATGTTCATGGTCGTAGATTTTCCTGCACCGTTTGGTCCTAAGAATCCATAGATTTTACCGGATTCTACGGTGAAGTTCAGATGATCTACCGCCAGATGGTTACCATAACGTTTGGTAAGATTCTTTACTTCTATCAAATTTCCTTCCTCCTGTTAAACTCAATCTGTTAACAATATAAGGGGGATGTTTGAAAAGTATGTGGAAAAAATATGTTTATTTGATGAATTAAAGTTTAACTGTTGAACAAAAATATTGTTTTTCCCCGGACGCAAACAGATACACACTATATTCCCAAGTTTCTCCTCTCACTTCGTTCGAAGTCAACTTTTGTGAATATAGTGTGTATCTGTTTACTGATTATACTCCGCTTTCTCTCTGCTTCCTTAAATACCCCTGGTAGATACGGCTGCTGATGATTCCTTTCAACACGTTGGCCGCACTCCTTTTTACATCTTCTTCCAGAATAATACCTTTGGAAACTGCTTTTACGATGTCATCTACGGTTCCGGAACTGCCTGGCATAATCAGGTCGTTGCCTGATGCAATCGCATGTGCCGGATCACCGTATTTTCTTCCGGTTGCGAACCAGTCAGTCATAACGAAACCATCAAATCCCCATTCATTCCTCAGTACCTGTGTCAGCAGACGATAGCTGTTGTTGACGTATTTGCCGTTTACCTTATTATAGCTGCTCATCACAGCTCCCGGATGCGATTCTTTCACCGCAATTTCAAATCCTTTCAGATAGATTTCCCTAAGTGCTCTTTCATTTACGTTAGCATTCGTCTTATTACGGTTGTCTTCCTGATTATTACAGCAGTAATGCTTTAATGTAACATAACATCCACGGTTCTTCTGAACTCCTTTTGTAATTGCTGCCGCAAATTTACCCGTAAGTAATGGATCTTCAGAGAAATATTCAAAGTTACGTCCACATAAAGGGTTGCGGTGTATATTCATGCCCGGTGCCAGCCAGTAAGTTACACCATAAGCTTCCATCTCTTTTCCCACTGCATTCCCGACCTCTTCTGCAAGCTGCAGATTCCAGCTCGATGCCAGAGAGATTCCCACCGGAAATGCCGTTGTAAACTGATACAGAAGATTCTTGCTGTTCGGATTGCCAAGCATTACTTTCTTTACCGGTTCGGGAAGATATTTCATAAAAGAGATATTTGGTTCTACTCCTTTTACTTTACCCGTTATAGATACAGACGATATCTTATGAAGCCTGAGTCCCGCAGGTCCATCCGCCATAACGACATTTGGAATTCCCTTTGCAGTCAGATTTCCAGTCGTCACGCCTGCTGCTCCCGGTGCTTCAAAGAACCGATGTCCGGACATGCCTCCGCCCACAACCAGCTCCGCCATATCTCTTAGCGTTAATGACTCTAAGATCCTGTCAGTCTCTTCCGAAGAATAGATCTCCACCGGGCCATACTCATGATCCGTTTCCGGAATAATCCCCGGTTCGATCTGAAAGCTCTGAATTTTTTCCACATCGTCGATGATTATTTCACAGGTTCTTCCCCAGTTCTGTCTGCAGTCACCGGTTGCATGAAGAAGTTCCTTTTCTTCCTGCCATTCCAGTTCTGTCACCCTTAACGGTGCCTTACAGATATGAGAATGTTTCTCTGTGATCATTTCCGTTTCCAGTTTTAGTATTCCACATACTCTTGTATTCCTGCTGGAATTACCGACTCGCACGACATATTCGCCCGGTTCCAGAACAGTGGCAGCATCTTTTTCCCTGTAACTTGTAAGATCACGCAGATCAAATTGTAATACGGTCCGTTCTTCCTCTCCCGGTTTCAGATTCTTTGTCTTGGCAAATGAAGTTAATCGCTGTGCTTCTTTTTTCAGTTCACCATCCGGACAGCTTACATAGATCTGTACCACTTCTTTTCCGCTGTATACTTCGCCTTTATTCTTTACATCTACGGATATCTCGACGGTAGTTCTTTCCAGCCTCATACCTGCAAGATGCATTTCGAACTCTGTATACGATAGTCCATATCCAAACGGATATCTTGGTGCTACATGAAATGTATCAAAATACCGGTATCCGACATAGATCCCTTCCCGGTAATACTCTTCATCGAGATTCCCATTCAGATAACTGTAATCATCTGACGCCGGATAGTCCCGGTAATGCTTTGCCCATGTATCTGTAAGTTTCCCGGACGGTGTATGCTTTCCGCAGAATATATCCGCAACTGCCTGCCCGCCCATCGTTCCAAGCTGTCCCATGAAGATCACCGCATTGATGTTCGGAATCTCATGCAGAAAATTCAGGTCAAACTGCCCTCCTACATTGATCACTACGATCATATGCTCATATTGTTCCGCACAAAATGTCAGATTTACTCGTTCTATCTCTGCCAGACCGTATTCATTCTCACTGAGTTTACGATCAGCACCTTCTCCTGCCTGTCTCGAAATGACGTAAATGCAGGTATCGGTCTCTGATTTTTCTACATCTTCCTGCAGCACTGCTCTTCCATATGGATAGCGGTATGGACTGCTCATCAGATTCATAAAATCCGACAGATTCTTCGGACTTAGTTTCTTGCGAAATTCTTCTGCGTACGCGCGTTCTCCTTCCTGAAAACTCTGATCATAATCATCAATCCAGTTCATCGTTGTAATCTTGAATCCCGCATGTTCCATTCCTTCCAGGATCGATACTGCATGCCGTTCATTGACCTCTCCTGAACCGGTCCCCCCTTTGATCGTCATTTTAGCACCGGCTCCGTATAGTGCAATTTTTCCCGGCTTTAACGGAAGACATCCGTCATTCTCCAAAAGCACGATCCCTTCCACTGCTGCCTGATATGCAATTTCCTTTCCGGCTTCCTCCAACGGTGTGACTGCATCTGTTAGTGCGGCTTTATGAATGTTTCTTGTTCTCATTGTAATTATGCATCCTTTCTATTTTCCAGATGATGGCATATATGGGCGCAATGCTCCTGCCACATTACTGATCGGCATTGTCTGAAGCCACACTTTTCCAGGTCCGTGAATTATTGTATTAAAGATTCCTTCTCCGCCAAATAACATATTCTTCACACCCGGTACGCTCTTAATCTCTATCTGGCATGAAGCATCCATTGCAGCCAGATGTCCAGTATCTACGACAATTTCCTGTCCGGCGTTCAATTCATACTCCACTACATGTCCGTCAAACTCAGCAAATACAGTTCCCTGACCAGATACCTTCTGCATGATAAATCCCTCTCCACCAAATAATCCAGAGCTGAACTTCTTATTAAAGAACACAGACAATTCTACCCCTGCTTCGCTTGCAAGGAATGCACTTTTCTGGAATACCATCTCGCGCCCCGGTCCGATTTCAAATGCTTTGATGGATCCAGGAAAGCACGATGCAAATGCAATCATCCCCTTGCCAGCTTGTGCGGTATAAATATTCTGGAATATATGCTCACCGGAAAACATTCTTCCAAATGCCTTGCCGATTCCTCCATTCGTGGTCGTCTCCATCTTCATATTCGGTGACATCCAAGACATTCCGCCTCCTTCTGTGATCATCTTCTCTCCGCCCTCCAGATAGCAGATAACTACCGGTAATGTGTCTCCTTTGATTTCATATCTCATATAAGTTTCCTCCTGAAATTTTATTTTTCTTTTAATATACTTTTTCCCCAAAAACTATATTTATATTATAGCATCTACTATCTCTATTCACAATCAGCACTTTATATTTACGTAAAATTTTATTATATTTTCACCATAACAACTCAAACATGACAAAACGCCAAAAATCTTCCGGGCTTTTCATCCCTTCTGATTTTTGACGTTTTTCTAACATCTTATAATGTTTTTACAAATCTTAAAAATGCTTCTCTTCCCTTTTCTGTACATTTATACACTCCGGCATCCTCAAGTACATGTACAAATACTTCACCGACTTCTTTTTTCAATATATCCATTACATTTTCTTCTGTAATCCCATCATATTTTTTACAAAATGTATCTGCCCAGTCCGCATGCTTTGCAATCTTTTCATTACTTCTGATATCTTTTTTCTGAACCAGATAATCCGCAAGAATCTCCAGCTCTTCTTTTAATCTGGATGGAAGCACTGCAAGTCCCATAACTTCGATCAGTCCGATATTTTCCTTTTTAATATGATGATACTCTGCATGTGGATGATAAACGCCAAGTGGATGTTCTTCGGTTGTGATATTATTCCGAAGAGTCAGATCCAGTTCAAACAATCCATCACGTTTTCTTGCAATCGGGGTAATGGTATTGTGTAGTTCCCCGTCTGTATTTGCATAGATGAAGGCCTCTTCATCGGTATAGCCTCTCCAGCATCCTAGAATGTGATCTGCCAGTTCGATCAGGCGTTTTTCGTCTTTGTGACGTATACGGATGACAGATAACGGCCATTTTACAATTCCGGCCTCAACATCTTCATATCCCGGAATCTTGAATCCGATCTCAATTGGTGCTTTTGCCATTGCAAATGTATAATGTCCCCCCTGGAAGTGATCATGACTTAAGATAGAGCCTCCAACGATCGGAAGATCTGCATTGGATCCCAGAAAATAGTGTGGAAATAACTTTACGAAATCAAATAATTTCTCAAATGCTTTCTTATCTATCTTCATCGGAATATGCTGTCCGTTAAATACAATACAATGCTCGTTATAGTACACATAGGGTGAATACTGGAATCCCCATTTTCCTCCCGCAATCTCAATCGGAATAATTCTGTGGTTTTCTCTTGCCGGATGATCCAGCCGTCCTGCATATCCTTCATTTTCCATACAAAGCTGACATTTCGGATATGCTGTATTCTTTGCATTTCTTGCCGCTGCGATCGCCTTTGGATCCTTTTCCGGCTTAGAAAGATTGATTGTGATGTCAATCTCTCCATATGGGGAATCTACTTTCCACTTCATATCTTTCTTCACACGGTATCTGCGGATATAATTGCTGTCCTGACTTAATTTGTAGAAATATTCTGTCGCAGCTTCCGGAGATTCTTCATATTTTTCCGCAAATGTCTTCTGTACCTGAGCCGGTCTTGGTACCAGACAATTCATGATCTTCGTATCGAAAAGATCACGGAATCCGATACTGTCTTCAATGATTCCTCTTTTTACCGCCTCATCCAGTAATCCTTCCAGAACTGCTTCCAGCTCGATGGAACTGCTGTCGATTTCTACATCTTCGTATGAGTCTTCCTGAAATAATTCCAACAATAAATTCGTTGTGTAGATTCTCTCACATTCCGGTGTCAGTCCGTTCTGAATGCCATATTCTACCAGTTTCTTAATATTTTCATACAACATATTATGATCCTTCCGTTCCTTTTTCTATCCTGTGAATTTATACAATCTTTGCTCCGTCACCAATCTCTACTACATAGAATTCTGCTTCATGTCCGACTTTTTCTTTATATATCTTTCCAATCTCTTGGATAAATCTGTCCACTGTTGCATCTTCAACAATGCTGACCGTACATCCGCCGAATCCGCCTCCGGTGATACGTGAACCAATAACTCCCGGCATAGCCTGCGCCAGATCCACTAAGATGTCGATCTCTTCGCAGGATACTTCATAATCGTAACGAAGCGACTCATGGGATGCATTCATAAGCTGTCCGAATAATTTCACATCATTGTTACGGAGTGCTTCTACCGCGCGGATTGTCCGCTGATTTTCATACACTGCATGTTTTGCACGTTTCTGTCTGACCGGATCTTTGATCGCATCTTTATACTGTTCAAATCCGTCCTCCGTAAGATCTCCAAGTGTCTTTATATCTATAACCTTCTGAAGTTCCTTTAATGCATTCTCACATTCATTTCTCCTGTCGTTGTAAGCAGAATCAACCAGACTGTGCTTTACCTTACTGTTGATGATCACGATCTTCGCATTTTCAAGAACGACCGGTGCATATTCGTATTTTAATGTATTGGTATCCAGGAAAATTGCATGATCTTTCTTACCCATCGCACTTGCGAACTGATCCATAATTCCACAGTTGCATCCATTGAAATTATTCTCCGAATACTGTCCGATCAATGCAAGATCAATCATGGAGAGATCTCCAAATCCAAATGTATCTTTTAACATCAGTCCTGTCAGCACTTCCAGTGATGCGGAAGAAGAAAGTCCAGAACCATTCGGAATATTTCCATAGATCAGGATATCCATTCCATGTGTCAGTTCATACCCTCTCTTTTCGAATGCCCACATTACTCCCTTCGGATAATTCGTCCATCCGGCATTTTTACTCGGAATCAATTCATCAAGACTTGTCTCAATGATTCCAAGCTTTTCAAAGTTCAAAGAGAAGAAACCTAATTTTCTGTCTTCTCTGTTCCTTACCACTGCCCATGTTCCCATTGTCAGTGCACATGGGAATACATGACCTCCGTTATAATCTGTATGTTCTCCGATCAGGTTTACTCGTCCCGGTGCAAAATAAGTACGGATTTCCCCGCCTTCTCCATATAATTCCTGAAATTTTGCGATCAATTGCTCTTTCTGCATTCCATTACCTCCATTTGTAATACATTTTTATCATTTTTTTCATACCTTAAGTTTCAGGCCTTCTTTAACATCCACTTACATACTTTTTTGTAGTTGACTGTCTTCTGTTATTGCTATAATATAATCATAATGAGATATGCAAATTCTCACAATAAGAATATTGGCATATTTTATAAGAATATTGAGATTTTATTTGTTTTTGACTTTTATATACGGAGGATGATATGAAAGGTATTCAGATTCTTACAGAAAAAAACAAAAAAGAAGTAAAAGAACACGGAAGTTACACTTTCCCCGTTCAGGTGTCCCCAGAGGCAATACAGTCTTATGAACAGCATTCCTTCATGTGGCACTGGCATCCGGAGATCGAACTTACATGGTTCGTATCCGGACAGATGGAATACGTCGTCAATGACCAGCGTTATATTATCTCAGAAGGCGAAGGGATATTCTGCAACAGTAATGCTTTACATGCCGGATATATGATTGATGACCAGGACTGTAATTATATCTCTGTCACATTTCATCCCAAATTCATCTATGGCTACGAGAACAGTATCCTGCAGACCAAATATGTCGATTTTATCACTTCCAACGAATTCTGGTCTTCACTTGTATTAAAACCGGAAATTCCATGGCAAAATGAAATTATTGAATACATAAAAGAAATATATACATTAACCTGCCAGGTTCAATCTTCTTCCGATGCCTTCATTCTCGGATATGAAGGCATAGCGGAACAGCCGGAACTTCCTGACTATGAATTCCGTATTCATCTCCTGCTCTGTGAGATCTGGCACCGGCTTTATCTGCATTATGTCCAGATTGCCCAGGATACTCCGCATCCACAGAAGCATTTACAGCGTTTGAAAGACATTCTTTCTTATCTTCAAGAGCATGCTTCCGAAGAACTCAGTCTCGAAGATATCGCCGCCCACGCCGGACTGTGCAAAAGCGAATGCTGCCGCTTTTTCAAAAAATATATGCGGATGACCATCTTCGATTACCTGCTGTCTACACGGATTCAGAACAGTATTCCACTTCTTATGGACGGGGAGAATATTACTACGATTGCCGGACTTGTAGGATTTTCCTCACCGGCATATTATGGCCAGATTTTCAAGCGTTACATGGGCATGTCACCCAGTCAGTATAAAAAGAATGCCGCCCAGTCACCTTCCGGTGACTAAGCGGCATCTTTTATACATTTTTGCCCTCTCTGTCAAAGTATTCTTTCACAAGTCTGACCACAACTCCTGACAGCAGGAAGACTGCTATCAGGTTCGGGATAACCATCAGACCATTAAATGTCTCTGCAATATTCCACATCAGTCCCAGTTCCATAGTTGCGCCGACAATCGCTACCAGTGCATACAATATCATAAATGGTCTGTTTGCGCGGGTACCAAGCAGGAACTCCACACAACGTGTTCCATAAAGTCCCCATCCAATGATCGTAGAAAATGCAAAGCAGCACATTGCAATGGCCGTAAATATCGATACCCAGCTTCCGTAAGTGGAAGTAAATCCAAGAATCGTAAGTTCTGCACCGGCCGCATCTCCATATCCAACCGGTACGCCGCTGCACAGAATGACAAGTGCCGTCAGTGTACAGATCACAATTGTATCTACAAAGACTTCGAATATTCCAAAGAATCCCTGCTTTACAGGCTTTCTTGTATCCGCACATGCATGAGCAATCGAACCAGTACCAAGTCCTGCTTCATTTGAAAAGATTCCCCTGGATACACCTTTTTTCATACTCATGAAGAAAGATCCTACTGCACCGCCGGTCACAGATGCGGGTGAAAAGGCACCTTTAAAAATAGAAGCGAATACTGTCGGGATATTTCTGTAATTCAAGATCACAACTCCGATTGCAAGAATAATATAAATGACCGCCATAAACGGAACCAGCTTTTCCGCTACCTGTCCGATTCGTTTGATTCCTCCAAGAAGGATCAGCCCGATCAATACTGCCAGAATAATTCCGATCACCAGATTCAGAGTACTCACATTCTGTTCACTGATCACACCATAATTATACAGAGCTGAATCAATTGCTGTCGTGATGGTATTGACCTGTGTTGCATTCCCCGTTCCGAATACCGTCAGTACACCAAATGCCGCGAACAGATAGGCCAGCCAGTGCCATTGCTTCTTCAGTCCATTTTTTATGTAGTACATAGGTCCTCCGACCAGATCGCCTTCCGCGTTTTTCTCCCGGAAATGTACCGCAAGCGTTACTTCTGAAAACTTTGTACACATTCCAAGAAGTGCTGATATCCACATCCAGAAGACTGCACCCGGGCCTCCAATCGCGATTGCTCCTGCCACGCCTGCAATATTACCGGTTCCGACGGTCGCAGCCAGTGCCGTACATACTGCCTGGAATGGTGTCAGTGCTCCGTCTGAAGCTTCTCTTTTTTTCAACATCCGGCCGATTGTTACTTTCATCGCATATGGGAATTTACGGATCTGAAGAAATCCGGTTCTGATGCTTAATAAAAGCCCTACTCCTACGATGCAGATCATGGCCGGTACTCCCCAGATGAAGTTATTTACCACATTGTTGATTGATTCGATTGTTGCCAACATTACTTCTAGTCCTTTCCTATTTATAAATCATATTTTTGATTTTGTATCGCATTACCGCATTATCACATTAAATTTCAACTGTAGCAGTATAGCACGATTTTATATAAAAGTACAGGATTTCTTTTTCTTTATCAAAAGATTACCCGAAATTTCATACACGTACTTCCTTTCTTTTCTAATATTCTTTTCTAGTATTTTCACAACTGGTATGGTATATTTTTTCATAACTGGCTCTTTATCTCATGCCACTACTATTGTAAAGTAATGACAATTACGAAAGGAAAGAGGGTTTTTGTTATGAATTCCAATCTGAAAAAAATAATTATGACAGCATTATTTGCTGCATTGGCCTGTGTTGCTACGATGTCCATCCGCATTCCGACACCTGGAACCGGCGGTTATATCCATCCGGGTGATGCGATCGTAATCCTTGCAGGTATCATTCTTGGTCCTGTATACGGTATGCTTGCCGGAGGTATCGGTTCTGCACTGTCTGATCTGATCGGCGGCTATTTTGTATATGTTCCGATCACACTGGTGATCAAAGGACTTGTCGCACTGGTATCCGGACTCATTTACCAGAAGATGTGCCGTTCCGGTAAAAACCGTTATATCGCAGTCATTCTTGGCGGTATCACGGATATCGTATTCGTTGCCGGCGGATATTTTATCTGCGAATTCTTCCTTTATGGAAGCGGTGCTGCCGCAAGTATTCCTGCCAATATCATCCAGGGAGTCGGCGGACTGATCATCTCTGCAGTATTATATCCGGTACTGATCGCGATCCCGGATGTCCGCCAGGCTGCTTACGAGGCGAAAAATTAACTTCATTTGCATGCTTTACTATTTATAGAATCTGCCACCGGCAGTTTCTTTCAAATGTATGATGAACAAAAAAAGGATAAGTTCTTTTCCACTTTACAAAAGAACTTATCCTTTTTCCACATCTTTTTACTTTTTTTCTTTACTTGTCCACTTTTTCCGCAGTACTTTTTCCACAAGAGCATCCGATCACAAATGCAAGGAATAAGAATGCCACGATCATCCAACCGATCAGTGTCTTCGTTCCCATTGGTTGAAATTTATCATAATATCCCTTCAGGTAAATGATAATGATCAGGAGCGGCAGTCCGTAAGACATATATCCCTTGATTCCTGCCGGGAACTTCCATCCTTCTCCCTGATTGATCTCTTCAAGGAAGCTGCTCCATCCCCATCCGTTCTTCTTTGTACAGAACAGGACATAACCAAGACTTCCAAGCGGAAGCAGATTATTTGATACGATGAAGTCCTCCAGATCCATGATCGTTGATCCTTCTCCAAGTGGAGTGAATCCGGCCAATACATTGAATCCCATCACACATGGCATGCTCAGGATAATGATCAGAATCAGACTTACCAGTGTACTCTTCTTTCTTGACCATCCGAATAAATCCATATCAAAAGAAATAATATTTTCAAATACCGCAACCAGTGTCGTAAATGCAGCGAAGCTTAAGAACAGGAAGAATAATCCTCCCCATACACGCCCGCCTGCCACCTGCGCGAAAATATTCGGGATCGTGATAAATATAAGGCTTGGGCCTGCTCCCGGTTCAATTCCGTATGCAAAGCATGCCGGGATAATAATGAAACCTGCCATCAGCGCTACAATCGTATCAAGCACGGTAATATTCACAGCCTCTCCGAATAAACGCTGATCCTTTTCCATATAGCTTCCAAAGATCAACATCGCTCCAATTCCAATTGACAATGTAAAGAACGCCTGGCTCATAGCCCCGAAAATCACATTTCCGATTCCGATCTCTGCCATCTGTTTGAAATCAGGGATCAGGTAAAAACGAATTCCTGCTCCGGCACCTTTCATCATCACAGAATGGATCGCAAGTACGATCATAATCAAAAGCAGTGCTGTCATCATGAACTTGGAAACTTTTTCGATACCTTTCTGGATTCCAAACGCACATACACCGAATCCAATGATAGATATCAGAATCGTCCAGAATGCCATAAGCGGCATATTTCCTAGCATATCACTGAATCCTGCAGATACAGTCTTCATATCCGCACCCACAAAATCTCCTCTGAAGCTTCTGACGCAATAATACAGCATCCATCCACCAACTGTGGTATAGAACATCATCAGGAAATAGCATCCGATAACACCGATCCATTTCGTAATATGCCACTTTGTTCCTTTTGGTTCCAGTGTCTCATATGCGGCGGCAACGCTGTGTCTGCTTGCACGTCCGACACCAAATTCACAGACCATAACCGGAATTCCCATGATCAGAAGGAATACCAGATATATCAGAATAAATGCAGCTCCACCGAACTGTCCACACATATATGGGAATTTCCACACATTTCCGATGCCAACGGCACACCCTGCGGATACAAGGATGAAGCCCAGTCTTGATCCAAATGTCTCTCTCTTCATTCCATAAACCTCTCTTTGTTTTAAGTCAAGCGTTTTTTATTATATCGCATATTATCAGCCAAATGCAAGGATTATCCTTATGGAGTTTTTAGATTAAAAAAGATCAAGAAAAGGTGTCAGCATCTGACGTGGGCTTTCCCACATTCCAGATACTTATGCTGTACAGGCATTCTGAAGAATCTCATTTAATGCATTTCCACTGCTTGTATGGCATCTTACAATCTGTGCATTGCATTTTTCTGCTTCTGTCACTGCACAGTGTACCATCTTATGAGATACTGTGTTGGTAAATAGGATCAACAGATCCGGACTTCCGATCTTTTCACTTAAATTTCCAGACATCTGTGTGAATACTTTCGCTTTGCATTTGTATTCTTTACAGATTTTTTTATATTGATGAACCATTCTGTCGTGTCCGCCTACGATTACTATACTCATGTATTGCCTCCTTTTATGTATGTTAGTTAGCTTTGTCTAACTATTATAATACATGATTTTTCTAAAAATAGGAAGAGAAAATATTGAGAATATTTCTCATGACGCAGACACTACTTTACATTCGGGTATTCCCTATAACTTTCCATTGCCATCTTCTCTTGCATACTTTGATCTACACGTCCTGCCACTGGCAGCTCTTTTCGAATACATAGCAATATAAAAAGCCGGTCCCCCCTACGACAGATGATTCCGGCTTTCACCTTTCTTTCTAACTTTCTGCAAACAACTTAAGTAACATACGGATATTACCCTTATCTTTTTCCTTTTCTTCTTCCGTCAATTCATCATATGGTATCAGATCCTTGTGGATCCGAAGCGTGGCATCTTTTCTCGCACCATTTTTCGGAATTCCCATTCGCCAGTTGTGAAACTGATGATACCTGCACCACCGGATATGTTCGAGTTCTGCCAGAAGTTCCATCTGTTCCGGGCTCAAACTGGTAACATCCATACTCCATCCGTCTGTCTTCATCATATGTACCCGTATCTTATGATAATCGGCTGCACTGACATTGGAATATCTGGTAAATCCGTCCAGTTTTCCCCATTCCAGTTCCATATTTTCTGAATTTTCCTCCACATCTCCGTACAGATGTGCATAATGAAGATTCAATTTCTTTGCATGCTCGAATATCTCTGTTCCCAGTACGTTGGCCGGGTTCCATGCTTCTTTTTCCCATTCCAGTACATGCAGACGTTCTCTTCCCGATAACAGTTCAAATCCGTCGTCTTCCACCGTAAATACTTCAAAAGCAGTACCCGTTGTAGATGCCAAAAGCTTTCCTGCCATTCCAAGCTGCCCTTTCTGCGGGAGCAGAAGGATCCTGTCTGCAGATTCCAGAAGTTTTTCCCCCAGAAGTTCGAATCCCAGAAATACAATCTGCAAACGATGTCCGTGTGCACAAGAGGTTTCATACAGGCAATTCCCTCTCCAGTATAATCTGGCCGCCGTTTCTTCCGGACAAAACAGGCGTAAATGCGGATCCAGGATTCCCTCTGCCGCAAGATTTTCGGATTTCAGATAAACGGTATGCCCCGCAAATGCTTCTCTGTGCTGTCCGTAAAACCGAAAATTCTCGTCCTCATTTCCAAGAAGCAGGTATTTCTTCGCTTTCACCCACTCCCAGTCTTCTCCGGCATCTATCCCGCAGGATCCCAATGCCTGTAGCATTTCTTTTCGGTGAATGTTATCCCCGTATACGGCAATGCTGTCTCCGCGGTAATACCGCAGCAACTGCAATATCCTGCCACGAATCTTTGATATCGACATCAGAACACCGCTGGCCGTCATAAGCGGTGCTGTCCATCTGGCGATCTCGATCAGTATATTCGGCGGTGAATCTGAATAATTCAGGAAATACATCTCCATACTCAGAAACAGCGAATCCACCACCGGCTGACCATCCAGAACCGTAAATCCTGTAACACCCATGACAAACGGAACCAAATTCACTAAGCCAGATCCCCGAACCGTAATAAAAGATCCTATCCTGTGCATACGGACTCATGGTTGGTAATTCTTAAGTAAAAAAGTTGACCGTTTGCTCACAAAAAATCCACTGTCTGAGACGAATGTCGAGTTTGGATTTTTTGTGAGCTCGTTTTTAGGCCAACTTTTTTGCTTTAGAATTTCCCCATGTTGGAGTCAGCACAGGATAGGACCTTGTAAGTTTATTCCGATCGGTGACAGCCGCCATGATGCATTAAATAGAAACCTCATCCAGCGGCATCTCACAGTTGAACACTTCAATGTGATGTCTCACATTCTCATACGTTCCCTGCACCATTGCCACATTCAGATCAAAGTAGTTGTGTACTCCTTCTGACTTCAGATACTCTTCTGCATGTTTTGTCAGACGGTTAAAGCTTGCTGTTGCAATATTCACTTTCACGATTCCAAGCTCGATCGCTTTTCTGAAATCTGCATCTGTAATTCCGCTTCCGCCATGAAGGACTAACGGAATACCTGTCTTATCATGGATCTGCTCCAGTACATCAAATGCAAGCTTCGGTGCTACCGGATAATTGCCATGTGCATTTCCAATTGCAACTGCCAGTGCATCGATTCCGGTACGCTCAACAAATACCTTTGCATCATCCGGATTCGTACAGCGGATTCCGTGATCTTCGCTTCCGTCTTCGCTTCCGCCTACCAGTCCAAGCTCAGCCTCTACGGTTGCCCCGTATTTCTTTGCCAGTTCTACAACTTTGGCTGTACGCTCGATATTTTCTTCAAATGGATATGTAGAACTGTCGAACATGACGGATGTAAATCCAAGTTCCAGTGCTTTCTCTACCGTCTCCATCGTAAGACCGTGATCCAGATGTACTGCCACATCCACTTTTGCCTCTTTTGCAGCCTGTACCATCATTGGTCCCATAAGTGCCAGTGGTGAATGTTTCAGTCTTACTTCTGCAATCTGTAAAATGATCGGAGTGTCCAGTTCTTCTGCTGCCTGGATTGCTCCTTTTACCATCTCCATATTTCCAACACTGAATGCGCCGATTCCTCTGTGATTATTCTTCGCACGCTCCAGTAATTCTTTCATCGTTACTAATGCCATCGTTCTTCTGCTCCTTTCCTTGTTCTTCCTGTTTCAGGTTATGTCCCAATATCGTCAGACAGATCAGTGCGATCACTGCAAATGCAATGCCCATTCCGAATACCACATGCATGCCATATCCTTTTCCGGTAACGAATCCTGACAATGCCGGTGCTCCACATGTTGCGATCACGATACCAAGCATTACGAATCCATAATTTTCTCCGGTATGCTCGATTCCAAAAATAGAACTTGTAAAGGACGGAAAGCTTCCCATGATACCTCCATAGCATCCATACATCAGGATGATCGCCGCAGTTACCGTATATGATCTAGTAAATGTAACTACTGCCATTGCCACAACAGATACTGCCAGCACGCCTTTGATACATCCCACTCTTCCGATCTTATCGGACAATGTCGGAAGCACCAGTCTTGTTCCTGCATTTACAATGGAACCGATCATAACTGCGCTGACTGCAACAGCCGATGGAATTCCAAGTTCAATCTGATACGTCTGTGATACCGGTGACACCAGGAAATAAGAAATTAATCCAAACAGCATCGTCGCAAGAAGAAGATAGAAGTTCTTTGTCTTCATCATCTCTGCAGATGTGTACTGCTTTTGTTCCGTCTGTGCTTCTGTATTTCCATTTGCTGCGTTTTGTTCTCTTAATGCCTGTTCGGCTTTTCTTCTCCACTCTTTATCCGGAGCGGTAAAAAAGATTCCACATAATATCCATGACACCGTGATCGCTGCGCCGATGATCAGGAATGTCTTTCCCGGTCCCTCTGCCTGCAGGATCTTTCTGCTGATCGGTGCCAGAAAGAATCCACACAATCCGTTTGCTGTTACGACCACACCGGATGCGAATCCTGTTCTTCCCGGAAACCATTTCTGAACAGTCGAGATAATTACGGTATAAATGAGTCCCTGTCCGAATCCCTGCATCACACCATAGGTCACATACATAGGAAGCGGTGACGGTACGATCAGGAATGCGGATGCGAGGATCCCAACAGCGAAAATTCCTCCTCCGATCCATACAACGATCTTGGGATTGTATTTATCCTGCAATCTTCCACCGATGATATTTCCAAATACGAATGTACTCAATGCCAGATAAAAACACATAGATGCTGCCGTCTGGCTCCAGCCGGCCTGTTCCATCACGTATGGCTGATAGATCGACCATACGTGAGGATAACCGGTAAAAAAGATAGCAATGGCACCGAATATCATCGTCAGTAGTCTTTGTCTTTTCTGCGTAGTTGTTAACTCCATAATTTTTTCCTCTTATTTTATAAGCCCAAACTGCTGCATTTCCCTTTTTAATTGTTCTGCATGCTCCGCTTCAAGCTCAGTAAGCGGCGCTCTTACCGTTCCACCGCAAAGTCCCATCAGTTCTACTGCTTTCTTCACAGGAATTGGATTCACTTCTGAGAATAATGCATGAATCAACGGCAATGCCTTTAACTGCAGTTCCAGGCTTTCTTTCACCTTTCCGTCCAGATAGAGCTGGCAGATATCGTGTGCTGCCTGTGGTGCTACATTCGACAGTACGGAGATCACTCCTTTTCCACCAAGCGACATCAACGGTACGATCTGGTCATCATTTCCGGAATACAGATCTAATTTTCCATCTGTCAGCTCCATCATCTTCACGATGTTGGAGAAATCTCCACTTGCTTCCTTGATTGCCACGATGTTATCCACATTGTTCACAAGATAAGCCACCGTCTCAGCTTCCATCTTACATCCGGTTCTTCCAGGTATATTATAAAGAACAACCGGTACTTTCGCTGCATCTGCTACCTGAGTGAAATGTGAGATCATACCTTTCTGAGTTGCCTTGTTATAGTATGGTGTCACGACAAGCACGCCGTCTACGCCATATCCGGCTGCTTCTTTTGATAATTCCATTGCCGTCTTCGTACAGTTTGATCCGGTTCCTGCAATAACCGGGATTCTTCCTTTTGTTCTTTCGACTGTAAATTTCACACATTCCATGTGTTCACGCTCTGTCATCGTTGCTGCTTCCCCGGAAGTTCCGCAGATTACGATGCTGTCTGTTCCATTTTCACAGTGAAAATCAATTAATTCGTCCAATCTGTCATAATCGATGGATTCATCTTCTTTGAACGGAGTAACGATCGCTACTCCTGCACCTGTAAATATTGCCATATTGCTACCTCTCCTGATTTTTACAAATGCCACACGGAACCCGTATGGCATCTGTAATATCTTTTTACATTCTAACTTTTATACTTACCACAGATTTTTGTACATCTGCTCTACATCAGCCTGTGTGATCGTACGCTGTGTATTCTGCGGACTTCCGCTGTCCATTGCATCGTATGCCATTTTCTCGATTACTTCAAAGAATTTCTCTTTGTCGATTCCAAACTCTGCAAGTGTCGGTGTCTCTAATTCTTCTGTCAGTGCTACGACTGCATCCAGAAATTTCTCACTGGCTGCCTGATCCGAATCTTCCGGTGTTGCAACTCCGATAGCTCTTCCGAGATCTGCGAATCTGTCATAGGCTCCCTCTAATGCGAAGCTTAAACACTCTTTCATTAACATTGCGTTAGAAAGTCCGTGTGCTACATGGAACAATGCTCCGATCGGACGGCTCATTCCGTGGATCAGTGTTACGGATGAGTTGTTGAATGCGATTCCTGCTTCCAGAGCTGCTACAGACATCTGTACTCTTGCTTCTTCATTCTTTCCATCGTGAAATGCCACCGGAAGGAATTTGAAGATTCTCTTTACAGCAGACATTGCAAAAGTATCTGATAATGTCTGCGCTTTTCTGGATGTATAAGCTTCTACTGCATGGCACAATGCATCAAGCCCTGTTGCTGCTGTGATCTTCGGTGGTGCTGTCATAGTGAATTGGGGATCGATAATGGCTAATGAAGGAATCAGCACTTTACCTTTCAGCAGCATCTTAATGTCTTTTTTGGTATCTGTAATGATCGTGAACTGTGTCGCTTCAGATCCGGTTCCTGCTGTCGTCGGGATGGCTACCATCGGAGGCATCTCTACGTCGATCACTTTACCCATATAATCAGAAATGCTTCCTCCATTTTTTACGAGTGATCCGATTGCTTTCATAGAATCGATCGGGCTTCCTCCGCCAAGAGCTACGAGGAAATCACATCCTTCTGTTTTATACTGCTCCAGACCTTTTTCAATCATTACATCTGTTGGTTCGCCTGCGATGTCAGAGTAGATGGTATATTCTACACCCTGACTTTTCAGTGCGTTTTCTACTTTTGCACAGTTTCCGAGATCGATCATCACTTTATCTGTTACGATCATTGCTTTCTTTCCAAGTGTTCCAAGTGTATCCTGTGCCATATCAAGTGCTCCTGATCCTGAAATCATCTGTCCAGGTACGATAAATTCTCTTGCCATAATAATTATCTCCTTTTCTCTCTAAATAAACGTTTTGCTATCTTCTTAATTAAAACTGTGCATCATGCATCCACACATATCTCTCATCTTCACATCGGTCCGTCTGAAGCCATGGATTGCCATCAATGTGACGGATCATCCAGCATGTGTACATCTGAAATCCAGGTGCCACTGCCTGTGGATGAAGCTCTCCACCAGGAATTGCGGAAAAGCTGTTATCCACACTTTTGAATACCTGATCTCCGACGAAGCTTGCTCCGAATCCTTCCGGTCTGTCGAACTTGAACAGGTATGTCTCCGGCTGCGGATGTCTGTGCGGCAGATATCCTGACCAGTTACCTCTGTCATTCAGTACTTCGCCGAGTACCATATTCGACTCTGGGCAGATATCGTGGTCGAAGATTGTATTTACACGGCGCTTTGCCACATTTCCGAACTTTCCGACACTTGAGTAGCCCCAAGGTGCATCGTCCGGTGAATATAATTTGCTTGCAAATGTCTTGTCATTGTGTGTGCACTGTACCAGAATCTCGGATTCTTCTTCTGCTGTCACAATAATTTCTTTTCCGCCGCTTACATGCAGTGCCCATGGTCCTTCTGTAAATACATCTTTTCTGCTGACTGTTGCTTTTTCATTTTCCCATGTATAAGTTACTTTTCCTGAGAGGAGAAGAACTGCGATCTCCTCTCCGTCTCTTTTGAATGTTCTGGAATATCCAGCTTTCATACTATATACACGGATATCCATCATCATTGCCTTGTAATCATTGTCATAAGTGGTAAGAATCATCTCGCCATATTCATCAAATTTCGGATAACCAAATACCTTACTCACTGTCTTTCGCCTCCTGAATCTATCTTTATAAATCTTAATAATCTCTTGCTTCTTTTCTTCCTTCCAGCACTCCCTCGCAGGCTTTTCTTACAGATTCCTTAGAAGAAGTCGTTGCAATTCCTACATTCCACCATGATTCGTATCCGTCTGTCATGGTCTTTGGAATAACCTTTAAGTCGAATAAACAAGCAATTTCCTGCTTCTTCGCATCTTCCAGTGCTGCCTCTAATTCTGCGATCGTCTTACATGTGTATGTCTTAAGCCCGTATCCTTCACCGATCTTTGCATAGTCAACCGGGATCAGATCCCCACAAGGCTTCTTGCCATCTGTGTAACGGAACTCTGTTGCGATACTTCCGATACCATGATTCATTTCCAGGTTGTTGATACATCCGAATCCACAGTTATCGAATACCAGAATATTGACTTTCTTTCTCTCCTGCATGATCGTCATGATCTCGCTGTGTAACATCTGGAAGCTGGAATCTCCGACCACGCAGTATACTTCATTATCCGGTTCTGCGAATTTTACGCCGAGTGTTGCTGCTACTTCATATCCCATGCAGGAATATCCGTATTCTGCATGATAGCCGCCGCGCTTGTCTGTTGTCCACATTCTCTGCATACAACTTGGAAGGGAACCGCCTGCTGTAATAATAGTCGCATCTTCATCGATCACTCTGCGGATCGCTGCAAGTGCTGCTGTCTGTGTGATCTTTCCGTTTGTCATCTTTACGAATTCCGGAATCGTTCTTGGATCTCTTGCCTTGATGATCGGCTCGAAATCATCTCCTGTATATTCAATGCCTGCCAGGCGGACCATTTCTTTATCCCATACCTTCTTGGCTTCTTCGATTTCTCCGTTGTATGCAGATACATAGCCATGTGCACGAAGTTTTTGGGCAAGTGCTTCTACTGTAACCTTTGCATCTCCGACTGCTTTTGCTGCATCCATCTTGTAAGCGTGGAATCTGCAGTTGTTGATCGTCACAAATTTTACATCCGGATTCTTGAACAGTCTCTTGGAACTTGTTGTGAAGTCTGACATTCTGGAACCAATTGCAATCACTACGTCTGCATCCTCAGCGATAATGTTGGAAGCATAAGTTCCTGTCACTCCGATACCGCCTAAGCAGTAAGGATGACCGGACTTGCAGGCACTCTTTCCTGCCTGGCTTTCGCCAAATGGAATCTTGAATTCTTCACAGAACTTTTCTACTGTCTCACCGGCTTCTGAGTAACGGACACCACCACCTACGATCACGAGTGGCTTTTTAGCTTCTGCAATGATCTCTGCAATATCTTCCAGTTCTTCTTCTACCGCTACAGGTCTTGTGATTCTATGTACACGTTTCTGGAAGAAATATTCCGGATAATCATAGGATTCACCTTCTACATCCTGGCAAAGAGCGATGCAGCATGCACCTGTCTCGGCAGGATCTGTCAGAACTCTCATTGCATTGATGAGTGCTGTCATGATCATCTCCGGTCTTGTGATGCGGTCCCAGTACTTACACACCGGCTTGAATGCATCATTTGTTGTTGTTGCCAGACTGTTGCTCTGCTCTAACTGCTGCAATACCGGATCCGGCTGTCTGGAAGCAAATGTATCTGCCGGGAACACCAAAAGCGGAATATTATTCACTGTTGCTGTTGCGCAGGCGGTTACCATATTTGCTGCTCCAGGTCCTACCGATGAAGCACATGGAATGATTTTCTTACGGTTACTCTGCTTTGCAAATGCGGTTGCCACATGGCACATTCCCTGTTCGTTTCTTCCCTGAAGGACTCTTAACTGTCCAGGGTTGGTATCCAATGCTTCTCCAAGTCCTACCGCAATTCCGTGTCCGAAGATGGTGAAGAACCCTTCTACAAATTTTGTCTCTTCTCCATCCATGGAAACGTACTGATTATCAAGAAATTTCACAATTGCCTGTGCAACTGTCATATGGATTGTCTTTGTCATCGTTCTCTTCCTCCTGCTGCTTGTTTATACTCTTGCGATCATTTCGCCAAATTTTTCTTTTTCTTCTTTAATAAATGCATGTACTGCGTCCGGTCCCGGAAGGGAATCTGAACAGTTGTTGCTTCTTACCATCATGGATGCTTCTGCAGAACCAAATTCCAGACAGTCAATCACTTCCCATCCCTGATATAATCCATATAAGAATCCGGAACCATATCCGTCTCCTCCGCCGAATCCTTTTCTTGCCTCTACTGGGAATGGCTTGATACTGAACTTCTGTCCGTCACAGGTATAAGCGGTAGAGCCTTTCATTCCATGCTTGATCACTACGATCTTAGCGTTGTATCCCTGCCATAAGCTTGCGCTTTCTTCATCTGTCATGCCTTCTTTGATAAGCTTCTCTGTCAGGTCGAATTCTTCTCTGGATCCCATGATGATGTCTGCCTCTTTTGCTAGGATAGAATAGTAAATGGAGATCTCATCACTGTTCTTCCAGTTGTATTCTCTGTAGTCAACATCGAAGATGACTTTTGTATCATTCTTCTTTGCAAGCATTACTGCTTTGATTGCTGCTTCTCTGGAAGGTCTTTCTGCAAGTGCTGTTCCTGAGATCAGGATTGCTTTGGATTGTTTGATGTAGTCTTCATCGATATCATCAACATGTAACTGAAGGTCTGCGATGCAGTTTCTGTACATCAGGATGTGGCTTTCTTTTTCTGAGAGCATCTCGGTAAATGTAAGTCCGAGTTTCTCACCGTTTGTACATCTTGTGATGTGTGATGTGTCAATTCCCTGTTTGTCAAAATATTCTGTTACATAATCGCCGAACTGATCATCGGATACTTTTCCAAGGAATCCTGCTTTTAATCCGTGTCTTGTAACACCTACTGCAATGTTCGCCGGAGATCCACCGACGAATTTTTCAAATGTGTGTACGTCCTTTAATGGTTTGAATTCTTCTTTTACCTGATCGTTGTAAGCCGGGTTGAAGTCGATGGCGACTCTTCCGAGAAGTATCAGATCCATTGGTCTTGTCTGGTCAAATTCTACATATTTCATATCTTGCATCCTCCTGCTTTTTCCTTTTTGCTCTTTTGCGTGCTTTATTGTTTTATTTGTGTGCTTTCTTGCGTGTTTCATTTGTTGACTGTATATTAGCACACGCTTTTTGAATGCGCAATAGTATTTTTGATTATTTTTCATTTCCCGCATTGTTCACAATTTACAGTGTGTGTTATTGTTGTTTTTGCACAATCTCGCTTTGTATTGCACGCATTTTAGCACGCAAAAAAAGCACCAACCATTATGGTCAGTGCAAGTATATTTCTAATAATCATTCCGTTATTTTACAAATTTTTGCATTATTTGCGGGTTATACTGTTTTTCAAATGCATACAACGATATTCTGAAGGTGTTAATTGATAACGTTTTTTAAATACTCTGCAAAAATAATCAACATTATGAAACCCACTTTCATAGGAGATCGTTTTTATTTTTTTATTCGTATTTTTTAACAACCAGGAAGCAGTCTGCAACCGGTATCCTATCAGATAATTAACCGGTGTAGTATGTAAAAACCGGTGGAATAAATGAAGCGCAGTACTTTTGCTGATTCCTATATATGAAGCTATCTCATCCAGAGACAGATCATGCTTATAGTTTTCATGTATATATTGCATCATTAGCTGTACTCTTTTCTGCCCGCCCTCATCAACCGTCTGCGCCTCTTCTTTATTCGATACATTTATATTTTCATAAAAAGTCAGCCATAAATCCTCCACCCATGCCAAAGTAGCAAGCTCTCTTATTTTCTCATCTTTCTGTATTTCCATTATTTTTATCATATTTTGTATGATCCTTGTCTGCCATGATACATCACTCCGGAAACACTGAAACAATATATTCGATGAAATAACCGGTAAAATATATTTTTTATAAATCAGACTGTTCTCCGGTGCAATAAATTCAGGCATACATAGAAAGTTAGGAATAATACCAACGGATGATGTATAAAACCGGTGCAGTATTTTAGAATTGATAAAAATTCCTTCTCCTTCTGACAATGCGATCTGCTTTTCACCTATCCCGCATATAACCTTTCCAGACTCTACATATAAAAATTCAAATTCTCTGTGCCAGTGCCATTCAATACACTGGAAATCAAATAATTCCAGATTGTCATAATAATACTGGAATGGATAATCACTATTTCCATGCTGTTTGATTTCCATAAATTCGTCATCCGTAAGTATTTTATTATACTCCATCACCACATCCCCCTCTTTTTACGATATTATACAGTATTTCTGTGATTTATTTCAATGTAATCATCTATTATTTGCTATATACTTAAGCACACAAAGGAGGAAAAAATATATGGACACTTTTAAAAAAACGAATTATCATAAGACGAAAACTGCCTGTTACATGGGCTTTATCACACAGGCTGTTACAGCAAACTTCGCACCTCTTCTTTTTTTGAAATTTCACAGTGAATATCATATTGATCTTGGCAATATTGCTCTGATATCCACTTTCTTCTTTCTCACACAACTTCTGGTCGATCTGTTCTGTGCCAAATTCGTAGATTATATCGGCTACCGTGTGTGCATTGTTGTATCCGAACTCTGTGCTGCGCTGGGTTTGATCGGACTGGCATTTTTACCTGATCTTCTACCGGATCCTTTTATCGGAATTATATGCAGTGTCATCATTTATGCCATTGGAAGTGGTTTAATAGAAGTACTTTGCAGTCCTATTATCGAAGCCTGTCCATTTGAAAACAAAGAGGCGACTATGAGCCTTCTCCATTCGTTTTACTGCTGGGGAGCTGTTGGAACAATTTTGATTTCCAGTTTGTTTTTCCTGATATTTGGAATAAACAATTGGAAATGGCTTGCCGTAATATGGGCAATCATTCCTGTAGTCAATACTTATAACTTCATGACCTGTCCGATTGAACATCTGGTTGACAGTGGCGCCGGAATGGGAATCCGAAACCTGTTTTCCCAACCATTTTTCTGGGTTGCTATATGCCTGATGATCTGTTCCGGTGCTTCCGAACTCGCAATGGCTCAATGGGCTTCTGCTTATGCTGAATCCGCGCTGGGATTATCAAAAACACTGGGAGATCTGGCAGGACCATGTATGTTTGCAGTAACAATGGGAATCAGCCGTATGCTTTTTGGAAAATATGGGGAACAGTTAGATTTAATGAAATTTATGAGTGCTTCCGGAATATTATGTGTGATCTGCTATCTTCTTACTGCCTTATCCTCTAATCCGGTTGTTGGACTTGTCGGTTGTATTGCATGTGGATTTTCAGTTGGAATTATGTGGCCGGGAACAATCAGTATTTCCTCGAAAGCATTTCCAACAGGAGGAACAGCTATGTTCTCTCTTCTTGCAATGGCTGGAGATTTAGGTGGCAGCATTGGACCTGGAATTGTTGGCCGTATCACCCAGAATGCGGGAAATAATATTAGGATTGGCATGGGCTGCGGACTTATTTTCCCGGTAATTTTATTGTTTATGCTATTCCTGCTGTATCGGGAAAACCGGCATACCCCGAAATAACTGTAGAAAGCATAACTCCATGACGCAAAGATAACCGCCCATTCTGAGCGGTTATTTTATAACACTATTTGTTTCCGTTTTCTTTCTGCTCCACATAATCCAGGATCATCTTCACAGCTCCGTCCACGCCGGTCTTAGACACATTGACAACCATGTCATAATGCTTCGGATCGTCACGTTTCATACCTGTGAAGCGTTCATAATATTCATTTCTCTGAATATCGCGCAGTTTTAATTCATTTAATGTCTGACCTTTGTAGTATTCTTTTCCTTCTTTTTCGCGGTACGCATCATCTGCATATACAAAGAAGGAGTAGCTGTGCGGCTGACCTCCCAGTACAAAGTTGGCACAGCGTCCGAGGAATACGCCCGGAGCCTGTTTGGCCAGTGTCTGGATGATCTTCGTCTGTTCTTCGAACATCCGCATATCGGTCACATCTTCGGCAACTCCCGCTGCCGGATATGCATATGGAGAAAATGCGAATGCTTCATTTTCATTATAGGAATCCAGATATTTTACAACTTTATCCATATCCTGTGATTCCATGCCAAGTTTCTCTGCCAACAGGCAGATGATCTGTCTGTCGTATACACGGCATTTTAACGCTTCGGCAAGACCTTCGGCGATCTTTCTTCCGCTTGCTCCATAGAGACGTCCGATGGCAATATTAATCTTGTTCTCACTTATTGCTACTATGTTCGGGATCTCTTCTGCAGGTGCTTCCGCTTCACCGCCTTCTCTTGCGATCAGTTCTTTCATCATCTGCTCATACTGCTTATCCAGTTTGTAGCATGCTGCCAGCAAGAACATAACTGCCCAGATTGCAATCGGTACATACAGATAGAAGACGCTGATTGCACGGATTGCAGATGCTGGCTGTACTTCTTTTAATCCGTCAAATGCTGCCCATGAAAGAACGGCACCCATGATAGCAGATGTGAATCCGGATCCGGCTTTCTGTCCCATACTCATAGAAGAGAACATCAGTCCTTCGATACGGTATCCGGTCTTCCACTGGCCATATTCGATGGCATCACTTGGAAGCGAGTACTGTACTCCATAGAATGGAGCAATTCCAAATCCTCTCATGATACAGGTGAGCATTCCAAGGGATACGCTTGTTGCATTCAATAAGAAGATCAGCTGTCCGGCAATTCCAAGAAGACATCCGGCGCAGATCAGTTTTCTCTTTCCATATTTCGGAAGAAGTTTTGGAATCATGGCGATTCCTACGATCGTCGCAATCTTTTCTGATGCAGATAATGGTGTCACAAGATTGACATTTCCTAATACGTACTGACAATAATACGTCAGGTCGGTTCCAATGATGATCTGATATACGGTGTAGAATAACATCAGTCCCAGCGCGATCAGAAAATACCGGTTGGTTACGGTTGCTTTTAATGCAGTCCAGAACGGCACATCTTCTTCTTTGCTTTTCTGTGCTGTCTGTACACGTTCCGTACAGGTCATATAGGTATTTACAAGTACGAATACGGAGATGACTGCATACACTGCGGTTACTGTGATCCATGCAGCCTGTGTATTACCGATCATATCTGCCACGATATTGATGAGTGGCAGGGTAAATGCTGTGATGATCATACTTGCGGTAATGGATAATACCATACGGATGTTACAGATGGTATCTCTCTGTCTTCTGTCACGGCTCATCAGTGAACCAAGTGCATGGAATGGCTGGCTGATCGCCGTATAGACAACCGTGTTCATAATATTATAAGTAACAAATGCATAGACTACTTTTCCGATCGGACCAAGTCCCGGCATTGTAAATAATACGATCGCCGCAAGTGCATAAGGCACTGCCAGTCTTAAGATCCAGATTCTTGCTTTTCCATATTTGGAATGTGTCCTGTCAATGATGGTTCCCATAAGTACGTCCGAGAAACCATCGAATACACGGGAAATCAGCATGATCATTCCGACTGCTCCTGCCGATATTCCAACTACGTTCGTGTAAAAATAGATCAGAAGCGTTGAGGTCATGGTATACATCAACGTAAGTGCCGGGTCTCCGAAGCAGTATGCCAGCTTCTCCGACAAAGGCACGACGATGAATTCATCCATGTCCTTTCCCTTCTGCTTATAATTCAATACTTCCGCTACCGATTTCATATCGTATCCTCCAACTGTCATGGGGAGCTAAAGCTCCCCTTAACTATCCCAATAATTCTCTTTCGATCCGCTCTCTTGCCTCCGGCGCCTGTTTGTCCATCTTCTCAGGGAACCCGAACATTGATACACAGGCAATATTATCCCCACCGGCTTTTGGTGCACTCGCTTTTAGCTGTCTGTTAGCGAAATCCATTTCTCTTAAAGTCTCGAAGATTCCGTCAAAATCTACATCCCCTTCGCCCATAGCGAGATGCTGGTGAATGGTCACATCTGCTTTTCCTCTTCCATTTAACCATGGCGGATTGGCAATGTAACGGCAGTCCAGTGTCTGATTATAAGTATCTGCAAATAACACATGTGTCAGCTCATCTCCAGCATATTTTAACATCGAACGGACATCCCCTTTTCCTTCATCATAGAAGAATCCGTGCGGTGAAGAATATACGTATCCAAGATATGGCGAACGGAAAGATTTGACCATGTCACATGTCTCGTTATTCAGCTCACAGAAATCATATGGATGAGACTGGATCTCTACACGGATCTTATTCTTCTCAATAATCGGAAGCAGTTCTTCCATAGATTTGAACCACATGCCATTGCAGATTTCCTGCTGATTCGGATCTCCGGATAACTCCGTATTGATAACAGATACCCCCATATCTGCCGCGATCTCGATCATACGTTTCCAGTTGGCTACCGCAAACTGCCGCTGCTCTTCGGTCGGTCCTGACCAGCGGTATACAACGATGAATGACGATATCTCTACGCCCGTCTCTCTCAATGCTTTTCTATATTCCATCTCACACTCTTTTGAGAACAATGGATGTTTGTAAAATGGATTGATCCTTGGATGCGGTGACTGTTCAATGTATTTGTATCCCCAGTCAGCCACCTGGTGAACCATCCAGTTGATATCCATAGACTGCTTTGCCAGTACATCTACATCAAATGCTATTTTCATAATATTTTTGCTCCTTTCATTTTCTTACAAACCGGTCTTTTCTGCAATATATTTTCTAGCTTTCATTGCATATTCCAGCGGATTGGCTTTTGCCGGATCCTGTTCTGCTTCTACCACTACCCAGCCTTCATAATCTGCTTCTTCTAATATCTGAAAGATTGGTCCAAAGTCCACGTCTCCGTCTCCAGGCACGGTAAATGTACCTTCTCTTACGCCTTTTAAGAAGCTCCATTTTTCTTTTCTTGATTTCTCTACGACATCTTTTCTGAGATCTTTCAAATGTACGTGGCGTACACGGTCTACGTATTTTCTTAAGATTTTTTCAGGATCAATTCCTGCAAATGAAAGATGTCCGCTGTCAAATAACAGATATACCAGATCCGGGTCTACCGAATCCATAAAGCGGTCGATCTCTTCTTCTGTCTGAACCACGGTTCCCATATGGTGATGGAATGTCAGTACCATTCCTTTATCTTTCGCAATCTTTCCAAGTTTGTTAAGACCTGTCACAAGTCTGTCCCATTCCTCATCATTCATCACATATTTGCCTTCCTGGATCGGATGGTCGAGTTTTCCCTGAATGCTGTAGCTCTGCTCGGATACGCCGATGCATTTTGCTCCGACTTTCTTCAGAAAATCGCACTGTTCGATAAATGCGGCTTCTGTCTCTTCATATGGACGACTGATCAGGAATGAGGAGAACCACTGGTTACAGATGGTCATTCCCCTGAGATCCAGTGCTTTTTTCAATACTTCCGGGTCTGTCGGATAGTGGCTTCCCACTTCTGACCCTGTAAATCCTGCCAGTGCCATCTCACTGACTGTCTGTTCAAATGTATTCTCTTTTCCAAGATCCGGCATATCATCATTGGTCCAGCCGATTGGTGCAATTCCTAAAGATACTTTTTCTTTATTTAACATATCTTAAATCCTCCTTCCGGCATCTTATTCGTTACCGTTCTATCAGTAACGTCTCTATACCGGCTCTTTTTGTGATAACTTTTTAACATTTGTCTGTTTTCTATAATGGCTGTCGTTTTAACCACGACAGCCATTTGGTAATTATGTAATCTGATACTGATTATGCAAAATATTTCTCTACAAAATCTCTTGTCACTTCTGCAGCTTTCTTAACATTCTCATCATGAGACATTGCATAATATTCCGGACGGAACTCTTCGATCGTGCATACACCGTCGAATCCGATCTCTTTTAATGCTCCTGCAATTCCTGCATGGTCAACCACGCCTTCTCCAGGCCACAGTCTCTTGTCATCTCCGCATGATCCAAGCGGGAGATCTTCACAGTCATTCAGGTGATAAGCAAAGATCTTACTGCCATCTGCTGCTTTTAAGTCTTCCAGTTTTGAGCACATCTCATGGAAATGGAAGGTATCTACTGTGATTCCGACATTGTCTCTGTCAACAGCCTTTACTACATCGTATGCTGTTCCGAACTGGTTGATCGAACAGTTTGGTGCTCCGCAGAACTCCAGGGAAATCTTAATGTCTTTTCCAACTTTATCTGAAAGATAACGGAGTCTTTCTACTGCTTCTTCTTTGATTTCTGTCACAGATTTGTCTTTCACATCAAAGCTAGGTACTGTGATCAGCATCTTCATACCGATTGCTTCGCATACTTTGATGATAAAATCTGTCTCTTCATCTATCTCTTTTACACCTGCCTCATCTCTCTGGTTGAAGAAGATCAGTGTATTGTAAGCCCATGGTTTCAGATGATGGTTCTTGAACCAGTCAGCAAGTTCTTCTAATGTATGTTCTTTCAGGTAATCTTTTACACAGTCAAAACGGATCTCGATATAATCAAATCCATATTTTTCACACGCTTCCAGGTCTGCCATCAGTGACTGTCCCTTGCATTCCAGGGCTGTTGCTTCGTTAAATCCGATTTTCATTTTCTATATCCTCCTGTCGGTTATTTTTATGTGCACGTGTACGCATTCTTCAAAAAAATATATTTCTTAGTTTTATTTATAAAATTCTGGTTTCTCAACTGTTACAACTTTTTCGATATTTCCTGTCTCCTGGGCTTTTACTAATGCATCTGCTGTAACTGCTGCAAGATATCCATCCCATGTCGTAGGTCCTTCGATCACACCTTTTTCTGCACAGTCAACCCAGTTCTGGATCTCTGCATCGTATGCATCTTTGAATAATACGAAGCAGTCTGTTGTAATCTCTGTAGAGCACTGCGCATTCTTTCTGATAGAAGGTGCCATTGGTGTTCCCATCTTAAGTGCGCCGTCTTCGCATACAACTTCACAGTTGATATCGTAACCGAACTTACAGTTTACGAAGCATTCTACGTCGATGCAGATACCGCTCTTTGTACGCATCAGCATGATCTGTGGATCTTTCAGCTCTGAGTGAGAATATTTTGTAACCTTTGGCATGATAACCTGTACGCTTTCATAATCATCATTTACCAGCCAGTGGCATAAATCGATCTCATGGATAACAGTATCATGTACTGCCATTGGTGTGTTGTAGTTAGTTCCAACTTCCGGATTACGGTGTGTGCAGTGCATCATCAGCGGCTCTCCGTACTCTCCTGTTGCAATCGCATCTTTAATCTGGTTGTATCCTTTGTGATAACGTCTCATGAATCCTAACTGGATCAGATGCTTTCCTGCTGCTTCTTCGGCTTCCATAACTTTCTTGCAGTCATCTGCTGTTGTACAGAGAGGTTTTTCACAGAACACTCTTTTTCCAACTTTGATTGCCTCTAACAAGTCATCTACATGTGCGAATCCAGGTGATACGATCAGTACTGCATCTACTTCCGGATCATTGATCAGGTCTTTGCCGTTTGTATATACCTTTGCGCCTCCTGCAATCTCGGCTGCTTTCTTAGCTCCTTCTTCAAATACGTCAGATACTGCAACTACCTGTGCTCCCTGTGTTCTCTCTGTGATTCTCTTGATATGATCTCTTCCCATTCCGCCACATCCGATTACTCCTACGTTTAACATAATTTTTTCCGCCTTTCTTTTCATTTCCTGATTCTGAACTTTTGGCTTCAGATCTTTGTTCTTGATTTTTTAATTTTGAGTTTTTGTTTGCTTATTACCGCCGGCTTTTTGTTTTTCTTTTTTTCTGTATTTCCTTGTCTGTACCTGTATCTTATCATTGCGTGCACGTGAACGCAATATCCAAAATAGCTAAATTAAAACTGGAAATTTTATGAAGAATCACAAATTGATAAAGATTAAACAAGAAAAATGTGCAAAGTGCTGTTCCGACTTTCGACTGATTCTGCACTCTGCACATTATTTTTGTTAATTTTCTCCAATCAGGTCTGGTTTTATTGTCTTATATCTTTCACACCACAAATGCATAGTAACTAAAAAAGGACAGAAAACATTATACATCTTCCATCCTTTTATATTCACAGATTATATTTTGTCTTAATCACGATTTCTGTGTACTGATGCTCTTCTTCCGGCTCTTTTCCGTCGAATAATTTGTCAAATAAAATCATCACCGGAGAATATCCCTGCACATATGCGTTCTGTCCAAGCAGGAACTGGATCAGTCCGCGTTTTAATTCCTGTTCATTCCTGGTTGTCAAGTCATTGGAGATAACTTTTACTTTTCCTACCAGACTCTTGTTCTTCAATACCTTGCATACACCATCCGTACCAGAAGCTGCCAGATATACGCCACGCAGATCTGAGTGCAGCTTTAACATTTCCTCCGTGATCTTTCCGGCAATCTTGCTGTCATCGTAAGCATACTGAATATCCAGAATCTCCACATCCTTCCGGACTGCATTAAGTTCACTGATGAATCCCTCGCTCCTGTTCCTGTGCGACTGATTAGACGGATATCCCGAGATTACCTGCACTTTTGCTCCCTTAGGAAGAATCTCTGCCATCAGTCCTGCTGCTACTTTACCACTCTGTAACGCATTCTGTCCCACAAAACAGAGTCTGTCAGAGTCTTCCAGATCTGAGTTGAAGGTCACAACCGGTATGCCTTCTTCCACGAATTCATGAATGAGTTTCTTCAATTCTTCATCTTCTACCGGAACCATTGCCATCCCCTTGCATCCGGATGCACGCATCTTTTTCATCGTATCCATAACCTTCACGGAATCAATCCCGTTCAGTTTTTTCACCATGACTTCAATTCCCATACGTTCCACTTCTGCTTTGGCATCCTCAATTCCATTCAGTACCTTCTTCATAAATGGCGTGTCTGCCGACTGTAATATCACCCCAATCCGAACAGACTGCTTTGCCATGGCAAGTGCCCTTCCTGCCCGGTTCGGCTGGTACCCCATCTCTTCTGCTATCTTTTTTATCTTTTCCGCCACTTCCGGCTTGATCCTTCCGCGGTCATTCAGTGCCCGGTCTACGGTTCCTCTGGATACTCCGACAGCTTCGGCAATCTGCTGTAATGTCACTCCCATAACTTCTTCCTCCGCTTTTTGCGTTTACGTGCACGCTTTTTTTCTTATTATATCATCTGACGGATATTAATCAAGAAATATTATTCAAAATACCAGAGGGACGTGAAAAGATGGCTTTTTTATTGTCCCAGGCGGCTTTATAAAAATGTCTGCCTCTGACAGCCTTCTGGATTAAATTCCAACAATCACTTCACTCACAAGTTTTTCAAAATCTTCCGCCACCCTGTCCGCCGTCTCCTGAACTTCGGCGTGATTAAGCTTTGCATCACTGACACCCGCAGCCATATTCGTAATGCAGGAGATTCCGCACACTTTCATTCCCATATGTCTGGCTGCCATGGCTTCGCATGCAGTACTCATACCGACTGCGTCTGCGCCCCAGCTTCTGACCATTCGGATCTCTGCCGGTGTCTCATAGTTTGGCCCGGTCAGCTGCACGTATACGCCTTCCTGAAGTGGTATTCCACAGTCTTTGGCACTTTTACGGATGATATCCTGCAGTTTTTTACTGTATACTTCACTCATATCCGGGAATCTGGTTCCGAGTTCTTCTATATTCGGTCCGATCAGCGGACTTGGTACTGCTGTTGTGATGTGGTCTGTGATCAGCATAAAGTCGCCCGGTCTGAATGATGGATTGACTCCGCCTGCTGCATTGGTCAGAAGGATCTTCTTTGCTCCCATCATCCCCATCAGTCTGGTCGGGAGTACAACATCCTGCATGGAGTACCCTTCATAATAATGCACTCTTCCCTGCATCAGTACGACCGGGACATCTTTCACATATCCGAAGACAAACTGACCTTTATGCCCCTGAACGGTCGATACCGGAAAGTCTTCGATGTCTGTATATTTTACGATCTTTTCTATCTGGATCTTCTCGGCATAATCTCCGAGACCGGATCCTAAGATGACTGCTTTTTCTGGTTTGAAATCCGTCTTTTCTCTTATGCTTTTTAAACATTTTTCCAGTTTTTTATACATACTTCAACATCCTTTCTTTCACCGCATCATCCGCAAATGCCACATCCACTGCATTCCTCATCATAAGATGAATCTCTTCATCGGTGATTCCATAATTCTTCTGGATAAATTCCAGTTCTTTTGTCAATGTCGTATTGCTGACTGTACGGTTATCGGTATTTGCCGTTACCTTTAACCCGGCATTCAGGAACTCCCGCATCGGATAATCTTTTGTACTTCCCACTGCCTTGGTCTGCAGATTACTGATCGGACACATCTCAATACCGATACCTTTTTTCTGCAATTCTTTCTGCACATCTGCATGTCCCCTCATTGCGATTCCATGTCCAATTCTTCCAGCTCCGGCTTCCACAGAATCAAGGATATTCTGTACGTTTCCGCATTCACCGGCATGTAAGGTAAATGGCATACCAAGTGCTTTCGTCTTTTTGAACAGTTCCATGAATTCTGACATCGGATACAGGCTTTCCGCCCCGGCAAGATCTGCCGCACACACGCCGTGTCCCAGATATTCTCTGACAGTCCGCAGCATACGTGCATTTTCTTCTTCACTGTGATGGCGCATCGCGCACGTGATCACTCCGTACTCTACGCCAAAATCGCGTTTTCCTTTTTCCAGTCCTGCAAGCAGGGCTTCAATCACTTTATTGCAGTTCATGTCCGGAGTCTCGGACAGAAGCGGAGCAAAACGAATCTCTGCATAGCATACATTTTCCTGTTTCATACTTTTTAATACATCATAACCGGCTTCTTTCAGTCCTGTCTCATCCATAATGCATTTGCCCGGAAGGTCGAATTTTTCCAGATATTCATTCAGACTTCTGCAGTCTTCGGATACACTGAGTTCACTTTGTGATACTTTCCGCCCCAGCCTCTTTTCTATAAATCCACGGCTCAAAGATCCATCTAGATGACAGTGCAGTTCTACTTTGGGCAGTGCTGTTAATTCTTTTATTGTCATAGTTTTCTCCTTATTTTTCTTTCAGATTTCCAGGTCCGAAGCCCAACGGCAATAACTCCTTCAACGTATAGATATCATAATGTTCTACATCCGTTGCAAGAATGATCTGAAATTCTTCCGGATCACAGAATTCCATCATCACCTGTCTGCACACTCCACACGGCGGTGCATATTCTGTCAGAACTCCGTCTTTTCCTCCTACAATACAGATTGCATCGAATTCCTTCACGCCTTCACTTACTGCCTTGAAAAATGCTGTTCTTTCTGCACAGTTTGTCGGTGTATATGCTGCATTTTCAATATTGCATCCCGTATATACGCTTCCATTTTTTGCCAATAATGCAGCTCCGACTTTGAATCCTGAATAAGGTGTGTAAGAATACTTTAACTGTTCTATTGAAATTTCGATCAGTTGTTTTGGATTATACCTCGGCTTGTTTCTATTCTCTGTCTTCCCCATCTTGTTTCCCTTCTTCTGTTATTCTTTTTCTTTGTCACACCGGACCAGATTTCTCACTGCATCTACTGCTGTCCGGACTGCCATATCAGTATCATGTACCACCGGATTTTCCAGTCCGAGTTTCTCTCTTTCCTGATTTGCCATAACAAGAAAGCATGCCCCTGCTCTGACACGCAATTTACCGGCCACTATGAAAAGTGCCGCTGATTCCATCTCGGAAGCCAGACATCCCATCTTCTTCCATGCTTCCCATTTGTTCAACAGTTCATAGCCGACAGGCATTGCTTCCGGTTCATGCTGTCCGTAGAATGCATCCTTTGACTGTACCACTCCTGTATGCCAAGTGCAGCCATCTTCTTTTGCAGCCTGCACCAGTGCATTCGCTACCTCCAGACTGGCAACTGCCGGATATTCGATTGGTGCATATTCTTTGCTTGTCCCTTCCATGCGGATTGAACCGGTTGCGATCACAATATCACCGCTTTTTACTTCCGGCTGCATTCCACCGCAGGTTCCGATCCGGACAAATGTATCTGCTCCGCAGCGTACCAGTTCTTCCATTGCAATTGCTGCCGACGGTCCTCCGATTCCTGTCGATGTCACACTGACTTTCTCACCATCCAGCATTCCCGTATAAGTCGTAAATTCTCGATTACTTGCAACCAGAACCGGATTTTCCAGATATTCCGCTATCTTTTCACATCTTCCCGGGTCTCCCGGCATGATCACATAGCGTCCGACTTCACCTTTGGCAACCTGAATATGATACTGTCTGCTTGTATCTTCTGAATAATTTTTCATACCGATCCTTCCTTTCGAGCCAGTGGGGACGGGGTTTCCCGGCCTTTTTTCTGTCTCCTCTGGTCTTTAATCTTACCTTTATTTTATCACAATTCAGGCCAAAATAATTTTATTTTCTGACTTTTTCAAAATAGCTTTCAAATAACACCACGAAAAAATCCAGCGGGGACGGGGAAAAAACCATTTTCCCCGTCCCCATTGGATTTCGGATTATCTTACAGGTTATATTTTGTCTTAATATCGATTCCTGTATACAGATATTCTGTTTCCGGATATATTCCGTTCAACAAGATATCTGCAAGGATCCTCGGCGGCCGGTATCCCTGTTCGAACCCATTCTGATCGATCAGAAAATCTGCCGTTCCATCTTTTAACAGTGCCTCATTCTTTGCCGTCTGGTCATAGATCACAACGTATGGCCGCTGCTCGACACCGAGTTTGCGGAATGCCTCCACAATGCCTTCCTGCCCGCCGGATACCACGAAGATCCCGTTGATCCCGGATATACTCATCATGGCATTCTCTATAATGTGTTCCACTTCATCTGCATTGTTAAAGCTTCCCTGCACGCCGGCAATCTCAAGCTTTGGTGAAATATTCTTTATCTCTTCTACGAATCCGTCTACACGGGAGTTATTCAGCATACTGCTGAAATACCCGGTAATGACAAGGATCTTTCCAACGCCTCTGGTCATCATCCCAAATAATCCTGCTGCCGTCTGGCCGCTCAACTTATTGTCCATTCCGACAAAGCAACATCGCTTTGTTCCTACGATATCCGAGTTAAATGTCACGACCGGAATCTTCTTTTCATTCACAAGCCAGTTTAATTTCTCCCTGACGCCTTCGGTATCTACCGGCATCAGTGCCAGTCCCTGGATTCCTTCTTTTATCAGTTCGTCAATTGCACGCAGCTGGTCCTCTTCACGCACGGAAGTATTCTCTTTTACGATAACTTCCACGCCAAGTTCTTCCAGTTCTTTTTTTCCGGTCTGAATTCCTCTTTTGACTTCCAGCATAAAGGAAGCTCCCGAAAGCTGCGTTACGATCCCGATCTTTTTCTTTCCTCCGGCACTTTTCTGTCTCTTTCTTGCTTTGTGCACATACCCCATCTCTTCGGCGGTTCTTTTCACCATTTCTGCCACCTCCGGGTTGATCCGGCCGCGGTTATTAAGTGCCCGGTCTACTGTTCCCCTTGATACGCCTGCTTTTTCGGCAATCTGTTGTATTGTTACTGCCATATAGACTCTCCTTATAACTACTGATTTAATGTGTTAATCTCTGATTTCTTATCTTACATGCTATAATAATATCACGCACTCAAAAAGCACGCAACATTTCGCTGCGTGCTTTTCTCGTTTCGTAACATTTTACAATTTTCTTCTCTCTGTAACAGACCTTATCTCCTGTTTTTTCGGCATATTGCCGATACTATTTCTTCACATTAAATGCGGCTTTTCCTGGATATACAGCACTTGCTCCGAGTTCTTCCTCGATTCTCAGTAACTGATTGTATTTTGCAACTCGTTCTGATCTTGAAGGTGCTCCTGTCTTGATCTGGCAGGTGTTCAGTGCTACTGCAAGGTCTGCAATTGTTGTATCTTCTGTCTCTCCGGAACGGTGAGATGAGATAGCTGTGTAGCCGGCTTTATGAGCCATCTTGATTGCTTCCAGTGTCTCCGATACAGATCCGATCTGGTTTAACTTGATAAGGATTGAGTTACCGCATCCAAGTTCGATACCTTTGGAAAGTCTTTCCGTATTCGTTACGAACAGATCGTCTCCGACTAACTGTACTTTGTCTCCAAGTTCAGCTGTCAGTTTCTGCCATCCTTCCCAGTCTTCTTCGTCTAATGCATCTTCGATAGAGATGATCGGATACTTGTCTACCAGTTTCTTCCAGTGCTCGATGAGTTCTTCGGAAGTAAATTTTGTACCTGCCTTTGGAAGTACATATTCTCCCTTCCTCTCACCTTTCCACTCAGAAGATGCTGCATCCATAGCAATCATAAAGTCTTTTCCAGGCTCATATCCAGCATCTTTTATTGCGTCTAAGATGTACTGGATTGCTTCTTCATCGGATGCAAGGTCGGGTGCGAATCCACCTTCATCACCTACGGATGTTGCAAGTCCTTTTGATTTTAATAATGCTGCCAGTGCATGAAAGACTTCTGCACACCAGCGGAGTGCTTCTTTGAAGCTTGATGCTCCTACAGGCATGATCATGAATTCCTGTACATCTACGGTGTTGGCTGCATGTGCGCCTCCGTTTAATATATTCATCATAGGTACCGGAAGTCTGTTACCATTTACGCCGCCGAGGAAACGATAAAGTGGAATCTCCAGTGCATTTGCTGCTGCACGTGCACTCGCAATCGATACTGCAAGGATTGCATTTGCACCTAAGTTTGATTTATCTTTTGTTCCGTCTGCTGCGATCATTGCTGCATCTACCGCATAGATGTCTGATGCGTCTACACCTGTCAGTGCATCGTTAATCACTGTATTAATATTCTCTACGGCTTTGGTTACACCTTTTCCGCCGAAACGGGATTTATCTCCGTCACGCAGTTCCAGTGCTTCGAATTCCCCTGTGGATGCGCCGCTTGGTGCCGCACCTCTTCCTACCGTTCCATCCAGAAGATATACTTCTGCCTCTACCGTCGGATTACCTCTCGAATCAATAATCTCTCTTCCAATAACCTTCTCAATTGCTAAAAAATTCTCCATGTCAAGATCCTTTCCCATGGAACCACTTCTGTCTCTCTTGCTCAGGGACGAGACAGAAGGAGTCTGCCATGATTTATTCACACGCTAGTTAGGTCTTCCTAACTATTATTAGCATATCATAACGTTTTTGGGTAAATCAAGAAATTTTTTTAATTAAAAATGAGAAAATTAACCGATAGAACATTGACCGAAGACATTTTCTGCTTTCGAATGCATGGAAAAAAGCGGCAACCAGAACCTCTTCTGATTACCGCCCAAAGGATATATCTGTATGTCGGATGTTTCATTTCTGAAACCAAGCCACCTGGGACAGACAAAAAGCCACTTTTCACGTCCCCCTGGCTAGCAAAGTGCCTTTCCAAGTGCCTGACAAGCTGCCACCGCATCATCATCCGGTGCTTCGTTCGCAAGTACACTCTCACATGCAAGAACAGCTCCGTCAGCTTTGCATGTCTCTTCCCATGTTCTCATCCATTCTCCGTCTCCCCATCCGTAAGATCCGAAGAGTGCAATCTTCTTTCCGCCAAGTTTGCCTTCGCAGTCCGAGAACATCGGCTCGAATTCGCTATCTTCCAGTTCTTCTGCCCCCATAGCCGGGCATCCGAATGCTACCGCATCGTAAGCATCCATCTTATCTGCACCGAATTCGGAAGCTGTTAATACATCCACTTCTGCTCCTGCAGCCTTTGCTCCTTCTGCTACTTCGTTTGCCATAGCCTCTGTGTTACCTGTTCCGCTCCAATATACTACTGCAATTTTACTCATTGTTTTCTACCTCTTTCATTGATAATTTTATATGTCAGGCAGCTACTGTGAGCTGCAAAACACTTCTTCCCTGCTGCCAGAGGCGTACATAGACATCTCTGCATTTTTTATATTTTGCAAATGTTTTCCGGCATGCACACTCATCACAATATACCTTCCAGCATCCCACGCACTTGAAGTTGCGCCCTTCATTTAAAATAAAGCCGATCACATCCCCCAGTGGATAATCGAGAAAAATTCCGATTTCATGTGGAAATTCATTGTTTTCGCCGATTCTTGATTTCAACCTGTCCAGTGCATATTCCACATCCGTGCTTCCATATCCGTATTTTTTGAGGAACTTCGCCACTCCCGGCCGGTTCAGACTGACCTCGAGCTGTTTTTTACGATAGACATAAACCAATACGCGGTTCTCCTGTCTCCGTAATATATAGAGACGGATACCTTTTTCTTTCATGCACTGATTCCAAAACTCAATCTGTTCTTCTATATCCGTATCATCAACAAATGTCATATTGAATAAATTTGCTGATTTCATTGATGCAAGTGTTGCCGAGCAATGCTCCACCAGACATTTTTCGATCAGATATCTGTTCGCCATCTTAGTTCCTCCTAACGAATGTTAGAGTTATCTAACAATCTATATTTGAATACTATATCATTCTTTCCAGACTGTCAAGAATTATGTGTAAAAAAGAAGCTTGATGAAAATTTATTTCATCAAGCTTCTTTTTATTTTCTTATTTGTTATTTTATTTTTATTTATAAAGATATTTTTTTACTCATCTAAAAGATTCTGCATACTCTTAAGTCCGATCAGCAGCGTCGATGTATTATGTAACAATGCTGAAGTCGTCGGCATGATCACACCACATACACCAAGTGCGATCAGTCCCGCATTGAATCCAACAATCGTGTGATAATTATGGCTGATCCGCTTGATCAGGCCATTACTGATCTTCTTTAAAGTTACCAGTTCTCTTAAATTATCTGCACCAACGGTAATATCTGCGATCTCTCTTGCAAGTTCTGCACCATCACTGATCGCGATTCCTACATTGGCTGCGGAAAGAGCCGGTGAATCATTGATACCGTCACCGATCATGATAACCTTACGTCCTGCTGCTTTTTCTTTTTCACAAAAACCTGCCTTATCTTCCGGTAATACTTCTGCATAATATTCATCTACTCCGACACGTTTTGCGATTGCTTTCGCTGTACGCTCACTATCCCCGGTCATCATAACAATCTTACTAAGGCCTGCCTCGCGAAGCTCCCGGATCACTTCTACCGCTTCGTCACGCAATGGATCTTCGATACAGATCACTGCTGCCAGTTTGCCTTCGATTGCCATATACAGATGGGAATACTCTTCCGGAAGGCTTTCAAATTCTTCTTCCATACCATCCGGAATCGTCACCTTCTCATCTTCAAACACAAAGTGATAGCTTCCGATAACAGCTTTCTTTCCTTCGATCTGTGTTGAAATTCCATGGGCTACGATGTATTCCACTTTTGAATGCATCTCCTCATGATCCAGATGTTTTGCCTTTGCTGCGCTGACAACTGCTTTTGCCATAGAATGCGGGAAATGTTCCTCCAGGCATGCAGCAATACGGAGCAGTTCATCTTCATTCATTTCATTGAATGATACCACTTTTGCCACTGTCGGTTTTGCTTTTGTCAGTGTTCCCGTCTTATCAAATACAATGGTATCTGCTTCCGCAACTGCTTCCAGATATTTTCCACCTTTTACTGTAATCTTATACATACCTGCTTCGCGGATCGCAGAGAGTACGGAGATTGGCATCGCAAGTTTTAAAGCACAGGAGAAATCTACCATCAGAATAGACAATGCTTTTGTCGTATTTCTTGTAAGCAGCCAGGTAAGTGCTGTTCCTCCAAGAGAATACGGAACCAGTTTGTCTGCCAGATGTTCTGCCCTGCTTTCCAGACCTGATTTCAATTTTTCAGAATCTTCTATCATAGCCGCAATCTTTTCGTAACGACTGGATCCACCGACAGCCTTTACATTAATTGTGACCTCTCCTTCTTCCACAACAGTTCCTGCATATACATAATTTCCAATTGTTCTTCTTACCGGCACAGATTCTCCTGTCAGGGAAGCCTGATTGATCATTGCTTCTCCGTCCACAACTTCACCGTCAAATGGAATTACATTTCCCATATGGACTACCACCTGATCACCGGCTTTAATCTTACTTGACGGAACAAGGACGGCCTGGTCTTCTGTCTTCAGCCATACTTTTCCGACATTCAATGACATGGTCCTTGCCAGATCATCAACTGATTTCTTATGTGTCCACTCTTCCAGAAGTTCTCCGATTCCAAGTAAGAACATCACAGATCCCGCAGTATCAAAGTCACTTCTTAAGATAGAGACACCGATTGCCGTAGCATCCAGTACAGGGACTTCCAGTTTTCTTTCCATCAGTGTCTTAATACCTTTCCAGATATATTTTGCAGACATAATGGTTGTATATGCTGCTGAGATCGGATATGGCAGTAAGAATTTTCTTCCATAATGGAACAGAATCTTATCCACCAGTTTCTCCTGATACTCTGCATTCATTGCTCTTCCGGATGTCTCTAACAGGCCATTCGGCACTTCTACTTCCTCATAACGGAATCTGCGAAGTCCTTCGATGATTGTTTCTCTGTTTCCCTTATAATGAATCGTTGCGTCCGCCGTTCTGTCATAGACATCTGCGCGGAATACGCCGTCTATATTCTGCAGATAAAAGAGAAGAATGTCCGCCTGTTCATGAGTCATGCGTTTCTGCTCCATGTGGATACGGATTCTTCCTCTTATCTCATGCTTAATCTTAAATTTCACTCTTGTCACCTCTTGCTAGTCTTACAAAAGCACCTGCAGATGTTCCGCAGGTGCCCGTGTATTATGGCAACTTATAATCTTCGTGCCCGTTTTTATGCTTCTGTAGTTGCTTCAGCTTCTGCAGTCTCTACTGCTTCCTCTGTCTCTTCCGCTACTTCACAATAGTCATCTACAACTTCTGCTTCTGCCTCTGCTGCTCTGTCTTCATTGATCTGCTTTGCTTCTGCTAAAATATCTCCTGCATTCTCCTGAACGCTTGTTGCAGTCTTCATCACACAAGATTTTGCTCTTAATACGGCTGCTGTACAGTTTGTATATAATTTCTTTGCATCATCACTTGTCAGGATCTTGATCCCTGCTGTTCCGAAAGCTACTCCTGCTGCAAAAAGTCCTGGTTTTTTCCAATTAATGTCTTTTAAATTTAACATATGTATTCCCTCCATTGTATATTTATTAATTAAATATTATAAACATTATAACAAAAAGGACATCCCTTCATTTGTGTCCGGCAGTCATTTTTGTTTCTGCAAATTATAACACCAAAGAATGTCCTTTTCAAATATTTTCAAGCTATTGATAAATTTTTTCAACAACATATTTATGACTGCACTGTTATGTTCCGTACTTTCTGATCTTCTACATAACCACATGCTTTCAGTCCTGCCTGTATCACAGCATTCCAATTCTTTGCAGACAGATGCTTGATCGTATCATCGTCCAGTTCAACCGTACATGCATTCTGCAGGTCACAGTCCGGATCACATGCCACTTTATACATATTTCTTCGATTGATTGCTCCGATTTCCTCCAGCTTGTTGATCATCCGGTATACGGTTGCTGTTCCGATGCTTGGATCGATCCGAGATGCGCGGTAATAGATTTCTTTGCAACAGGAACAGTTTTCTTCCAGTATAATATCCAGAAGCATCAGTCTCTGCTTGGTGATCCTGCATCCACTGGCTTTTAGTTTCTGTACAATCGCTTCTTTTGCCTTATCCACCTGTCATCCTCCTATCGTATCTACTCTGTTATAGAAACAACCTGAAATCCTGCTTTTTCGACTGTTTTTTTCAAAACATCATTTTCAATCTCACGGTCATAAGACACCACTGCTTCTTTCTTCTGTAAGTCCACTCTTGCCGAAACACCTTCTATCTCATTTAACGCTTTCTTTACTGACTGTACGCAGTGCTCACAGGTCATACCTTCGATATGAACTGTCTTCTTTCCGATCACCGGATTCTTCAGTTCTTTATCGTCAGTTTTGATGATACCGGTTCCGCCGCCACAGCAGGGACTGTCACCTTTAAAATGCCTGATTGCTCCTCTCAGTGCAAATCCAAGAAGAACGATCACGATTAATACAACTATAATATCTGCCATATCTCTATCCCTCTATTCTTTGTTCTCCTCATTATCCATGCTGAACTTTTCGTCTCTTTTTTTCTCCTGCCATTTCCTGAACCAGAGAAATGCCTGATAGATAGAAGCACCGACAATGTAAAGGACGATCACGATCACGAACAGGTAGAACATAGAGCCTGTCGAATTGCCCATGACTGCCAACTCCTTTATTTACCATACATATTTTCGATCATTTTTTTCACTTCATCAGGATCTGAACTGCAGCATCCACCACCGCATCCACTGCATCCGGCACAGCTGCCGCCACATCCCTGGATGACTCCATTTTTAAATCTCTTCACAATTCCGTATATCAGGTATGCGCAATACCCTAATATTAATGCTAAAATAATGATATCTGCTAAAATGGCTACCATGAAAACTGCCTCCTTCAAAGGGAAATCCGGACGTAAATAAGTTACGTCCGGTCCGCTCTACTTATGCATTTACAGAACGTTTAGAATAAACTTTCTGATCTTTATACGGATCAGGTCTGAATAACAGGAACAGCATGACTGCTACTACCACAAATGCCACTGCTGTACCAACTCCAAATCCGCCGCCGGTTACTAATGTACCAATCTGGTATACACAAAGTGTTACGAGATAAGCGAATACATTCTGGAACAGGATTGCAAACCAGAACCATTTCTTAGACTGCATCTGCTGTGCCATCGTTGCTATGGCTGCCAGACAAGGGGAATCCAACAGGTTGAATAACAGGAATGAAAATGCTGCTACTGCACTCGGGAACCATGACTGGATTGCCTGAGCTACTGTTACTGTATCTTCTGATTTACTCTCTGCTACATTAGCAAGTACACCCATTGTTGAAACGATTGCTTCTTTTGCTGTGAATCCGGAAAGAGAAGCTGCTACCGGCTGCCACTCTCCAAATCCAAGTGGTGCAAAGATTGGTGCAATGAATCCACCGATTACTGCAAGTAAACTGTCTGCACTGTCATCTACAAGTCCGAATCCACCGTTTGTAAATCCGAATCCGCCAAGGAACCACATAACTACACATGCAAGGAACAGAATCGTTCCGGCTTTGATGATGAAGCCTTTCAGTCTTTCCCATACATGAAGAAGAACTGTCTTAGCCTGTGGAACATGATACTGTGGAAGCTCCATAACGAATGGTGCCGGTTTTCCTGAGAATGGTTTTGTCTTCTTCAGGATGATTGCTGCTACTAATACTGCTACGATACCTACAAAATACATGATCGGTGCCATAAGTCCGCCTGCTGTATAGCTTCCAGTTGCGTAACTTGCCATAACTCCACCCATTAATGCGATAACCGGTAACTTCGCTCCGCATGGGATAAATGTTGCTGTCATAATTGTCAGACGTCTGTCATTGTCCTGTTCAATGGTCTTAGAAGCCATGATTCCAGGAATACCACAACCTGATGAAATCAGAAGTGGAATGAAGCTCTTACCAGACAGTCCGAAGTGTCTGAATACACGGTCCATAACGAATGCGATACGTACCATATATCCACAGTCTTCCAGGATAGAAAGGAAGAGGAACAGGATTGCCATCTGTGGTACGAATCCGAGTACGGCTCCGATACCGCCGATGATACCATCAACTACCAATCCTTCGATCACGCTGCTTACGCCGGCTGCTTCAAGTCCTTTTGAAGCGATATCCTGAATTGCAACTACGAATGTATCATTCGTCCAGTCTGTAACAATTGTACCGATTGTTGTTACGGAAATGTAGTAAACAACAAACATAACTGCGATAAAGATCGGAATACCAAGAATACGGTTTGTAACGATCCGGTCGATCTTATCGGATGTTGTTAATTTGTCTTTTCCTTTTTTAACTGTTGTCTCAACGATCTTCTGGATGAATTTGTAACGTTCATCTGTTACGATACTTTCCATATCATCGTCATGTTTTGTCTCAAGTTCTTTTCTGTCTTTATCAACTGCTGCTTTTGCTGCTGCAGAAAGATTCATGCTTTCTACAACCTTGCTGTCGTTCTCAAGGAATTTCACTGCATACCATCTCTTCTTGTCTTCTGAGATTGTATCCGGGAGAACCCCTTTTACGTCTGCAACTGCTGCTTCCATTTCTTTAGAGAAGATTTCTCTTGGAAGATCAACTTCTTTTTTATTAGCAACTTTGATTGCTGTCTCAATCAGAGTATCCAGTCCTGTCTGTTTCAGGGCAGAAGTTTCAACGATCGGGCAGTCTAATAACATTGAAAGCCTCTTTGTATCGATCTTGATTCCTCTCTTCTCCAGAAGATCTGTCATGTTCAGTGCAACAACCACCGGAACACCTGTCTCGATCAGCTGTGTTGTAAGATATAGGTTACGCTCGATATTCGTTGCATCTACAAGATCGATGATAACATCCGGATTATCGTTTAAGATATAATCACGGCTGACTACTTCTTCCAGTGTATATGGCGAAAGAGAATAGATACCCGGAAGGTCTGTTACGATGATGTCATCGTTCTTTCTCTTTCCTTTTAATTTTCCCTCTTTTTTCTCTACTGTAACACCTGGCCAGTTACCAACATACTGGTTGGCACCCGTTAAGGCGTTAAACATTGTGGTTTTACCACAGTTTGGGTTTCCCGCAAGTGCGATCTTGATTCCCATTCCTATTTACCTCCTTGAACGTGTAAATTCTAATGTGACAATATGTATCTGTCAGTCCATTCGGTAAGATTTATTTTACCTGGACGCACTGAGCATCATCTTTTCTTACTGAAAGCTCATAGCCTCTTACTGTAATCTCTACAGGATCTCCAAGTGGAGCTACCTTTCTGATATACAGTTCGCTGCCTTTTGTAATGCCCATGTCCATAATACGGCGCTTGTATGCGCTGTCCCCTTCAATCTTCGTTACAACAACTGTACTTCCAACTTTTGCATCACCTAAAGTCATTGCTGTTTCTCCTTTCCTTAGATTGTTAGTATCTATAATACAGCAGACACCCCGGTACTAAACCATGATATGCCGCGCCATATCCTCATTTACTGCCACTCTGGAGTCCTTGACATTTACGATCACATTGCCTCCGATTTTCGACAGTACAACAACTTCCGTTCCTGCAACAAATCCAAGATTTGCCAGAAAACGTCTTGTTTCTTCATTCCCACCGATACGTGAGATTGTGTTTGTTTCACCAATACCGGCCATTGTAAGCGGCATAATAACACCTCATTTTCTTTATGTAATATTTTTTACATCTTTCTATGTAATTTCGCAAGGATTTTGATAATGATAAATGTTTTCATTATCCCTTGCAATAGTTAGTATATGCTAACATTTGTTAGCTGTCAACCACTTTTTTTCATTTTATTGATTATTTTTTCTCAATAAAATTTTTCTTCCGTTTGCCAGTCATAACTAACTATGTTATACTAAACTCAATGTTAACGTATAAAGGAAGGAATGACTTATTATGAGCAATGTATTAAATGAATCTGCCGAGAACTATCTTGAAACAATTCTAATTTTAAGCCAGAAACTGCCTGTAGTGCGTTCCGTAGATATTGCCAACGAACTTGGTTTTAAAAAGTCCAGTGTCAGTGTTGCTATGAAGAATCTTCGTGAAAAAGAACATATTAAAGTAGATGAGCAGGGATTTATCCATTTGACACCATCCGGTCTGGAGATTGCAAATATGATTTACGAACGTCACACCCTTTTATCATCCTGGCTGATACATCTCGGCGTACCTGCGGATGTCGCTGCTGCCGATGCATGTAAGATGGAGCATGTGATCAGTACAGAAAGTTTCGAAGCGATCAAGAGACATGTATACGAGAACAAAGAAGTGTAAGAATGCAACTCATTCGTTTCGTTTTATTTTCTTTTATATTATGAGATTTTATTTTTCACTTTATATTTAAAGGAGTCTTGATTTATGAACGAAAGCATTAAGAACATGATCGAACGCCGCAGTGTACGCGGTTACAAATCGGACATGATCCCGAAAGAAGATCTGGATCTGATTCTTGAAGCAGGTACTTATGCTGCAACCGGCATGGGAATGCAGTCACCGGTGATTGTTGCTGTTAGGGATAAAGATACCCGTGACCAGCTTTCCAGAATGAACGCAGCCGTTATGGGAACCGATACGGATCCGTTCTACGGAGCACCGGTTGTTCTGGTGGTATTGGCCGATAAGAACAGACCGACATGTGTATATGACGGAAGCCTTGTCATGGGCAATCTGATGAATGCTGCCGCTTCTCTTGGAATCGGAAGCTGCTGGATCCACCGGGCGAAAGAAGTCTTTGCATCGGAAGAAGGTAAGGCTCTTTTGAAAAAATGGGGCGTGGAAGGTGATTATGAAGGCATCGGGCACTGCGTGCTCGGATATCCGGCCAGAGATGTGCCGAAGGCAAAGCCTCGTAAAGAAAATTATGTGTATTATGTAGATTAAATGAATAACAAGAGCAAAAGAGGAACCCCGGATCAATGTGATCTTCGGGATTCCTCTTTTTACATACCATAAATTATTTCGTAAAGTTCCGGTGAAGTAATTCGTGTTCTTTTCCTTTCAGCAAGGAGTCATAAAGTGACAGGATCATCGGATTTTCATTTGATTTCTTGATCTGTGTATTGACATCTGTATCATACAGCCCCTTCATTCTGGCCCTCTTCGTTCTAGGGCCTGCATTGACCGGCTGTCCGCCGCCCATGATGCAGCCTCTTCTGCATGCCATCACTTCTACAAAATCATAATGTACCTCGTTATTTTTAATCCGCTCTATTACTTTATCTGCATTGGCAAGTCCACTTACAACGGCAGCTTTGATTTCCCGTCCGTTATAATTATACGTCAGTTCTTTGATACCTTCATCACCACGGACACCGCTTGTCTTAATTGCTTCCATGTCCACACGGTTATGCCCCTGCTGTAATCTTCTAAGAACTGCTTCTGTCACACCGCCTGTCACACCGAATATCACACCACTTCCTGATCCAATTCCAAATGGTACATCCGCTGCTTCAATCTCTACTTTATCGAATACAATACCGGATTTTTTGATCATTCGGATGATCTCTGTGGTTGTCAGTACATAGTCTACGTCCTGTTTTCCATTTGTCATAGACTCCGGACGCAGGATTTCTTCTTTCTTTGCCGTACACGGCATGATCGATACGGATACCAGTCTCTTTCCTTCATTCTTTTCCGGATTCTTATAGTACTCCCGCACTACAGCTCCGAACATCTGCTGCGGAGATCTGCAGGTCGATAAGTTTTCTGCCAGTTCCGGATATTTGGTCTCGCAGTGTTTGACCCATGCCGGACAACAGGATGTAAATAACGGCAGCTTTTCTCCTGCTGTGAATCTTTCGATAAATTCTTTTGACTCCTCTATTACAGTAAGGTCTGCTCCGTAAGATGTATCATATACTTCATCGAATCCCAGCCGGTGCAGAATACCTACCAGTTTGCCCATGACATTTTCACCCTTTGCATAGCCAAACTGATCACCGACTGCCACACGTACTGCCGGTGCGATCTGTGCGATCACCTTCGTATTCTTATCTGCCAGCGCTTCCCATACCGGATCAATATTCGTATGAATACTGATCGCACCTGTCGGACAGACAACTCTGCATTGTCCGCAGCCTACACAGTTTGTCTCTGCTATCTTCTTATTAAATGCAGGTGTTACCAGTGCATCGGTTCCACGATAAGCAAAGTCAATGGCATTGATATTCTGGATATTGTCACACATACGTACACAGTCTCCGCATAAGATACATTTATTCGGATCTCTTATGATGGCCGGAGAACTGGTATCGATCGGCTGCATTTCCCTGACATTTTCAAAGCGCACTTCGTGTACACCGAGTCTATGTGCCAGTTCCTGAAGGTGACATTCCCCGCTTTTGATACAGGTTGTACAGTCTCTGCAATGTGCCGCAAGCAGTAACTCCAGGATCAGCTTTCTATAATGCATAAGTCTAGGCGTATTTGTATAGATCACCATTCCGTCTCTTGGTTTTTCCGAACAGGAGGCAAATGTCTTTCCTCTCTCATTTTCCACCGTACACAGACGGCAGGCTCCGTAAATCGATAATTCTGAGTGATAGCACAATGTTGGAATATCAATTCCGGCCTTTCTGATCACAGACAGCACATTCGGTTCGTCCGTGAATTCCACACGCTGCCCATCGATTGTCATGATTCCCATAATATCCCCTCCTATTCCGTATAGATTGCACCAAATGCACAGTTATCTTTACAGGTACCGCACTTGATACATTTCTCATTGTCTATCACAAATGGTGTCTTGATCTTGCCTGTGATCGCATTCACCGGGCAGTTTCTTGCACATTTCGAGCAGCCTTTACATTTTTCCAGATCAATCTTATATGTACGGAGATTTGAACAGACGCCTGCTTTGCAGTGTTTCTTTAAGATATGCTCTTCGTATTCCTCTCTGAACGCATGGATCGTACTGATAACTGGCTTTGGTGCACTCTTTCCAAGTCCGCACAGTGCCGTGCTTTCGATCATATCTGCCAGTTCTTCCAGTTCATCCAGATCACTCAGCTTTCCATTGCCCTCTACAATCCGTTCCAGAATTTCCAGCATACGTTTGGTTCCTTCCCGGCATGGCACACATTTTCCACAGCTTTCTCTCTGTGTAAAATTCATAAAGAATCTGGCCACCTCTACCATACAAGTGTCTTCGTCCATAACTACCAGGCCGCCCGAGCCGATCATTGCACCGATCTTTGTCAGTGAATCAAAATCCATCCTACTGTCAAGCTGTGACTCGACCAGACAGCCTCCGGACGGGCCTCCGATCTGAACGGCTTTGAATTTCTTATTATTCTTAATTCCGCCGCCGATATCAAAGATAATCTCCCGGAGCGTAATTCCCATCGGTACTTCGATCAGTCCTGTGTTCTTTACATTTCCCGTCAGGGCAAATGCTTTTGTTCCCGGACTTTCTTTCGTACCGATCCTGCAAAACCAGTCTGCACCGTTTTTGATGATCATCGGGACATTCGCATATGTCTCTACGTTATTTAATACAGTCGGTTTCGCCCACAGTCCCTGTTCTACAGTTCTAGGCGGTTTTACTCTCGGCATTCCTCTCTTCCCTTCGATAGATGCCGTAAGAGCCGAACCTTCGCCACAGACAAATGCTCCCGCACCTCTGTTAATATGAAGATGGAAACTGAATCCGGTTCCCAGTATATTATCTCCGAGCAGGCCTTTCTCTTCTGCCTGTTCAATCGCAATCTTCAGTCTTCTGACTGCCAGCGGGTATTCTGCCCTTACATAAATGTATCCCTCATGTGCCTGTACTGCATAGGCTGCAATCATCATGCCTTCGATCATACGGTGCGGGTCACCTTCCATCACACTTCTGTCCATGAACGCTCCCGGATCTCCTTCATCACCGTTACAGACAACATATCTGACTTTTTCTTTCTGTCCAGCTACCTGTGACCATTTTCTTCCGGTCGGGAATCCTGCACCCCCACGTCCCCGGAGTCCGGAATCTAATACGCTCTTTATAACAGCCTCCGGCGTCATCTCAAACACCGCTTTTTCAAATGATTCATATGCACCGGCTGCAATTGCTTCCTCGATATGTTCCGCATCGATATGTCCACAGTTTTTCAGGACCAGTCGTGTCTGCTCGGCATAGAACGGAATCTCTTCCTGTGTCTCATATACTTTGTGATCATCATGATACATCAGCCGTTCTACCGGTTCTCCGCGCAGGATCGTCTTTTCAAAAATTTCCTCGCAGTCTTCTAATTTTACTTTCAGATACAGGTAATTGTATGGTTCAATTCTTACTAATGGGCCCATCTCACAGAATCCATGACACCCACTCATCTTTACTCCCGGATGTGCAATCTCTTCTCCGATTTTAACCGTGACATGATCCATACCTTCCGACATTTCTTTAAAACGTGCATAAATCTTATCCGATCCCCCTGCCAGACATCCGGTTCCACCACATACCAGAATCCGGCACTTTTCTTTCTGATGCTTTTCCTTACATTCTTCTCTCCACAGCTGAAGCTGTAATCTGTTCTCTATTCTCATACCTGTTCTTCACCTCGCAGCTTTCCGATCAGTTCGCTCATCTTCTCCGGTGTCATCTTTGGATGGACCTCGTCATTTACCATAACTGCCGGCGCAAGTCCGCATGCGCCCAGGCATGATACCGTCTCTACGGTAAATAACTGATCATCTGTCGTGTGCTTTTTCTTTCCAAGCCCAAGTTCTTTGTACAGGCTTTCCAGGATCGGCACGGATTTTCTTACATGACAGGCCGTTCCGTCACATACCTTAATGACATACTTTCCTTTTGCTTCAAATGAGAAATTCTCATAAAAGCTCGCTACACTGTACGCTTTTGCTTCCGAAATCCCCAGCTTTCCGGCAACATATGTCAAAAGTTCCGGCGGAAGATAACGGTATTCTTCCTGAATTCCCTGAATGATCGGTATCAGAGACCTCTCTCCACAGCTGTACTGTGCGATAATTTCATCCGCTTTTTCGTAGTATGATGCATCTAACATCCATATTCCTCCTCTTTGTGTATTTTGTATTGGTTTTAGTATATCACCAATGTTTTTTTGTGCATAGTGCCTGCAGACATATTTTTGACAATGTATGATTTTATACAGAGAACTTGCCACTGGCAACTTCTCTTGCATACTTTGGTATGCAAAAAAGCCGTGACATTCATCACGACTTTTTTCTCACAAACCATTTTTCTGATTCTTTATTTTTTATTATGTATTATCTTATGCGTCCTTCCATACTTCTTCAGCGATTTCTTTTACCAGTTTTAATTTTGCCCATTGTTCTTCTTCTGTCAGTTTATTACCAATCTCGCAGGATGCAAATCCGCACTGCGGGCTTAAGCACAATCTTTCAAGCGGAATATACTTTACTGCTTCATGGATTCTTTTGATCACGGTTTCTTTGTCTTCAAGTTCTGGTGACTTAGTTGTGACCAGTCCCAGAACGACTTTCTTATCCTCTGAAACTTTTGCAAGCGGTGCAAATCCTCCTGATCTTGCATCATCATATTCCAGGAATAATGCGTCTACATTTTCCTTTGCAAATACATAGTCTGCTACGGAATCATATGGACCACTTGTAAAGAATGTTGAGTGATAGTTACCTCTACAGATATGTGAAGTGATCACCATATCTGCCGGTTTTCCTTCTAATGCAAGGTTATTTACTTCCAGCAGCTGTCCTTTTACTTCGTCCAGATCCTGTCCAAGATTCTTATATCTCTGTTTTGCAGCATCACCTACAATTGCTCCCCATGTACAGTCATCCAGCTGCAGGTTGCGGCATCCGGCCTCATAAAACTGCTTAATGACTTCCTGATAAGCCTTTCCGATATCCCGGATCAGTTCTTCATTAGTTGCATAGTATTTTCTTGTATTCTCAAAGTTTGCCGGAACGATCATCTGCTGGAACATCTGTGCCGGTGCCGGAATTGTATATTTTGCGACCGTATTCTCGTCTTCGAACTGTTTCAGGAATTTGAACCCTTCTACAAACGGATGTGCCTTTGCCTTTACTTTTCCGGTCAGATAAGTGTCTTCCAGCGCTGCCATCTCCGCATTGAACTGTACACCCGCTCCTGTCTGTTCGTGGCCAACACCTTCAAATCCCCACATGAAGTCCAGATGCCAGTAAGTTCTTCTGAATTCCCCATCTGTAATGATGTGGAATCCCAACTCTTTCTGCTTTGCGACTACTTCTGTAACTGCCTTATCAACGACAGCATCACATTCTTCTTTTGTGATCTTTCCTTCACTGTAATCTGCTTTTGCCTGTTTTACTTCCTGTGGTCTTAAAAAACTTCCCACAAAATCATATCTGTATGGTGTCTGGTATTTACTCATTTTCTATATCCTCCTGTGATTATGTTCCTGTTGTTTTTGTCTGGATATAGAGTAGCATAATTCGGAGGATTTGGATAATACATATAGCTTGCGATTTGCTATAGTTTCAAACTATGGCAGTTTCTATTGCATACTTTAGTATCAAAAAAAATACAGTACCCATATCAGATACTGTATCATTCAATCGGAGTGACGTGATTCGAACACGCGACCTCTACGTCCCGAACGTAGCGCTCTACCAAGCTGAGCCACACTCCGATATATACAATTTTTAAAAGTAACCGGACACCTTCTAAAAAGTATCCGGCGCCCCTGCCAAGGAACTACGGATAGAGGACTCGAACCTCTACTAACAGAGTCAGAGTCTGCTGTGCTGCCATTACACCAATCCGCATCAGTGTGATGTTCTACATTGTTCAGCGAACAAATATTATTATACCAATTTTTTCAAAAAAGTCAATAGGTATTTTTGATTTTTTTTATAACGAAAAACCGGATACTTCTTAATGAAGTACCCGGCATCATAACTACGGATAGAGGACTCGAACCTCTACTAACAGAGTCAGAGTCTGCTGTGCTGCCATTACACCAATCCGCATCAATAAGACTTTTCTCTGCTGTCCTTAAGTTGTCCAGCGAATATTAATTATACTCGTTTACAGAGAAAAGTCAATAGATATTTTTAAAAAAATTATTTTTTTCTGTACCACTGATATAACCCGGCTGATAACACCAGACAGCAGCTCTCCGCGATCAACGGTGCCCACCAGATAGCTTCTCCTCCAAACACAGCTGTCAGAAATACCAGACTGATCACCAGTGCGATCAGACTTCTGGTAAGTGAGATCATCGTTGCGAATCCAGCCTTTTCCACAGAGGTAAAATATCCTCCCAGGACCACATTAAGTCCCGCAAGCAGAAATGACAGGATAAAGATGCGGAGCACCCGCACCGAATATATACTCAGAGATGCTTCACTCTCTTTTAAGAACAATCCCACAATACTTTCTGCCCCAACATAACATATGAGTACAGCCGCCACGGAACCTGCCGCAGCTGCCACCATTCCATACTTCAGAAGCTTCTTATATTTTTCCGATTCGTTTTTTCCATAGTAGTAACTGATCAGTGGCTGGGTTCCCTGCGCAATGCCTGCCATGGACATGACAACGATCGTATTCACATATGAGATGATCGTATAACTTACCAATGCATATTCTCCTATATATTTCAGGATTGCCTGGTTAAAAAAGAAGATGATAATCCCACTTGAGAATTCTGTTATCCCGGAAGACATGCCGTTACGAATCTGCCTCCCGATTTCCGATGGCATTAGATGGAACTTCGAGAATCTTATTGTTCCTTTCGGTCCCAGAAAATGCCACAGATACAAGAAGATCACTGCTGCCTGCGAGATCCCGGTAGCAAATGCCGCACCCCAGACGCCTTTATGCAGCACCATGACCAGAATATAATCCAGGATACAGTTCAGCACAGCCCCGGATGTCACATAGATTGTCGCAAGCTTTGGATAGCCATCTGTCTTGATCAGCGTCTCAAATGAATAAGATAGGATATATACTACAGAAAATGGTGCGATCGTTCCAATATATGTTCTCGCATATGGAAGAATATGATCCGTTGCTCCAAGGAATCTTGCAAATGGATCCAGAAATATCATAACCAGTATTGTAATCAACACCGACAGGATACATAATAAGACCACATTCTGCGTAAAGACTTCGTTCGCCTTCTGTTTTTCCCCCTGTCCTAGAAAGATTGCCACAATCGTCGAATTTCCGACTGCAAACAGGATGGAGACAGAAAACAGTCCTGTTGTAAACGGCATGGAGATATTCACCGCTGTCAGTGCCACTTCCGATACCCCTCTTGCCACAAAGATACCATCTACCATGGTATAAAGCGAGAATACCCACTGGGCGATAATTGACGGGATGATAAAACGCAAAAAATCACTCTTCAAAGACTTTCCTTCGAGTCTCATATTAAAACCTCATTTCTTTTACCTGTTTTTCTTTCATTCATAGTCTAAACCCTGGTATAATACTAAGGTCAAGTATTATGTATCAACAGAATTTTGTTTTCAACAGGTGAATATATGAAACAGTTTTTTAAGATCAACGAAATATCCAAACTATACAACATCGGACCGGATTCTCTCCGCTATTATGAGAAGCTGGGACTTCTGGCTCCAAAACGCGGAAAAAATAATTACCGGCTCTATACGCTTGATGATCTGTGGCGTCTGAATATCATACGTGATCTGAGACGTCTGGGATTTCCTATGGAAAAAATCCGGGAATACATGGACAATCGAAGCGTTGAGAACACGCGTAAGCTGCTCACAGAAGAACTGGATGTCATCCATCAGCAGATTCAGGAATTAAACCGTCTTCAGAAAAATGTAGAAGAACGGCTTCTGACATTATCCGGTGCGGAAGACCAGGCACTGCTTAAAATCCGTCTGCAGACGTTTCCTGACCGTTATTGCCATACCTTGCATATTCCCTACCACACAGACGAAGAAATGGATCTTCTGGTAAAACAGTTGTTGAATAAAAATACAGAAAATCTTTATATTATCAGCAACCATAACATCGGATCTTTTCTTCCGTTAGAAGAAATAAAGAAAGGACAGTATGAAAATTATTCCGGAGTATTTATCATTGATAATTCGGGAGAGTATTGTCTCCGCGGCGGTACTTATCTTACCTTCACCTATGCAGGTGATTACCGTCAGAACACCACTTATATTCCGGAACTTCTCAACTATGCAGATGGTCATGGTCTTGTTCCTGATGGACCTATTCTGGAACTGATCTGGGTAGACAATCATCAATCAGCAGATATCCGCGAACATATTACAGAACTTCAGCTAAGAATATATTCGAGATTCTGATCCGCCTCTCTCTGCATTTGTTGTGGCGCCATCTGCGGAACACATAACGCTAAAAAAACCGGTATCCCGTACTTTTTTCAGCATAGGAATACCGGCCGTTTTTTTATTACATCTTCTTAATTCTCTCAATCGCTGCAACTGTACTCTCATAGGTTCCAAATGCAGTCAGGCGGAAATATCCTTCTCCACTTGGTCCGAATCCTGATCCAGGAGTACCTACTACATTAGCCTTATCAAGCAGATAATCGAAGAAATCCCATGATGTCATTCCCTTTGGTGTCTCAAGCCAGATATATGGTGCATTGACACCGCCTGATACATTGTATCCGGCATCTTTGAGTCCTTCTTTGATTACTTTGGCATTGTTCATGTAATAAGCAACCTGTGCACTCAACTGTTCTTTTCCCGCATCAGAGTATACAGCCTCTCCTGCTTTCTGGATGATATAAGAAGTTCCATTGAACTTTGTTCCGTGACGTCTTGCCCACAGAGAATGTAACATAACATCTCCTGACTTGATATCTTTTGGAATTACTGTTGCACTCAGACGTACTCCTGTAAATCCAGCATTCTTAGAAAAACTTCTGATCTCGATCGCACATGTTCTTGCGCCCTCGCACTCATAGATAGAATGCGGCACTTCTTTTTCTGAAATATATGCTTCGTAAGCAGCATCATAGATGATCACTGCGCCTGTTTTATTTGCATAATCAACCCATGTCTGAAGCTGTTCTTTTGTTACCGTAGATCCTGTTGGGTTGTTCGGGAAACACAGATAAATGATGTCCGGTGTCTCTTTTGGAAGCTCCGGTGCAAAGTTCGTCTCTTTTGTACAAGGCATATAGATGACATTGCTCCATGTTCCTGCTGCAGCATCATATGTACCTGTACGTCCTGCCATAACGTTTGTATCTACATAAACCGGATATACTGGGTCGCACACAGCGATCTTGCTGTCTTTCGAGAAAATCTCCTGAATATTACCGCAGTCTTCTTTTGCCCCGTCGGAAATGAAGATCTCATCCGCTTTGATGTCGCATCCTTTTGCCTGATAATCATTCTTCGCCATTGCGCTTCTTAAGAACTCATATCCAAGATCCGGTGCATATCCATGAAATGTCTCTGCATGTGCCATCTCATCAACTGCCCCGTGAAGAGCCTCAACAATTGCAGGTGCCAGAGGCTGTGTTACATCGCCGATACTCAGCTTAATGATCTCGGCTTCCGGATGTGCTGCCTGATATTCACGCTGTTTTCTTGCTACTGTTGAGAACAGATAGCTTCCTGGTAACTTCAAATAATCCTGGTTTACTTTAAACATCTTCTTACTCCTTTATCTCTGTAATGTCTATCACGCCGTCGAATACAACTGTTGCAGGTCCTGTCATAAATACACGATCCTTTTCTCTGTCCCATTCGATCTGCAAGTCTCCACCTAATAATTTTACCGTAACTTGTGTATCTGTCAAGTTATTTAATATACTGGAGACAGCTACGGCACATGCTCCGGTTCCACATGCAAGGGTTTCACCCGAGCCGCGTTCCCACACACGCATCTCTACCGTCTGTCTGTCGATACAGTGCACAAACTCTGTATTGATACGCTTCGGAAATCTTTCATGATTCTCGAACTTTGGTCCGATTTTTTCCAGATCCAGTCCCTTTACATCATCCACATAGATAACTGCATGCGGATTTCCCATAGATACTCCTGTCATATGGTACTCTTTCCCATCCACCTCAATTGGTTCGTCGATCACCTGTTCCCGCTCTGATATGATTGGAATCAGATCAGCCTCAAGTTCCGGTTTTCCCATGTCTACTTTTACCAGTGACACTTTCCCGTCTTCTACGGTAAGATCCAGATATTTTATTCCTCCAAGTGTTTCCACGGAAATCTGTGTCTTATCGGTTAGCCCGTAATCATAGACATATTTCGCCACACAACGGATTCCGTTGCCGCACATCTCGCCTCGGGAACCATCTGCATTGTACATCTCCATCTCGAAATCAGCTGTTTTTGACGGATTGATCATAATCAGTCCGTCAGAACCAATACCGAAATGTCTGTCACTGACGAATCTCGCCACCGCCGGCGGATTGTCAATCTTTTCTTCAAAACAGTTGACGTAGACATAATCATTGCCAAGTCCATGCATCTTTGTAAATTTCATCTGTTCTTTCTTCCTGCCTTTCCTGCATCCGTTTTCTCTATAATATGTTTACTCTTTCATCCCTTACTCTGCCATAATGCTCAGTACCATCTCTGCTGTCTCTACCATATTCGTTCCACTGTCCATACTGCTCTTCTGAAGATAGCGGTGTGCTTCTCCTTCAGACATATTATTACGTTCCATCAGGAGTTCCTTTGCCCTGCGGATCGTCTCTTGCTGCTTTGGATCACGACTCTTTGATTCTTTCTTTCGTTTTTTTCGTTTTCTGTCCATGGACTGAAGCATCATGTTCATGGTATTCATAAGGTCGTATACCTTGATTGGGGTAGAAAGCCCTACAATTCCTTCTACATCCCCGCTGCTCCATTTATCCTGCGATGCGATCAGGAGCATTTCAAACGAATCCGGTAAATATTCCCGCAGCTGTGTATACATCATATCTTTCATGCGGTAACCGCAGACCACGATCCCGTTATCCACGGTATCTGCATAGTGCATAGCCTGTGCACCGGTGGAACACACGCCAATTACATCCATACCGCCCCTGGCAAGCAGATTTCTGATATTTGTTGCATTATCTTTATTCGGGAATACAACAATAATCCCTGTCACTCTGCCACCTCCTGTCAGATACTCTTTTGCGCGTTTCTGTTAAGTGCAAAATCGTATTACAGTAAGTGCAGATATTTTTCAAGCTCCCAGTCTGTAATCTGGATTCTATACTCATAATACTCGCCGGTCTTTGCTTCGATGTATTTTCTGGAAAGATCTTCCCCTAATATCTCCTGGATAAAGGTATCCTTCTGGAATTCTATTGCTGCCTCTCTCAGACTTCCCGGCAGTTTCTCAATTCCAAAGATCTTACGTTCTTCATCCGTCATCTCATATACGTTGCGGTTGACTGCTTTCGGAGGCATCAAGCCCTGTTTGATCCCGTCAAGACCCGCCGCAAGACATACCGCCAACGCCAGATAAGGATTCGCTGAAGGATCCGGATTACGAAGTTCTACTCTTGTATACTCTCCGCGGCTTCCCGGAATCCGGATCAATGGTGTACGGTTCTTTGCAGACCATGCGATGTATACCGGTGCCTCATATCCCGGAATCAGACGTTTGTAGGAATTGATACTTGGATTCGTGATAAATGTCAGCGCTTTCATATGTTTCATGATTCCGCCGATAAAGCAATATGCTTCTTTACTGAGTCCATACTCATCCTTCGCATCCTGGAATACATTGATTCCATCCCTGCTGATCGACATATTCAGATGCATGCCGGAACCATTGATACCGAACTTCGGCTTTGGCATAAATGTCGCATGTAATCCATGGCGCTTGGCAATCGTCTTTACAACCAGCTTGAATGTCATAATATTATCTGCAGTTGTCAGCGCCTCATCATAACGGAAATCTATTTCATGCTGTGCCGGTGCCGCCTCGTGATGTGAAGATTCGATCTCGAATCCCATATCCTCCAGCGTCAGAACCATATCACGTCTTGCATTCTCGCCCAGATCTAAAGGCCCAAGGTCAAAGTATCCGGCACTTTCATGAGAAAGCGTAGTCGGAAGTCCGTCGTCATCTGTATGGAATAAAAAGAACTCCAACTCCGGTCCCACATTGAATTCATATCCCATCTCTTTTGCTTCGGCCATGACCTTTTTCAGAATATATCTCGGATCACTTTCATATGGCGTTCCATCCGGTTTATAGACATCACAGATCAGTCTTGCAACCTTTCCCTGCTGCGGTCTCCACGGAAATATCTCAAATGTATTCAGATTCGGATACAGATACATATCCGACTCTTCCACTCTTGCAAATCCTTCAATAGACGAACCGTCAAACATAATTTCATTATTCAGAGCTTTGTCTAACTGACTTGTGGTAATTGCAATGTTTTTCATGGTTCCGAAAATGTCTGTAAACTGCAGACGGATAAATCCTACATCCTCTTCTTCTACCATTCTTAATATATCTTCTCTTGTATAATTATTCATTCCACTGACCTCCACTCGATATACATCTTTTATGTGTCATGACTTCTTACATTGCATCAATAATCTGCTGTGCAAATGCATCCAGGTTTTCTTCCTGATCTGCTTTTAATGTCGATTTAACAGATAACTTCTGATCGAGTACTGTCATATTTTTCATCTCTTCTAACTGTTTTACAATCTGCTTCCCTGCTGTAGCAGCCCAGGTTCCGTTATCCATAACCGCAACTGTTCTGTTCTGCACCGCCAGTGCTTTCATATGTGCAAGCAGATTTTCAATCGGTGGGTAGATACCTCCATTGTATGTCGGGCATGCAATTACCAGATGGCTTACCCGGAAGATTTCTGCAATCAGTTCCGACACATCTGTTTTTGATGCATCGTAAACTGCAATATTTTTCATGCCTTTTGCACCAAGCTTTGCTGCCAGCGCATCAGCTGCCTGCTCTGTATTGCCGTAAATCGAGCCATAGATAATGGCAACTGCCTGCTCTTCCGGCTCATACTTACTCCACTTGTCATGTTTCTCGATAAAATAATTCAGATTGCTTCTCCATACCGGTCCATGAAGCGAACAGATCATCTGGATATCCAGCCCAGCTGCTTTCTTCAGAAGTGTCTGTACCTGCATACCGTATTTTCCGACGATATTGGTAAAATATCTTCTTGCATCATCGATCCAGTCTTTTTCAAAGTCCACGTCATCATTGAACAGGTTACCGTTCAGAGCCCCGAATGTTCCGAATGCATCCGCAGAAAACAGTATCTTCTCCGAAGCTTCGTAAGAGACCATAACCTCCGGCCAGTGTACCATCGGTGCCATTACAAAATGAAGCGTATGGCTTCCAAGTTCCAGTGTATCTCCTTCTTTTACTACAACCTTCCTGTCTTCCAGATCTACATCGAAAAACTGTCCGATCATCTGCATGGTCTTCGCATTTCCGACTACTTTTGCTTCCGGATATAATTCCAGGATTTTCTGGATATTGGCACAGTGATCTGGTTCCATGTGCTGTACAACCAGATAATCTAAGCTTTCTCCGTTTAATGCATAAGCCACATTTTCGATAAACTGCCTGGATGCAGATGCATCTACAGTATCCATCAGAGTATTCTTCTCGTCTTTAATTAAATAAGCATTATAAGATACCCCTCTCGGAATCGGAAATAAATTCTCGAATAAATTTAATCTTCTGTCATTTGCTCCTACCCAGATAATATGATTTGTTACATTTCTTGTACATTGCATGATTGATTCCTCCTGTCAGTTTCCTGTTTTTATTTTTTTAATGATTCAGGTTTTCTTTTTCCTGATGAATAGATTACATAGGTATTCCGTCCCTGTCTCTTAGCCTCATATAACGCTTCATCCGTTTACTCCTTTTATCTATACGCTTCCCGTCACATAATATCATATTTTTTAGCATATTAACGCACAAACTTTTAAAGTTTACGCATTAAATTTCATACAATATTATAAAACATTCATTTCTGATTACAATTTCAGTATAGCATAGTTCTAATAACGTTTTCCACTTATTATATTCTTTCTGATGTCTCCTTTTTGTATTTTTATGGTACAATGAACATATTATATCTTATATTTTATATCGCAGACATTTGCAGAAAGGAGTTCTTTTGAAACATACCGCACCAACAACTACACTTGAGTCCAGGACATTATGGCACAATATCGTATCTACTATAATCATACTGGCCATTGCAACCATACTGGCATTTTCTTTTTTTCATATCACGCAAAGTGATCCTGCCAATATCGCATTGATCTATATTCTTGCACTGATCATAATCGCAAGGATCACTACCGGCTATTTTTTCGGAATTATTTCTGCTTTTTTTTGCGTAATATTTATCAACTGGTGTTTTACCTACCCTTATTTTGAAGTAAGTTTTGCGATCAGCGGATATCCTGTAACATTTGTATTTCTTCTTACCATCTCCATGATCGTCTCTACCCTGACTACACGATTAAAAAAACAGGATAAAATGATCCTTGACCGGGAGCGTGCAATCAATGAAGCCGACAAAGAACGTATCCGTGCCAATCTTCTGCGGGCTATTTCACATGATCTGCGTACCCCCCTTACATCCATCATCGGATCTTCTGATTCTTTTACTGAGAATTATGCAGCCCTTTCTGATCAGGAAAAGTTAGATCTCGTCTCCTCCATTAACGAGGATTCACACTGGCTTTTGAACATGGTAGAAAATCTGTTGTCTATTACCCGGATCCAGGGAGATACCGGAAGAGTCCGAAAAGAAGATGAACTGGTAGAAGAAGTAGTAGCTGAAGCGATCACCCGTATAAAAAAGCGGATTCCGGATATTGAGATCTGCGTAACTGCGCCCGATAACATACTGATCATTCCAATGGATCCTCTGCTGATTGAGCAGGTACTTATGAACCTTATGGAAAATGCTTTTGTCCATTCCGAAACTAACCGGCCGGTTGAGTTGCAAATATCAGAAGAATCTGATACCATTACATTCCATGTCATTGATTACGGAAAGGGAATTGATGAACAGACCATTCCTCTGATATTAAAAGGGGAATATCATGTTCCAAAAACATCGGATACACACCGTGGTATGGGAATCGGCCTCTCCATCTGTAATACGATCGTCCAGGCTCATGGCGGACAGATTTCCGCTCATAACCATGCACATGGTGCGGAATTTTTATTCACACTACCGAAAGGGAATATTTAATTATGACTGACAGTTATTCCATTCTGATTATAGAAGATGAAAAAAACATACTGGATTTTATGGCAAGAACTTTAAGATCCAATGGTTACAAAACCATCACCTCTGAAACCGGACAATCCGGACTTTCTATCATCAACTCCCAATGCCCGGATCTTATCCTTCTGGATCTTGGTCTCCCGGATATGGATGGCAATGACATCATTTCATCCGTCCGGAAATGGACAAGCTGTCCGATCATCGTAATCTCTGCAAGAGCCGGAGAACAGGATAAAGTTGCCGCTTTGGATCTCGGTGCCGATGATTACATTACAAAACCTTTCGGTACGTCCGAACTACTGGCACGTATCCGTACTTCTCTGCGTCACAGTAACCGTATGGCTTCCAATTCTCCTCTTTTTATCCGGCCATACAAATGCCAGGGACTGATGCTGGATTTTGAAAAACGTATGGTTACTCTGGATGGGAAAGAAATACATCTGACTCCGGTCGAATACAAGATTGTAGCATATCTTTCAAAGAACTCCGGAAAGGTTATGACCTATGCTTCTGTCATGGAAAATGTATGGGGACCGTTCACGGATAACAACAATCGTATCCTGCGCGTAAACATGGCGAATATCCGGCGGAAGATTGAACGCAATCCATCCCAGCCACAGTTCTTATTCACCGAGGTCGGTGTCGGCTACCGGATGTGTGAAGATGAAAATGAGATGTAAGCTGCGGACTCTGCACCGTTAAGAAGGTGTTAAGGAATCTTCACATATCTGTACATTCAGATCAGATATGTTATTATAGAAGTGAAGTGGCATATCGTAAAAGAAAAGCCTCATTCATTATTCTCTCAAAAAAAGGATGCACGTGCATGCATCCTTTTTTGTTACTTTTTTCTTCTGTTTTAATTTGAATGAAGCTTCTGAAAGAATCTTACATTTTACACATGCCAGATATCTCTGTTGTACTCTGCGATCGTACGGTCTGATGAGAAGAATCCTGCTTTGGCAATGTTCACGATCATCTTCTTCGCCCATGACATACGGTCTTCGTAATCTGCAAATACTCTTTCTTTTGTCTGAACATAATCCTTTACATCCAAAAGTGTCATAAACCAGTCTTTCTGAATCAGTTCTGCATGAATCTCAAGAAGTGTACGTACATCACCGATCTTCATCATCTCAGGGCTGATGATGAAATCTACCCACTTGCGGATATCTGCATCATTGATATAGTAATCTGCTGCCACATAGTCTGATTTTGCATAGTGCTCAATTACCTGATCACTGCTCTCACCAAAGATATAGATATTCTCATCTCCGACAAGCTGATGGATCTCTACGTTTGCACCGTCTTCTGTTCCGAGTGTTACTGCACCGTTCAACATAAACTTCATGTTACCTGTTCCACTTGCTTCCTTTGATGCCAGTGAAATCTGTTCAGATACTTCACATGCAGGAATCAGTTTTTCTGCCATTGTTACGTTGTAGTTCTCTACCATTACAACCTGCAGATATGGTGACACTTCCGGATCGTTCTTGATCAGTTCCTGCAGACACAGGATTACATGAATGATGTCTTTTGCAATAATGTATGCAGGTGCTGCCTTGGCACCGAAGATCATTGTGATCGGTCTCTTTGGTTTATTTCCGGCTTTAATATCCAGATATTTATAAATAATATACAGGACGTTCATCTGCTGTCTCTTGTACTCGTGAAGACGTTTGATCTGGATATCAAAGATTGCATTATCATTTAATACTACTCCGGATTCTTTTTCCAGATATTCTTTTAATGCAGTCTTATTCTGCTGTTTAACATCCAGAAGTGCGTTCAGAGCTTCTTCATTGTCAATCTGTGCAAGAAGTCCTTCCAGCTTTGAAGCATCTTTACGGAATTCCCCAACTCCATATTTATCCATCCATTCTACCAGTTTCTTATCACAGTGCATCAGCCATCTTCTAAATGTGATACCATTTGTCTTATTATTGAATTTCTCCGGATAAATATCATAGAACGGCTTTAATTCTACGTCTTTCAATATTTCTGTATGCAGTGCCGCAACACCGTTAACACTGAATCCATAATGCATATCCATTCTCGCCATATGCACGCGGTTCCACTCGTCGATGATCTGTACATCTTTGTTATTATATTTTGCCGCTACTCTTGCCGCCAATTCACGGATGATCGGCATTAAGTGTGGAACAACTGCCTCCAGATAATCAACCGGCCATTTCTCCAGTGCTTCTGCAAGGATGGTATGGTTGGTATATGCACAGGTGTTTGTCACAATCTCAATTGCCTTATCCATAGAGATTCCTCTTGCTGTCAGAAGACGAATCAACTCCGGAATTACCATAGAAGGATGTGTATCATTAATCTGGATCACTACATGTTTGTCGAGTTCTTCCAGTGCATATCCTTTTTCTTCACATTCCTTCAATATGAACTGTGCACCATTACTAACCATGAAGTACTGCTGATAGATTCTGAGCAGTTCTCCCTGTTTGTCACTATCATCCGGATAGAGGAACAGTGTCAGATTCTCGCGGATATCATTTTTGTCAAATGCGATTCCATCTCCTACGATATTCTCATTTACAGATTCAATGTCGAATAAATGGAGCTTATTTGTTCCGTTTTCATATCCGGTTACATCAATATCATATAATTTAGAATGCAGGCTGAAATCTTTGAACGGTACATCGAATCCGATTCCTGTATCAGTAAGCCAGCTTGTATTCTGGATCCATGGGTTTGGAGTCTCTTTCTGTTTGTGATTTTCAAATACCTGTTTGAACAGTCCAAGATGATAGTTAAGCCCGATTCCGTCTCCTTCCAGACCAAGTGTTGCAATGGAATCCAGGAAGCAGGCTGCCAGTCTTCCAAGTCCTCCGTTACCCAGTGACGGTTCCGGCTCTACTTCTTCAATCTCACAGATATCCTTTCCATTTGCTGCGAGAAGTTCTCTTACTTCATCGTATACCCCAAGGTTGATCAGGTTATTGGATAACAGTTTTCCGATCAGGAATTCTGCCGATATATAATATACTTTCCTTCCGATTTCCGAAATATTTCTTCCTTTATCTGCCGCAGCTTCTTTTACTGTTGAAAGAAGTGCTGCGTAGATCTCTTCATTTGCCGCATCTTTGATTGATTTACCAAGTGTCTGCTGTAATTTTTCTGAGAAATTCATAATTAACCTCCTGAATCTGCGCTGCCGCATCATTATCCCGAATCTGTGTCTGATTCATTTCTATAAATTCTTTGTTTATCAGTTTCCGTTTGCTTTACACTGATATTATAATCAGATTATAACCATAATCTCTTGCATCATAGTAGTAAAAAGTAATACAATACTATCAAATAAACAACTTTTTGACAGTAGAAAGGACTCCAGTATCTGATTATGAACACACTCACCTACGAAAACCTCCACGAAGTAAAAAAACACGTCAGCACCCAGTTTCCATACAACACCTATCTGTGCTCCATTCCATTGGACTTCACACAGGTTCCGCTTCACTGGCATAATGACGTGGAGATCATTGTAATAAAAAAAGGCTGTGGTATCATTTCCGTTGATACCGAGCCCAGAGCTGTGAAAGCCGGTGACATCATCCTGGTCCGCCCGGGGCAGCTTCACTCCATTTCCCAGCATGAAAAAGACAGTATGGAATATGAAAATATCCTGTTTCAGAGCAGTCTTTTATATTCTGCTGATTCCGATCCCCGGACAGTCGGATATTTCCAGCCGTATTTTTCACTGGAATATAAACTTCCATGGCTCTTTGACGATACCTGTTCCTTCCATGAAGAACTTTCTTCCTGTATTGATGCAATCGATGACCTCTGCGCTAAGCGTCCGGACTATTATGAATTATCAGTAAAAGGACATCTCTTTCACTTCTTTTACCTGTTATTCTCCTCCCAGGGATCACCTGTCACTTTCAGCCGCAGCAAATCTCTGGATAAGGTAAAACAGATTGTTTCCTACATTGAATCACATTATACAGAACCGATTACCGTTCAAAGCGCAGCAGACTATATGGGATTCTCCGAATCACATTTTATGAAATTCTTTAAGCAGCACCTGCACACAACGTTCACCAGTTATCTGAATAGCTACCGTCTTACCATTGCCGCCAGACTTCTGCTCACGGAAGATGACAGTATTCTGTCCATCTCGGAACGCACAGGATTCAATAACCTGTCTTATTTTAACCGTTTATTCAAAAAAGAATATCAGATGTCACCGAGAGAATATCGGAACCGTCAGTAAGACAAAAAAAGAACACCGCCTGAGATATTACCCTCTCAGGCGATGTTCTTTTTTATACGCTCTTATGAAAATCCTACTCAACCTCTTCCGGTTCCATACTTCTCATATGTTCCCCGTCTTTTTTGATCTCATATTTCTGATTATATTCATTCAGATAAGTTTTATATTCAGTGCTGTCGGAAGGATATACCTTCGAATCATGAATATGTGTATCCATATTCTCTTTATCGCTGTTCATAAGTGCAACCATCGCACTTGCACAGTGTGCCGCAATACGATTAAAGCTGTTCAGGATATCTGTAAATACTGTTCCTTCTTCCAGACCGCATCCACCACTGCTCATACGCTCCACATGGCGCATCTTCAGTTCATCACACAGTGTTGTAATGACCATACCAAGCGGTGCTACTCTCTGTGCCATTTCTTTATCATTCTCAAGGAACGCCTTGCATGTAAGATTGATCTCCTCACGTACCGCTTCCATGACAACATTCAGTTCATCCCAGGCATCTTCCGAGAATTGTGTCTTATTCTCATGCATATCACTGGACATATATGCAATATAAGAAGCATGATCTCCGATACGTTCAAAGTCATTGATCGTATGCAGATAAAGCGAAACCTGCCTTGTCTGTGCTGTGTTCATCTCATGCTTTGTAAGCTTGATCAGATAATCGCCCAGACGGCTTTCATACTTATCGATCAGATCTTCCTTTTTCTGAACCTTGTCGAACTTACTCTGCTGGTATTCATTCAGAAGATTCATTGCACGGTTAACATTCTTACGAAGCTTCTTCGCCATGCCACTCATTGCTCTGTGGCACTGTCCGATCGCAAGTGCAGGATATGCAAGAAGACGCTCTTCCAGAAGATCAAAGTCCGCTTCGTCTTCGAGTTCTTCTGCGCTGTCTTTTACAAGCCAGCATACCAGATTCTCAAGTTTATTAATAAACGGAAACAGCACACATACCGTTACCAGACGGAACACTGTGTTCAACAGGGCAATCGATACCGGCGACATAATATTGTCCAGAAAATCAAAATGGACAAATGCATTGATCGTATAGAATCCGATCGACCAGATCAACATTCCAAAGGTATCATTTAATAAATACACAAGTGCGGTTCTCTTACCATTCTTATTTGCTCCGATTGCTGAGACCAGTACCGGACAGGATGCTCCTACACCGATACCAAGAATAATCGGAAATGCACTGGAAAATGTAAGGATTCCTGTTACCGATAAAGCCTGCAATACACCAACGGTAGCAGATGCGCTCTGCAGGACGGCCGTAAATGCAATACCTACCAGGATACCTGCGATTGGATTCGAGAACATCGTCAGCATATCAATAAATACTTTACTCTCTCTTAATGGTGTAACCGCACCACTCATTGTCTGCATGCCTGTCATCAGAATTGCAAAACCAAGCATGATATTACCGATGTTCTTGTGTGTCGTTCTTTTACAGACCATCCGCATGATCGTACCAATTACCGCCACGACAGCCGCTATCGTTGCAGAAGATAAAATCTTTGCAATACCATTCGATCCTTCAATATAGGAAAGACATAAGATCCATCCGGTGATACTGGTACCGATATTGGCTCCCATGATGATACCAATCGCCTGTTTCAGTTTCATCATACCGGAGTTAACAAAACCGATGACCATAACGGTTGTTGCGGAAGATGACTGAATGACACTGGTCACTCCTGTTCCAAGTGCTACTCCTTTGAGCGGTGTGTTTGTCATTTTGTAAAGGAATGCTTCCAGTTTATTACCGGCAACCTGTTTCAGTCCATCTCCCATAAGGGACATTCCGAACAGAAACAAAGCGACTCCACTTAACAATGACAATACCATAGAAAATATTTCCATAATTTTCTCCTTTGTTGTCAGCTTATTTTACGCTTACTTAACATTCTTTTAAAATATTCTTAACCTTTTCTTTTTTATTATGTCACGTTAAACGTTTGATTACAATCGTATATTTGTCAGAAATCACATTTTTTCACATCCCGTAGAAAAATGAATCCCGTCAATTCCTCTTTTTTCATCAATTTATCCAAAAATTACGTTCTGATTTTATAATTCTTACCTTGCACTCAGACTGAGAATAAGCTATCATTTTGTCTATATGGGTAAATGTTTATACGGAGGAATATATTTGTGAGAAAAAAGGAACAGGAACACCTGATACAGACCGTCTATCCGGGTTCTATTGCTGAAGAACTGGAAATCGAACCCGGCGATGTACTGTTAAAAATAAACGGACAGAAAATTGAGGATGTCTTTGATTATCGTTATCTGATGAAAGATGAATATGTCGAAGTCCTAATCCGCAAGCCTTCCGGGGAAGAATGGCTTTTGGAAATCGATAAAGAGTACGACGATGAACTTGGAGTTGAATTCGAGAATGGACTGATGAGTGAATACCGCTCCTGCAGTAATAAATGTATGTTCTGCTTCATCGATCAGATGCCTCCGGGCATGCGTGAGACTCTGTATTTTAAGGATGATGACTCCCGTCTTTCATTTCTGCAGGGAAATTATATCACCATGACAAATATGAAGCAGGCAGATATTGACCGCATCATCCATATGCAGCTCGCACCGATCAATATCTCTGTACAGACAACCAATCCAGAGCTCCGCTGTAAGATGCTGCATAACCGGTTTGCCGGAGAAAAGCTAAAATTTCTGCAGGATCTGTATGAAGCACATATTGAGATGAACGGTCAGATCGTATTATGTAAAGGCGTAAATGATAAAGATGAATTAAAACGTTCCATTGAGGATCTTTCCAGCTATCTTCCTTTTATGAGAAGTGTATCCGTTGTACCTGCCGGACTTACAAAATACCGTGAAGGTCTCTATCCGCTGGAACTCTTTTCAAAAGAAGAAGCCGGTGAAGTCATTGATATGATTGAAAGCTATCAGCCAAAATTCTATGAAGAATATGGTCTGCACTTCATACAGGCAAGTGATGAATGGTATATTCTTGCCGAACGTGATTTTCCGGAAGAAGAACGCTATGATGGATATATCCAGCTGGAAAACGGAGTTGGCATGATGCGTCTTTTAAAGACAGAATTCCATGACGCTCTGGAAGCTCTGAAGCAGAATGATAACTATGAGACCTGGAAAAATGAGACCTGCCGTACACTTACCATTGCAACAGGCAAGCTTGCCTACAGTACCCTTGCCGGATTCGCAGAGGAGATCATGAAAGCATTTCCATATATTAAGATCAATGTATTTGCGATCCGCAATGATTTCTTTGGCGAGACTGTTACCGTATCAGGGCTGATCACCGGACAGGATCTTAAATCCCAGCTTCTGGAAAAGAAAGCCTCCGGCACCGATCTTGGTGACACACTTCTTATCACATGCAATATGTTAAGAAGCGGAGAACAGGTATTTCTGGACGATATGACAGTACAGGAACTGGAAGATGCATTAGATATGACTCTGGTCGCCGTAGAAAACCAGGGACAGGAACTTATCGAAGCCATGCTCAATCATCACTATACAATGCAGCGTGACAATGATACAGACAGCTTTGTATACGTAAAAGGTTATAACTCATAGCACAAACGAAAACATACTTTCATTAGCAGGATTAAATTTTTCAGACAACACCAACAAAGAAAAAATACCACAGCTTTTTCAAAATTTGAAAGCTGCGGTATTTTTTCCATTATGCCGGATTTACATGAATCATAATATGCTTTGTATTCGGAAACTTCTTTTCTACATTGTCGTGCACATCCTCTGCAATTGCATGCGCATCTTTCAACGAAAGTGTTCCATCTACTGCAATCTCTGCATCGATATACACCTTGTTGCCGAACATTCTCGTTCTTAACAGATCCAGTCTTTCTACTCCCCGGTTCTTTCTGATATAGTCTGCCAGTTTCTCTTCATATTCTTCACTGCATGAAGTATCCAGCATCTTATCCAGTGCATCTTTGAAAATATCAAATGCTACTTTCAGGATAAAAATACAGATAACTACACTTGCCAGCGGATCCAGCACAGGAAATCCAAGCATTGCACCACCTATACCAATCAGTGAACCAACGGAAGAAAATGCATCTGATCTGTGATGCCATGCATCTGCCATGAATGCTGCGGAATCCAGAATCTTCGCATAATGTCTGGTATACCAGAACATCCCCTCTTTTGTAAGAATCGACACGATAGCTGCCACAAGTGCGATCGTTCCCGGTGCCTGCAAATGACTGTAATCACCGGCTATGATCGTCTTCACACCACTCATTCCAATTCCAATACCCGTTGCGAGAAGAATGGCTGCAAGCACCATCGATGCTACACATTCCAGTCTGTCATGACCGTATGGATGTTCGCTGTCCGCCGATTTCTTAGATAATTTTACCCCGAGAAATGCAATGAATGTGGCAAACACATCCGATAATGAATGAACCGCATCGGATATCATGGCTCCCGAATGTCCGATAATTCCTGCCAGCAGTTTGAACGCTGTCAGAATGACATTTCCAAGAATTCCCACGGTTGATAAATGATTGATCATTTTCTGTTCATTTAATTGTTGTTTTTGACTTGTCATAAGATAACCTCCATTTTTAATAATGTCATGTCTCCTATGGCACCTAAGGTGAGACTACTGTTCCTCCGTATTCTATATACAAAACTGCTTTTTTGCAAAAAAATACACCTGTGGAACTTTCTACTTACTGTCCCACAGATGTATGATATATCGTCTCATCTGCTGCCGGTAATCGACCGGCCCGGCATGCACATCATTTTCTTAATACCATTCTTCTGAAAATGAATGTAGCCTGATCAGTTTGTACTGCTATCCCTTATCCTTATTGGATATATTCAGTGCAAAGAGATTTTATATATAATATTCGATTTCAAGGAAAAAGTCAACTGTTTTTTCTGGTTTTCATTCTCGGGCAAAAAAGAATTTTTCCATTTCCTTTTACTTTTATTTCTTCCTCCGATGCATTTAATAGAACCTCAACTTTGCTTCTGCACATTTTCTCGTTTCTTCTAAGCATGATCAGTTTCCGCATCATTGCAATTTTTTCCTGATTCTCTTTGCTTTCGATCTCACTCCATGGCATACATCTTCTACACTCCGGGTCATGTGCACCTTCCATCGCAATCTCTGTTCGAAAGGAGCATCTTTTATACTTTTTCAAATCCTATTCCAACCATGTACCTGGCTTATTTTTTTATATTTTAACGGAGAAACTCCATATATTTTTTTGAAGATTCTGATAAAATAGCTTACATTCTGATATCCACTCTGCATTGCAATCTCTGTAACAGGAGTATCCGTATCTTGTAACAGCTGTTTTGCATACTCTAATCGTAAATGTGTTATATATTGCGAAAGTGTAATATGAAAATGTTCCTTAAAATATCGCGATATATATTTTTCCGAAAGATGAAACTGCTCACCAAATTCTTTCAACGATATCTTTTCTTTAAAATTCTGCTGTATATATGAAATCATTTCTTTTTCTACGGTATTTCTCCCGCTTTTATCATTTTCGATTACCAAGCCCTTCTCCCACATTTCAAGAATAAATTGTAAAAGAATTCTTTTTGTCTTTATCTGAGCAGTTATTTCGGACTCAATTTTCTTATTTTTTGCCATATATGTCTCAACCAACTGCTCACACAGTTCTTTTGCTGTATCTTTTACTCTTGGGCCTATCATCAGATGACCATTTTTTAACGGCTTCAGTAATTTATCATCTAACATATCATTTATGCAAAAAGATATGTATTCTACCGGAAAAAGGAAAGTAAAATAATCTACTGTACCAGTCTGTGAACCCATGAAATGCAGATTACCCGGCGACACTACAAAAGCATCCCCGGGGGTTCCAATATAATTTTCTCCTGATATACTTACAGTCAAAAACCCACTTTTTACATATATAATTTCCAGTTCATCATGCCAATGTACCGGTATCTGAAATGATCGTCCCCCGTTTTTTATATGATATATACTAAACGGATCATCCTTTGTACCGTGTGGTTTATTTTCCTTTAATTCAAAGTACATAATCTCTCCTTTAATATTCCCTACAGCTAAAACAGAGGATTTACGACACATCCGATAATTCCACAAGACTTTTACTCTTCCATTTTCCACTCTTCCATCTAAGTACCATTCCCACAGCTCTCGCACATTCGTCACCTGCCATAGCAATATATGCTCCCACAGCCAGAAGTCCCATGTGTATTCCGAGAAAATATGTTCCGCCAACTGCAAATAAATACATAAATACCGCACCTAACATAACCGGGAAAACTGCATCTCCACTCGTTTTTAATGCCTGACCATATACAAGGTTTGTTACCCTTCCAAATTCAAGAAATATATCTACTATTAACAACTTTACCACAAGATTTGTCATCTGTATATCATCGGTAAATATATGCACTATAAAATGCCCGGCCAATGCAAATGTTACAGAAAAGCATGTCGCTGTGATGATTCCGTATATCGCAGCTTTTCTCGTCCCCCTGTTACATTTTTCAAACTCTTTTGCTCCAATTCTCCAGCCGGTCATAATTGCATTTGCCTGAGCAAGAGCAGCTCCCACACAATACGAGAAATTTGCAATCTGTACAGCATATGAGCGAGCTGTAACATTCATTCCATCCACATCCATCTGATTCATAAAACGCACAATCAAGGTCATTGCGATGTTGTAAAGTGCTGTTTCAAGTGCAGAAGGAAAACCAATCTTAACAATCTGCGCAAATATCTTTCTTGCTGTAATCCGCTCAGGACTCTGCTTTGCTTTTATGAGCACAGCCCCCATGCCAGCTACAATAATAAGATTTACAACTCTCGAAATAACTGTGGCAACGGCAACTCCCATTACGCCCCAGTTGAATGCAAATAAAAATACTGAATTAAGTATTATATTAAAAACATTTCCAACAACAGTTCCTATTAAAGAATGCTTTGTATATCCAAATACTCTCAAATAACTGGAGAAAATAGGAATAAGTGCATTTAAAAAACATGTGCCACCGACAATTCTAAGGTATATTTCAGCTGGCTCAAGCAAAGCCGGAGCAATACTTACGATTCTAAGCATCCCACCAGAAAAGGCAGCAAGAATGATAGACATTATGATACCTATCAACGCGTTGAATATAAGTCCAAGTTGTCTTGCCTGATATGCAATCCCCGGTCTTCCAGCTCCAATATTTTGTGACATAACAGCTATCATACCCGATGATATTACTCCAAACATAATAATAAAAACGCCTATATATGTATTGGCTGTTCCCACTGCTCCTACAGCCTGGTCACTTACAGATGATAGCATAAGCGTATCGACCATACCGGAAAGCATATAAAATAAAGTTTCTAAGCATATTGGCACAGATAGCTGTGTTAATGATTTTCTTTTAGCTTCCATGTTTTTCTCCTCACATACAATTCAAGACTACCACATCAATAATACGATATATTTCTATGTGATTCTTGTATAATATCATGCGAAAATTGCACTATTTCTATTTAATCTTGAAAAGTACTAGGGGCAAGCTATATAAAACAGGGTCTAATCTTATCATCATCACACCACATAACCACTCAGTATATCCAGTAGCGTTTTCAGATTATTTATAACCTCTTAAGTACTTGTCTGATTTTATATTTATTTCTTAATCCAGTGCGTAATAGAATCGCAAATAATTTCCGCACCCGCAGCCACATTTTCACTGATTAGTTTTCTTTTCTTCGCTGCTGCCAAACTTCCATGTACAATACAGGAGATAACCACCATTGTTGATTTACTGTAGTTGCGTTTCTTCTGGATACGCTTATACATCTTCTCGATGGGAAACGGATCACAACAGACTCAATAGCTGCATTATGCGAAGCATTAAACTGCCAACCCGGTGATCTTTTGGAATATGTACCAGACACCGAAGCAACAGAACATGATACTGAATAGTCAAATATTCCGAGATAATAAAAAAGATAGTAATTTTCTGATCTGCTTGAATCTATTTATCAGATATGCTATATTTAAGACACAAGAGGGAAACCGCAAGCGGCTACCCTGCTAATATTAACAGCTATTATTATAAATAGTCGTCAACTATTCGCGGTAGTTGGCGGCTATCTTCGTTTTCCCTTGAAAATCTCATAACAAAGACTTACAAGGGCAACAATGAATATACAAAACTGAATCATATCAGAATATGTAACCATCGCATCGCCCTCCTTTCTTTCGTCTGGAGGGTGTTTTTATCCCTCCGAAGTTGGAGGATAGCCGCCTGCTTTTGGTTTCCCTGTCCGTATCATAACACAGCATTACCAAACAGACAACTATATTACTCCCATTAGTATAATTCTATTCTTCCATTTCTATATCTCGCATCAGTAATAAGCGTTCCACTGTTTCCATTGTTTTTTCTCCAGTATCCTTGAAAATCCTTTCTCTGCATCGGGATCCAATGCTTTTACTTGGAATGTAGCGTTTTCAGATTATTTATAACCTCTTAAGTTCTTCTTAAGATTTTTCCGATTTCTTTAAGGAATTTAACATACTTTAGACATATTTGTTTTTTATAATAAACTTAGATAGTTGAGAGAGACAAATTCAACTATCTCCCCCTCATAAAGTAGCACACCGGGAATCCGGTGCAACACTTTACTCTCATTCCTTTAGATAACTATAACGACAACGAACGCCACAGGCCGAAAGGTTTGTGGCGTTTGTCGTTTCTTTTTTCTTTCACAAAATATACTGCTTAAACCTATAACAAATCATCCTGAATATCTTCCTCCAGCATCCGTATCCCCGCAACACTGGTCACCGGCAGCGAAAACACTATCGTACGTTCTTTGCTGTCGAGACCGGTCTGCTCCATGATCGCTCTCATGATCTGATTCTTCTCTCTGCTCTTAGTTACGATCAGAATGACCTCTTTTTCTTCCACCAGTGATACCCCAAGATATTTCTTTGCAAGCTCCATCCCAGTTCCTTTTGCATGGATCACAGTCCCTCCGCCGGCTTTTGCTGCTCTTGCCGCATCCATGACTGTATCGATATATCCCTGATTCGCGATTGCTACCAGAAGTTCATAATCTGTATCTTTCATCGCTGTCTCCTCCTCTTTTTCAAATTCCTGTTCATTTACAAGAAACTGCAGTGTCTTTCTTCCGCCCACGCTGCTAAGCGGCACAATGAATGATACCCCTGTCCCTGGTACATCGATCAGCATCTTCGTGATCAGTCCCCGGCGCAGCTTTTTCCAGGTCTCTCCTGTAACGATTGCAAGAAATAACAACTTTTCCGATTCTTCCAGGCCGAAATAATCCAGCACTTCACTCTGTGCCGTCCCCCTTCCGATCGTTTCCAGAAATACAGGAAGTCCGTACTCTTTAAAAAATGTCTGGAAATCTTTTCGTTTGTTTCTGTTCGTGATGGTCACCATCATATATACCTTGCTCATGAATTCTCCCTTACAACTCTATGATATCCGCATCCCCATATGCCTCCAATGGCAGTACTTTGACCGGCTCTGCGAGCATCTCGTCTTTATCCTTCTTACGCTCCTGATACTGATACACCACGCCCAGTATCTGTATCGTAATAAGTGGTGTCATTGCTACCATTGCTACCACTCCAAATGCATCCGTTACCACATTTCCGCCAACCGCTTCACATGCTCCCTGTGCAAACGGAAGTAAGAAGGTTGCCGTCATCGGTCCGGATGCAACACCGCCGGAGTCAAATGCGATCGCCGTAAATATCTTCGGCACGAATAATGTCAAGATTAGTGCCAGTGCATACCCCGGTACCAGAAACCACAGGATCGAGATACCTGTCAGCACACGTATCATCGCCAATCCAAGGGAAAATGCAACGCCAAGCGACAGGCTATATCCCATTGCTTTTCCCGGTATTGCTCCGGATGTCAGCTCTTCTACCTGCTCCATCAGCACATATACCGCCGGCTCTGCCTTTACGATAAAGTAACCGATCAACATACCGATTGGAATGATCACCCAGCGGTAAGGAAGCCCGGCGATCACCTGTCCCAGATAATTACCTACCGGCATAAATCCTACATTTACTCCTGTCAGGAATAATACCAGTCCAATGTATGTATACAGGATACCGACCAAAATTTTGATCAGCGTTTTCTTTTTTAATTTCAGGGATACCACCTGAAAGAATGTGAAGAACAGAATGATTGGAAGCAGTGAGCCACCGATTTCCTTCATATAATGTGGGATTCCGGACTCGAATAATTTCCACAATGCCACCGATGTCTCTGCATCCGGAATCACAGTTTCAGAATAACTACCGCCCTGTGGATGATAGATGATGCCAAGAAGCAGTACCGCCAACACCGGGCCGATCGAGCACAACGATACCAGACCGAAACTGTCTGTCTCCGCATACTTATCACTACGCACTGCTGAGAATCCGATTCCCAGAGCCATGATGAACGGCACCGTCATCGGTCCGGTTGTCACACCACCGGAATCAAATGCAATCGCCAGAAAATCCTTCGATACAAAAAAAGTCAGGATGAACACCACCGGATAAAAGATCAGCAGCATATAAGACAGCGGTTTTGAAAATAACATACGCAGTACAGCAGCCACCAGAAAGATTCCGACTCCCACGGCAACCGCCAGGATCAGTGTCCTATTTGATACCGAAGGTACCTGTCCGGCCAGCACCTGCAGATCCGGTTCCGATATTGTGATGATAAATCCAAGTACAAAACACAACCCGATGATCACCGGCAGCCTTTTTGACTGTGCGATCCGGGTTCCGATTCTCTCTCCCATCGGTGTCATCGACATCTCTGCACCCAGTGTAAAAAACATCATTCCTACTATCAGAAGGATTGCTCCAATAATAAAAGCCATCAGAATGCCCGGCGGCACCGGTGCGATCGTAAAGCTTAAAATCAATACGATCACAATGATCGGCACCACCGCTTCCAATGACTCTTTTAATTTCTCCATTAATTTTGTCCAATATAATTTCAATAAATATTCATGCCTTTCTATGTTAATTTTTCTACAGTTTTCTGACTATTCAATATATTCATTATATTATCACAAAATTCTAATCCTATCTATTTTTCTTTTGCTAAGATCTTGCTAAGATTCTTTATTCTATAACCATATCCTTTGCAAACAATGCTGCTCCCAGTGCTCCGCAAAGCTGTGCCTTATCACTGATCACCAATGTTGTACCAAGCTTCTCTTCCAGTGTCTTCACCAATCCCTGGTTCTTGGACACGCCTCCGGTCATCATATAACGCTCCTCGCCGCCGACACGTTTTGCCAGTGCTGCCGTCTTGGATGCAACGGCTTTATTCAGTCCGTGTACGATATCATCAGTAGCCTTATTCTGTGCAATCAGTGATACGACTTCGGATTCTGCAAATACGGTACACATACTGGAGATCGTAATGTCTTCCTTATATGACAGACCTGCCTTTCCCATATCATCCAGGCTCATTTCCATCGTTCTTGCCATCATTTCCAGGAATCTTCCTGTTCCTGCAGCACATTTATCATTCATAACGAAATTGGCTACAGCCCCGTTCTCATCCAGGCGGATGACCTTGCTGTCCTGACCTCCGATATCAATAACAGTACGGACTTCCGGGTTCAGGAAATGTGCCCCTCTTGCATGACAGGTAATCTCTGTAATACTCTTATCTCCATCAGAAATGGCCGTTCTTCCGTATCCGGTTGTAACCATTGCATCGATGTCTTCTCTCTGAAGTCCCGCATCCTTCAGTGCTTCTTCCAGTGCACGCTCTGCTCCGATTGCTGCTCCCGCACCTGTCGGCAGGATGATACCTGTCACGATATTTTGGTCTTTATCAAGAATTACTACATCTGTACTTGTTGATCCGCTGTCTATTCCGGCAAAATATCCTTTTCCCATCTTCAGTTCCTTCCCTTCCAGTTGTTCCATATTCATGCTCTCTGCAAATGCTTCTAATCTTGTCAGAAGCTGCCCGCTGCTCTGCACCGTATAATCCGATTCGATCTTCAGAAGCGGCACGGTCACATTCTGCTTGATCTGTGCATATTCAAAACTGTAAAAATCGCAGAATTTCACAGTATGATAAATGATTCCTTTTAATCCGGGATCGTTATATAATCTCTTTCTTCCGCTGTGATCCATCATTCGCATACATGGAATCTGTCCGAGAAGTTCTTTCGCATACCATGCCATCAGCTCATCGAATTCCAGATCTTTTGGCGGCTCTGCCTCGCCCACCGAACGGTTATTGACACAGGTATCATTTTCCACCGGATATGGCATACTTTTCTGTACCATATCAAAAAGTTCATTTCCCATACGTGCACCCAGCACACTGATATGCGGCTTTACGATGCGTTCCGGCTTCTTGAATGCCTGCCGGAACTTCTCTTCATCAAATCTGGTACCTTTATATTCTCCATATGCTTTCGCAAGACCTTTTAACTGCACTGCTGTACGTTCCCTGCTGCATTCTGCATCACAGTGAAGTACATCAATCATATATAAGAAATCCAATTTCCCGCTGTCTTCCAGAATATCATACACACTCCGAATCGTGTCACAGCAGTTGACCAACACCAGTTCCTTTACTTTTCCACTCATAACAGCTTCCAGCAGGGCCTTGCCGAATCCACAGATATTCGGATGCGCTATCTGATCCGCATGGTCAAAGCCCTGCGGCATCTCATTCAGGTTCTGACATTCCCCGCCGAACGCTTCTAAGAGTTCGATTGGGGTATATTTACAGACATAATATGTTTTATTCATCGTGCGATTCCTCCTGTCTGTCCGTATTTTCATCCGTTTCTGTATTCAGCATCTCTAAGAATGCCCCGAGTCTGGTAGATGTCTGCCCTTCTCCGCCATGACTTCTGTCGCATCCATCGCCGTCCAGGATCAGAAGCGGGATTCCCTGTTCTTCGAATTTGCGCTTGGCAAGCTGTGCTGCTCCAAGGGTATGCTTACATCCCCAGTGTCCGAACCAAACAGCACCGTCTGCTCCTGTCTCCTTTGCATGACGGATTCCTGCTTCGATTCTTCTGATCGCGCTTCCATTTAATGCATGATATACCATACGTCTCGCCATTGCCTCATAAGGCTTCTCCGGATCAAAATCCGGCTCACAGACGTGACTCAGTTCACAGCCGACAATCTGTGCTTTTTCCTGAAAGCATAGCTCGTTCTTCACCGCATCAGACCAGAATGGGATCGTATGCATCCAGTAGATTTTCTTTCCTTTTTTTGCAGGAGCATTCTTTACATCTTTCAAAAGGCGGTCCACATAATCCTCTTCTTCTTTTGTGCCAAGCAAAAGATTGTTGGTCATTCCCGCATAAAGAGGCGTAACCAGATCTGCCGGAACATATTTATCTGCACTTTCTTTCTCATACTGTGCAAACTTTTCCAGTGTCCGTTTGCTTCTTCTCAGCCGTTCTGTTAATGCCTCGTCAGTAATCTTTTTACCCGTACATTCTTCTATAAACTCTTTCAGCTTCCGAAGCTGGTCTGCCACATACTGTACATTGTCCTCATTCTGCTGCATCGGGACATCAATTGCAAAGATTGGCACTTCATACATTTTCGCCAACTTTTTAAACGTCAGAAGGTTTGCATCACAAGTCAGGTTCGTGTACACAATGCATTTTGGTTTCGGAAGCACTTTCTTCTGTGCCGCCCCGATAAATGTCTTATGATAACTGCAAAGTGTCTCAGAAATTCCTGTATTTTCTGCCTGCTGTAAAAATGCTCTTTCTGCCTTTGATGCAGAAAGATAGCAGGAAAATCCTTCCACATTATACGGATGGATTCCTGCCTCCTGCAACAGTTCGCAAGGAGTAAAGATGCTGACTATTGCACTTTCCTGTGGTTTTTCCAAAGGCATAAGCATCGTATCCATCATAAGTCTGGCCAGATACTGGTCTGCCGGCATCAGTCTTTTGTCCGGGGCAAATCGGAACTTCAGATTCTGTGCCTTCCATCCGGTCTTTAAAAGCCATCTGGCTCTGCCCGGATTCTCATTACTCCATTTTTCTATATAATTTCCATATGTTTCTATGATCTTCATGTTCTCATCCTCGTCTTACCCTGTTGTCTGTTTCCATTTTTCTTCCTTATTCAAGTATAAAAAACATTTAACATCATACTCTTCTTTTTTATAAAATGCAAATATACAGCAGCAATTTTCCGCAAATCTGCTGCTGTATATAGATATCAACATATACTACCTTGTATTATTTTTTTGTTTTCTTTTTTCCTGTACAAGCACTAACAAGAATCCGGCTATTCCAATCAGTGACAATACTTTTCCTGTTGTTGTTCCCGGTGCATGATAGATGATCTTCACTTCATGTTTCCCTCTTCTGATCTTACAGCCAAGGAATGCCATATTTACCTTTTGTATCTTCGTCTCTTTTCCATCGATATACATCTTAAAATGTGTATCATATGGAATGGATGTAATAAACCATCCATTATTCTTTACCTGTATCATTCCCTGTATCACATTATCTTTCGTCTGCTTTTTATCCACCTGAACTTCTGACTGATATAACGTTTCTGACCGTTCCGGCAGACTGCCGAGATATGCCTGTACCTGGCTTAATTGATATTTCCCTTTGCCAAATGTTACAGAAATATTATCTTCTCCATCCTTTAACGGCACTGCATAGGTAAATGTTTTATTTTCATTATAATATACATGATCTTTTGCGCTTAGTTTGTTACGGATTCCGTTGATCCAGACTGCCACATCCTTATTCGGATGTGCGTTGTCTACCCGAAATTTCAGAAAAAGAATCCGATTCTCCTGTTTCTTTTCCTGTGCCGTTTTCTGCTGCACCTGTTGGATGGAAAATGTTGTCTTTTTCATCTTCTTTGCATGAATTCTCCAACCATCTTGAGCATCAGCCTTTTTCATGCTAACAGGCTTATAAGCTGTCATTATGTTCTGGTCTGAAGATTCCGTATGTTCTCCAACAACCGCATATTCCAGAAATGCCGTCTGATTATATGGAAATGCAAGTTTCTTATATTCCTCTTCCGTCATCACACGATCTGTTGCATACATGACCGGTGCTGCGTCTTTATTCTGATATATACCGGTTGTGCCGCATTTCTTAACCAGAGTATATCCTGGCACATCCGAATCTGATACGATATACCGCACTCCCATCATCCGTTGAAATACCGGATTTTTCGAGACAGACTGCATCATCCCATTGCGGAACGGTTCTTCCAGTCTAAATGTCTTCTGACGGAATGTCTGATAGTCCGAATTGTATGCAGATGAATAGATGGAAGTAATATTCTGCTCCACATCCCAGATCCGGTTTAAATCTGCTGCATTTTCATCATCACTTCCCATCTGTTCTGTACGGTAATATCCATCATCATCTTTCAATGCTTCTTTTACCGCCTGTCTATTCTGTTCTCCCACAACATCCCGGTACAATTTGCGGCTGACATACCTGTCCGGCTTCATCTGATAAAAAGTGTTCATCGTGACCGCCAGACATATCACCGACGGCAGAGCCAGCATCAGAATCTCTTTCGTCTCTTTGTAGTATCTCTTCATCGCACAATACAGCACATAACAGATCAGAAACAGAATACTTTCTGCAAGCAGGGCTTTCCATATACTTTCCCCTATGCCTTTCGAAACAAACTGATTCCTTGCTATATAAACGAATATCGTTGTGATGATATATGGAACGATTCCTGCAATAAAAGACAGTTCTCTTTTTCTGCACTTTTCCAGATAAATGGAAATCAGATAACAAAGCAATGGCAGAAACGGAATAAAGACTTTATCCCTGATATATAGTCCGCCATTCAATAAGTAAGCAAATACCGGAATCGCAAGTACGATCACACATCCATATGTGAGTACCTTTTCATATACTTTCCGATACAACAATCCCGTGAGCAGAACTGTGATCACCAGTGTCGTAAGTCCGATTCCATAGATACTGTAAGCAAATCGTTCTACTGTGATCTGCGGAATAAAAAAGGAAGCAAGCGATATATTCTGTCCTTTACTTCTCCCTCCTGTCAGCGCAAGTGCCGTTGGTACCAGAAAGAAACTGCCCATAAGTACTGCCAGAAGCATTGGTCGCACGAAACACAATCCATCTATCAAAAAAGTGCTGACCGTAACCCTGCATTCTTCTCTTTGTTCAAAATACCGGTGCAGGCCATAAAGAACCAATGCCAGCATTCCACCAATACTGAAATAAAAACTGGTCATGATCATCAGAAATACACTGATTGTAAAAAGGCCACTTTTTTCTTGCTCAAAATACTGGTCCACACCTATGAGTGCCAGACATAAGAACGGCATATAATCCACAAACATGATCTGCCCGCTGTACTGACCGATCATCGGTCCTGCCAGCAGGAACATCAGTGACAGGATAAAAGCAGTGCCTGTATCCGTCTTTCTGCTTTTCAGCCAGTAATAAAACAGCAGTACCGAAGCAGTCAGACCTGTTATGCTGACCGCCATGATGTAATCCGACATTTTCACAAACGGAAGCAGATATGACGGCAGAATCAACGGACTATATAGTCCGTAATAAGCAAAATGATAAATATTCTGTCCGCCGCCCAGATTCGCCGCAAATTCGGGAAATAACTTTCCGGTTGCATAAAACTGCTGCCGGAAATAATCCGGCAGCACACTATGCTGACTGAGCCAGTCTACCTTTGCTCCAAAGATTCCATATCTGCCCACAAACATCCGGCAAAAAAAGAGTGTTAAGCCTGTAAGCAGCAGGTAAGGAATGTATCTCTTAACCTTGTCCATAACTCTTCCTCCGCAGATTTTGTGATAATGGCATCATCATGATCCGCTGTTCTTCTTTACTGGAATCCTTTAACAGGTATACAGGCCGGTTCTTTACTTCCAGATATGTCTTGGCAAGATACTGTCCCAGAATTCCGGTACACAGAAGCTGTACACCACCCACGCCAAACAAGATACAAACCATCGATGGCCATCCGGCCACCGGATCTCCCCAGATTAATGTACGGACTACGATCGCAACAATCATCAGGAATGATAATCCGCAGAACAAAACTCCCATATACGCTGCAATCGACAGCGGAACTACAGAAAATCCAGTGATTCCCTCCAACGAGTAAATGAATAATTTCTTTACATTCCATTTTGTTTCTCCGGCAGATCTTTCGATATTCTCATATTCCAGCCATTTGGTGCGGAATCCTACCCAACCGAAGATTCCTTTGGAAAAGCGGTTATATTCACTCATTTCCAGCACTGCATCTATCATCTTACGGTTCATCAGGCGGTAATCTCTGGCACCGCTTACAATCTCTGTCTTGGAAATCTTATTGATCACGTTGTAAAACTCTTTAGATAAGAATGAACGGATCTTTGGTTCACCCATTCTTGTTGAACGTCTGGTTGCCACGCTGTCATATGGTTCCTCTTTTAAAATTCTGTACATATCAGGCAGCAGCGACGGCGGATCCTGCAGATCTACATCCATGATTGCAGCATAATCACCGCTTGCGTTTTGAAGTCCCGCATAGATCGCAGCTTCTTTTCCAAAGTTTCTGGAAAAGGATAGGTACTGACATCTTCCGTCCTTTCTGTGTAAGTCTTTCATAATCTCATATGTTCTATCGGATGACCCGTCATCTACAAATAGCAGTTCAAAACTGGTCTGTTTTTTCATGCTGTCCATGACTTTTTTCATTTCTGCATAATAAATTGGCAATGCTTCTTCTTCATTGAAGCACGGGATGATAATACTGATCTTGTCCATAACAATAAGCCTCCTCATCTTTTTCTTGATGCTATTGTAGGCTTCGTTTCTTAAAGACATACGCAAATAATTCTTAAGATTTCTTAAAAACTTCTGTTATTTTTTAAAATATAAGTTCTATCTTCGTACCTTCACCCAGTTTACTGTCCACATGGATTTTCGCCCCATGAAGCATTGCTCCATGCTTTACGATAGACAGTCCAAGACCTGTTCCACCTGTTTCTTTAGAATGGCTTTTGTCTACACGATAAAAACGTTCAAAGATACGGTCCGTCTCATTCTCCGGGATTCCGATTCCGGTATCCGTAACGCAGACCTTCTTTCCCTGCAGGGTATTGCCTACCCAGACGGTTAATTTTCCGCCTTCTTTGTTATACTTGATCGCATTTTCACAGATATTGTAAATCATCTCATCCAGGATCTGACGGATACCCACATACTCTACCGGTTCTCCCGTCACCTCTACATGCACTTTCCGCTTCGCTGCCTGTGGTGAAAGTCTGGTCAGAATCTCCCTCGTCAGCTTATAGAGATCTACTTCTTCTTTTTCCAGCTGCACATTGCCCTCATCCAGTTTTGATAACTTGATGATATCTTCTACCAAAGTGATCAGACGCCTTGCTTCATTATAGATTCTTTCCGCAAAACCTTTCATATCTTCCGGCTTTACCAGTCCGCTTTTCATGATTTCTGCGTAACCTGAAATTGACGTAAGCGGCGTCTTCAGCTCGTGAGATACATTTGCCGAGAATTCTTTTCTCATATTGGCAACTGCATCTTTTTCTTTATTCTGCTTGTCGATACTCTGTAAAAGAGGTGTTAATTCTTCGTACACGTCATTCTCCAATGGATTCTCAAGATCCAGTCTGTTGATCGGGCGGATCAATCTCGTTACCTGCCATTTTACAAGGATTCCCGCAAATGCCAGCATGATCAATGCGATCAGCCCCATCGCCGGGAATACCTTCATTGCTGTCCGGAATGCAGTATCTACCGTCTTTGATACTCGCAGGACATCTCCATTTTCCAATTTCACTGCATAATAGAACATCTCTTTATTCAATGTATTCGATTCACGGATATCCTGACCACTTCCGTTTTTCAGCGCAGCTTTTACTTCCGGCCGGTTCTTGTGATTCTGAAGGGTTACATCATCTTCTTTTGAGTCATATTTCACCCTACCATCCGGATCGATCAGGGTAATTCTTGTGTCCGCATGCACGTTATCCATCGTCTTCAGATAAGACTCCCCGAAAGTATCGAGTGCTACGTTAATATAGTCCGCTTCCTGTCTTACCTCTCCTTCCATGATATGGATCGTCTGACGGTATACAACCAGCGTGGTGATCGCATAAGCTATGATCAACGTCAGGGTAATGACAAGAATCATGCTGCTTTGGATCTTTTTTCTCATACTTTGTTTCATATTATTACCTGCTCATACGGTATCCGACTCCGCGGACCGTCTCAATCTGTTCGCCTGCATCTCCAAGCTTCTGTCTTAAAGTTCTGACATGCACATCCACGGTTCTCGTCTCCCCATCGAAATCATATCCCCAGATATCTTCCAAAAGCTGGTCTCTGGTAAGGACAATATTCGAATTCTTCATCAGGCGTTTCAGTAATTCATACTCTTTCAGTGTCAGGTTCACCACTTCTCCGTGAACAGTCACTTCATGCTTCTTCGGATTCAGCCGGATCTCTCCTATCTCAAACGTATCCTCACCGGATATGCTTCCATTTGCGCTACGTCTTAATACAGCCTTGATACGTGAGATCAACTCCATCATGCCAAATGGTTTTGTAACATAATCATCCGCACCGGCATCCAGTCCTTTTACTTTATCATATTCTGCTCCTTTGGCTGTAACCATGATGACCGGAATCTCTCTCGTTTTCTTAGATGCTTTTAACTTTCTCAAAAGCTCCATTCCGTCTTCTCCCGGAAGCATAATATCAAGCAAAACAAGCTCTGGCGTCTCTAATGCCAGAGCTTCAAGGAATGAACTTCCATCTTCGAATCCGCGCGCCTGAAACCCTGTGCTCTCCAGGGTATACACCACCAGTTCCCGTATGTTACTGTCATCTTCTACACAAAAAATCATTCCTCTTTCTCCTTCTTTATACTACAGAAGCCTTGTGGATTCCTGTGATAGAGAATTCCACCCACTCTGCGATATTTGTTGCATGGTCTGCGATACGTTCCAGATATTTTGCAACCATGATCAGATCAATCGCCTCTCCCCCCTGCGCTCCTTTATTTTCCGCAATAAAGTCGATCAGTGTTGTCTTCACTTCTTCAAAAAGTTCATCCACAACATCATCATCTTTTATAACTTTTCTGGAAAGTTCAAGGTCTTTTTCCACATATGCATTAACGCTGTCACGCACCATCTTTCCGGCCGCTTCTGACATTTTGATGATCTTTGGAATGTCCTGTGCTTCCGACTTCTCCTCTGTAATGATGATCTCTGCAATATCCGAAGCCTGATCGCCGATACGTTCCATATCTGTGATCATTTTCAATGCCGCTGAAATCTGTCTCAAATCTCTTGCCACAGGCTGCTGCTGGAGAAGCAGTTTCAAACAAAGTCTTTCAATATCTGTCTCTGCCTGATCGATCTCTTCATCTGCCTCAATCACCTTCTGTGCCTGTTCCATACTTCCTTCTTTTAATGCTGTTGTTGCTTTTCCGATTGCAACTTCACATAATTCACCCATACGTATAAGCTGCTCATTAAGTAACTCCAGCTGCTGATCAAACCGATTACGCATATCCTAGCCAAACCTCCCTGTGATATAATCTTCCGTTCTCTTATCTGCCGGAATCGAAAATAATTTTTCTGTTTCATTATATTCAATGACTTCTCCCAACAGGAAGAATGCCGTATTATCAGACACACGTACCGCCTGCTGCATATTATGTGTTACCATAACGATAGTATAATCTTTTTTCAATTCCATCGCAAGGTCTTCTATCTTAGATGTCGAGATAGGATCCAGTGCCGATGTCGGTTCATCCATAAGGAGCACTTCCGGCTGCACCGCCAGTGCTCTTGCAATACAAAGTCTCTGCTGCTGGCCGCCTGACATTCCAAGTGCGCTGGTCTTTAATCTGTCCTTGCATTCATTCCAGATTGCCGCATCTCTTAAAGATTTTTCTACCAGGTCATCCAATTTTGCTTTTGAACGTATTCCATGGGTTCTTGGCCCATACGCAATATTATCATAGATACTCATTGGAAACGGATTCGGTTTCTGGAACACCATTCCAACTCTCTTTCTTAATAAATTTACATCGATATCACGGAAAATATCCTTGCCATCCAGAAGAATCTCTCCGTCAATCTTACATCCCTCTACCAGATCATTCATACGGTTGATTGATTTTAATAATGTAGACTTTCCACATCCGGATGGACCGATGAATGCTGTGATCTTATTCGCTTCTATCTCAAGATTCACATTTTTCAGAGCATGGAAATCACCGTAATGAAGTTCCATGTTCCTGATACTTATTTTACTCATGTATGATTCCTTCCTGTTTTTTCTGATTTATCTCTGCACAGCTGCTATGCTTTTGTAATCCGTTTGGCGATCATGCCAGACAGGGTATTGATCACAACTACCAGCACCAACAGTACTACAGCCGTTGCATAAGCCTGATTCATATAAAGCCCTTCACTTGACAGATTATACATGTGCACTGCCAGGGTCCTTCCTGAACTCAATACATTCTCCGGCACCTTTGCAACAGTACCTGCTGTATAGATCAGTGCCGCTGTCTCTCCGACGATTCGTCCGATCGCCAGGATCACACCTGCAAGGATTCCCGGTATCGCCGATGGAAGTACGATCCGAAATACTGTACGTAATTTTCCTGCTCCCAGCCCGAAACTTCCTTCTCTGTAAGAATCCGGTACGGATTTCAATGCTTCTTCTGTACTTCTCATGATCAGCGGTAATACCATGATCGCAAGAGTAAACGCTCCTGCCAGAATCGAAAATCCCCATTTACAGGTATTTACAAAGAACAGCATACCAAACAGTCCATATACGATAGATGGAATTCCCTGAAGCGTCTCTGTTGTAAGTCTGATCACTTCTACAAATTTATTACCACGTTTTGCATATTCCACGAGGAAGATCGCTGCAAAGATCCCAAATGGAACTGCGATCAGAAGTGATAACAGGGTCATGATCACTGTGTTGATCAATGCCGGCATCAGCGAGGCATTTTCCGATGTATAATGAAGTGAGAAAATGGATGGTTTCAAATACGGAACACCATGCGCCAGCACATATACGATCAGAAATATAAGTACTGCAAATGTCATAATTGCAGAAAGCATGACAAGAAGCATTACGATCAGTGATCCAGGAGTTCTGGTATATGCTTTTAACTTATCTTTCCATGTTACTTCATTACTACTCATAATTCTTCCCCCTCTTCAAAAGTGCTACACAGAAGTTCAGAAGAAGGATAAATACGAAGAGAACTACGCCGGTTGCGATCAGTGCTTCTCTGTGAAGTCCGGATGCATATCCCATCTCAATTACGATATTTGCTGTCAGTGTTCTGACTCCTCTGAAGATTCCTTCCGGCATTCTCGGCTGATTACCAGCCACCATGATCACAGCCATCGTCTCTCCGATCGCACGCCCGATTCCAAGAACAATAGCTGCCACTACTCCGGATTTGGCTGCCGGTAAAACAACAGTAAAGATTGCTCTTTCATGTGTTCCGCCAAGTGCTACCGCACCTTCATAGTACTGTGTAGGAACTGCTCTAAGCGCAGATTCCGTAAGTCCGATGATCGTTGGTAAGATCATCATTCCCAAAAGAATGGATGCCGTGATCATACTGCTTCCGTTTCCACCCTGATGAAGTGTTCTTCCGATTTCTCTTACCCACGGTACGAGAACTACAAGACCGAAAAATCCATAGACAACGGATGGGATTCCTGCCAGAAGTTCTGTTGCCATCTTCAGTGGTTTATAGATTACTTTCGGACAGTAGAATGCCATGAATACTGCTGTCAGGATTCCGATCGGTACACCGATGATAATTGCGCCAGCCGTTACATACAGACTTCCAATGATCATCGGAAAGATTCCGTATATGTCATTCTTTGGTTTCCATAATTCACCGGTCAGGAATTCCCCGAATCCGATTTTACTCATTGCAGGAATTCCATTTGCAAACAAGAAAATACAAATGAGTGCAACCGCCAGTACCGAAGCACAGGCGGCAACTGCAAACACTCCCTGCATGAATTTCTCTGTCCATGCTTTTGATTTCATATTATTTCACTACCTCATCCCATGTGGTTGCATCACCAGTGTAAATTGTCTTTACCTGATCACTGCTGAGTTCATCTGTTGTATTGTTTTTATTTACAATAACTGCAATACCGTCTGTAGCAATTACCTGGCTGTCCAGTTTATCTTTTTCTTCATCCTGTAATTCACGTGATGCCATTCCGATATCATAACTTCCGTCGATTGCTGATGTCATACCTGTTGTAGAGTCTGTAGTCTGAAGCTCAATCTCTGCTCCTGTATTAACTTTCTTATATGCCTCGATCAGTTTTTCCATAACCGGTGATACGGAAGAGGATCCGCCGACAACAGCTTTCCCGGATGGCTTGCTTCCCGCATAAGCTTCTGCTGAATCGTCTCCGATATATCCGTTGTCTGAAATCACCTGCTGTCCTTCTTTGCTCATGATATAAGCGATGAAGTCTTTTGCCACTTCATTATCTGCACCTTTCTTTGTTGCAATGTTAAATGGTCTGCAGATTTTATATTTTCCATCTTTGATGTTCTGCTCTGTAGCTTCTTCTCCGTCAACCTTTAAAGCTTTTACTGTATCATTTAATGATCCGAGTGATACATAACCGATTGCATAATCATCTCCGGCTACTGTTGTAAGCATTACAGATGTGCTGTTTGTGATCTGTGCATCATCTGTTGTCATGTCTACTTTTTCGCCGTCTTTCTTTTCTTCAATTCCGAAAAGTTCGATGAACGCTCCTCTTGTTCCTGAGCCATCTTCTCTGGAAACGATTGTTATATCATTGGAAGAATCCCAGTCACCTTTGCTGCTCTTATCATCAGAAGAACCACTATCTGCACTTCCACATCCAACTGCAAGTCCTGCTGCCATTGTTGCTACGGATAAAACTGCAATAAACTTTTTCATTTTCATAATCATACTCTCCTTAGATTCTCATCTTTTTTTATTCTGATTTTTTTCTTTGTCGCTTTCGACAATAGCTATCTTATAAGACGTATGTTAAATCCAAAATCTGCGAATTGTTAAATGTGTGTAAAGTATATGTAGGAAATGTAAAATTGAATTTTGGACCGAATAACTATGATAAAAATGTCGAATTTTGATTTCGGATACAGTGATATCTTTATATGAATGCTTTCAAATTGAATTTCTTAATTTTTCATGCTATAATTCCTCTGCAGGACTTTTCCTGATCAGCTTTTTCGAAAATTATATTCGATATTAACCTTTATACAAAAAGCTGACAGTAATATGTTCTACAGATTCGAACACAATGAATACAAACATATGAAAACTTATTATTTGAGAAGAAAGAGGATATAATTCTATGTGGATTGCAGATCAATGGAAAGATTATGAAGTAATAGATTGTAGTAAAGGTGAGAAATTAGAGCGCTGGGGACAGTACACGCTGGTCCGTCCGGACCCGCAGGTTATCTGGGATACCCCGAAAACCGAGCGTGGATGGAAACATATGAACGGCCACTATCACCGCAGCAAGAAAGGCGGAGGGGAATGGGAATTCTTCAGTCTCCCGGAACAGTGGCAGATTCATTATAAAGAACTGACATTTAATCTGAAGCCTTTCAGCTTCAAGCACACCGGTCTTTTCCCGGAACAGGCAACGAACTGGGACTGGTTCTCTGAGAAGATCAGAAATGCAGGAAGACCGATCAAAGTACTGAATCTCTTTGCTTACACAGGTGGTGCTACTCTCGCAGCCGCTGCTGCCGGAGCAAGTGTTACACATGTAGATGCTTCTAAAGGAATGGTTGCATGGGCAAAGGAAAATGCAGCCTCTTCCGGATTATCTGACAGACCGATCCGCTGGCTGGTCGATGACTGTGTAAAATTCGTAGAGCGTGAGATCCGCCGTGGCAATCAGTATGATGCCATCATCATGGACCCTCCGTCATACGGACGTGGACCTAAAGGTGAGATCTGGAAGATCGAGGATGCAATTCATCCGCTGATCAAGTTATGTACACAGATTCTGTCGGATGACCCATTATTCTTTCTGGTCAACTCCTATACAACAGGACTTGCACCGGCCGTTCTGACTTATATGCTTGGAACGGAGCTCAAGAAATGGAACGGACATGTGGATTCACAGGAGATCGGACTTCCTGTTACGCATTCCGGACTGGTGCTGCCTTGCGGGGCTTCTGGGAGATGGGAAGCGGTTTAACGCAATAGGAACTGACTTTCCCGGTCCTGAATAAAAATATAGAAGCGCTTTCTGTGCTGATTCAATCATGGAGTAACTCATATGCACAGAAGGCGCTTCTATATTTTTATTCAGTTACGTTTTCGCATGCTCTACTCATTAATCTTCCTTCTTCACGGCCACGTTCTATCCCCGGCTTCTGTAAAATCAATCAGCAGTTCGCCTAACGCAACAATATCAACCTCTTTTTCCATTCTTCAGATCCTCCACAATTTCATTATACCGTTTTTTATTTAGCCGGTAGAAAAATAATACAACAGCTGTTACAATCCACAGAATCCCCGGAATGGTTGTAAATGCATATTTCATAATACTGATAACCGTATCATTTTGTGCCTGATTTGCCACGTATCCATATTTTCCAAGTAATGCCGCAAGCATCGCTGTACCGATCGCCATTCCAATCTTATTTCCAAGAGAAACGAATGCATATTGAAATCCATCATTCCGAAGTCCGGTTTTCCATTCTCCGTATTCCACACAGTCCGGAATGATCGCATAGATTGCTGTATTAAATCCTGAAAAAAAGAACTGTGTAACACCTGCCAAAATATAGAATACAACTGCTGAATCTTTTACATTAAAGAAATACATTGCCAGCATTGAAATACCTGTTAAAAAGGCAAATATCGAAGCTGTCCTTCCTTTATTGTTAAGTTTTCGGAATACCGGTTGAAAACATGCGGCACCGATAATGGATGGAATAATAATGCACATAGAATAAGTAGTATAATAAGATGCATTTCCTTCTACATATGTAAAATAATATAAAATGTCAGCATTTCTTCCATATAATGTAAATCCAAATAAAACCTGTCCGATTAATGCAAGTATATACGGTCTGTTCTGCATCACGGCTTTTAACTGTACTTTAATTGATATTTTTTCCTTTTCCGGAATTGTCACCTGCTCCTTCGTCTTCGCAAAGCAGAAGAAATGGCATGCCGCAAATATACATCCATAGATAATTGCTACAAATAAATATCCGTTCTTCGCACTCTGGCTTCCCAGCTTTCCAATCAAAGGTACTGTAATAATGTTGATAATCCCGATTGCAATCATAGCCGCAACCGAACGCGAAGTATTAATTTTTGCCCGTTCATCAATGTCCTGTGTCATCGCACCGCAAAGTGTTCCATACGGAATATTTACACATGTGTATCCCAGTACAAGCAGGCAATATGTAATAATCATATAGATAACCTTTGCCGTATCTGGCCAGTCCGGATGTGCCCAGAATGTCAACATTAAAAGCACTGCCGTAATGGGTGCTGCAACAAGCAGCCATGGACGGTAACGTCCCCATCTTGTTTTTGTCTTATCCGTCAACCCTCCGACAATCGGATCATTAATCGCATCCCAGAATCTTGAAAATAACATCAATGCTGAAACAGCCGCCATACTGATTCCAAACACATCTGTATAAAATATCATTAAAAAATTACTTACAAACATCCAACTGAAATTGCATCCGACATCACCAAATCCATATGCAATTTTACTGATCAATGGCACTTTTCCATTCTTACCCTCGTTTCCCATGGCTCCTCCTTATCAGCGTTTCTGACAAAACTTCTGTTCTCTCCTGATCTAATCTTTATTCCTGTACATTAATGATTACTTTCATCGTTGTTTCCCGGTTATCATCGATATACTGATAAGCTTTCAGATACTCCTGGAATGCAAATGTTTTTGAGATCAGTGGTCTTAAATGAACCTTTTCTTCATTTACAAGTCTGATTCCGTCAACATAGTCATCGTGCCGGTACATCATTGTGCTCTTGATATCCAGTTCATGATCATTAGCCACTGCAAGATCAATCTCTGCCATTCCTGCAAACACTGCAACCAATACAATAATGCTTCCTTTTCTTGCATACTTGATTGCCTGTCCCATTGTGATGTTATTTCCTGCACAATCATAAATCACATCGGCTTTGTCTGGTCCGAATGTTTCCAACATTGCTTCACCGAAATCTTTTTCTTTTGTATTCACACAGACATCAATGCCACATTCTTTCGCCTTATCCAGACGGAGATCACTGACATCCGTGATCATAACTTTTGCTGCTCCCATTCCCTTTGCTGCCTGTGCCACAAGATTACCAATCGGACCGGCACCAAGCACGGCAATGTTCATTCCTTTCACATCACCAACCTGCTTTACTCCGTGAACTGCAACAGCCAGTGGCTCGATCATTGCACCTTCTTCATATGACATTTCTTCCGGAATTGGTGTTACTTTCGATGCATCTACTGCAAAATATTCTGATGCTGTTCCGGTTGTCTGGAATCCCATAACTTTTAATTCTTCACACAAATTGTATTTCCCGTGTCTGCATGGATAACATTCTCCGCAATAAACCTGTGGCTCAATTGTTACTTTCTGACCTTCGTGAAATACTGTCACATCTTTCCCAAGTTTTACAACTTCACCGGATACTTCATGTCCCTGTGTTACCGGATATGAGGTAAATGGATGCTTGCCGTGATATACATGAATATCAGAACCACAAATGCCGATATTCATAATCTTTACCAATACCTGATCATCTTTTACCTCCGGAACTGGTACCTCTCTGAAAATAATCTCTCCTGGTTTTGTCATTACCTGCTGTAACATATTGTTTTCCTCCTTCATTCTTTTATCTTGTCTTTTATTAAATGTTTTATTAAAGTAATTACATTATTGTACAACCACTCTATTTTGTCAATATATGAATGCCTATTTCTACTTGTTGCACAAGTTTGATCAACTTTTTTATGCATATTTACCAACTGGATATGCATAGAATTTGCCACTGGCAACTTCTCTTGCATACTTAGATATCTATAAAACCTGCCAATTGCAGCTTCTTCCGAACATCTGACAATAAAAAAGAGAGGTAAATATTCAAAGTCCGTAATCATTACGAGCCTTGAATTTCACCTCAGTTTTTCATTCTTATTCTTTTTCCTACAACATATCAAATTTATAAATGCTGTATATATTCAGAGAGGAAATGTTTTGCCGCTCCGACAGCTGATGCCTCTCTTTTATAGGAGCAATTTTTTAAGTAACGTACATCATGTTCAAAACCATTATATGCCATCACTTTTTCCCCCAGTGGTATCATATACTCTGATAAATACCCCCCGACTTCTCCTCCAAGTATGATATCTGTGTCATACGCCATTCGCAGATTGGAAATCAAAATAGCCAGATTATCCAGATACTGATTCCATTTTTCCACAGTCTTTGTATTTTTCTGCTCCACTTTTTCCATAAATTGTTCCAACGTCATTTCCTGCTCTTCATCAGTCAATGCACTGGCTGCGCAATAGGCATCTGCACACCCGGCTTTTCCGCAATAACATTTCTTTCCTCCCGGCACCAGAATCATATGTCCGAATTCTCCTGCTTTCTGATTCTGACCAGCCACCAGTTTTCCATTAATACAGAATGCGCCGCCTAATGTATTGTTGAGCGAAAGATACACAGCATCCTGATATTCATGCATATCTTCTGCCATCATCGCAGCATTTGCATCATTTGCAAAATACACCGGATAAGAAAATACCTGTTCCAGAAAGCTCAGACTGAAATTCTCCAATTGCAGTGCATGAGATTTCACAACCATTCTATTCGCCTGATCAATAATACCGGGAATCGAAATTCCGATTCCTAATATCTTTTCCCGGTCTTCTACATCTTTCAGGAAGTCCTCCACCATTTCAGCTACTTTTAAGCAATAAGATGTTTCTGTTGAAAATTTTAACCGCATCCGGATTGTTTTTTCTATTTCATACTGCATGTTCAGCAATACGATTCCCAGATGATTTGCTGTGATCACTACACCGACTGCATATTTATATGCCGGATTAATCCCTATCCGTTTTGCTTTACGACCGCCGGTAGATTCATATTCTCCTATCTCGATGACCATATTCCGGTCGATCAGTTCGTTTACATTAGAAAGCACCGTCGGCATACTTAAGCTCAGATTCTGCGCCAGTTCTGCCTTTGATGTAATTTTATTATTGATGATATAGTTTACAATTTTAGATTTTGTAATATTCTTTTTTTCATTTCGCCCCGCCATATCAGACCTCTTTTATAAATTATTTTACAAAAGTATCTTAGTCCTTTTTTGCTATTCTGTAAAGAATAAATATGTTGCTTCTAAAAAACTTTTTTCCAAGGCACAACGATATAAAACAAGCCACCGGGACAGATACCACTCTTTTTTCTCCATCCCAATGGCTCAATTTAATATTCCTATTACATCCGCTAACGAATCACAGACCCGATACGTAAGTTCCCGTATCTCCTGTGTCGGCTGCACAAGATCTGGCACCATGATCACCTGCATGCCCGCCTGATGTGCCGACAGGATTCCTCCCGGCGCATCTTCAAACGCCATACAATATTCCGGCTGTATTCCCAGACTTTCACATGCTTTCTGATAAATCTCCGGATCCGGCTTCGCTTTCTTAACCATATCTCCACAGACCACACTGTCAAAATACGAATCTATTCCGGCCCGGATCAGATTCCCCATGGCATACTCTCTGCTGGAAGATGTCGCTACTGCCATCTTATGTCCTTGCGATTTTCCATAAGCCAGCAGTTCTTTTGCACCTTTTTTCAGCGGAAGACCTTCTTTATCCACAATTTTCCAGAAGTTATCCCGTGTCAGTTTTCCAAATTCTTCAAATGGAAAGTCTTCCCGGATATATTTTCTGAAATATTCATTCCGGCCTGCGCGGTTCATTCCGAGTGTGTGATAGATGACGTCCCCCATATGCGGGATTCCCAATTCATCACCTGCGATCTCCCAGGAGCGCTGTACAATACGCTCAGAATCGAACATCAGACCATCCATGTCAAATATAAAAGCTTTTATATCCATCCTAGAACTCTATGCCTCTTCCAAGTGCATCCTTCAGATAATCTGCAACTTCTTCTAATTTATGTACGGCCTCCATCTTCTCTTCGAATTCATCCCCGATGGATTCCTTATTAATGAGTGCCTGCTGAATCTTCTTTACATCTTTGATTAAATTCTCTGTCATATCAAAAACCTCCCTTTTACTGTCTATCAGGAAATTTACTTTCCGATGATCGATTTACCTCAATGTATGTATCAGCATTATAACACAAAACTTTTTACTATTCTCTGAAATTATGTTACAATTTGATTAATTTTTGCAAATTATTATCTTTTTCTCAGATTTGTTCATGCATCATTCGAACGAATTCTTCCATTACACGTGTTTTATATTTGTGTGTCTTGTAATAGAAGAATACTTTTCTCTTTGCTTCTTCCCCATCTAATTTGTAGTACACCAGATTTTCAAATGTCGGGAGCTGGCTTACCAGGATATCACTGATGAATGTTGCTCCAAGCTGCGTAGACGAGGCCATATATGCTGTCGACTGCTGATTGAATTCCAGCACGATATTGGGCTTAAATCCGACGTTTCGGCACAGCCTGTCTCCTCTGGTTCTGGTATCATTTCCCTGTGTCAGCATAATAAACGGAAGATCCGCAAATCTCCCTAACGGAACTGCCGGATATTTCTGGCTCAGGTAATTTTTATTCTTGATATTCTTATAAGAAAGCTGATACATTCCCAGTTCTTCATTTACAGCAAAATGTTTTGGAACCGCAAGTAATATATTTTCTTCGCAATATAATTCTTTATTATATAGAATACTGTCATAGTGATAATTATCAATGACAAAATCCAGCGCATTACTGCCCAGCATTTCTTCCAGTTCGGCTGTATTCCCCTCTATCAGCTGAATATGTACATCTGGAAATTTCTGATTAAATTGGGTGATCAGAGACGGTACCACATATGCGGCAAACAGCGTACTTGCTCCTACTGCAAGATTCCCCGTCTTCAGACCCGCCAGGTCATTGATGTAATTCTCTACCCGCTGTTCGATCTGGGTGATCTCCTCCGCTGCCTCAATATATACTTTTCCGACCTCTGTAAGCTGAAGCGGTGTTGTACTTCTGTCAAATAACGGTTCCCCGATAATCTCTTCAATCTTTTTGATCCTTGCACTCAAAGACGGCTGACTGATGTACAGATTCTGTGCCGCTTTGGTAAAACTTCTTTCTTTATACACTTCATAAACATATTTTTTCCATACAAACATACACGTAACCTCTCATATCCTGCTATCATCTGTTTTCCCTTTTCACATGACAGCTATAGTCAGACTCTTATAATTGTTATAGCACTATAAATATTGGATTCTCTGTCCACACGGACGTATCATTATATTAATGAAACAATTATTCCAATATGAATTTGGGGTTTATTGGAATAAAGATAAAATAATAAAAAGCGGGGAATAAAATTATGAAACCAATCGTACGCGCCGGGCGCATGAAACCAGTACACTCTGATATCCGTGGTCCATTATTCGTAGAAGCTATGAAACGCCAAAAACAGGGGATCGATATCTTAAAATTAAATACCGGGAATCCTGCAACCTTTGGCTTTGGTCTGCCTGACAGCATCAAAAACGCTCTGCTGGAACACATGCAGGACGGTGTCGGCTACTGTGACTTCAAAGGAATGCCTCAGGCAAGACAGACAATCTGTGATTATGAGACCAGTAAAGGTATCAAAGGTATCACATCAGATGATGTATTCATCGGTAACGGTGTCAGCGAAGTGGTATCTTTCGCCTTAACACCTTTGTTAAATGATGGAGATGAGGTCTTAGTTCCTTCTCCAAGCTACTCCCTCTGGGGAAATTCCATATATCTTGAAGGTGGGAAACCGGTCTTCTATACCTGTGATGAAAAAGCCAACTGGTATCCTGATATCAAGGATATCCGGTCTAAGATCACAGATAAAACTAAAGCAATCGTTATCATCAATCCAAATAACCCGACCGGTGTACTCTATCCAAAGGAACTCCTTCTTGAGATCATCCAGATTGCAAGAGAATCCGGACTTCTGATCTTTGCAGATGAAATCTATGACCGTCTCGTTATGGATGGCAAACAGCACATCTCTCTTGCTTCACTGACAGAGGATGTTCCGGTCATTACATTAAACGGTCTGTCCAAATCACACTGTCTGTGCGGATACCGCTGCGGATGGATGGTCATCAGCGGTCCAAGAGAACTGACCGAGGATTACAGACAGGGCATCATCCAGTTAACATCTCTGCGTCTGTGCGCCAATACCATGGCACAGATCGTCATCCCTGCAGCTCTTGATGATATGGAGACACCTGCTTCTATGGTTCGGCCGGGCGGCAGAATCTATGAGCAGCGTGAAGCAACCGTTCGTGAACTTGAGAAGATCGACGGTCTGTCATTTATAAAAAATGACGCTGCATTCTATGTCTTCCCGAAACTGGACGTGAAGAAATTCAACATCACCAATGACAAGCAATTTGCTCATGATCTGCTGGATGCCACCAATATCCTGCTCGTTCCGGGCAGTGGATTCGACTGGAAAGATCCGGATCACTTCCGTATTGTCATGCTTCCGCAGGCAGATATCTTAAGTGATGCGATTCGCCGGATGGGAACATTTCTTGACGGATATAAGCAGAAATAATATGAGCAGCAGCCATCCTTAAATAGTACATAGATAAAATACATTCCCGGTAAAAATCCAATCTCTCTTTTTTCGTCGATGTTTCAGTTATCCGGGAATGTATTTTTATCTGCTTTTCACTGTATTCCAGGCTCCGACTACTTCATTTACGGTACTGACGGTCACAAATGCATGTTCATCTGTTTCGTGGATGAAAGATAATAATTTTCCATATTCATTCTTTTCTAATATCGTTACAACTTCTACATGCTCTGCATGATCCAAGCCTCCATATGCCGGATAAATCGTCGCACCTCTGCGTAATTCCCTTACAATATAATTCTGAATTTTTTCATGCTCCTTTGAAAGAATGGATACTTTCTTACGCACATGGAATCCATCACAGAACCGGTCTAATACCTGACCGTAGATCAACGTACCAACAAGACTTATTACCATTGTCTCTCGATCATATACAAAGATTGCTGCCATCGATATGAGCACACCTATGATCGTAATACTCTGTCCTATTTTAAATCCAAGATACTTATTGATCAACTTCGCAACAATATCAATTCCCCCACTGGATGCATTCATGTTAAATAAGACGGCCTGTCCTGCACCAACCACGATCATGAAGCATACCAGATCGATCACGATATTCCCGGACAAGGATTCCACATGCGGAGTCAGTATCTCAAAAATCCTCAGATACATCGGAAGCATAAGTGATGCAAGAACGGTCTTCACACCGAATTCCCTGCCGATAAAAATATACCCTATGACCAACAGTATCATATTTAAGACAAATGTAATTGTCGATACCGGTAACGGAATGATCTTTACCAGAACAAGAACCAGTCCTGACAGACTTCCAAGCACCAGATTATTTGGCATCATTTCATAATATACAGCTGCCGACATTAAGAACATGCCGCCCAGCATCATAATAAATTCTTTTTTTGTTATCTTCATTTCATTCTTCCTTAATTCAATATTTCTGCACAAAGATGTACTCCTCTTTTTTTGTGCAAAGAGGAGTACATCTTTTTCTGAAGGGTGTCTATGCCTAAATCTGTTTCAGGCATATCTATACAATTATCATTGTTTTTATCCAGCACCCGGCGGTTAGTCCACCAATGCCGATAATTTCTTGTCCAGAGCTATCATGATCAGCGCCGCTGCAAACGATACAACCGCAACTCCGATACATGCTACTTTGAATTCAATCTTTCCGCCAAACAGCAGTCCATATACCGGACCATAACTCTTTGCTGCGATAAATGTTGCAAATCCCCATACTGACATCATAACAGCCAGATAACGGCTCGGTGAATATTTACTGATAAATGAATGCCCCAGTGGTGAGAAGAACATCTCTCCCATTGTCAGAAGGAAGGCAAATACGATCAGCCATAACACACTTGCCTTTTCCCCACCACGCATGATATCAATTGCTGCGTAGAAGAGATACCCGACACCGATGATCGCAATTCCAAGTCCGGTCTTTCTGAACAGACTCATATCCCCCTGTGGTCTTGCCGCCAGTTTCTTCCATAATGCTGCTGTTAAAGGTCCCAGGATAACACAGAACAGTGAGTTGGCTGCATCAAACCATGTAGACGGTACCTGATAACCTGCTACTACCCAGTCCATATTCTCTGCCCAGTAGAAATATACTGGCATATATCCCAGATACCAGAATATCCAGAATACGATGGAGAATAACGAAGCTACAAAGATTGCACCGATACGTTTCTTCTCGATCGTTGTAAGCGGCTGCTTTGTTCCTGTCTCTTCTTTTTTCTTTGCCTCTGCTGCCTTTTCCTCTTCTGTCAGAGTCTTCTTGAATGGAAGCTTTCCAAGATCACCTAAGAATCTCCAGCACACAAAGATATACCAGAGTCCTCCGAGAACCATCATCAATGCTGCCATCTTAAAGCATGGTGCAAATCCAAGCACACCATCTTTTGCAAATACATCCTTATACAGGATTCCCACCAGAAATGTTCCGATGAATGCACCCACATTTACCAGTGTATAACGCATCGAAAATGCCGGATCCATCTGTGATTTGTCCGTGATAACACGTCCGATGATCGCACCGTTTTTGAATAATGCAAGTCCCAGACTTACCAGAAAGATCATCGCATATACTCCGGCAGAACTCTTTGCGATTCCTCCGGTGAAATATCCTGCCGCAGCAATAAACATACCAACCGGTGTCGTATATCTCGCACCGATATACTTATCTACGATCACTGCCCCAAACAGTGGAAGCAGATAAGAAAATGCGGTCAGATTTGACTGCATATTGGCAGCCACTGTATCCGAAAGTCCGAGTCCTCCGGTTGCAACCGAAGCAGTTACAAAAATCAAAATCAGCGAACGTCCCAGATAATATGCCAGACGTTCAAAAATCTCTGTACAGGCACATACCCAGAACGCTGCCGGAAAGCCTTTCTTTTTTGTCTCCATATTCTTTTCCCCACTTTTTTCTAAATTCAGTCCTTACTTTTTATGTACTTTTATTTTCTCTTCCTTGTTTCGTACATATATCCTTCTCTGTCTTATTTTATATCTTTCAAGAATGCTTTATATCCTCTGTAAGCTTCATAAATATCAGCCTTACTTGTCACCTCATACGGTGCATGCATAGAAAGTACAGCAACACCGCTGTCAATGACATTCATGCCATAATTTGCCATGATATATGCAATGGTTCCGCCGCCCCCAAGATCGACTCTTCCCATCTCCGCTGTCTGGAATCCGACTTCGTTATTGTCTAATACCTGACGCACTTTTGCTATATATTCCGCATTGGCATCGTTACTGTTATTTTTTCCGCGGCTTCCGGTAAATTTATTAAATACCAGACCTCTTCCAAAGTATGCTGTATTCTTTTTCTCAAATGCATCTGCATACAATGGATCAAATGCTGCACTTACATCAGAAGAAAGCATATAAGAATTTCTCAGAGCCCTTCTGACTTTTAACGGATTGCCATCTTCGGTAAGTGCCATCAGTTCTGCCACATAATCTTCAAAGAATCTGGAATGCATACCTGTTGCCCCAACGCTTCCGATCTCTTCTTTATCTACCAAAATACAACAGCTTGTTCTTTCCGGATTCTCTGTTTCCAGCATTGCAAATAATGAAGTAAAAGCACAGACCCTGTCATCCTGTCCATATCCGATCACCATACTTCTGTCCAGTCCGCAGTCTCTTGCCTTTCCTGCCGGCACGATCTCCAGTTCTGCTGAGAGAAAATCTTCCTCTTCCATATCAAGATTCTCCTTTAAGAACTGTACTACGGCTGCCTTTACCAGCTCTTTTTCTTCTTTTTCTAACTCATCATTGCCTGTAAGCGGCTTTGTTGCAACGAGGATATCCAATCCTTCCCCTTCGACTACCACGCCCGCCTTTTTCTCAATCTGCTGCTGTGACAGATGGATCAGAAGATCTGAAATCACAAGTACCGGATCATCTTCCTTTTCCCCAATAATAATGTCCTGCACTGTTCCGTCTTTTTTTGCAATCGTTCCATGGATTGCAAGCGGAATTGTAACCCACTGATATTTCTTGATCCCACCATAGTAATGCGTATCCAGATATGCCATATCACTGTCTTCATATAATGGATTCTGCTTTACATCTATTCTTGGTGAATCAATGTGTGCTCCAAGAATATTCATACCTTCTTCTAACGGTTTCTTACCGAGCTGGAACATTACAAACGCTTTCCCCATGCAGTCTGCATACACCTTATCCCCGGCTTTTAAAGTGGTTCCCTCAGAAATACAATCTTCCAGATTCTTATATCCCCATGCATCTGCCATCTTCTTTCCAAGCTTTACACATTCACGCTCTGTCTTTCCGATATCTAGACATTCTTTATAGCGGACACTCAGCTCTTCTAATTCTTTCTGCTGAATTTCTGTGTATTCTTTCCACATATTTTTTCGCTGCATCTTTTCGCTCCTCCTTTTTACTTTGCAGTCTTTCTATAAAAATAGTATCTCCGTTCACAGAATATATCCAACAAGAAAAGCGTATGTACTATAAGAAAATCTTATTTTTTCATTGTTCTGTCAAATATAAAATATGTATTTTCCCATTATAAAATCGCAAAAAATTATCGATCGTTTTTCACAATCGATAATTTTTTCTTATGAGTTCACTACATTTTTAATTTCTTCCAGAATCTCTTTTACTTTCTTTTTGTTTCTTTTTTTTCTGTAGAATGCTTTGATCACGCACTCTCCTTCATATCCCGGAAGCAGCAGCATATCTCCATCACTATAGGAGAAATACTGACTGTCTGCCAGTGCATATCCGTCGTTAAATTCTACCTTTAATTTCATGGTATCCACATTGTCAACCAATTCTATTCCTTGTGTAAGCAACTGCGGATCATTCTTTTGTCCATTCATCATACTGCATAAATATGACTTTGTTCCATATCTGGTATAACGCTCAAGATCCTTTGCTTTAAACTCCGGCTGCTCATTTATCGATGATTCCAGTCCGATATATGCTCCGATCCGGCTGGATATCAGCGGCTTTTCTCCTATTTCATCCGGCTGCTCCAACTCATTTAGTCCGTATCCAATATAAATATCCAATGTATTTTCTCTCAGCATCCGGCTGCCTATGTAGGAATCCAGTTTACTGAAGTGGAAATCTGCTTCGGAATGCTTATCATTAATCATCTTCTGCATCTTTGCCCAGAACAATTTGTTTATAGAACTATCGATTCCGATACGGACTACGCTGCTTTCTTTATATCTTTCTATCTCATGCAGCATCCGTTCGTGCGTCTGCACCATCTCCCTGGCATACTCATAGACAATCTCCCCTAATTCTGTCAGGCAGATCTCACCATTGCCTCTCTCCAGCAGAGTCCCTCCCGCCATTTTTTCCAAAGAGGCGATCTGCTGACTTACTGCCGTCTGTGTTACATAATTTCTTGCTCCGGCCTTTGTAAAACTCTTGAGTTCCACTACATCCAAAAAATATTTATATTTCCAAAGACTCATTTCGCATACTTCCTTCCGATGACTGCTTCAGATGATATATTTTTCTTTTATATCTTTTGTCGACAATCGTCAATGAGGTTGAATGTAATATATCATATTTTTGTATGTTTTTCAACATATTATTTGTATTTTATATCTCTTTTTGTATTTTATGCACAACATCTGTCATTTCAAAACCTGCCGCATGTTAAAAAGATCGTTACAGGCATCTCCTTACAACACATGACAATAAAAAAGAAATGCCTGTGTCATTACACCAACATTTCTCTTTTTCATCCATCATTCATTTTCCCAGAATCATGCTCTCCAAGATCCCTCTACGACTTCTTTATGAAATCAGAAAGTCCAGTGAAAACTTCGTGTCTGCTTCCGTCATTCCCTGTTCTTTTAAAAGTCTGTGGATCGTACTCATATAATGATCCGACAATACCCTGCAGATTTCTTCTTTCTTCCTGCTCTTGCATGCTTCCAGCAGTTCTTTATGTATCGGATATTGTCGTGTGATCACTGCTTTTTTGTCCGATGCCAGATTATACCCCGTTACGATATTCCCATAATTCAGACTTTTCCATGCCTTATACAGACTTTTCATTCCGGTCATTCTGATCAGACAGCTGTGGAACTTATTATCATATGAAAACAGCTGATCATATTCGTCCACATCCAGATTCTTCATGCGTTCCAGGATTTCTTCCATCTCCTGCAGGGTTTCTTCCGGTATCTTTCCTCCCAGAAGACGCACTGCCATAATCTCATAATTCGCACGCATAAGATAGATTTCAAATGATTCTTCGAATGTGATCTCTTTCACGGAACATCCGGCATTTCTTACATATTCTACCAGACCTTCGTTCTCCAGTTCGCGCAGTGCCTCTCTGATCGGCGCACGGCTGGTCTTGAATTCCTTTGCGAGTTCCTGTTCGACAATCTTCTGCCCCGGCTGCAATTCCCTGTTAATGATCCGTTTTCTTATAATATCTACAATACTTTCACGTAATGTCTTGTATCCTAATTCTGTCATAACTTCTGTTATCCTGTCTTATTTTTCTAACTACTGGTTAATCTGATAATTTCCATCCGAATCAGCCTGGATATGCGATGCATAAAATGTCTCTACCGCTTTCACCATATACTCCGTGTCCTTTACACCGGCCGTCTCATAGGCCGAGTGCATGGCAAGCTGCGGCAATCCAATATCCACTGTATTCATGGACACCTGCGTCATCGCAATATTCCCCAATGTACTTCCCCCGGCTTCATCCGAACGATTAGCAAAATACTGTAATGGTACGCCTGCTTTTTCGCAGATCATCCTGAATACTGCCACACTGACCGCATCACTCGTATATTTCTGTCCGGCATGTGATTTGATCACAATGCCGTCATTCATATAGACGCAGTTTGTCGCATCCGTCTTCTGCCTGTAATTCGGGTGTACCGCATGGGCATTGTCACAGCTCAGCATAAAGCTTCCTGCTACTGCACAGTGGAATTCCTCTTCGTTCTTTCCAAGTGCTTTGTTCATCCGCCACAATACATCATAAAGAAATGTAGATGCAGCTCCCTGTTTTGTTCCCGAACCCACTTCTTCGTTATCAAAACAGGCATAGACATTGATATTCTGTTCATTTTCCGCTGCCAGGAATCCTTTCATGGATGTAAATGCACACTGCAGATCATCCAGTCTCGGACACCCGATAAATTCACGGTTGCTTCCCCATCTGACCGCTCCCATACGGTTATACAAGAACAGATCCATGCCATAGATATCCGTATCTTTTAATCCCAATTCTTCTGCAACTAAGGATCTTACCTCTCCTTGTTCTTTCACGCTTCCCGATAATATCGGTAACATATCAATCTGTTTATTAACAGCTCTTCCTTCATTCACTTTCCGGTCCATATGAATTGCAAGACTCGGAATCATCAGAAGATCTCTGTCCACCTTCACAAGTCTGGTTTCGATTCTTTCCCCATTCTTAACCATAACTCTTCCGGCCAGTGACAATGGTCTGTCGAACCATGTCTGGCAGATCATACCGCCGTAACCTTCGGTATTCAGTACCGTATATTTCTTTGCGACCTCAATCTCCGCATTCTCTTTCAGTTTAAATGCCGGCGAATCACTGTGTGATGCTGTCACATGGAAACTGTAGTTGTCCAGTTCTTTTCCGGCTTTTACTGCAATGATACTGGAATTATTTCTTGTTACATAGTATCTTTTCCCAGGTTTGATCTTCCACTTTTCTGACTCTTTTAATTCTTCGAATCCTTCCTGCTTCAGAATCTCTTTTAATTCTGCAACCGCATGAAATGCTGTCGGTGCATGTTCTATAAATGTTGTCAGTTCTGATATGATATTTGTTTCCATTATATTCCTCTTCATCTTCTGTTTTGTTCCGTTCCTGTCTGACAAATGTAAACGGTTCTTTACTGTACTTCCCCATAATACAGCAGATCGTCATTACAAACAAGCACCAAGCGCCAAAGAAATCCCTGTTTATTTTGCAAACATACCAACGATATCTTTTACCATCACAACAGCTTTATCCATTCCTTCTACTGTAATGTGCTCATATACCCCGTGGAATGCATATCCGCCTGTTCCAAGATTCGGACAAGGAAGTCCTTTGAAGCTTAATCTTGCACCATCCGTTCCCCCACGTATTGGCGCAACATCTGGAACGATATCCACTCTCGCATCCACGATTCCCAGTTCTTTCATCTCTTCTACCAGTAACTTTGCAAGTACCAGTTCTCTGTCTGCTGATGGAACAGTCTCACTGTTCTCATCGCTTGTTGTCCACACGGACACATACTTTAAAAATCTTTCGTAAGCTTTCATCTTACTTCCTCGCTTTCTGCATTTCATATTCTTATTGTAAATCATCCTTTGCAAAATATATATTTGCGAATGTCGACAATATAATGTTCTTAATTTTGTTATATTTTTCTTTGAATTTATGTTAAAATTCTTCTAGATGTTCTAATAACAACTAATTTATATCATATCAAAGTGAGGTACATACATATGAAATTAATGATTGCATCCGATATCCACGGCTCCGCTTACTACTGCCGTAAAATGCTCGAAGCTTACAAACGTGAAGATGCTGACCGTCTTCTCCTTCTCGGAGACATCCTTTATCACGGTCCACGCAATGACCTGCCAAAAGATTACAATCCAAAGGAAGTCATTGCCATGTTAAATCCTATGAAACAGGAGCTGCTCTGTGTCCGCGGTAACTGCGACACGGAAGTAGACCAGATGGTACTGGAATTCCCGATTCTTGCCGACTACTGCTTCCTTGAAATTGACGGGCGCACCATCTTCGCTTCTCACGGACATCATCACAATCCAAAGAATCCTCCGATGTTGAAAAAAGGAGATATTCTTCTGAATGGTCATACACACATTCCTGCAAATGAAGATATGGGGGATTTTATCTATATGAATCCAGGTTCTGTATCAATTCCTAAGGAAGGTTCTGCTCATGGATATATGATCTGCGATGGCGGCGAATTCACCTGGAAGGATCTGGAAGGAAATATCGTTGGAATTTAATTTATAAGGCATGACTACCCGGACCTGCGTAAAAAGTAGGAAGCCGTTCCTGTTCAGGTTCCGTCGGTGGGAAATACTAAAGCG